>Ga0137428_1000189_pt1 | contig 27305 bp, 18 predicted proteins | sample EasRivERMZT718_2_FD_102305 | JGI IMG/M metagenome (GOLD analysis project Ga0137428, IMG submission 102305) | Soil microbial communities from meander-bound floodplain in the East River, Colorado, USA - East River MetaG ERMZT718_2 | ecosystem: Environmental > Terrestrial > Soil > Floodplain ...
GCCTCGGTCGTACCACCACCGGCGGTTTTCAGGTCGCCCAGAATAATGACGATGCCATAGAACTGGTACGAGCCCTGCACGTTTAAGTCACCATTTACCAATAGGATACCTTGTCCCTGCGTGTTGTTGAGCGTAATCGTGCCCGTGGCGTAGACGATCGGGAAGTAGTTGCCGCACGGTGCCGACGGATTATCTCCGTCGCCCCAGTTGGTCAGCACCGCGGTGTCGCAGACGCCGTTCGTGACAATGGGCTCGGTTCGGTAGTTTCCAGGCCCGATCACGACGTTGGCACGGGCAGCGAGCTGCGCGAACGTCGCGCCTCCGAAGGTGGTGAACGTGTTGTTGTTGATCGTCGGGTCGTTCACAACGGGCGGGTTCCCGTTCACCTCACCGTTACCGCTCGTGCCGACGGTTCCGCCGTTGTCGCGCACCCCGGCCTGCGGAGGCCCGGGCGGGTCGCAGCTCGCCCAGCCTGTCGGATTCTGGTCGTTGCCGTCGATCTCGGCGTTACCGCCCACGCTCACACCACCCTGCGTCGTGAGCGACGCCCTGATGCCGAACTCGATTGGCGCTATGCGCGCGATCAAACCCACGCGCTGGCGCGCGCCTCCCCCGCCCTGGGTCGCGCCGCCGTAGCTACGCGTCTCGACGCCCGTGACGTCGATCAGAAAAACGTTGGGGCCCAGGCGGGCGCTGGTGCCGAAGTAGCGCCCTGTACCGCCGGGCGCGGGTTGATCCGGTATGTCTGCGGAGGTTTCTGGGTATTGTCTGATGCGGTTCATCGTCGAGGGATTCCACGTCACCACCCGCTCCTGCGCTCCCGCCTCGGCGATGCCGTACGACTGCACTACGCGTCGCTGATTCTCACCCACCCGCTGTTCCTGCGTGCCAGCGAAGAACGCTCCTGCGACCATTGCGCCGACGATGACCAGCGCGAAGATCGCAATCGCGAGCGCGATGCCGCGCTCGTCCCGCATGATCCGCTTCACTGCACCGCTCCCTTAGGGCGCTGCGTGAGCCGGTCAAAACTGACGACCGGCTCACGCTACGGATGTCTACCCAAGGGCGCTATCAGATCAAACCCTACGGTGGTACTAGCAATACTCCCTAGAACAGCTGGACCCACCCCCGTTGCCGCATCGGCGAGATCGGGCTCTGAGCCTGTAAAGCCGCGAGAATACTGCAGCTAGAGAAGTTCAGTGTCGCGTGACCGTTCAAGCTCTGGGTCGAGAGGTCGGCGTTCCTGGCCAAGACGCCGCCCCAGAAGTGCGCGTCCGCACTACCACCACCGGCCGTGCGCAGGTCGCCCTGGATGATGACGATCCCGTAGAAGTCCCACGACCCCATGACGGTCAGGTCACCATCGATCAACAGGATACCCTGCCCCTGCTCGTTGTTGATCGTCAGGCTCCCGTTCACGTGAATGATCGGGAAGTAGTTGCCGCAGGACGACACCGGGTTATGTGGATCACCCCAGTTGTCCTGGTCGGTCGTCCTGCAAGACCCGTCCGCATTGAACGACGGCGCTGTATTGATGTTGCCGCCGGCGTGTTGAATGGTCGCCCGCGCCGCCAGCTGAGCGTACGTCGAGCCCCCGAAGGTCGTGAACGTGCCGCTGTTGATGGACGGATCGTTGACTACCGGCGGGTTGCCCTGCACGGTGCCGGCGCCGCTCGTACCGACGGTACCGCCGTTGTCCCGGACGCCCGCCTGCGCCGGACCGGGCGCATCACAGCTGGCCCACCCCGTCGGGATCTGGTCGGTCCCGTCGATTTCGGCGTTACCGCCGACGCTCACACCACCCTGCGTAGTGAGCGAGGCCTTGATGCCGAACTCGATCGGCGCGATGCGCGCGATCATGCCCACGCGTTGGCGCGCGCCACCGCCGCCGGTGTTCTGGCCTACACCGGTGCGCGTATCCTGGCCCGTGATGTCAATGAGGAAGATGTTGGGCCCCATGCGGTACCAGGTGCCATTGTAGCTTCCAGTTCCGCCCGGCGCGGTCAGCGTCGGAATGACGACCGAGCTTTCGGGATACTGCTTCACGCGGTTCTGGGTCGACGGGTCCCACACCACCATGCGCTCCTGAGCCCCCGCCTCCGCGACGCCGAAGGACGTCATGACGCGACGCTGATTCTCGCCCACCCGCTGTTCCTGGGTACCGGCGAAGAATGCGCCCGCGACCAACGCGCCGACGACCACCAGGGAGAAGATCGCAACCGCGAGCGCCATGCCGCGCTCATCCCGCAGAATCCGTTTCATACCTCGCTCCTTCAAGAGTTCCGGACGGCCCTAGAACCGCCGGTTATTCCGTAGTGCCACACTAAACGTGATGCTGTCGACGATCGCGCGGCGCGCCGCCTGACCACCCGCGCGCACCTGTGCCGTCGTACGCGCGCGAACCGTGACATCGATGCGCGCCACCTGCGTGCGAACGGCGGTCACGGCTCCGGCCGCATTGAAGTACTGGAACGTCAAGCCATTGGTCAGCAGCGGACCAATCAGCGGCTGAATGGTCTGCCCGCCGGGCTGGAACCCGACGTACCACGACGTGTCGCCGGACGGCTGGTAGAGCCGATACTTGACGCGCTCGAACCCGCGCACCGGAGCTCCCACCGTGATCGCGCCAGCGAGGTTCGTCCCAGCGATGAAATTGCCGTCGAACACGATGCGGGTCCCGGGCTGCGCCGGAACGGCGCCGACTGCCGGGCACTGCTGGTTTCCAGGCGTGGCCGAGAGCCGCGCCGGCACGTAATAGTCGTCGAGCCGCGTCGTCTGGTTGCCGTCCAGATAGATCAGCAGCGAGTCGGTGGTCTCGTTGATGTAGCGCGAGCCAAAGAACATCGGATCGCCCACCTGACGGCCGCGAATGGTCATCTGGTTGCCCGCATTGACGCCGCTCAGCACGGGCGGGACGCAAACGAAACTCAGCCAGCGCATCCCGCGAATGACGACCGAGTCCGGACCCATGGCGACGATGTCGCCGTCGAACGCGTCCAGCTCGCGGAATTCCGCGGAGAGGATCGTGTTCGCCGCCCGGATGTTCTGGGACAGATCGATGCGCTGCGTCTGCGCCATATAGAGGCGCTGGTTGTTCACCAGCACGCGGTAGATGGCGGTGCTGACGATGCCCAGGAGGACGAGGGCCACGAGCAGCTCGATCATCGTAAAGCCGCGACGGCTCATAGGTATGGATCGCATGAGAACGTGGACTCCATGGAATCACGGCGAACCTGGTTTTTGACGGTGCGATAGGTCGACACGACTTTGATCCGGTAGTTCTGGAGCTGGCCTGGGACGAGCGTCACCGTCCATGTGTTGAAGGCGACCCAGTTCGAGCCGCGGTACAGGGTGTCGGCGCCGGGCAACGGCAGCGCGCACGCGCCGGCCAGCTGCCCGCTGGCCATGGCGCGCAGCCGCTCGACGCGGCGCGCCATGAAGGCCGAGGCATCGGCCGAACGCTGGCCACGCCCGATCATGCGCGTGACGAGCGCGGCTGTAGAGACCAACGCTAAAATGCCCACGGTCAGCACGATGATCGCGATCAGGATCTCGATGATCGTGAAGCCCTTGTTGCTCTTGAGGGTTTTCATTGCCGTTTCACTTTCCCCAGCTCGTTGATCACAACCGAGTCCTGGTACGTCGGTCCAATGACGCGCACAGTGGTCGGCTGAAAGTTGAGCCGCATGCCGCGCGGGTCGTACGTGATCGTCGCTTGCGAGGCGCTCAGCGTGACGTTGACGTCAGTCTTCACCTGCTTCGCGGTGCCGACGAGCACGTTGGCCGGCGGCGGATTCCCTGTCAGACCGCAGGCCGTCACCCAGACACTGTCCGTCGCGAAGTTGATCGTGGCCACGCACCCGCGCTGAATCGCGGTGCCGCGCGCGGTTGCCACCATCGTGGCGATCAGTGCCTTGGTGCTCCGAATGCGCTGCTTCTCGAGCCCCCGGCGCATGCGCGGAAATCCGATCGACGCGATAAGGCCGACCAGAATCACGACGATGATCATTTCGATGGTGCTGAAGCCCTTGCGACCCATGAACGCCTCCGTTCGGCCCCATCTATTACAGGTTCCGTGCCTAGATGTAAGCTGTTGTAGGACAAGCTGTTACGCTGAAACGGGGGACGGCAGACTCATGCAGTTTGCTTCACAAGTGCAGAATCTTGCACTAGCTGATGCCGTAGCGGTCGATCTTGTAAAACAGGGTTCGGAGGCTCACGCCGAGGCGCTGGGCAGCTTCGCGGCGGTTGCCGTTGGTGGCTGAGAGAGCGGCAGTGATGGCCTGACGCTCGGCGGCCTCCACAGCTTCGTCGAGGGTGCCAACACGTGCGTCGTGCGGCGTGCGGCGTGCGTCAGCCGTGTCGGAGAAGTCGCTCGGCTCGAGCGTCTCCTTGTTCGACAGCACCGCGGCTCGCTCGATCGCGTTCTCGAGCTCGCGCACGTTGCCCGGCCATTCCTGCTGCTCGAGCCAGGCCGTCGCGGCGTCGCTGAGTGACAGGGGGCGCGCGAACCGCTTCGCGAGGCGCGCGGCGAACAGGCGCGCCAGCGGCGAGATGTCCTGACGACGCTCGCGCAGGGGCGGGAGCTCGATGGCGACCACGTTGAGGCGATAGAACAGGTCTTCGCGAAAGCGTCCGGTCTTGGTCTCCGCGTCCAGGTCGCGCGCCGTCGCGGCGAGCACCCGGACGTCGACCTTGCGGGTCTTCTGATCGCCCACGCGCCGGATCTCGCCTTCCTGGAGCACACGCAGCAGCTTGGCCTGCAGCCCCGTCGGCAGCTCCCCGATTTCGTCGAGCAGCAGCGTCCCACCGTTGGCGGCTTCGAACAGTCCTGTCTTGTCGACACTCGCGCCTGTGAACGCGCCGCGGACATGGCCGAACAGCTCGGATTCGAGCAGCGCCTCGGGAATCGCGGCGCAGTTGATGCCAATGAACGCCTTCCCCGCCCGGGGACTCGCGCGATGGATCGCGCGGGCGATCACTTCCTTCCCGGTGCCGCTTTCGCCCGTGATCAGGATCGTGGTGTTGTGCTCGGCAACGCGCGCCACAAGCGCGAGGGCCTGGCGCATCGGCGCGCTTTCCGCCACGAGCCCGCGCTCCTCGGGCGCTGCCGCCAGCTGCGCCTTGAGCCCCGCCACTTCCTGCCGCAGCCCCTCGCGCTCTTCCGCCTTGCGCAGCGTGAGCACGACTTCGTCAGGCCGGAACGGCTTGGGGATGTAGTCGTAGGCGCCTTCCTTCATGGCTGCGATGGCGGCGTCTTCGCCGCCATAGGCGCTCATGACGATCACTAGGCCGCTGCCACCCCGTTCGCGGTAATGGCGCAGGAACGTGAGCCCATCCATTTCCGGCATGCGCACGTCGCAGAGGATCACGTCGAACGACTCGGCCGTAGCGCGCTCGAGCGCGCGGCGCCCGTTCTGCTCGGCGGTGACGGTGTACCCGGCATCCGAGAGGAGGAGGCCCAGGCTCTGGCGCAGCCCGGGCTCGTCATCGACGACGAGAACCCGTTTCATCGAGGCCGAGCGATGGGGAAGAACAGCTTGAACGCCGCGCCGCCTTCGCGGGCGCCGTCGACCCAGACGACCCCGCCCATTTCATGGACCGACCGCGCGACAATCGCCAGGCCCAGCCCCGTGCCGCGCCCCGGTTCCTTGGTCGTGTAGAACGGTTCGAAGACCTTTTCGCGATCCTCAGGTGCAATGCCGATCCCGGAATCGGCCACGAACACGAGGGCGCCCGGCTGGCCGGCCGCGAACTCGATGCGTGCCGGCCGGCGCTCGGGGGCCCGGGGAAATGCGGCAAAGCTTGGATCGCTGGCGCGCCGGGAGAGTGACTTCTCCGGTTCATAGGCCCAGCGCCGTACGCCGAGGATGATGGTCCCGCCCGGCGGTGTGGCATCGACGGCGTTCAGGAGCAGGTTCACCAGCATCTGCTCGAACACGTGGGCGCGCCCGGAGATCTCGGGTACGTGGGGAAAGATGTCGGTGCGCGCGTCGAGCCCCCGGAAACGCCCCTGCGCCCGCAGCAGCTCGAAGGCTCCGCGGACGATGCGGGCGGGATCGATGGGGACGAGCGGGTCCTCCTGCGGGCGCGCGTAGTCGAGCAGGCTGCGCACGATGCGATCGAGGCGGTCGAGCTCGCGCGCCATTCCGTCGGTGACTTCCTGATCGACGCCGCGGCGACGCAACACTTCGACGTAGGTCCCGATCGCGCCGAGCGGGTTGCCGACCTCGTGGGCGACACCGGCGGCCAGGCGGCCGATGCTGGCCAGTTTTTCGCTGCGCACGAGCTGGCTTTGCGCATCGAGCAGCCGGTCGGTCATGTGGTTCAGGCGCTCGGCGAGCGTGGAGAAATCGCGGGTATCGGCATCGGGGGCGCGGGCCGCGAGGTCACCGTCGGCAACGGCGTCGGCCGTTTCCATCACCCGTCCGAGCGGCCGGAGCACCAGGCGTTGCACCAGGCTGCGCCCGTAGAGCACGAAGATCCCAACCTCTATGGCGACGAACACGATGACCAAAATGACGCCGCGTTCGGGGGCGATCGACAGGGCGAACTGGGACGTCGCCACCCCGACGAGGATCGCGAAGGCGGCGATGAAGGTGAGATAGAAGAGGAGCTCGACGCGGAGCGCCGGCTTGGGTTTCATGGGACCTCAAGATAGGAAAAAAAAGAGCGGCGGGGTTTCCCCCGCCGCCCTGATGCGTCAGGCCAGAGGCCTTACGCGCACTTCGGCTCGCCCTCTTTGTTGGCCGGGGCCAGCGCCGTCGAACCCACGTAAATCGCGCAGGTCTTCGTCGTGGTGGTGTGCGACACGGTCGCGGTGAAACCATCAGCCGTCACCGTAATGGTGGGGCCGTTGACGCCGCTGGTCGTGTTGAACGCCGTACCGAGGGCGCTCGTGTACTTCACCGAGTCGGCGAAATACGCCTCTTCGGCGGTGATGAGGTTACGCAGATCCGACTTCATCGAGGCGATATACGCCTTCTCCTTCGTGTTCGCGAACTTCGGAATCGCGATCGCGGCCAGAATGCCGATGATCACGACCACGATCAGAAGCTCGATCAGAGTGAATCCCTTGCGGTTCATCTGGACAACCTCCCCCTGAAAGTTCTAGAGCATGGGCGACACAGTTATTCCGCACCACTCAGAAGCACAATTCGTGCCTCAAACGGGTTAAGCCATCGCAACCAATGTTGTGACAACTGCTTAAGGGCACCAGTCGGGCTTTACCGACACCCCAAAAAGCCTTGTAAACTCTGGCTTTTTGCAAGTTGCCACGCCGGACGCAACTGATCTCGTAAGTCATTGCAAATACTGGCGGTACCAGGATTCGTCCCCGGGGAACCTGGCCTGAGCAGAATCCGCGAGCGCGCGGGCGGCTGCGAGGTCACCGCGGCGCACGTCGAAGAGAAACTGCGCGCGGAGCGACATCCTGACGGCCGGTGTCTCGGTTCGAGTGCTGTTGCGAGCAATGAGCGGGCGCGCCGCGGTCGTGTCGCCGACACTCAGCAAGAAAATCGCGTGCGCCGCGTCGAGATACGGATCGCTCCCAAAAAGCGAGTCGGCGATTCGGTATTGCTGGCGCGCGCCGGCGGTGTCACCGCGACCGGCGAGCACCGCCGCCGCCGACGCGTGACCAACGTAGGACTCGGGATGCTCGGCGAGCAGCGCCAGCAGCTGCGAGCGATTGTCGCGCCAGGCGGGGAGCCGCACGAGCGACAGGACTGCGCATGCTACGGCTGCAGAGGCACACACAGCTCCAGTAATCGTGCGGCGTGCGGTGTGCGGCGTGCGTAGTTTCACGAACGTGGCGATCACTGTTCCTACTAGCACCGCCGGCAACGCGAGGGCGAGATACAGATTGCGTTCGGCGAGAACGATTCCCCCCGCGAACAGCAGATTCGACGTCGGCAGGAATGAGAGCGCCGCCACGGCCGAGGCAAAAGCAATCGCCGGGGCGCGACGGCGACACACGATGATGAGTGCGGGCACGGCGACCACAACCAAGAACCCGAGCACCGCAGCGAACGAAAGCCCATCGTACGCCGGGATCACCTGGGGACTGTAGTCGGACGACAGCGAGAGCGGCCACACCAGGAGCACGGCGGCGCGGAGTACCGCGGGGAGCGCGATGGCGAGACGGGCCCAGATGTCCCTTCCATAGAATACGGCGGCGGGTGCGCTCGCTCCCGCCACGCCAACCATTCCCCAGATGACGATGTATGCGACGGTCATGACGCCGAGACCAACCCACAGCCACGCGGGCGGCCTCACACCCTGCCCGTCAGGAGAGGGGGGACGAAGCCACCAATCCAGCAGTATGACGACACCAGCGATGACACCGTGCTCTTTGCTGAACATCGCGAGCCCCGCCAGCGCGACTGCCGCCGCCCACCAGCCACGCCGCGCCGCCAGGACCGCACCGAGAATCCCCGCACCCGCGAGGAGCTCGGAACGGCCTACGATGCTGGCCACGGCTTCGACATGCACCGGATGCCACGCGAACACGAGACCCGCCGCGGTCGCCGCGAGCAGCGGCAGCCAGCGGACGAGGACCATCACGAGCAGCACCGTTACGAGACCGTGCCAGAGCGCGTTCACGACGTGAAACCAGCCGGGTCGGCCACGCCCCAACGTCCAGTCGATGGCGAAGGTGAGAATGGTCACGGGCCGATACAGGCCGGCTCCGGACTCGCGCGGCCAATAGGGATCGTCGAATGCGCCGAGTGCGGCGCCGACCGAATGCGCGGCGGGATTCGAAACGATGATCGCGCGATCGTCCTGCACGTAGCCGTATCGGACGGTGGGCAGATACAGCAACACCGCGCCAAGAAACACGACCAGCAGCTCGCGTCTCATCGGATCCGCGCGAGCAGTGAGTCGGCGACTGCGGAATCACCGCGCGAGCGCGCGGCGAGTGCCTGGGTGCGAAGATACCCGGGACAATTGAAGCAGAGCTGATCCGCCTGCGCGAGCAGTGTGTCGGCAAGCCGCGGTCGGCCGAGCGTGATCGCCGCATCGGCAGCGGCAATGAACAAGGTCGGGTCGCGATTGTAAATCTGAGCGGCCTCGCGCAGCGCGCCGAGCGCCTGCAGAGGCTGGCGGTGGCTCTGATAGATCATCGCCATGCGCGCCGGGCCACGGTACGACTCGGGCGAATCCTCGAGGATGCTTTGGGTTACCGCGAAATCGTCCCGCCACACGGGAATGCGCATCGCAGAGCGGAGACCGCCGGCGAGCACGAGAAGCAGGATGATGAGACGGAGCCGGGAGTTAGGAAGTCTGGCGAGCGTAGCGCCGGCTGCCAGGGCCAATCCCACCGACGGCAGATAGAGCGTTCGCTCCGCCAGTAACACGCCGGTCGAGAACAGCAGGTTCGAGATGGGGAGGAAGGCGATCGCGATCCAGCCGAGACCGAACGCCTCGACTTTTCGCCCTTTGCGCCAGGCCAGCACAAACAACACGGCCCAAAGGGCGAGACACAGCAGTCCCAGCGTGAAGCGTCCATCCACCAGAGACCGCACAATCGTCCGCTCGGCGGGCGAGTAATCCACGCGCAGCGCTACCGGGAAGACCAGGAGGCGCAGGACGTCAGCGAGCGCGGCCACTGCCGTCAGCCGTCCGGCGAACGCGGTTTCGCCCAGGAAGACGGGCGCGGTAGCGTGGAGGCGCGCGTACGGGGCGAGCACGATTCCCCGTACAGCGAGATACGCTCCGGCGATCACAACCCAGCTCACGGCGAACTCGAGCATGCGCCGCCGCGAGGGCCGCGAAACCCCCACGATCCAGGCCAACAGGATCAGGCCTGGCGCGACGACGGCGTTCTCCTTGCTCAGCAGACCGAGCAGCAGTCCCAGGCTGCTCAGCATCATGTTCTGGCGAACGACAGCGGCATAGACCGCGAAGCACACGCCTGCCGCAGCCATCAGCTCACCCAGGCCGATCACGTTCGCGATCGCTTCGACGTGCACGGGATGAACGGCGAAAATCAGCCCCGCCGCGAGCGCGGTCCTCTCCTCATGACCCCCTCTCCCTTCGGGCGTCCTCTCCCCCTGGCCCCCTCTCCCTTCGGGCGAGGGGGTACGAAGGGCCAGTGCCGTGACGACGACGGCCACGCCCGCGTGCCAGAGCAGGTTCATCGCATGAAACAGCAGCGGATGACCGCCGGCGATCGCCCACGTTAGGGCAAAGCTGGCGAGCGGGAGCGGCCGGTACATCTGACCACCCAGGTCGGGCGGCCAATAGGGTCCCGCGAACGCGCCGAACACGCCGCTGATCGAGTGGACGAGCGGATTCCAGGCGACGATGTACAGATCGTCCATGGCGAACCGGTTCCACAACGCGGGCAGGTGTGGAACGAGTGCGCACAGGACGACCGCGAGATAGAGCCGGCGGTCGTTACGGTCCACGATTGACGGCAAAGAGCCACCGGCCGTCGGGCCAGCGATAGAGGGCCGAGAGCAACTGCGGGTACGAGCCGATCAGGCCCCGCAGCTCGATGGAAGAGGGAGAGCTCGAGCTCGCGAGCAGGACGTGGGTCACGCCCATGCGGTCGAGATAGGCACGATGCTCGGCGGGTGTCGGTCTCACGACCTCCGAGCCGCGGAAGCGCTCCAGGTATAGCGGGACCGCCTGGCGACGCGTGTAGAGCCAGACGAGCGCTTCATCGTCGGTCGCCACCACGGCGTCGGGCGGGAGCGTGGTGATGACCGGAAGCAGCTCGGTGAAATTGGCGGAGATCGCACGGGCCTGGGTATCCCACCAGCGACCGGCGAAGCCGCGTGCTTCGTAATAGACGTATCCCCCAGCCACGAGACATCCGAATACCGCAGCCGCCAGGCGGACGCGCGGCCAGCGCCGCCCGATCTCGATCAGCCCTGCGGCCCATGCCAGGACCAGCCAGGGAAGCACGGCCCAGAGAAAACGGTCCGGCGGGTGCGGCCAGATCGCCAGCACGAGGAAGTAGAGAATGAGGACGAAGCCGATGGCGCTGCGGCGGCTGAGCAGCGCGAGCCCGTACAGGCCCACGCCGAGCGCGAGCATGGAAAGAATCTCGTAGAGCCATCGAACGCCGATCCATCCGAACGTCAGCGCCTCGAGCGGTCGCGACATGTCGGGCACGTTCACCGCGATCGCCGACAGACCGGCCTGGTCGATGTGCGCGAGATAGGTCCCGTAGCCGAGCGCCAGCTCCGGGTCGATGCCGCTCCGGTGCGTGCTCACCCAGATCGTCCAGGCGAGCGCGGCCACAAGCGGCGGAAGTACCACCGGTACGAGCGTGCGCCACGGCGCGCGGGGGGGGCGCACGAGCAGGAAGCAGGCGACGCCCGCCACGATCGCGATGCCGATCGACCGCGTCATGAGCGCGAGCGCGCCCGCCGTTCCGACGATCCAGGGCGATTTCTGCTGATCCGTCGCGATGACGGCCACCGCGAGCAGAACGGCAAACAGCGGCTCAGCGAACAGGACGGTCTGCGTGGCGAGCACCGGAATCGCGACAGCCGCCGCAACCACGAGCGCGGCCGGCATCCAGCGCCGCTGGCGCTCGGGAAGTCCAAGGATATCGATGCGCGTCGCGTGCCACGCGATCAGCCCGGCAGCGCCCGCGCCCAGCAGCGCATTCAGCACCTTGGCCACGGTCGCCGCGCCGTGAACGGACAACAGTCCAAAGATGGGCGCGAGCACGACCGGGTAGAGCGGCGGGTAATGCACGGCGCCCGGCAGGCCCGGCAGATTGGGGTGCACATACCCGAGGCCGCTCGCGAGCGCGGTAGCGAGCCCGGCGTACAGACCATCGTCGTAGAAGACACCGACCAGCGCCTGATTCAGCGTGAGGAGACCGACGGCCAGCGTCGCCGCCGCGGCTGCGAGACCCGCCTTTACTTCGCCGGCGAGCGCCAACCGGGGGGGCCGCCTGGGACGAACAGGTTGTACCGCAGGATGTGAACGAGCGCCGCCACACCGTCGCGCCAGGTGATCTTCTTCCCTTCGGCGTACGTCCGGCCGCTGTAGGAGATCGGGATCTCCCAGATGCGCGCGCGAGCCTGCGCGAGGCGCGCCGTAATCTCCACCTCGAACCCGAACCGATTGGACGAGAGCGGCAGCCGCTTGATCAAGTCCGCGCGCACGACCTTATAGCAGGTCTCGAGATCGGTGAGGTTCAGGTTGGTGAACATGTTGGACAAGAGCGTGAGCACGCGATTGCCCACATAGTGCCAGAAGTACAGCACGCGATGCGGGCCGCCCTGAAAGCGCGATCCGTAAACCGCATCCGCCTGCCGGGAGCGGATCGGCAAGAGCAGCGCGGGGAGGTCTTGAGGATCGTACTCGAGGTCGGCGTCCTGCACGACCACGACGTCGCCCGTGGCGACCGCGATGCCGCTGCGAATCGCGGCACCCTTGCCGCGGTTCTTCTCGTGGTGAATCACCTGGTCCACCAGCCGCTCCTCGGCGAGCTGCTCGAGAATCTCGCGCGTGCCGTCGGTCGAGGCGTCGTTCACCACGATGACCTCGAGCCGGAGCGCAACCTCGCGGATACGCCGCAGCGCGATCTCGACCGTCGCCGCTTCGTTGTAGGCCGGCACGATCACACTGAGCAGCAGATTGGGCGAGCGGCGCTCTTCGCGCATCAGGCGGCCTCCCCGATCGCAATCAACGACTGGCCCACGCGCCAGGGAATGAACCGCTCCAGTCGAAACAGCGGCACGAGCGCGTCATACAACTTGAGCGAGCCGCCGGGAATCGTCTCGCGGCGCAGCACGCGCCCGGCCCACCACCAACCGGGTATCCCCGCGAGGTTGAAGTACTCGATGTGCGCGAGCGTGTAGCCCGTCGCGCGGAGCAGATCGGCAAGGCCGTCACGGTTGTAGCGGCGGTGATGGCCGAGCGCGCGGTCGATGGTGCCGTACAACGCCTGCAGCGCCGGGACCAGCAGCACGAGCCGGCCGCCCGGGCCGAGCAGCCGGCGAATGGCATGCAGCGCCGAGATATCGTCGTCCACGTGCTCGAGCACGTTGAGGCAGATGACGGTGTCGAAGCGCTGGCCGGCGACGGCGCGATCCTCGTCGGGGAGGTAGAGCCGCGCCACACTGACGTTGGGACGGCCGGCGAACCGCTGGCGCAACCGGCTCAAGTATTCCTCCCGCGTGTCCGTGAGCACGAGCCGATCGCGGTCGACCAGGAACGCCGAGAGGTTGCCGATCCCGGAGCCGATCTCGAGCACGCTCCGGCCGATCCAGCGGCGGAGACGCTCGAACATCCAGCGGTTGTAGCGCACGGCGCCGGAGAGCTGCTCCAGCGTAGCGGCGCCAACCGGATCACTCTGCTCCAGGGCCTGGGGACTGGGTGCTCGGGCCTTGCGGCGCCTCGTAGCGGCTCAGTTTCCGGTACAGGGTCGACGGATCGATGCCCAGGACTTCGGCGGCCCGCGTCTTGTTGCCACCTTCGGCCTGGAGTACCCAGGTGATGTAGGCCTGCTCGATGACGTCGAGCGGGGGATTCTGGTGCGTCCGGTCGGCCACGAGCGGCTCCGCCTTGCGCTCGCTGACCTTGTCCGGAATCGCCGACCGGGGGATCAGGTCGCCCTTGGTGAGTGTGACCGCGCGCTCGAGCGCGTTCTCGAGCTCGCGCACGTTGCCCGGCCAGTCGTAGGCCATGATCACTTCCTCGGCCTCCGCGGACAACGTCTTCGCGCCTTCCCCACGCTCGCCCGCGATGTGCCCGAGGAATTCCTTGACGAAAATCGGGATGTCATCGCGCCGGTCCCGCAGCGGGGGCAAATAAATGTTGATGACGTTGAGGCGGTAGTAGAGATCGGTACGGAAGCGCCCGCGCTTGATGTCCTCCTCGAGGTCCCGGTTCGTCGCGGCGACCACACGCACGTCCACGGGAATCGCCTCGGTGCCGCCGACGGGAATCGCTTCGCGCTCCTGCAGCACACGCAGGAGTTTGACCTGGGTAGCGGGGGACATCTCGCCGATTTCGTCGAGGAAGAACGTGCCGCCGCGCGCCGCCGCGAACAGGCCCTGCTTGTCGCGCACCGCGCCGGTGAACGATCCCTTCACGTGGCCGAACAACTCCGACTCGAGCAGGCTCTCCGGCAGCGCGCCGCAGTTGATCGACAGGAACTGCCCTTCGGCCCGTGCCGACAGCTCGTGCAGGTAACGGGCGATGACCTCTTTTCCTGTTCCCGATTCTCCCTGGATGAGCACCGTGCTTTCCGTAGGCGCCACCTGTTCGGCGAGGCGCAGCACGTCGCTGAAGAGACGCGATTTGCCGAGCGGCTTGACCTTGCCGGACTGTTCGCGTCGCTTGATTTCCTGTTTGAGCTGCTTGTTCTCGGACTTGAGCCGGCGGACTTCGGCGGCGCGTCGGCACAACGCGACGATTTCGTCATTCGAGAACGGCTTCTGGACGTAGTGGAACGCCCCCGAATTGACCGCCTGGATGGCGCTCTGCAGCGAGGCCTGGGCGGTCATCAGCACGACCGGGGTCTCCGGGTCCTGTTCCTTGACCGCCGCGAGGATCTCGATGCCGCTGACCTGCGGCATGCGGATGTCGGTGAGGACGATGTCAGGCGCTGAATTCTTGAGCGCTTCGAGTCCGGCCTTCCCACCCTGCGCCGTGGCGACCTCGAAGCCTTCGTTTTTCAGCAGGATGCGGAGTGTATCGAGAATCCCCTGCTCGTCATCGATGACGAGAATCGAGGGGGCATTGGCGAGGGCCGGGCTCATGCCGCTTCCTCCTTCCGGCGAGCGGCGGGGAAGTAAATCGTGAACGTCGTTCCTCTCCCCGCTTGGGTATCCACGAGGACCAGGCCGCGGTGCGCCTCTACGGCGCGCTGCACGATGGCCAGGCCGAGGCCGGTGCCACCGACACGTCCGGTGGCAAACGGCTCGAACAGACGCTGCTGCAACTCGTCGGGAATTCCGGGTCCGTTGTCGCTCACGCGCAGCGTCACCGGGTTCTCGATTCCGGCGGCGCCGGGGAGCTCATCAGGGGCAGCCCGTCCGATGCGCACCACGACGGCCGCGTTGGGACCAGCCGCCTGCACCGCATTGAGCACGAGGTTCGAGACGACGCGGTGCACCAGGTCCTCGTCGCCTTCCATCGCGGTCGCGGTGCCTTCCAGCGTGATCCTCACTCCACGCTCGCACTCGGGATGCTGCCGCACGAGGCGAATGGCGGCTTCGGCGACCGCGTGCAGATCCATCGGCCGGCACTCGGTCACGCGCACGCGCGAGAAGTCGAGGAACTCCGACAGCAGGCGCGACAGCCGGTCGCTTTCGCGCACGATCAGGCTGGCGAGGAACTTCTCGTCCGGATTGGTGCGGGAGGAGCGGCCGAGCTGCTCCACGGAGCTGCGAATCGAAGCGAGCGGGTTCTTGATCTCGTGTGCCAGGCTGGACGACAGCTCGGCGACGGCCTCGAGGCGCTCGGCGCGCAGGTGCAGCTGCTCCAGGCGCTTGGAGTCGGAGATGTCGGTGAAGATCGCGGAGACCCTGGGACGCGCGCCGACGGGCCCGTCGAGCGTGGTGGTGGTCACGCCGATCGGGAAGGTGCGATCCGGCCGGTGCACCGTCGCCTCGACGCGCATCAGGCGCACACCGCGCCGTGCCGTCGAGGTCACCGCCGCCCAGAACTCGGGGGCGAGGCGGGCGAATTCCGGCATCACGGAGCGGCCGAGCCATTCGCGCGCCTTGAATCCGAGGATCTCTTCGGACGCCGGGTTGGCGTACAACAGCCGCCCGTCGGCGTCGACGGTGATCACCCCTGTGCGGATGTTGCGCAGGACGTCGTCGGCTTCGAGCTGGACCTGACGGACCTCGGCGGCCAGCGCCTCACGCTCGGCGCCCATCACGTTCACGCGGCTGGCGACGTAGCCGGTCACCACCGCGACGAGCACGAACACGCCGAGCTGGATCCACACGGCTGAAGAGACACCCGTCGTATGGCCCCAGAACACGTCGGCGAAGTACATGAGTCCCGCGAACAGCGTGACGAGGCCGGCGTTCGCGGGCGCCATCAACAACGCCGTCGCGGCGATGAGAATCACGTAGAGGCTGGCGAGGTCGCTTTCCGCCCCGCCCGTCATGTGTACGACGGCGGTGATCAGCAGGACGTCGAACAGGGCCTGGAGATAGAGGAACGTCGGGCCCGGCAGTTTGCGGCGGAAATGGGTGTGCCAGTACGAGGCGGCGGTGACGGCGGCGGCGGTCACGAGCATCAGCGACGTGGCCAGGATGTCGAGCGGGGCCGCGACCCGGATCTTGAGGGCAGCAGTGACGTAGATCGCGATCGCCAGGCACATCCGCCCCACATAGACGAGGCGGAGGAGCTTCAACTGGGTCGGAATCGCGGACCCTTGCGAGTTGATACTCAGCCAGCGCATGGGGGGGCATTATTGGAGAGAGTGTCGCAAAATGCAAGGATTTGTGTCACGGGGCTCGGGACTCGGGGGTTCGGGGCTCGGAAACGACAAGGGGCCAGGAGGTCGCGCCCCCTAGCCCCTAATCCCGAACCCCGAGGCCCTTATTGGACCGCGTTCACCATATCAAAGATCGGCAGGTACATGGCCACGACCATGCCGCCGACGATCACGCCCAGTACGACGATCATGATCGGCTCGAGCAGTGACAGCAGCGCGCTGACCGCCGCGTCGACCTCGTCGTCGTAGAAGTCGGCGATTTTGGTGAGCATCTCGTCCAGGCCACCGGTCTGCTCGCCGACGGCGATCATCGAGATCACCATGGGCGGGAAGACCTTCGATTTCTGCAGCGGCGCCGCGATCGTTTCACCGCCCGCGATCGACGCGCGCGATTCCATCACGGCGTTGTGGATCACCATGTTGCCGGCGGTGCGGGCGGTGATCTCGAGTCCGTCGAGAATCGACACGCCCGAGGAGATCAGCGTGCCGAGCGTGCGCGTGAAGCGCGACACGGCCGATTTGCGCAGCAGGTCGCCAAGCACGGGCAGACTGAGCAGCAGCTTGTCGATCTGCAGCTTGCCCGGCGACGTCTTGTAATAGCGGTTGATCGAAAAGACCATGAAGACGCCGCCGGCGATGATCGCCCACCAGAAGTTCTTCAGCAGATTGCTCATCCCGATCACGATGCGGGTCGGCAGCGGCAGGTCGAGGTTGACCGACGCGAACATGCTCTGGAACGTCGGGATGACGAAGATGAGCAGCACGGCGATCGCGATTCCGGCGACGGAGAAAATCACCGCCGGGTAGATCATCGCGCCTTTTACCTTGCGCACGATCGCGTCGTTCTTTTCCAGGAACGTTGCGAGGCGCAGCAGGATGGTGTCGAGAATACCGCCCGCTTCACCGGCGGCGACCATGTTCACGTAGAGGTCGGTGAACGCCTTGGGGTGCTTGCGCAGCGCATCGGCCAGGGTGTGGCCGCTCTCGACGTCGTACACGACCTGCCGCGTGACGTCGGCGAGCACCTTGTTTTCGGTCTGCTGCGACAGGATGTCGAGCGCCTGCACCAGCGGCAGGCCCGAGTTGATCATGGTGGCGAACTGGCGCGTGAAGATGACGACGTCGCGCGTCTTGATGCCGGGCTTGAAGAAATCGCCGAGACCGCCGCCCTTGCCTTTGGACTCACGGACCTGCACCACCACCATGCGGTTCTTGCGCAGGTGCGCGATGACGTCATCGCGCGACGCCAGGTCGATCTTGTCTTTGACGAGATCGCCCTTGAGGTTGCGCGCTGTGTATTCGAAGACCGGCATTCCTACCTCCGGACCGGGACTTTAGGTTGGCCAGCCTGCGCCGCCTGCGCCGGAGTGGGAATCTCCCTGTCGTCCGGGGGCGCTTCGCCAATCGAGCGCAGGAAATCGTTCGGCTTGGACGTCACCCGCAGGCACTCATCCTTCGTGACTTCACGACCCATGTAGAGCTGGTACAGCGCATCGTTCAGCGTCTGCATGCCATACTTTTTTCCCGCCTGCATCGACGACTCGATCTGGTGCACCTTGTCGTCACGGATCAGCGCCCGGATCGCGGGCGTACAGATCATGATCTCGGCGGCCATGACGCGGCCGCGCCCCTTGGCCCGCTGCAGCAGCGTCTGGGTCAGCACGCCCTCGAGCACGAACGCGAGCTGCGCGCGCACCTGCGACTGCTGGTGCGCGGGGAAGACGTCGATGATACGGTTGATCGATTCCGCGGCGGAGTTGGTGTGCAGCGTGGCGAACGCCAGGTGCCCCGTCTCCGCGATCGTCAGCGCCGCCTGAATCGTCTCCAGGTCGCGCATTTCGCCGATGAGCACGACGTCGGGGTCCTGCCGCAGCGCGTACTTGAGCGCCGCCTGGAAGCTGTTGGTGTCGGTCCCCACCTCGCGCTGATTCACGATGCACGACTGGTGGCGGTGGATGAACTCGATCGGGTCTTCCACCGTGATGATGTGGCCCTTGAGCTCCTTGTTGATCTTGTCGATCATCGCGGCGAGCGTCGTGCTCTTGCCGGAGCCGGTCGGGCCGGTGACGAGCACCAGGCCGCGCGGGCGGTCGGCGAGCTGCGCCACCACCTGCGGCAGACCCAGCTCCTGGAAGGTCTTGACGCTGAACGGAATCTGCCGGATGACGACCGAGACGCAGCCGCGCTGCTTGAACACGTTGCCGCGGAACCGCGCCAGGTTCTGGATGCCGAAGGAGAAGTCGAGCTCGTTCTCGGTCTCGAACCGTTTCTTCTGGTTCTCCGTGAGCACCGAGTATGCCAGCGACAGGGTGTCCTTGGGCGTCAGGACCTCCTCGCTCGACGCGTTGATGACGTCGCCGTCTACACGCACTTTGGGCCGCTCGCCGGCCACGAGGTGCAGGTCGGACGCATCCTTCTCGATCATCTCCTCGAGCAGCGCTCGAAGGTTGACTGGCATACGTCCTTCTCCTTATCCGGCCGCGGTTTCCTTCACGACTTCTTCGAGCGTGGTGATGCCCTTCTTCACTTTCATCATGCCGTCCATGCGCAGCGTCAGCATGCCTTCCTTGACCGCGAGGTCACGCAGCTCCTCCGTGGAGGCGCCTTTCAGGATCTCGCGGCGCAGCGGGCTCGTCAGGGCCATGACCTCGTAGAGCCCCTGGCGCCCGCGGTATCCCGTGCCGGCGCAGGTGTCGCATCCGGCGCCCTTGGAGAACGGGCCTTCCTTCTTGTCGATGCCGAACGCGTGCATCTCTTCGGGCGTGTACTCGTGCTGCTGCTTGCACTCCTTGCAGATGCGCCGCACCAGCCGCTGCGCCACGATCAGGTTGACCGCGCTCGCGACGTTGAACGGCTCGATGCCCATGTCGACCATACGCGTGATGGTCGAGGGCGCGTCGTTGGTGTGCAAGGTCGACAGCACGAGGTGCCCCGTGAGCGCCGCCTTGATCGCGATCGATCCGGTCTCGAGGTCGCGGATCTCGCCGACCATGATGATGTTCGGGTCCTGCCGCAGGAACGCCTTCAGCGCGGCCGCGAACGTCATCCCCACTTCATTGCGCACCAGCACCTGATTGATGCCCAGCAGGTTGTACTCGACCGGATCCTCGGCCGTCATGATGTTGACGTCGATCTGATTGATCCTCGAGAGCGCCGAGTATAGCGTCGTCGTCTTGCCGGACCCTGTGGGCCCCGTCACCAGCACCATGCCGTACGGATTGAGGATGGCCTTCAGGAGATCGGCTTCCGACCTGGGCTCGAAGCCGAACGTCTTCAGGTCGAGCGTCAGGTTGCCCTTGTCGAGAATACGGAGCACGATCTTCTCGCCGAACAGCACGGGCAGGGTCGACACGCGGAAGTCGATGACGCGCGCGCCCATCTTGAGCTTGATGCGCCCGTCCTGGGGGACGCGCCGCTCGGCGATGTTGAGCTGGGCCATGATCTTCACGCGCGAGGTCAGCGCCGCGCGCATCTTCACCGGCGGCTTCATCACTTCCTGAAGCGCGCCGTCGACGCGATAGCGCACGCGCATCTCGTGCTCGAACGGCTCGATGTGGATGTCCGACGCGCCGCGTTTCACCGCATCGGTGAGCAGCCCGTTGATCAGCTTCACGACGGGGGCATCGTCGGCCAGGTCCTGCGCCTTGACGTCCTCGTCCTCCTGATCCTCCACGACCTCGAGGTCTTCCTCCTGCTCCACACTCTTCAGCAGGCTCTGCAGCTGCGCGTCCGACTGCTGGTAGTAGCGGTCGATCGCGTTGCGGAGGGTGTACTCGCCGGCGATGACCGGAAAGACGTCGCAGCGCGTGATGAACTTGATGTCCTCGATCGCCGCCACGTTGTTGGGGTCGGCGATGGCGACCGTGAGCGTCCGCCCCTCCCGCTTCAGGGGAAGGACGGTGTGCTTGGTGGCGATGTCGGGGGGGATCAGCTTCAGGATCTTGGCGTCGACTTCGAAGCGTGACAGATCCACCGCCGGCATGCGGTACTGCCGGGCCAGCATCTTGCTGACCTCGGTCTCCTCTATAAAACCAAGCTTGACCAGGGTATAGCCCAGGCGCATCCCGGAGTTTTTCTGCTCCAGCAGCGCCTTTTTGAGCTGGTCATGCGTGATCAGACCCTCGCGGACGAGGATCTCACCGAGCTTGTCTTGGGTAAGGGCAACGCTCGCCGTATGCAACTCGTTGAATTTGAGGGGACTAACATGTGACTCGGCCCCAGCCAAATCAAGGTTTTGGGGCCGGAATGCCCGAAAAAGACACAAATGGTTGGACTGCTTTGAGTAGCGCGGGTCCCACACCCGAAACGCTATCGAGGCGGGCGAGACTGCCAAATGGACCGTGCTCACTGCGCCATGCGACGATCCGCTGCGCCAGGGCCGGCCCGATCCGAGGCAACCGCGTGATTTCGCTCACGTCGGCTCGATCCAGATCGATGTGCTCACCCGGCAGCAGCGGACGGGAGAGTTGCGTGGCCCGACGCGCGGTTTCCCGAAGGGCATTCGGAAGCGGCGCTGAGGCCGATTGCAATTGGACGTCGCCGGGCGGAGCGGAAGGTGAAGGGGAGAGGAAGTAGCGAACACCGGCGCCGGCTAAAGCGAGACACGCCAGCAACAGCGCGGCACGACGATCATCCATGCCGCCAAGATGTGAACTGCCTAGACTACTGTCGTATCAAAGCAACGGCGACATTACCAACAATTTGCAGACTCTCCGCGCTGACTTTGTCGATCGTGTCTTCGGTCGTATGGTGATACGGAAAATCGAAGTCGATGACATCGATCGCGCGGATCCCTGCCTGTTGGAGCGGCACGTGGTCATCCGTCAGCGACTCCCCAACACGGTTGACGAAGATCCGGCCATACCCGAGCCCGTGAGCCGTTTGCCAGACACGCCGCACGACCTCAGGAGCGTTTGAGACGGAATGGCCCTCCTGTAGAATCCCCAGGTCTCTATCTCCAACCATGTCGAAGACTACCGCGAACAGCGTCGAGTAGCCCGGAGGCTGGTGTTTCGCAAAATACCGCGAGCCGAGCAACGTCTCCGTTGAGTCGGCGAAGTCACCGTAATCCTCGCCATCGACGAACAGCAGATCTACGCCGATGGTCGGGGGTTGTGCTTTCAACGCATCGGCGACTCCTAACAGCACGGCAACCCCGGATGCGCCATCATTCGCGCCGGGCACGGGGAGACGCTGCTGGCCAAGGTTCTGACTCTTATCCGCAAACGGCCGACTGTCCCAGTGGGCCACGAACAGGATTCGATCAGTTGCTTGGGGACGGAAACGGGCAAAGAAGTTGCGCAGGCTCAGCGTCTGGCCCTTGCTGGTGCGGCCTTGAAAGCCCTGGACAATCACCGTGTCGGCCCGGGCGCGTAGCTCGCTGAGTAACCAGTCCCCGGTCTGCTGGTGAGCCGGGGTGTTGGGCACGCGCGGACCGAAGGACATCTGCTTTTCGACGTAGGTGAAGGCGCTGCGTCCGTTGAATTCGACGGTGGCGGACGCCTTGTCGCCGCCGGCACGCGCCTGACACGCCAGAACCAAGATCAGACCCATGCACCACGCACGACGCACCACGCGCGATGTCATCGGAGCTGCCCCACGCTCGCCGCTATTTGCACGAAGGCGGTGACGCCAAATTGAGAGACCTTCCGGTTCGACTGCCGCTCTTCATTGAGGACGTAGGCCATTTGTAGTCCCGCGCTCATGTTGCTGGGGAGATCGGTGTCCATCGTAAGCTGAGCCTGTGTTTGCCGGCTGTCCACGTACGGTACGCAGTTGTCCGTCCCGGTGCGGCGCAGGCAGGTCGTGTTCTTCGCAAGGGAATACGTGGCCGACGTCCGGATCAGCGAGCGCCAGCTTCCCCCCCCCTGAAACGGCGGTCGGAACGAGAAGGAGAGTATTGCGTTGTGCGTGTTGCGCACCGTGCGGAAGAGGTTGCCCGCGTTCACGCGGTCGGCCGAGCTGCGCGACACATCCAGGCTCGTAAATACCCCGCCGATCCAGCCGAGGGAGGCCGAGGGCGTAAACACGCGCTCGTTCGTGGTCGTGAGCGTGACCCCGGTGGGAGCGCCGAACGTGGGCTGCTCGACGACGGACTCCGATTCGCGGTAGCCGGCCCGCGCGCTGATCGTGGTGAGCAGGCGACCCAGATTCCGGCGCGAGGGGGTGATGGCCCAGGTGAGCGCACCGCTCGGCCACTCGCGCACGTTGCTGCGCAGCGGCACCTGCTGGTCCGACCGGAGCGTCCACCCGACGCCGTTGGTCCGACGAAACGACGCATTGGCGCGCAGCCCCAGCGGCAACACCGCGGCACCGCTCGTCGCCACCGTCGCACTCTGCGTCGCCGACGCAGCGAGCAGGCCATCCACTTCCCGGACCTCATCGAGACCGCCGACGGCGAATTGATAGCTAAGCGGCGGCGCATCCGTCGCGCGGCTGAACGTCGAGCCCTGCTGCGTGCTGTAGGACAGATCGATGCCTGTGATGCGAGCCAGGAGTCGCGCCACACCCGCGGAGTCTCCCAGTACGCCGCGCGCCATCCGCCCGATGTCGAATTGCGCGCCCGCCTCGATGCGGCGCTGATTGCCGTAGGCGACGGGAACGTGGAACGCGCCCGCGGTGTCGCCGACCTCGCGGACCGGATCGCGGGCGTTCGCGTCGCGCGTCATCGTGAACGTGGTGCCGATCGACAGCCGTGGCCGGATCGCGACCAGCCGCGGCGTGAGCGACAGGTTGGTGTTCAGGAGCCGCTGCGTTTCGATCCCGATGTCGGCGCCGAATAGCGTGGCGCTTTCCTGGCGGATCACCTGCCCCATCGTGGTCGAGTCGCCGTAATCGCGCAGGTCGCGCGTGGACGCGGCATCCAGCCCCAGCTGCAGGCCCGGGACCGGCGCGAGCTGCACCCCACCCGAATTCAACCAGTAGCGCGTCTGCGAAAGGGCGGGACGCGCCGTGTCGCCCGGCAACTCGATCGGCACGAGGAACGTGAACCGCTCCGCGTCACTGCCCGTCCAACCCGAGCGGAACCGGAGCCGGGACGGATTGAGCCGGAGGCCGATGCCTCCGACGCGCAGCACCGCGGGATTGGGCGCGAAGTCATAGCCGAAATTGAGCCCATAGCTCGACGCCGTGGCGCGCGACAGCGTCGAACGTGTGTCTCCCATTGTGTACGAGCCCGAGACCGACAGCGGGTCCACGAGCCACCGCCCCAGGCCACGGTTCGAGAGCCGCACACGCCGGGCGGCGAACGCGTAGCTCGAGGCGTTGGAGCGTGGTGTGCGCACCCCCTGCAGCGCGTCAGCCCGAATATCCGTCTGGTCCAGGTAGAACGGATCGCTCGAGCTCAGGATCCGCTGGAATGACACCGGCATCGACAGGCCCCAGCGTTCCGGCAGGAAGCGGTCGAGCCGCAGGGTGCCGCTGACGATGGCCGCGCTGTTCGTCACGTACGACGGGTCATCGGTGAGCTGGCGGAACTGGCCGTCGCGGCGCGACAGGCTGATCGCGAGATCGCCCACGTCCGCCGCCGCGATCGCCACATCGACGGCGCCCGCGGCACCGGTTTCCTGCACCACATCACCCAGCCGGATATCGTCGACCCACAGCTCCGCCTGATCGATGAACACGCCCGTCTGCACGCGCCACATTCCAGCCGCGATCTCCTGCACGCGCGCGAGGTTCGGCGGTGAGCTGCCCGGATCGCGGATGTGCACGATGTACGGCCCGTCGCACATGGTGTATGCCCCATCGTGCGGCACCAGGGTGGAATCAGGACAGCCGGGATAGACCTGCGCGCTGTCACCCGCGAGCCACGCCTGCTCGATCTGCGCGCGCAGGACCAGCCAGTGCTCGAACTGGACGATGACCTCAGGTTCCCAGGAGACCGTGCGCGCGGGCGTGTGATACAAATAGAAGTTGTCCTGGTCCTTGCCCGCCTTGATGAAGAACTCCAGATCGCCGTCCTCCCACCCCGCCCCGCGGCCGCGCGCCCACACCCGCAGGGTCCGGTACTTCAGAAAATTCTTGTCTCCTTCGGTCGTGAATCGCAGGTACGCCTCGGCCCGCTGCCCGTGTTCCAGGCCCCGCGCGAGGAGGCGCAGCGAGCGCTCGTTGACTTCCGTGGATGTGACTTGAAATGTGGCGTCCCGGCGCCCCGCTTCATTGAAGACGCCCGGTGGGGGCACGTAGCCGAGATCGCGGTTCTCGGTGCTCACGACCGACGCGACGACTTCACCGGTCCCCGTGCCGCGCTCGCCACCGATGCCGGGGAGCGGCGTGTCGGCGCGCTTCACCCACGAGCTGCCGATCAGCCGGACGCGCGACAGCGCGAAGAACACCTGGGGATCGGGCTGGCCCGTCCCACCTGACGGCGCCACGACCGTCATGCGCAGCGACTGCACCTGGCGCATCTGCGGCGTGCCGATCTGGAGCGTGTCGGTGCGGAAGGGAATGCGGTACAGGCGCCATTTCGCGCCCGCGAATCCCCCGCCCTCGCGCACGAAGTAGCGCTCGTCGCCGATCGGAAACACGTAGCGGACGACATTCTCGGCGGTGCGTACACCGCTCACGCTGTCGAGTGCGAAGTCGCCGTCCTGATCCTCGGTGTCGATGGCGTTGTTGTGGCGCCCGCAGCGCGACCGGATGTCGCCGAACGCGTAGGGAACGAGCTGGCCGTTCTCGGTTGCGGAGCACAGCGGCAGCGTGGGGATAACGGTGTCCGTCCCCGAATTGAGGATGCTGTCGACGCGATCGGACAGGATGCCCTGGTCGTCGAGCGACGCGCTCCAGGTCTGCGTCACCGGATCGCGCTCAGTATCCAGCCGGCCCAGGCCCGCGCGCTCCGATCCGGAGTAGGTCGTGTCCCCTTCGGCGCTGACAGTGAACGACGTGGGGACGAGCGCGAACGCGTCTTCGAACACCCCGCCGAAGTCGAACAGCAGCGTCGTGCCGTTGGCGCGGGCGACGCGTGCAGGGTCCTCCCACACCCAGAACTCGAGAAATTCGACGCGCGACAGATCGACGCCGGTCGCCGAGACCGTTTGCGTAATCGAGCGCCAGCGCGGTCCGTCTTGATGCGGGCGCACCCAGTTGGGGAGTCCCACGGACGGCGAGCCCGGGGTGTTGTTGGCGAGGCCGAGCACCGTGTCCGGTTTGAGCATCAGCCATAACACCGGCTCGGCAGCCTGCGCCTGGCCCACCACGCGCAGCGTTGGGTCGATCTCCGTCGGTAGAAACTGGATTGGGACGTACTGCCCGTCGCGCACGTTGTACGGCAGGCTCTGCCAGGTGAGGAACGCGGCCTGGGTGGTGTCGAACCCGCCCGTGAATCCAAGTCCCTCGACGCCGCGGGCCGAGGTCGGGATGCTCCCCCAGTGCCAGGTGTTATCGGCGAGCGGGATCGAGCGTGCCACGCCGCCCTCGAACTCTTCGAGGTACGCCTGGCCGAACTTGTTGGGAGACGGCTTGGAGATCGCGAGCTCGGCATTCACGCTCAGCGCCGACGGCGCCGTGGTGCGCACACCCGGCAGCCAATTCATCACGCGCGTGATCCAATCCGGCTGGAACCGCAGCTGGGTCGAGATGCCGCCCACAAAGCCCGAGGACGGCTCGAATCCGAGGGGCGGCCTGGTGAAGCTGCTCTGCTCGTTCTGGAAGATCCCCATGAGATTGACCTGGCCCTTCGCGCCCAGGTCGTACCGCGCCGACAGGCCATAGGTCGTTGTGGGCGCGAGCGAGAACGCCGCGCGCTCCTCGAATTGCGCCCGGACTTGCGCACTGCCCTGGAACAGCGCGTCGGGATTCTTGAATTGCACCTGTCCCGTCGTGTAATCGATCGTGTAGTCGATCTCGCGCTGGAGCAGCGTGTTCCGCACGTAGATGTGCTCGCTGCCCTCCCGGATTTGGAAGCTGTTGAGCGACAGCAGCGAGCGGTCTGCGGATGCGGTCGCTTCGACGTGCATGAGCAGCGCGAACACCGACGGCGGGCCCTGGGAGCTGAGGTAGGCGCGCGGCGTGCGGTACAGCGAGTCGTTGCGCTCGACGGCGACGAGCTTCGTGCTGTCGCCGAACGGCGCCAGGTGCGGAAACACGACGAACAGGTCGCGGACGGGATCCCCCCCGTTCGGATCGCGCGTCCGGGGAAACAGCCGATTGTACTGATCGAACCGCGTCGGATCGTTGTCGAGCGCGACGCCGAGCCGCTCGAGGTAGGTGTCGCCGGCAGCCGACTGCTCCCGCTGGTTCACAGTGATCGCGAGCTGCACGCTGGCGCGCTCGATTTCGCGCCCGCCCACGCGGTACGCGCTGCGGATCTCGAAGCGGAATGTCGGCGAGGTCACGTTCACCGCCGGCTTGGGATCGTACACGAGGCGCAGCGTGTCCATCACCGTCGTGTCGGCACTCGCATCGACGGGGAACGTGCCGATCGTGTCGGCCTGGCTCGCGGTGATGTACGAAACCGCGAGGTAGTCGGCCTGATCGAGCCGGTTGGCGAGCGCGAACCAGGTGCCGCTCGGATCGACGTAGTAATCTTTCCCTTCCTGCAGCATCTCCCACTCGAAGGGCCCCTCACGCTGCGCGGCGCAATCGACGGCGCTCGCACCCGGCCCGCACGCCACCGCGCGCACGCCGCCGACGTTCTGATTGCCTTGCGCGCCCGGCGCGAACGCGCGCCGCCGGAACACGCGCAGCGCGCCGACCGTGAGCGAATCGGGCCGGGCGGTCTGATCGAGCTGCAGAATGTCGATGGCCGGATAACCCGGCAGCGCGGCGGGATCGACGACGAAGAAGAACCGCCCCGGCTCGAAATCGAGATCGCGCGCTTCACGGTCGATGGGCTGCCGCGTGACATCGCCGACAGTGTAGAACCGGTCCTTCACCA
>Ga0137428_1000194_pt1 | contig 27115 bp, 19 predicted proteins | sample EasRivERMZT718_2_FD_102305 | JGI IMG/M metagenome (GOLD analysis project Ga0137428, IMG submission 102305) | Soil microbial communities from meander-bound floodplain in the East River, Colorado, USA - East River MetaG ERMZT718_2 | ecosystem: Environmental > Terrestrial > Soil > Floodplain ...
GGGAAACGCGAGCACGGTGACGTCGGGGCCGAGCGTGCGCGACCAGCGCGCGATATGCCGCCAGTCGAGCACGATGTCGGCCTCGTCGGAGTGCGTCGCCAGGACCGGGCAGCGCACCTGGAGCCCGCGGTGGACCTTCGCATGGGCATCGGCGATCGCGCCGAGCCAGCCGTAGTAGACCGGGAAACCGGGCACCGGCTTGAGCGCGGTATCGAACTCCCAACCCTGGTCGAGCAGCCCCTGGGTGTAGTGGGGCAACAGCGCTTTCGGGTCGTTGAGGTACGGAAAGAAGCGGCCGAGCGCCGCGGCCATGTGGAGCTGGGTGCGGCGCCAGTCGGGCAGGTTCCAGTCGAAGAACGGGCTGTTCAGCCAAAGCGCCTGGATGCGCTCGCGATGCGGCCCCTCGTGCGCGTAGAGCGCGCTGACCAAGCCCCCGGTGGAATGCCCGGCGAGGATCACCGGCTCGCCGATGACGTCGATCGAGCGCGTGATGTCCGGGTAGTACTCGGCGATCTGCTTGCAGAAGTTGGGATGCTGGTGCGGCCGCAGCGAGCGCCCGTGCTTGCGCAGGTCGAGCGCGTAGAAGGCGTAGCCCTCCATCGCGAAGCGCTGCGCGACGTGGCTTTGGAAGAAGTAGTCGATGAAGCCGTGGAGCCACAGCACCGCGCCGCGCGGCGCCTCGCCCGCGCCCAGCCGCACCAGCGTCGAAAGCACGCGGCCGTCGTAGTCGTCGGGGAACTCGAGCTCGAGCGCCTCGAACCCCGGCAGGAAGCGGTCAGGCAGCCAAGGCGTCACGGCGAGCGGGTCCCCTCATGGCGAGAGAGTGCCCAACCGACATGCTCCCTGACTAGCGCGGAGGGATGGTCCGCCCGGGAGCGCAATGCGGCGATGACGTGTAACGAACTCGGCGCATTTCCCAACGCGACTGCGATGTTGCGCAGCCAGCGCTCGTGGCCGATGCGCCGGATCGGCGAACCGCGCAGGCGGCCGTCGAACTCTGCCTCGGTCCACGCGAAGAGCTCCACCAGCGTGGCGGCGTCGAGGCCGTTTCTTGTCCGGAAATCCCCTTCAGCGGTCAGTCTTGCGAAGCGATTCCACGGACACACCAGTTGGCAGTCGTCGCAGCCGTAGACCCGGTTGCCGATGAGCGGCCGCAGCTCCTCGGGGATGGCGCTCCTGTGCTCGATGGTGAGGTAGGAGATGCAGCGGCGCGCGTCGAGCTGGTAGGGCCCGCGGATCGCCTGGGTGGGGCACACTTCGATGCAGCGTTCACAGGTTCCACAGGAATTGGCAACTTCCCGGTCAGGTTCGAGCGGCAAATCCGTGTATACCTCGCCGAGGAAGAACCAGGATCCCGCATCGCGGCTGAGGAGCAAGGTGTGCTTGCCGCGCCACCCGATGCCGGCGCGCGCGGCGAGCTCGACTTCCATCACCGGCGCCGAGTCGGTGAACACGCGATAGCCGAACTCGCCGATCTCCTGCGCGATGCGGTCGCAGAGCTTCTGCAGCCGGTCGCGCAGCACCTTGTGATAGTCACGGCCCCGCGCGTAGCGGGCTATGTTTGCTTTTTCCGGGTCTTCGGAAATTCCCTGGGCTTCGTCGTTCAGGTAATCCATGCGGCAGGAAATCACCCGCAGCGTCCCGGGCTTGAGCTCGGCGGGGCGCGCGCGGAGCGCGCCGTGTCGCGCCATATACTCCATCTCGCCATGCCAGCCCCGTCCCAGCCACTCGAGGAGCCGCGGCTCGGCCGCCGAAAGGTCGGCGTCGGCAATCCCGACCGCTTGGAATCCGAGCTCCCGGCCCCAGCGCTTGATGCTCGAACTTAAGCTGCCCAGCGAGGCGTCAACCGTGCGCCTGGGCGAAGCGTTGGCAACGGGAGCGGCCGCTGGACGGGTGGTTTTCATCTCGGGTGAGCTTGGCGCGGGCAAGACTACGCTGGTCAGGGGGCTGCTGCGGGGGCTGGGGTATTCCGGCCGGGCCAAGAGCCCCACCTATGCCTTGGTTGAGCCTTACGCACTTTCGAGCTTAGACTTATATCACTTTGATTTCTTTCGATTCAAGGATCGGTCGGAATGGCTGAATTCGGGCTTCCGGGAGCACTTCAACCCGGGGTCGCTGTGCGTGGTCGAGTGGCCGGAGAAAGCAGGGGACCTGCTGGCGCCGCCGGACCTGCACATCCGGCTGGAGATGGACGACGAAGCGCGCCGTGCACGGTTGGAAGCGCGCTCGCAAGCCGGGGAAGCCTGGCTTTCCTCCTTGCGCTTTGCGTAGGCGTCGCCGAAGCCCAGGTCGTCTCCTCGCGCATCTGGCCCGCGCGCGATTACACCCGCCTCACGCTCGAATCGAAGGAAGCGATCCAGTACAGCATCTTCAGCATCAAGGATCCCGAGCGCCTGGTGCTCGACCTGGAAACGAACGATTTGACCGCGGCGCTCACCGAGCTGAACGACAAGGTCAACGCCGAAGATCCCTACATCCAGGGCTTGCGCGTGGCGCGCAACCGTCCCGGCGTCATCCGTCTCGTCCTCGATCTCAAGACCGAGGTGAAGCCCATGGTGTTCGGGCTCCCGCCGATCGCCGACTACGGCCACCGGCTGGTGCTCGATATCCATCCGCTGGTGGCGGAGGATCCACTCCTGGCGTTGCTCGCGGAGAGCGAGAAAAGGCGACCTGCGCAGAAGCCCGGCGTCGCCCGGCTCGCCACCATCGTCATCGATCCGGGGCACGGCGGCGAGGACCCGGGCGCCATCGGCCGGCGCGGCTCGCGCGAGAAGGACATCACCCTCAACATCGCCAAGCGCCTCAAGACGCTGATCGACGGCGAACCCAACATGCGCGCGCTGCTCACTCGGGACGGCGACTACTTCCTCCCGCTCGGCACGCGCGTCCAAAAGGCGCGCGCGGTCAAGGCCGACCTGCTGGTCTCGGTCCATGCCGACGCGGTCAATCGGCCGAACGTGCGCGGCTCTTCCGTCTTCGCGCTGTCGGATCGCCGCGCCACTTCCGAGATGGCGCGCATCCTCGCAAAGCAGGAAAACGACTCCGACCTGATCGGTGGCGTCGCCCGCAAGCAGAAGGACGACTACGTCAACCGGACGATCATCGACCTGTCGCAGACCGCCACGATCGATCACAGCCTGAGGCTCGGAAGTTCGGTGCTGAAGCGCCTCGGGACCGTCAACGAACTGCACAAGCCCCGCGTCGAGCAGGCGAGCTTCGCGGTGCTCACCGCGCACGACGTGCCGTCGATCCTGGTCGAGACCGCCTTCATCTCCAATCCGCAGGAGGAGCGCCGCCTGAACGACGATGCCTACCAGGACAAGCTCGCCCGGGCGATCCTCGACGGCATCCGGGAGTACATCGCCAGGCATCCGCCGCGGCCGCTGGGGCCGGTCACGTTTTTTACCCGATGAAGTGTCTTCACTGCAAAGCGACCGGCTCGACCAGCACTGCGCGTGCCGTGCCCTCGTCAAAGGTCACGATGTCGTCGGGCTTTGCGCGGATCGGATGCACGACTCTCAGATCACCCCACCCGGCGTCGTCGGGAGCGTAGTAGACGACGGTCGAGAACGGATGTCGCCGCTTGGCCAGGCGCACGGCGATCAGCTGCAGCGTGCCGTCGCTGAAGTGGAATCGCCAATCGGTCGGGTGAATCAGCAGGTGGATCGCGGCGATGACCGGTCCGTAGTTGGAGGCCTTGCGCTGGATTCCGGACCAGACCCGATCGGCCATCTCGCCCTGGTAGTACGCCCCGGGCCCTTTCTCATGCGAACCGTCGACATAGGAGAGCGGCGCGACTTCAAGCAGATCCAGGTACTGCTCGCCGGCCTCGGTAGGAACCGTGAAGTCGAAGGGGTTCGCCGTGTTTCTCACCGGTCTCGAGGTCAGGCCGAATAACCGGACGCCTTCCTTCGCCGCGGTTGCGGTGGCCCCCGCGACAATGAATTCCCCGATGTCCTGCGCCAAGGTCGCAAATCCGAACGGCATGAAGAGCGGCGGCAGGTCCTGACCGCGCGGCGTCAGGATGCCGCGGGGTCCGGTTTTTTTTGTCGGTCGTGCCATCGATCGACCCTGCCGCTCTAGGGGGGAGAAACGCGCGGCTGGCGGCGCGAGCGCATCCAGGCGAAGAACCCGGGCGAGACCGAGACGGCGACGATCAGGAGGATGACGGCGGTCAGGTTGTTCTTGACGATCGGCTGATTACCGAACCAGTAGCCCAGCAGGCAGAGCGAAACCACCCAGACCATGGCGCCGAGTATGCAGAAGCCGAGATAGCGCAGGTAGGGCATTGTGCCCACGCCCGCCACGAACGGGACATAGGTGCGCACGATCGGGACGAAGCGCGCGAGGATGATGGTCTTGCCGCCGTGTCGCTCGTAGAAAGCGTGCGCGCGCGCGAGGTGCGCCGGGTTGAACCAGCGCGAGCGCTCGAGGTGGAACACGCGGGGGCCGATCCAGCGGCCGACCCAGTAGTTGACGTTGTCGCCGCAGAGCGCTGCGGCGACGAGCGTCGCCATGACAGCGGTGATATTCATATCACCCGCGGCGGCAACCGCACCGGCGACGAACAGCAGAGAATCGCCCGGGAGGAACGGGGTCACGACAAGGCCGGTTTCGCAGAACACGATCGCGAAAAGCAAGCCGTATACCCAGGCGCCGTGCACCGCGACGAAGCTCGCCAGATGCGCGTCGAGATGCACCACGAGATCCCAGAACCAGGCGAGCAGCTCCATCGCGCGATTGTATAATCGGCCGCTCCCTTGCATGTCCTCCGCCGTTCTCACTTCCTCGAGCGTCGAACGCGTGCGTGAAGCGCTCGTGCGCGCGGGGCTCGCGGACACCATCGTCGAGCTGCCGGGCGCCGCGCGCACTGCACGGGCCGCGGCCGAGCACCTGGGCTGCGAGGTCGGACAAATTGCTAACTCGCTCGTGTTTCGCGCCGAAGCCACCGACGCCGCGCTGCTCGTCATGTCCTCAGGCGCGAAGCGCGTCGATGTCGCGCGGCTGGCGGCGCTCGCCGGCGAGCCGGTCGGCAAGGCGGATGCGGACTTCGTGCGCCGCCATACCGGCTTCGTCATCGGCGGCGTCGCGCCGGTCGGCCATGGGCTCACCCGGACGTTCGTCGAAAGAAGCCTGGCGGCGTACCGGGAGCTCTGGGCCGCCGCCGGCCATCCCCATACCGTGTTTCGCCTGACTTACGGCGAGCTGCTGCGCATCACCGCCGGCGCCGAGGCCGATCTCGCATGAGAAGCATCCGCGTCCTGCCCCAGCTCCTCGTCAGCCAGATCGCGGCGGGCGAGGTGGTCGAGCGCCCCGCGTCCGTGCTGAAGGAGCTGCTCGAGAACAGCGTCGACGCCGGCGCGCAGGCGATCACGGTGGTGCTCGAAGCGGGCGGAATCAAGCGCGTGCAGGTCGAGGACGACGGCGGCGGCATCGCGCGCGACGAGCTGCCGCTCGCGCTCGCGCGCCACGCCACCAGCAAGATCGCGAGCCTGGAGGACCTCGAGGGCGTGGCGACCATGGGATTCCGCGGCGAGGCGCTCGCCTCGATCGCCTCGGTGTCGCGCCTCTCCATCACTAGCCGCACGCGCGAGGCGCCGCACGGCGCGGCGATCTCGGCCGAGGGGGCGCAGCTCGGCGAGGTGCAGCCCGCGGCGCGCGCGCAAGGCACCACAGTCGCGGTGTCGGACCTCTATTTCAATACGCCGGCGCGGCGCAAGTTCCTGCGCACCGAGTCGACCGAGTTCGGCCATTGCGACGAAATGTTCCGCCGCGTGGCGCTGGCGCACGCGAATACCGCGTTCATGCTGAAGCACAACGGCCGCGCGAGCCAGGTGCTGCGCAGCCAGACGCCAGCCGAGCGCGTCTCGGCTTTGCTGGGAGAGACGTTTCAGCACGTCCCCATCGAAGCCCAGTCCGGTGCGCTGAAGCTCTCCGGCTTCGCCGGAACGCCCCAGGCCGCGGGCGAGCGCGCCGACGGGCAGTACTTCTTCGTCAATGGGCGCTATGTGCGCGACCGGCTGCTGTCGCACGCGACGCGCGAAGCCTATTCGGAGCTGCTCCACGGCGAGCGCCAGCCCGCGTACGTGCTGTTCCTCGAGATCGATCCGCGCGCAGTGGACGTCAACGTGCACCCGGCCAAGACGGAGGTTCGCTTCCGCGACCCGCGCGCGGTGCACCAGTTCGTCTACCACGCGCTGCAGCGGGCGCTGGCGCCCGGGGTGGCGGAGGCGCCGGTGGCCTATGCATCTGTTTCTCACGGGGCTCCCATCCAGGCGGCCTTCGGCCTTGCGCAGCCGGCGGCTGCTTACGAGTCGTTCATGAAGGCAGCATCATTGCCAGTCAGCGAAAAGGCGCCCCCGCTGGGTTATGCCCTCGCGCAACTGCACGGCGTGTACATCCTCGCGCAGAACGAGGCCGGCCTCGTGCTGGTCGACATGCACGCGGCGCACGAGCGCATCGTGATGGAGAAGCTCAAGTCCAACCTCGACGCCGGCGCCGTGCAGCGCCAGAGCCTGCTGGTCCCGGCGGTGTTCCAGGCCGAGGCGCTCGACGTCGCCACCGCCGAGGAAAGCCGCGATGCGCTCGAGCGCCTCGGGCTCGAGCTCACCGTGTCCGGGCCGAACGAGCTCGCGGTGCGCGCGGCGCCGGCGGCGCTCGCCGGCGGCGACATCGTCGGGCTCGCGCGCGGCGTCCTCGGCGAGATCCGCGAGTACGGCGCGAGCCAGGTGCTGTCGTCGCGCCAGAATGAGCTCCTCGCGACCATGGCTTGCCATGCCGCGGTGCGCGCGCATCGCGCGCTCAGCGTCGCGGAGATGAACGCGCTGCTGCGCGAGATGGAGGAGACCGAGCGCTCCGGGAGCTGCAACCACGGCCGGCCGACGTGGTACCAGCTCACGATGACGGACCTGGACAAGCTGTTCATGCGCGGAAGATGAAGGTCATGGTCGTCACGGGCGGCGGCCGCGGCATCGGCGCTGCGACCGCACGCCTCGGCGCTGAGCGCGGCTACACGGTATGCATCAACTATCTGAAGAACGGCAAGGCAGCCGAGACGCTCGCGCGCGAGATCGGAGGCATTGCGGTACAGGGCGATGTCGCCTCGGAAGCCGACGTGGTGCGCCTGTTCAACACGGTCGATGAAAAGCTCGGGCGCGTGACCGCGCTGGTGAACAACGCCGGCATCGTGGACCGCGGCTCGCGCGTGGAAGCGATGTCGGCCGAGCGCATCCAGCGCATGCTGGCGGTCAACGTCACCGGCAGCTTCCTCTGCGCGCGCGAGGCGGTGAAGCGCATGTCGACGCGCCGCGGCGGCAAGGGCGGCGCCATCGTCAACCTGTCCTCGGTGGCGGCGCGGCTCGGCGGATCGGGCGAGTACGTCGACTACGCGGCCTCCAAGGGCGCAATCGATACGTTCACGGTCGGACTCGCGAAGGAAGTCGGCGCCGAGGGCATCCGCGTGAACGCGGTGCGGCCCGGCGTGATCCGCACCGAGATCCACCTCGCGAGCGGCGACCCGGCGCGCGTCGAGCGCATCGGCGGCACGGCGCCGCTGCAGCGCGCGGGCGAGGCCGAAGAGATCGCGCGCACCATCCTCTGGCTCGCCTCCGACGAGGCCTCCTACATCACCGGCGCGCTGCTCGACGTCTCCGGCGGGCGCTAGCTTGGCCGGCACCGCCTTCGCGCTCCTCGGGCCGACCGCGAGCGGCAAGTCGGCGCTCGCGGTCAAAGTGGCGGCCAAACTGCCGGTTGAGATCGTGTCGATGGACTCGGCGCTCGTCTACCGCGGCATGGACATCGGCACCGCCAAGCCCGGCGCCGCGCTGCGCGCGCAGGTGCCGCACCACCTGATCGACATCATCGACCCGGACCAGAGCTATTCGGCCGGACGCTGGCGGGAGGATGCTCTTTCGAAAATCAGTGAAATTTTCGCGAGAAAAGCGATTCCGCTGCTCGTCGGCGGCACCATGCTCTACTACCGCGCGCTCACCGCCGGCCTCGACGCGCTGCCGCAGGCCGATGCCAGGATCCGCACCGAGATCGAGGCCGAAGCGGCGCGCAGCGGCTGGCCAGTGCTGCACGCCGAGCTGGAGAAGGTCGATCCGAAGGCGGCGAGCCGCATCGCGCCGAGCGACGCGCAACGCATCCAGCGCGCGCTGGAAGTCTGGCGCATCGCCGGCAAGCCGCTGTCCGAGCTCCAGGGTGTTGCCAGGAAAGAATTGCCATTCGAGCTGAAGGGCATCGCGCTCGTTCCTGAGCGCGCTCTGCTGCATCAAAGGATAAAAATACGTTTTGAAGCGATGCTGCAGCTCGGGCTGATCGGCGAAGTGAGGGCGCTGAAGAAGAAACACCGTCTCAGCGCCGCGATGCCGAGCATGCGCGCGGTCGGATACCGCCAGGTGTGGGAGTACCTCGACGGCCGCTATGACAAAGAATCTCTACGGGAAAAAGCGACCGCGGCGACCCGACAGTTGGCGAAAAGGCAGCTGACCTGGCTGCGCAGCTTCCCCGACCTACTCCGGCTCGACGCCGGCGGCGCGCAGGATCCGGCGGTAGCTCTCCATCTGCTCCTTGACGAAGGCCGCCAGGCGCTCCGGCGATGAGGGGCTGAGCGAGAACGCCTGCTTCTCCATCGCCGCCTGCACGTCGGCGCGGCCCATGGCGGCGGCGAACTCCTTGTTCAGGCGCTCGACGACCTCGCGCGGCATCTTCGCCGGGCCGAACAGCCCCGCCCACGAGGTGATCGAGAACTGCGGCATGCCGGCCTCGCCGATGGTCGGCACATCCGGTAGCAGGGCACTTCGCTTGCCGAGCGTGGTGACGAGCGCGCGCAGCTTGCCCTCGCGGATCTGCGGCACCGAGGTGCTCGACGAGCAGAACATGAGCTGCACGCGCCCTGCGATCAAGTCCGTGAGCGCCTGCGGCTCGCCCTTGTAGGGGACATGCACGATCTGGATCTTCGCGAGCGACGCAAAGTAGGCAGTCGAGACGATGCCGGTGGTATTGCCGGTGGCGTAGTTGAGCTTGCCCGGGTTGGCGCGGGCGTACCCGATCAGCTCGTCGAGCGTTTTCGCCGGCAGGCTCGGGTGCACCACGATGAAGAAGGTGTAGCGCCCGACGTCGGTGATCGGCGTGAAGTCGGTCACCGGGTCGTAGGGCGGGCTCTTCTTCATCGCCGGCACCGCGGACATCGGGCTGTTGGTGGCCATGAGCAGCGTGTAGCCGTCGGGCGGCGCCTTCGCGACTTCGGCAGCGGCGATGGCGCCGTCGGCGCCGGCCTTGTTCTCGACCACCAGCGTCTGGCCGATGGATTGCGACACCGACTGCGCCAGCACGCGCGTAATCGTGTCGGTCGCCGAGCCGGCGGGAAACGGGACCACCACGCGGATCGCCCTGGCCGGGTATTGCCCCCACACTGGAAGCGAGAGCGCGCACAGCAGCGCCCCGAGCACGATCCTCGGCATGCGGTACCTCACTCGTTCGCCTTCATTCATTCTCATGTATACCGCGGATATTAAGCGCCGCCAGAAAAAACTGCAGCCCTGCCAGGGCGTAGGCGCGGTCGTGAACACCCCACACCGTCCACGACACGTTGCTCGCAAGGAAGCACCAGAAGCCGATCGCGCGCTTGTGCGGGGAACGCGACGCCACGAGCCAAGCAGCGACTACAGTCACCACCATGGCAGGCCATTGCAGCAGATCGAGATAATCCATATAAGAGCAAGACCCCAAAAATGCAGGAGCCGTTCATGGAAATCGGAATCGTAGGCCTGGGCCGGATGGGCGCGGGCATGGCGCGGCGCCTCGCGCGCGGCGGCGTACATGTGGTCTGCTACGACCGGGCCGAGGCGGCGCAGAAGGCCTTGGCCGAGGAAAAGAACATCGACTGCGCCGAAAACCTGGCCGCGCTGTGCGCGCGGCTAGCCGGCGAGCGCCTGATCGTGCTTTCGCTGCCGGCGGGCGAAGCGGTGGAGGACGCGATCCGCGACCTCCTGCCGCTCTGCTCTTCGGGAGACACCATCGTCGACTGCGGCAACAGCTATTACCGCGACTCGAAGCGCCGCGCGCTGGCGCTCTCTCAGCAGGGCCTGCGCTACATCGACGCCGGCGTCTCGGGCGGCGTCCACGGGCTGGAGCACGGCTACTGCCTGATGCTGGGCGGGACAGCCAAGTCGATCGAGATCTTCGAGCCCTTCGCCCGGCTGCTCGCGCCTGCTCCGGAGCGCGGCTGGCTGCACTGCGGGCCGAGCGGCGCCGGCCACTTCGCCAAGATGATCCACAACGGCATCGAGTACGGGATGATGCAGGCGCTCGCCGAGGGCTTCGCGCTGCTCGAGGCGCGGCGCGAGCTCGACATCGACGTCGGCCGCCTCGCCGAGACCTGGCGCCACGGCAGCGTGGTGCGCTCGTGGCTGCTCGACCTGTGCGCCGATATCCTGAAGGATGAAAGCGTGGAAGGCATCGCGCCGATCGTCGCCGACTCCGGCGAAGGACGCTGGACTGCGTTGGAGGCGATCGAGCTCGGAGTACCCGCACCCGCGATCACCGCGGCGCTGATGAGCCGCTTTTCCAGCCAGGGCCGCTCCGACCACGCGCACCGCCTCCTCGCCATGATGCGCGCGCGCTTCGGCGGCCACGCCACCGAGAAACCGCGACCGGAATGATCGTGCTGGTGATGGGCGTCGCCGGCGTCGGCAAGACGACGATCGGCGAGGCGCTTGCCCGCCGCCTCGGCTGGCGATTCATCGACGCCGACGACTTCCACCCGCCGCAGAACGTCGCCAAGATGAAGGCCGGGATCGCGCTCGAGGACGCGGACCGCTGGCCTTGGCTCTCCCATCTCAATCGAGTCCTGAAGGACGAGCCCAACGCCGTGCTCGCCTGCTCGGCGCTGAAGGAGAGCTACCGCGAGCGATTGGCGCAGGGCATCGCGGACTTCACGGTGGTGTATCTGCACGGCAGCTTCGCGCTGATCCGCGAGCGGATGGAAAGCCGCCAGCATCGCTACATGCCCGCGGCGCTGCTCGAGAGCCAGTTCGCCACGCTCGAGCCACCCGCGAACGCCATCGCGGTGGACGTCGCCCCCACGACGGACGAGTGCGTGGCGGCGATCCTGGAGAAGCTGCGAAGCGCCGGCTGCTAGTCGCCGTACTCCAGCAGCAGCGTCTTCCCGACCTTCGCCGGCTTGTTCAAGGTGAAGAAGCCGGTCTGCCCGTGGTGGGTCCTGCCCTCGATCCCGTTCACGAAATAGCCGCCCTCCTCGAGGTTCGGGAACGAGATGTGGATCACGCCGTCCTTGATCTCGGTCTGGATGCGCGCCACGGAAAGCAGGCCCTTGCCCTCGGTGATGCGCACCGCGGTGCCGACGGTGAGGTCGATGTTGCTGCCGCTCGAGAGCAGCGCGGGCGACAGATGCCCGCGGCCGCCGGTGACGTTCAGATTGCCGACGCTCATGTCCACCGAAGCGCCGCGCACGACCGCCGGCGTTAGCAGAGCGCCGCCGCCGACGATCGAGACGCTGCCGGCCGAGAAGTGGAGCGCGCCCTCCGCCAGGACCGCGGCCGCGCCGAGCGGCGCCACGTCGCTGCCGCGCACGAGGATCGACTGCGGCGTCGAGATGAAGATGTGGTCCGTCGCGTAGAGCAGCGTGGCACTTTGCGCGTTCGCGCCGCCCACCGTGACGTCCCCGGTCGCGTGGATGTCGTGCGAGAGCGCCGACACCTCGCCTTGCACCGACACCGCGCCGGTGTGATTCACGAGCAACGCCCCCGGCAGGCTGATCGAGCTCAGTGTCAAGAGCGGAGAGCTCGTGTTGAAGCTCACGTCTCCCTCGGTGCTCGTGACGCTTATCGTCCCGACGGCGTTGGTGCCATCCAGATGCGTATCGCCGAACGAGTTCGTGCTCAGCGTCTCGGCGACGACCGAGGCGCCCGCATCCTGGAGGATATCGCCCGTCGTGCTCACCAGCACCACGTCGTGTGAGTGCATCGCCGACCGGAGCAGGATATCCGAGCCGACCGTGATCGTGCTCGTCCCGCCCGCCGTCCACGGCCCGCTCACCGTGACGTTCCCGATATTGCTGATGGTCGCGTCGCCGAAGGCACTCATGCCGGTGACGTCGAGCACGCCGGTGTTGTTCAGGCTCACGTCGCCGCCGGTGCTGGTGGCGTTGAACACGGCGACCTGGTTCGGGCCGACGAGGCTCGTGGCGCCACCCGATGTCGTGTTCAGCGTGTTTGCCTCGATACGCCCGAAGTTACCTTCGGTGATCACGGCCCCCGCGCTGAGCGTCACATTGCCCAGCGTGCGGATGACGGTCGGCGCGGCCGCAGAGTTGCCGTTCAGCTCGATCTTGCCGCCGGCGGCAATCGAAATGGTGCCTCCCGCAAGCGTGTCGGACAGGGCGCTGGTGCCGATGCGCGTCCCCGCGGCGGTGCCCGAAGTCATGACGACGTCACCCGCGACGTTGATGCTGATGAGGTTCGGCAGGGCCGGGGTGGACAGCGTGCTGCCGATGCTCGCCCCGTTGAACTCCGCGGTACCCCCGGTCATCAACAGGTCGCCGCCGATGCTCATCGTGAGGTCGGTCGCGCTAAGCGTGTTGCCTCCGAGGCCACCGATCCGAGTGCCGCTGAACTGGCCGGTCGAAGCCGCGCCGGTCATGATCAGGTTGCCGGTCGTATTGATGACTTGCTTGGGGGCGGAAATGCCGGCGCTGTTGTTGACCCCGCCCGCGCCGGCGGCCACGGTGATATTCCGCGCGTTGATGGTCTGGGTCTTCGTCGGCCCGTTGGCGGTGATGAAGACGTTGTTGCTGCCGAGCTCGCCGCCGCCCGCGCCGCCGACCAGGGTGATGTCCGGGTTTCCGCTGATCGTCTGATTGCCGGAACTGCCGATGCCCGCGCGGTTGTTGCTGCCGCCGTCGCCTCCGGTGATGGTGATGCTGCCTCCGGTCACGGTGACGGTCTGATCACCGCCGCTATTGGAGTTGATCGTGGCGCCGTTGTTCTGCCCGCTTGCTCCACCCCGCAGCGTGATCGCGCCCGCGGTGACCTGCTGGCGGCCGTCCTGGTTGGAGGCGATGCCGACTCCGTTATTGATGCCCGCGCCGCCCTGCAAACCGAGGCTGCCTGCGTTGATCGTCTGCTGGCCGTTCGAGTTGTGGGTGATGCCGGTAAACGAGCTTGTAATCCCGATGAGGGGCGGGGGCAGCGGATTCTGCGATAGCGAAGTGCCGCCCTGGATCGTGATCGTGCCGGCTGTCGACACCGTCTGGCTGTTTCCGGCGCCAGGAGCGTTGCTCGTCGTAATTCCCACAAATGAGGCGGGCGCGTTGGCACCGAAGAGCTCAATACGACCCGCTTCCCCGTTCGCCGCATTACCCGCCGTGATCACCTGGCTCCTGCCTAGCACCTGCGACAGCCCCTGGCCGTCCGAGCTGCCCAGCCTGAGGGCGTTATTGCCGCTCCCGGTGATCGAGATCGTCTGCGCACCCTGGAAATTGGTAATGCCAGCAAGGGCAAGGGGCGCGCGCCCATCCAGCGCGATGTGGTCGGCGTTAGTGGTGGTAATACTCTGGGCACCACCTTGTGCGTTTTGCGTGATCGTCGCGCTCCCACCATCAGCGATCAGGTCAATGCCCGGTCCGTCTGTGACGGTAATGGTCTGGCTACCCGGAGGCGCAGGCGGGGGCGTCCCGCCTCCGGGGGGTGGGGGGGGTAGGAACGGCCCGCTATTGCTGATCGACGCATTGCCGCCCGCCGAAATCACACTGATGCCGCCGCCAGAGACAGTGATTTCTTGATTACCGGTGCCCTGATTGCTGATGGACGCCACCGCGCCGTCCTGCGCCGAAACTTCCAGAGACCTCGCGCTAATGTTCTGACCCCCCGATGCGCTCAGCGAGGCGAATCGCGGAGTGGGGGGAAAGCCCGGCGTCGGCGGCGGGATTTGCCCGACCGCGGTCACCGTGAGCGCGCCGTCGACGGTTACATTCATCAGGCCGTTGGCGACCACCGAGCCGCTGACCGTCATAGGACCGGAGTTCGTCAGCGTCATGTTGCGGCCGCTCAGCGAGGTCAGGTTGAGAGCACCGGTGTTCACCAGGCCGACATCGCCGACAGGGCTGAAGCCGCCAAGACTCAAGTCGCCGGAATTGGCGAGCCTGATGTCGCCGAGCATGCTCGAGACGGACAGCGTTCCCGCAATCCGGTTCGCCCCATTCAAGTTGATCCCGCCCTCGCCGCTCAGTCCGTTCAATCCGGTCGCCTGAATGAAACCGCTCCCGGTTTCGGAAAGCGTCGCACCAAGACCAAACGCGGTGATGTTCGTCTGCCCGGCCGTGACCCACGGCCCGGAGATCGTCACCGAGCCGTTGTTGCTCAGGTTCGCGCTGTTTGCGTTCAGGCTGCTGACGTTGAGCGCGCCCCGGTTGAAGAACGCGAGATCGGCACCGGCTGCGGCGCTGTAGTTCACCACGCGGTTCTCCCCGAACAGGGTGGTGCTGGCGCCCGATACGGTGGAGAGATTGTTGGCGATGATTGCGCTCGCGCCAAACCCGGTGATCGACCCGAAGCCGGCGTTCAGCACCACGTCAGCCGAGGTCAGGGTTCCGCTGAGCAGGATGTCGCCCGCCGTGATCGCGCTCGTGCCGCCCGCCGTCCACGCGCCCGCCACCGTCGTGGTGCCGAAATCGGTGATCGCAACGTCGCCCGCGGCGTTGATGCCGGTGACGGTCAGGAAGCCGTTGGTGACCAGGCTTACATCGCCGCCGCTGGTGGCGTTGAAGGAAGAGACCTGGTTGGTGAAGCTGGTCAGCGTGGTATCGCCGCTCGAGAACGTGCTGAGGCTGCCGAACGCCCCGGTGGTGATCGAGCCGGAAGCGGTTTCCACGATGCTGCCGCCGTTCGCCGTGAGGCTGATGCCATTGTTCGCGATGACCGGGCCGCTGATCGTCATGGTCCCGGCAGAGGTCAGGCTGGCGCTCCCGGATGCGCTCGCGCGCGCCACTTCGAGCGGCGCGGCGTTGTTGAACGTCAGGTCGATCATGCTCCGGGCGTCCAAAACACCGACCTGGTTGGCTCCGGTCAGGCTGGCGCCAACCGAGTCCGTGGTCAGGCTTGCCGCCTGGATGGCGCCCGCGCCGCTTTCCACGATCGCCGCGCCGGCGAAGATGCTGGCCGTGGACGAAGTCCATTGACCGGTCAGCGTGACGTCGCCGAGCGCGTTGACCAGCGAGGCGTTGCCAGCCGCGTCCACGCCAGTCACGGTAAGGGGGCCGGTGTTCATCAGGCTGAGATCACCGCTGCTCGTGCCGTTGTAGCTCGAGACCTGGTTCGGCCCGGTCAGCGTGGTGTTGCCGCCGGTGCTGTTTGTCGTGAGGCTGTTCGCGAGAATGAAGCCGTTGCCCGCCTCGCTGATCGAAGCGGCTTGGAGCGTCACGCTGTCGAGCGTGCGGATCGCCGCGGAGCGCTGTTGGACATTGTTGAGCGGGTTGAGCTGAATGCCGCCGTCGGCGAGGATCGTGATGTTGCCGCCGCCGGTGCCGGTCGAGCCGCTGCCGATGCGCACACCGGTGTTGGGCTCGGTGCCCGCGTTCAGGGTCACGCTGCCGCCTGCGTCGATGAAGATGTTGTTCGGCACCGGCTGGTTCGACGGGGGTGGGGGTAATACACCGCTCGAGCCGATCGCCGCGCCGTTCTCGTTCGCGGTGCCGCCCTGCAGGCTGAGGTTGCGGCCAACCGTGAGGTTCAGGTCCGTGCCGGTGGTGGTGCCGCCGGGCGCGCCGATGCGCACGCCAGGTCCGCCAGCCGCCACGCCAACATTCGCGCCCCTGGAAGTCAACGTCACGTCGCCCGTGGCGGTGATGACCTGCTTGCTCCCGAAGATACCGGCGACGGTGTCGGTGCCGAAGGTGGCAGCGCCCTCCGAGCCGTTGCTGAGGTTGATATCGTGCGCCAGGATCGTCTGCTGCCCGACGGGACTCGTCGGCGTGAGCTGAAGCATCGAGATCGACGCGTTGTTTGTGGTCCCGCCGTCGCCGCCGATCAGGTTGATGTTGCCGCCGGTGACGTCGACGAGCTGGTTGCCGCGGGAAACGATGAGCGCGCCGGCGTTCGTGCCGCTCGAGGCGCCCTGCAGCGTGATCCCGGATGCGTTCACCGTCTGCAGCCCGCCGGCGCCGTTCTTGAAGATCCCGGAGTTGGTCGAGGGCGCGGCCGAGCCTCCCAGCACGTTGAGCTGCCCGCTTACGCTGATCGTCTGGTTGGCGGCCACCGGGCCCAAGGGGCTCGGGGCGCTCGTGGCGTTGTTGACGATCTGCGCCACACCGGAGCCGCCGGGAACCTGCAGGATCATGTTGCCCGCGGTGGCGGTGATGCTTTGGTGACCAGAGATTTGGTTCTCGATAGTGGCACGCCGGCCGTCCTGCGCCGTGAGGTTGACCGACTGAGCCGTGATGGTCTGGCCGCCGCCGGAGCTGACGATCGCATCCACGCCCGCGCCCGCCGAGACGTTGAGAGCACCGCCGACCTGGAGATCGAGCGCTCCGCCGGTGGCTGTGCCGAAGGTGTTCAGATTGCCGCCGACGTTGAGTGTGAACGTGCGCAGCGTCACGTTGTCGACCTCGGAGACGAACGACCCGCCCGGGCCACTGTTGTTGATCGCCAGCACATTCGCGGCCGTGTTCACGCGCGCGACGGATGTGCCGATGCCTTGGGAGGCTCGCAGCTGAACCTCGTCGCCTCTGACGGTTCCACCACCGTTGCTCACGATCGCACCGCCGCCCGCGCTGACGATCACGTCCCCGGTCGTGGCCACACCCTGGGCGCCGATCATCGTCGTGCCCGGCGCGGTGCCTCTGAAGAACGCCAGGTGCTTACCGTCGCCCTGCACCTGCGCGTTCTGGCCGATAGTCATGTTGCCGGTGAAGGTCGTGCCCGTGCCGCTGCCGAACACGATGAAATTGTTCGTGTTGATTTTTGCGATGTCTGCGTTCGTTAGCGTAGTCTGTCCCGCCGACTCGATGCCGAACGAATTCGTCCCGGTGCGCGGCCGCAGGATCACCGCTGCGTTTCCGGCGTCGATGGTGCCGCCCGCCAGGTTGAACGCGTCGGCGTTGAAGATCATGTTCGCGCCGGGTGCTGTGCCGCCGCCATTGCTGATCGTGCCGCTGTTGGTCAGGCCGCGTGCGTTAACATTGAAGCCGCCCCCGTTCGTCGAGATCTCCGCGTTGACCGTGACGTCGTTCGCGGCGTTAAGGGTAAGGAACGAGGGATTCACAACGGTCTTGTTGATGGCGGCATTGATCGTGATGTCGCCCGCCTGGGTGCCGGGGGAGCCGGGACCGCCGGTGTCGAGTATCACGTTCGCTCCCACGTTGAGCCGCCCGCTTATGAGATCGGCTCCAATCTGCGAATCGTTACCGTTCGGGGTAAAGGATGGCGCGCCAGTGTTGTTCACCAATGCCGCTGCCGCAACGACGAAGATGTTGTACGGATCGATCAGCCAGGTGCCGCCCGCGCCGACATCGGGCGCGCGCGTGATCTCGAGGTAGCCGCCTGAGGTTTCGACAAAACCGCCGGCGCCGTCCCCCGCGCCGCGGGCGCTGACCGTGCCGTGGATCTGCGTCGAGTCGTTCGACCACAGGATGACCCGCCCGCCGTCGCCCGACTGCAGGGTGTCGGCGCTTACCGAGGCATTCGCACCGACGTAGAGCGCGCTTGCATTCGTCAGCACCGTGCCGCCGCCGGCGTCGCCGGACACATCGATGCGCGCGCCGTCGAGGATCGCGACCTTGTCGCCGCGGACGCTGATCGTGCCGCCGGCCGCTTGCAGCGTGCCGCTCGCCGCGACCACCCCGGCGTTGCCACCGTCGAGGACGATTTCGCCATTACGCTCTACGAGCGAGTTGGCCCGGATGACTCCGGAGGTGTTGATCACCGTGTCGAGGAGGGCATTCGCGCTGCTCGCCTTGAGCAGGACCGTGCCGCCGTCCGCCTGAATCGTGCCGGTGTTGATGACCGAAGCGTTGAATGCCGCCTGGTCGACGCTAATGCTGATGAGGCCGTCGCCGACGATGTCCAGGGTGACGCGGTCGCCGGCGCCGAGCGCGACCTTGCCCGCGTTCGCGATGATCACGCCGTCGTTGCGCACCAGCGGTCCGATAAGCGCGGTGTAGCCGCGCTCGGTGACGATCGACCCCTGGTTGACGACGCTGCCGGCGTTGCCGGATTTCTCGAAGACGTAGATACCGTTGAGGAAGTTCTGGTCGGTGATGTTGAGTGTGGAGGCGACGAGCGCGCCGGCCGAGACCGATGCGGTCGGCGCGAACAGCACGCCGGCGTTGTTCACGAGGAAGAGCTGGCCGTTCGAGGTGAGACGGCCGAAGATCTCGGAGGGGCTGTTGGGGGTGATGACGCGGTTGAGCGTCAGGCCCTGACGGTCGAATGCGTGCTGGAAATGCACGCTGGCGGCGGAGCCGATGGAGAACGTGCCCCACTCGATGATTCCCTTCTTGGAAGCCTGGTCCACCCGGAGATGGTTGTCGGGGGTAACCGGCTGGATGGTGCCGGTACCTGCGGTGTAGACGCCGTTGGTCGGTACCGTGTTCGGCGCGGTCTGCGCAAATGCAGCACCCGCCGGCAGGATTGCAGCAACGGCGAGCGCAATGGGTCTGGCGCGCAGCATGGCGCGGCGACCGGTTACGTTATGCATTTCGACTCCCCCCCTCGAAGCAGATGCGGTGCTGAAGGCCGGCCCCTCCCCGGAGGTCAGCGCGCCCATTGTACCGAGCGCCTCTCTCGGGAAGAAAGCATCAATCGTATGAGGCGGCCGCCGCCGCTGCCATCCCTCAAACGTGCGAGACGAATGGGCTAGTAAAAATTACTCATGCTTCGTCGCGCAACATCCCGCCGTCCCCCGGCCCCGCCGGGGCGAACACCCGAAGTTCGATGGCCCGCATCACCGCGGCGGCCGCGCAGTGCACGTCGAGCTTGCGGTAGGCGTTCTTGACGTGGCTCGCCACGGTGTGCGCCGAGATCCCGAGTTGCCCGGCGATCTCGGCGTAGGAGCAGCCGCGCGCCAGCAGGCGCACTACGTCAGCTTCGCGCAAAGTAAGCATCGCGGATCCCCTAGTTCCCCAGGTGAACCTTGTAGCGCGCGCCGTTCGAGAAGTTGCAGGTGCCCGCCCCCTGCTGCGCAGTGTGCATCTGGTACTCGCAGCTCATGAACGCCCCGCTCGGGCCCCAGGCGCTGGCGATCCCCTTGCGGTCATCGCCCGAGACGCGGGTCGCCTCGCCGGTCAGGAGCTCGCCCGCGTACTGCAGCTGGAAGCGGCCCTTGCCGGTCATCATGTTGGTCACGGTGCCGGCGACCATGCCGGTCTGGCTCGCGACATCGTTTTCCGGATACAGGCGCGCGTGCAGCACCTTCGGCAGCCCGGGCTGCGCCGGCTGCGCCACCGGATGCGCCGGCCCGCCTGGATACGGCGACGGCTGGCTCGGGATATAGATGGCGTAGTTGCCGTCGGTGGTCGGGACCAGGTAGCAGCCCGCGAGCAATAACGCCTGCGAGCCGATTGCTGCTGCCAGCTTTGCAAGTCTCATGCTCTTCTCCTTTGGTGACATCCAGAGCCCCTGCCCTGGTGACCCCAGCATCGGGGAGAAGCGCAGCCCGATCGCTTACCGATCGCTTACGCTTGGCTTAAATTCGGCAAGTGGGTCAATTTCAAGGCCTTTCTCGTACAGGAGGCGAGCCCTTTCCTCCTCGCCCCGCTCCTGCCAGTGGCGGCAGACGCGCGCAAGGACCCGGGAGAATCGGCTGCGCAGGCGCTCGCGCGCCTGGATCATCCAGGCGGCGTCGGCGTCGTCCGCCATGAAGCTGCCGCGATAAAGCGCAAGCAGCCTCTCGACGAGCTTTTCGATTTGCTCGCCGTTGGCCGATTCCAGGTCGGACGCCAATTGCTCAAAGGCCCAGGTATCGAGCCAGAAGTAGCGCCGGTCGAGCGAGAGGCGGCCCTCGTGCAACGTCACCGCGCGGTCTTCGCCGAGCAGCTTGCGCAGCCGGTGGAGCGTGCTCGTGAACGAGCGGTGCGCCGAGTCGCCGTCGATGCGCGGCCAGAGCGCATCCGTGACCCGGCTCTCGCTCACCTGCTCGCCGCCGTAGGCGACGAGCAGCTTGAGCAGCTCGAGCGGCCGCTTCTTCGCCTTGCCCGCGGCTTTTCCCTCTGCAGCGCCGAGCGGCTCGTCGTGGCGCAGCAGCCGGAAGCCGCCGAAGGTCTGCACGCGGTAGGTCCACGGCCAGCCCTCCACGCCGAGCGGCGGCTGCTCCGGCACCAGGTCGCGGCGCTTGATGAGGCTGCGCGAATACTCGGGCTCGATGCCGGCCTCGAGCGCGTTCGCGAGCACGCGCGCCACCGCCGCCGGCCGCCACCAGAGGAAATGCGCGTAGCCATACTCGCGGCCGAGCTGCAGGCCGCGGCGCAGCGCGGCAATGCCGGTGCGCTGGCGAGCGTGCGCGAGCGCGATCTGCGCGAATCCAACCAGGCAGGTGAATTCCAGGTGACGGTTGTCGATGCCGCGCACGATGTCGCGCAGGGTGTGAAGGTGCGCGACGCATTTGCGCTCGTCGTTGCACTCCGCAAGGATCTCGGCGAGCGCGAGGCGGCACAGCACCTCGAACAGCGGGCAGCCGACCTCGATCGCCATGCGCAGCGCGGCTTTCTCCTTCTGCAGCGCCGTCATCAGGTCCTTGCGCAGCATCGCTTCCCAGGCCTGGAAGTGGTTGTACAGGCACAGGTTGAAGCGCCCGGCATTGGCGGTGCGCGTGGCGAGCTCGCGCGCGAGGGCCTGGGCCTGGATGAGATTGCCCGAGCCGAGCGCCCCGCCGTAGCCGTAGACCAGGAGCTGGAAGGTCCAGGTGTGCACGCCGGTGGCGTGCGCGATCTCGAGGCCTTCGCGCATCGCCTTCTCGCACCCGGCGCCGTCGGCCGTCAGCATCGCGTACATCGTCTCGATGTTCTTCAGGGTGATCAGCGAGAACGGCGTTACGCCGCTCGCGCGCGCGAGCTCGCGCATCGCCGCGATCAGCTCGGCGGCGCGGCCGTACAGACCGGTCCACATCAGCGTGAGCGACGCGAGCAGGCCGACGAACATGCGCAGGTTGACGTCGGGCTGCCCCGCCGAAGCGGCGAGCGCGCGCTCGATCCAGCGCTTGATGTCGCGGCGCTGCGGCTGCCGCAGCGTGAGCGAGAACAGCATGCCGCACGCGACGCGCGCCTCCGCCTCCGGCCTGAGCGGCAGCGGGCCATCCTTCTCGGCCTCGTCGAGCACCGCGATCCAGCGGTCGAGCAGCGAGCAGTCGTCGAGCTCGTAGAGGATGGCGAACATCGCGCCCGAAGCAGCGAGCACCATGCCGGCGCTGTCGCCCTGCGCGCGGAACAGGTCGAACGTCTTCTCGTAGAGGATGCGCCCTTCGCGCGGCGCCACCTGCGCCTGGCTTGACGCCGCCCAGTAGAGGGTCCACGGCCGCCTGGCCTGCACTTCGGTCGGCAGCTCCTCGACCCAGCGCGCGATGGTCTCGCCGCGTCCCTGGTCGAGCAGCGCCGCGGCGTGCGCCTCGATGAGGCGCGCCATTTCGCCCCAATCGTGGCACTCGCGGTAAAGCGCGACCGCATCTTCGATGCGGCCCGCTTGCTCCATCTGCGCGGCCGATGCGCGTTGAAGCTCGCGCCGGCGTTCCTTCGGCAAGCTGTCGGCGGCGCGCGCCTGCAGGAAGTCGCGCAGCATCGGGTGGTACTGGTACACCGGCTCCGGCTGCGTGTCGCGCACGCTCACGAAGTAGTTGTTCCGGTTGAGGCCCGCCAGCAGCTCGCCCGTTCCCTCGTCGGCGCTCAGCTCCCGCGCCATGGCGGTGGTCATCTCGGGCAGGTATGCCGTGTGCAGCAGGAACTGCTGCGTGCGCGCGTCGGATTTCTGGAAGATCTCGCCCGCGAGGTAGTCGAACACGAGCTGCCGGCTCGCGAGGCCCGGCGGCTCGGCGATCGCGCCCGAAACCTTCGCCTGCTCGAGCATCAGCACCAGTCCCGCGGCCCAGCCCTGCGTGCGGGCGTAGAGCGCGTCGACCGCCTCGACGCTGAACCCCGGCCGGCGCCTGGCGATGATCGAGCCGGCCTCCTCGCGCGTCAGGCGCAGCTCGTCCCAGCCGATCACGGAGAGCGCCTGGTTCGCGCGCAGCCGCGTGAGCGTCGCGGGCGGGTCGCCGCGGCTGATGGTGAGCACGCGCCCGCCGGGCGGCAGCGTCTCGAGCGCCACGCGCATCACCTCGTGCAGCTGCGACGACGCCGGCACCGACTGGTAGCCGTCGAACACCAGCGCAAACGGCGCCTTGAGCTGGGCGTACAGGCGCTCGAAATAGCGCCGCGTGAACACGCCGAGGCCGGGCTGGTACTCGGGCGTGAACAGCGGTAGCCGCTCGCGCTCGCCGTCGAGCGACGCTGCGGCGAGGCTGAGGTAGTAGAAGAACGTGGCGACGTCGGCGTCGCCTTCGTCGAGCTGATACCAGACGGAGCGCACGCCGGCGTGGTCGAGCCAGCTCGCGGCAAGCGTGGTCTTGCCGCAGCCGGGCGGGCCCGTGACCCAGGTCACTGGGCTTTCTTTTTTGAGCAGCTCGAAAAGGCGTTTGCGCGGCAAGACCCCGGCGACGCTCGGCCGCGTCGTCTTGCCCAGCGACACTTTCCTCGCCTTCATCTCATTCGCCCCTCACCGCCCCCTCCCGTCTCGGGTCGGCGCCCCCGCGCCAGCCGCCGGGCACTCGCTCGATGCCGTGAAGGCCGCTCGTGAGCACGATTGTTTCGACTTGATGACCCCGTTGCAAGAGGTCCGGGGCCAACGCGCCGTACCGGCTGCCCTGCTCGATCAGGGTGGGGCCGTTGCGCGAGCCGAAATTGGGCAGATCGATCGCCGCCTGGACGTCGAGGCCCCAGTCGAGCACCCCGACCAGCGCCTTGGCGACGTAGTTGATGATCATCGACCCGCCCGGGGAACCCACGGCAAGACGGACTTGATTTTCGTTTTCGAAAACCAATGTCGGGGCCATGCTGCTGCGCGGGCGCTTGCCCGGCGCGACCGAATTCGGCCCGCCGGGCGCGAAGTCGAAGTCGGTGAGCTGGTTGTTGAGGAGAAAGCCGCGCACCATGATGCGGCTGCCGAACGCGCTCTCGATCGAGGTGGTCATCGCGACGATGTCGCCGCGCGCATCGACGATAGAGAAATGGCTGGTCCCGGCTTCGGTGTCGCCGGGCGATGCGAGCGGCATTGCGCGCTCGCCAATGAGTTTTGCCCTGGTATTCAAATAAGAAGAAGCGAGCAAGCCCTTTGTCGGAATGGCTACGAAATCCGGGTCGCCCAGGTAGCGCGCGCGGTCGGCGTACGCGAGCTTGCCGGCTTCGGCGAAAAGGTGCAGCGCGGCTGGAGACTGGAGCGGCGCCCGCGCGAAGCTCGTGTGCTCGAGGAGCCCGAGGATCTGCAGCACCGCGATGCCGCCGGAGCTCGGCGGGCCCATCGAGCAGAGCCGCCACCGGCGGTACGGGCCGCACACCGGCTCGCGCTCGACGGCGCGGTAGTTGCGAAGATCGTCCTCGGTCAGGTCGCCGGGCTTCGCATGCGTGCGCACCGCGAGCACCATGTCTTTCGCGATGTCGCCTTCGTAGAACATCCGCGCGCCGCCGCGCGCGATGACGCGCAGGGTGTCGGCGTACTCGCGATTCACGATCTTGCTACCCGAGTAGTAGAGCTTTCGTGAAGCCAAATCCAAGAAAGGTTCGCGATCCAGAGCCTCGCGCAGCTTGGGGGAAATCTCGAAGCCCTCTTCCGCAATGCGGATCGCAGCGCCGAAAAGCTCCGACCACGCCAGCCGGCCGTGGCGCGCGTGGGCGAGCTCGAGCATGCGCAGCACTCCCGGAACCCCCACGGAGCGCCCGCCGACGGCGGCTTCCAGAAAAGGAAGAGGTTTTTCTTGTGAATCCAGGAACCGATCGGGCTGCGCCGCGGCGGGAGCGGTCTCGCGGCCGTCGTAAGTGCGCAGCTTTTTCTCGGCGGCGGACCAGTGCAGCAGGAATGCGCCGCCGCCAATACCGGAGGATTCGGGCTCGACCAGGCCGAGCACCATCTGCACCGCGACCGCCGCATCGAGCGCCGAGCCGCGGCGCTTCAACACCTCGGCGCCGGCCTCGGCCGCGAGCGGATGCGCGGCCGCGACCATGTAGCGCTTCGCGGTCTGCGCTTCGCAAACCGTGCAGAAAACAAAAAAGGCGGCCGCAGCCGCCCTTTTCAGAATGGAAAAGCGAAAGGTCACACCATCAAAGGTACTACCAGGAGCGCGACGATGTTGATGATCTTGATGAGCGGATTCACCGCCGGGCCGGCGGTGTCCTTGTAGGGATCGCCGACGGTATCGCCGGTCACGGCCGCCTTGTGCGCGTCCGAGCCCTTGCCGCCGTGATGGCCGTCCTCGATGTATTTCTTGGCGTTGTCCCACGCGCCGCCGCCGGTGCACATCGAGATCGCGACGAAGAGACCGGTCACGATGGTGCCCATCAGCACGCCGCCCAGCGCCTGCGGCCCGAGGAGCAGGCCGACCAGGATCGGCACCAGCACCGGGAGCAGCGAGGGGATCATCATTTCGCGGATGGCGGCGCGCGTGAGCATGTCGACCGCGACGCCGTACTGCGGCTTGGCCGTCCCCTGCATGATCCCCGGAATCTCCTTGAACTGCCGGCGTACTTCGAGCACCACCGCGCCGGCGGCGCGCCCGACGGCTTCCATCGCCATCGCGCCGAAGAGGTACGGCACCATGCCCCCGATGAAGAGACCGATGATCACCATGTGGTTCGAGAGATCGAAGCTGAGGGTCTTGCCCGCCGCCTCCAGGGCGTGGGTGTAATCGGCGAACAGCACCAGCGCCGCGAGTCCCGCCGAGCCGATGGCATAGCCCTTGGTGACCGCCTTGGTGGTGTTGCCGACCGCGTCGAGCGGGTCGGTGATCTCGCGCACCGAGTCGGGCAGGTCGGCCATCTCGGCGATGCCGCCCGCGTTGTCGGTGATCGGACCGTACGCGTCGAGCGCGACGATGATGCCGGCCATCGACAGCATCGAAGTGGCGGCAGTGGCGATGCCGTACAGGCCGGCGAGAGAGTACGAAATGAGGATGGCGACGCACACCGCGATCACTGGCCACGCGGTGGACTTCATCGACACTCCGAGGCCGGCGATGATGTTGGTCGCGTGCCCGGTGACGCTCGCTTCGGCGACATGGCGCACCGGCTTGAACTGCGTGCCGGTGTAGTACTCGGTGATCCACACGAGGAAGCCGGTGAGCGCGAGGCCGACCACCGCCGCACCCCACAGGTGCCATACAGTAATGAGCTTTTTCGCGCCGGCGATCTCGAACGGCACGTTGCGCAGCACGTCGCCCATCACGTAGAGCGTGATCGGCCAGAACGCGACGAGGGCGAGGCCGCCCGCGACCCAGAGGCCGCGGTACAGCGCCGGCATCACGTTGACCTCGCCGGGCTTGGCGCGCACGAACCAGGTGCCGGCGATCGAGGCGATGATCGCGAAGCCGCCGAGCACGAGCGGATAGACCAGCGCCGCCGGGCTCTGGGTCTGCACCATCAGCGCGCCGAGCAGCATCGTGGCGATGATCGTCACCGCGTAGGTTTCGAACAGATCCGCCGCCATGCCGGCGCAGTCGCCGACGTTGTCGCCGACGTTGTCGGCGATCACCGCCGGGTTGCGCGGATCGTCCTCGGGAATTCCCGCCTCGACCTTGCCGACGAGGTCGGCGCCGACATCCGCGCCCTTGGTGAAGATACCGCCGCCGAGGCGCGCGAAGATCGAGATCAGCGAGCCGCCGAACGCGAGGCCGACGAGCGGATGGATGAGCTGGGCGAGGTTCGCCTTGTCGTGCGCATTGGCGTAGAGGAGCGCGTAGTACCCTGCCACGCCAAGCAGCCCGAGCCCGACCACCAGGAGCCCGGTAATCGCGCCGCCGCGGAAGGCGACCTGCAGCGCCTCGTTCAGCCCGACGCGTGCAGCCTCGGCGGTGCGTACGTTGGCGCGCACCGAGATGTTCATGCCGATGATTCCCGAGGCGCCGGAGAGCACCGCACCGAGGAGAAAGCCCCACGCCGTCGGCCAGCCGAGTTGCGGCACGAAACCGATGACCAGGAACAGGATCACGCCGACGATCGCGATCGTCTTGTACTGCCGCCAAAGGTAGGCGATCGCGCCCTCGCGCACCGCGGCCGCGATCTCGCGCATGCGCTCGTTGCCGTCGGGCAGGCGCAGGATGCGCGTAGCCTGCCAAGCGCCATAGACGATCGCGAGTACCGCGCAGACGAGCGCGAAGATGAGACCTGCCGCCATGTGCTTCTCCCTGAGTTTGCCCCTACGAAGGGGCAAAATTTTATCAGTATCGGGTCAACTGAGTGCCGCGAACGCGCGCTTCGTGACCTCGTCCAGGCTGCCGCGCCCCGAGATCTTTCGATACTTGTCCGGCGCGAGACGCTGGTAGTAGTCGACGAGCGGCCTGGTCTGCGTGCGGTAGATCTCGAGGCGCCTTTTCACCGTTTCCTCGCGGTCGTCGTCGCGCAGCACGAGCGGCTCGCCGGTCACGTCGTCACGGTCAGCGGTCTGCGGCGGATTGAACTTGACGTGGTAGACGCGGCCCGATCCGGGATGCACGCGCCGGCCGCTCATGCGGGTAATGATCTCGTCGTCCGGTACATCGATCTCCAGCACATGGTCGATCGCCACGCCCGCCTCGCCCATCTCCTCGGCCTGCCGGATGGTGCGCGGAAAGCCGTCGAACAGGTAGCCCGCCCTGCAGTCGGGCGCCTTCAGGCGCTCCTTCACCAGGTCGATGATGATGTCGTCGGAGACCAGCTGGCCGGCGTCCAGCACCTTCTTGACCTCTTTCCCGAGCGGCGTACCCGCTTTCACCGCCGCGCGCAGCATGTCGCCGGTGGAGATCTGCGGGATGCCGAACTTCTCGCGGATGAACTTCGCCTGCGTGCCTTTGCCCGCGCCCGGCGGTCCGAGAAGGATCAACCTCATTA
>Ga0137428_1000195_pt1 | contig 27109 bp, 20 predicted proteins | sample EasRivERMZT718_2_FD_102305 | JGI IMG/M metagenome (GOLD analysis project Ga0137428, IMG submission 102305) | Soil microbial communities from meander-bound floodplain in the East River, Colorado, USA - East River MetaG ERMZT718_2 | ecosystem: Environmental > Terrestrial > Soil > Floodplain ...
CACCGGCCGCTCCACCAACACGGCGCTGCACCTGCGCGACAACGCGGGGGGACGCTTCTACAACAGCGCGATCCTCGACTTCGGCGGCGCCGAGACGCTCATCGAAGGGGCGACGCTGCCGGGGGACGCGAACGCCATCAACACCAGCGGTCAGCGGGCGCAGTTCGCGTATACGCTCAACGCGTTCAACCTCGGTCCCGCCTCGACCTTCGAGCTGGAGTACGAGGACAACGACCTCTGGTGCATCGGACGTCAGGAGGACTTGGGCGTCCCGCTGACGCTGCCGACCGGAAACTCCGTCACCTATGGTGGCGACCCGAACAAGAACCACCTCGACAACGGGTTCTACACCAACGCGGCGTTGGACAACGCGTACCTCGGATGCAGCCCAGCCTCCCTGCCGATCCGGGCGCTGGTACGCACCGACAGCGGAGACACGGCGGTCCCCGACTCGGTCACCACGCTCGACCCGAGACCGGCCCCGGGAAGCCCGCTGCTGACCACCGACCGCACCCCGCCGGCCGACGGCTTCTTCTCGCCGGCGCCGTACAAGGGAGCCTTCGGACGCGACGAGCACTGGGCTGCGTCCTGGACCAGTCTGACGCAGCTCGGCGTCATCCCTTCAGGATGCCTTGGCATCGTCGGCGATGCGCCGAACGCGGTCCCCAACCTGAGCGTCGGGGCGCTGCTCAATCCCGTGGTTGTCGGCGGACCCATCGCGCGGGAGCACTACCTCTCGTGGGAGTGGCCGCTGGGAGCCCAGATGACGGAGGCCTTCGACGTGCTGCGCGCGACGAGCGGCAATGGCTTCGGCTCCGCCATCTGTCTCGAGATCGACGGCACGGATCTGGAAGCTGCGGACACACAGACACCGTCGCTCGGCACGATCTGGTACTACCTCGTCCGGGCAGGGAACACCTGCGGCGAGGGATCGCTCGGAGCCAATTCAGCGGGCGCACCGATTGCGGGTACGAGCTGTCCATGATGGTCTGACAGGACAGCCCTACAGTCCGGTCGCGGCGTCGTGAGGACGCCGTCACCGGGACGGAGTTGACGAAGGGCGGGGGCGCACGTGCTGCGCCGCCGCCTTCCGTCTGTTTTACGAGTCCTGGCTTTTCGATGGGAGACAGCGGAATGGTGATGCGCAGACGCACAGGATGGCTGTCGTTGCTCTTCGCGACGGGGACGCTGCTGTCGGTCCCGCTGGTGACGGCCTCGGTGCCCGAGCCGCGGGCGGGTCTTGCGGCCCTCGACATGGCGTTCCGCTTCGCCTCGGCCATCGACCCCGATCCGAAGGACAAGGCCATGGCCCAGGAAGCGGTCGTCCTGGAATACGGACGCCTTGGCGCCTTCGATACGGCCATTCGAAAGGCCGGGGAGATCGAGGGGTGGCGACGCGGGACCGCCTACGCCGACCTGGCGGGGCTCCTGGTCGAGCGGGGGCGCAATGCCGAAGCGCAGCCCCTCATCGAGAAGGCGCGGAGCGTGAGAGCGATGGTCATGGACTGGCACGGGCCCCGGATCGAAGCCCACGTCGCCGACGTGCTGGCGCGCATGGGCGAGGTGAACACCACGCAGAAGATCGCCAGGGATCTGAGCTCCGACGAGCTGCAGTACGCGGGACGCTCGCTCGCGGCCGTGGCCGTGGGGCACGCGGCGCGGGGAGACTTCGAGACGGCGATGAAGGGATTGGATGAGGGCGGCGTCAACCCGGATCTCGTCGTCGTGCAGGGGCGCGTCAGCGCCTACGTCGAGATCTCGGGCCTGCGCAACCTCACGGAGACGCAGCGCCGGAAGGCGCTTCAGGCCGGGCACGCCGCGGCCGCGGCGATGCCGGGCTGGCAGAAGGCGGAGCTTCTCGACGAGGTGGCCCGGGGCTGGATCGCGTTTGGCGATCGCGAGACGGCCAGGCGCTGCCTGGGGGACGCGGAGCAGGCCGTCCGCCCCCTTCCCGCGACGATGCCGGCCAAAGGACCGCTCCTGAACCGCCTGGCCGCAACCTACGGACGCGCCGGAGAGAATGGGAAAGCCGTGGAGCTGCTCCGCCTCGCGGAGCGGGAAGCGGGCGAGACCATCGCGATCGATCAACCGGCGATCCTGGCCGAGACGGCTGCAGGGTGGGATGCGCTCGGCAACGACACCGAGTCGCGCAGGCTCCTCGCGAAAGCTATCGCGACCGCCGAAGGCCTGGTGAACGCGCGCCCCCGCGCCCTCGCGCTGGTCTCGATCTGCCGCGCGATGGGACGCCAGGATCTCCCTCTGGATGATGCGGTGAAATCCAGGCTCGAAAGACTCTACGCGGGCCTGAAGGCCCCCTGGTAGGTCGGCGAACCCCTGGCGAGGAACCAATGCCACCGATGTCAGACGCGGTGACGAGGCGCCTCACCGCGCCGCGCGGAAGTCCGGCCCAGCTCCGCCGCCGCGCCGTGTGCCTGTTGCTGGTCCTGCTCGGCTCCGGCATTCAGACGACTCCCATCTTCCCGCAGACCGCCGTCGCGACGGGGGTCATCCGGGGCACCGTCGTCGATATCGACTACGAGCTGCCGCTCTCCGGCGTGCGCGTCGCCATCCTGGGGACGTCGCTCTCGGCGCGCACGGACGAGAACGGCAACTTCCTCATCGAGAACGTCCCTGCCGGGACGTGGACGCTCGTCTTCTCGCTGGAAGGCTACGAGAGGATCACCAGCTCCGAGATCGTCGTCGCGGGACAGATCCGCGAGGTGCGCGCCTCGATGAACCAGGAAGTCATCGACATGGACGAGATGGTGGTGAGCGGGGCCGACCTGCTGGCCGGCACCGAGATGGGACTGCTCGAGGTCCGCGCCGAGTCGCTGTCGTTGCAGGACGCCATCTCCTCCGAGCTGATCAGCCAGTCCGGGGTGAGCGACGTCGCCGGAGCCCTGAAGCTCGTGACCGGCACGTCGATCGTGGACGGAAAATACGCGGTCGTGCGCGGCTTGGCCGATCGCTACGTCGGCACGACGCTCAACGGCGTGCGCGTGCCCAGCGCCGACCCGCGCCGCCGCGCCGTACAGGTCGATCTCTTCCCCACCGGGACCATCGAGAACCTCACGGTGACCAAGACATTCAACCCCGACCTCCAGGGGGACTTCACCGGCGGCGGGATCGACATCATCACCAAGTCGATCCCGGATGAGTTCCTCTTCTCCATCTCCGGCTCGGTCGAGGAGGATTCCCTGGCCACCGGCGAGGACGACTTCCTGACCTACAGCAACGGCGGCGTCGGTCCGTTCGGTTTCAAGGCGGACGACAAGGAGATCCCCTCGGAGACGAACATCCCTCTCCCCCCTCTCCCGACGTTCTCGGCAAACCCGACGCCGGCGCAGATGGAGGCCTCGATGGCTTACGACCGCCTCGTGCGCTCGTTCGACCCGGTCATGGGGGTCGAGCCGGAAGCTCCCGGCGCCAACACGAGCTGGTCGGCCCTGGTCGGCGACCGCTTCGAGACCGAAGAGAACGTCTTCGGCATCCTGGGGGCCGTCACCTACAGCCACAAGTACTCGTTCTACGAGGACGCGATCTACAACACGGGAGGAGTGACAAGCTCCACCGACCAGGCCATCGCCGTCTCGGGGCGCTCGGACACGCGGGGCGTGGACGAGGTTCTCACGGGAGCGCTGATCAACGGTGTCTGGCAGCCGAACCAGACCAACGAGATCTCCCTCAAGCTGATCGGCAACGCTTCCGCGGAGGACAGCGCGAGGTATCAGGAACAGGACCTTGGGGAAAATCGCGTCCAGCAGAACCAGTCGCTCCACTACATCGAACGGAGCGTCCTGTCGGGGCAGCTCCACGGGAGCCACACCTTCGAGCCGCTCTGGTTCAAGTGGGTCGGCTCCTGGAACTACACCGAGCAGGACGAGCCTGACGTCCGTTTCTTCCGGAACGATTACTCGACGATCCCCCAGCCCGGCGGGGCCCCGACCTTGTACGATTCCTCGACTCCGCAGAACAGCACTGAGTACCAGAACACGCGCCGCATCTGGCGCCGCGGTGAGGAGCAAGGGCCGCTCGGAAAGTTCGACGTCGGGATCCCCTTCACCCAATGGTCGGATGCCCCCGGCGAGATCAAGATTGGCGCCTATGGCGAGTGGATCGATCGGGAGTACACTCAGCGCTCCTTCACGTTCTTCTTCGCCAGTCCCCAGGTTGGAGGATCGTCGAACCCGGCGCGTCGAGAGAACTCGGCCAAGAGCCATTTCTCCACCAGCGAGGGTGGCTCTCTCTGGACGGACATCTTCCTGAGCGACAACCGGATCGGCCTGGCGACGAACAGTCCCCCGGCTCCCAATCAGCTCCTCTGGGTGGCCAAGTCCCTTCCCGGTCAGAACGACGTCAGCTACACCGGCGAGCAGGACATCGACGCGTTCTATGCGATGGCGGATCTCCCCCTGACGCCGCGCCTCAAGACGGTCTTCGGCGCGCGGCTCGAGACGACAAATATCGAGATCATCCCCACGTCGGGCTCCGGTCTGGTGGAGGTGATCGAGATCCAGCCCAGCGGAGATCGCGCCATCATCCTGGTCCCCGCCGCGGAGGCGGGCTCCGCAATCGACCAGACCGATCTCCTGCCATCGGTGAATCTCATCTGGGACATGACCGAGCAGATGAAGCTGCGCGCCTCGTGGAGCCGGACGATCGCCAAGCCCACCTTCCGCGAGCTGGCCCCGGTGGCCACCGAGGAGTTCATCTTCGGCGACGAGTTCGTGGGGAACCCCGCGCTGATGATCTCCAACGTAACCAACTACGACCTGAGGTGGGAATGGTACCGCCGGCCGGGCGAGGTCCTGGCGGCGAGCCTCTTCTACAAGGACATCCAGGATCCCATCGAGCTGATCAGCTACAACGCGGCCGAGCGGACCTTCATCCAGCCCGTCAACTACGAGCAGGGAAGCGTCGCCGGGATCGAGTTGGAGGGGCGCGTCACCCTCGACGTCATTTCACCGAAGCTGCGCTTCTTCTCGGTGGGCGCGAACATCGCCTTCATGGACTCGGAGGTGGATGTCCCGGAAGACGAGCAGGAAGGGCTCGCCGCCTACGGTCTGGACCAGGAGACCCGGCGACTCCAGGGGCAGCCCGACAAGATCTTCAACATCAACGTCGTCTGGGACAACACCGACTGGGGGACACAGGTCGCGGTCTTCTACAACCTCACCGGAGAGCTGCTGATCAGCGGAGCGTCCCGCGGATCGACCGACGGGAACCCGGACGTCTTCGAGTCCGATTTCGGCACCATGAACGTGACCTTGAGCCAGAAGTTCAGCAAAGGCTTCACCATGACCTTCAAGGCCGGCAACATCAACACGGATAATCGGCAGCAGGTCTGGCGCGTCCCGAGCGGCGAGGACACCATCAAGGTCCAGCGCGAGACGTCGGCAACCTGGTCGCTGGGAGCGAAGTTCTCGCTCTGAGTGAGGGCATTCCCGGCCGGCACGTCGGAGTCGCGGGTCTGTAACACAATCGACACAGTGAGCGCCGGAAGTGCTTAACGAGGGCGCGCTCAAGTTATGACATGAAAGGCTGGAGCCGATGAGACGATTTCTCCCCATGTCCCTGATCGTTGCCGCCGCCTTGTCCACCTCTTTCGGCGCGGAGACCCCTCCCGAAAAGGAGAGTCCCATTCCCCTGGAGGTCTGGAACGACCCCACGTTCCAGAAGCAGTTCCTCGGCAGCTACGGGACCAACGCCGCCACCGAGCCCCAGACCACCGCTCCCGAGAAGGAGCACCTCCAGAAGATCCTCACTCTTATGCAGACCGATCAGGACGCCGCGGCGACGGAGATCGAGGGGCTGCTCGCCAAGGCCCTGGTGCAGAGCGCGGTCTTCGATTTCACGCTCGCCAACATCCGCTTTCAGCAGGACGCCATGGAGAAGGCGATCACGCACTACGAAGAGGCGATCCGCAAGTTCCCCAGTTTCCTGCGCGCGCACAAGAACCTCGGCATCATCCGCGTGCGGCAGGGGGAGCTCGATACGGCCATCAAGTCGCTGACGCGCGTGGTGGAGCTGGGCGGGAGCGACGGCCTGATCATGGGGCTGCTCGGGTATTGCTACAGCGCCGCCGGCCAGCCCGTCTCGGCCGAGTCCGCCTATCGCAGCGCCGTGCTGCTCCAGCCCGACGTGCTCGACTGGAAAATCGGGCTCACGCAGAGCGCGCTCAAGCAGGAGAAGTACGAGGAGGTCGTCTCGCTGTGCGCCGATCTGATCGAGCGCGTGCCCGACCGGTCCGAGTTCTGGATGCTCCAGGCCAACGCCTTCATCGGCCTCGGCCAGCCCCTGAAGGCCGCGGAGAATTTCGAGGTCCTGGCGCGCATGGGGAAGGCCACCTCGCGCAGCATGCGCGTGCTGGGCGACATCTACATCAACGAGGGGATGTCCGACCTCGCGGTTCGGGCGTACATGTCGTCAGTGACCCTGGACCCCGATGCGTCTCCCGACGACTCCCTGCGTCGCGTGGAGGCTCTGGCGCAGCGCGGCGCGCTCCACCAGGCGCGGGCGCTGCTCGCCGAGATCGCCAGGAGCCCGGTGAGCGCTGAGCCGGCGACGCGCACCAGGATGCTGAAGCTCCAGGCCCGCATCGAGGTAGCCGAGGGGAACGTGGGCGCGGCGATCGTCCTGGAGGAGATCGTGGCGCTCGACCCTCTCGACGGCGAGGCCCTCCTGCTGCTGGGCCAGCACTACGAGAGAGTCGCCGACCCCGAGAAGGCGATCTTCTACTACGAGCGGGCCGAGAGCATCGAGGCGAACGAGGTCGATGCCCGGGTCCGCCACGCGCGCTTGCTCGTGAACCAGTCGCGTTACGGCGAGGCCCTTCCGCTGCTCAAGCGCGCCCAGGAGCTTCGCCCGCGCGACGAGGTGGCCCGCTTCCTCGAGCAGGTCGAGCGCGCCGCCCGCGCCCAGCGCTGACGCTTCACCCGTAGGGAGCCTCGCGCAACCAATCCAGCCAGCGCGGTGAGCGTCCCTGGCTACGCTCTCACTTGCCTCCGTAGGACTGCCGGGGCGAACGTGGAGCGCATATCGTCTTTGTGTCAAAAGACGCAGTTCTCTAAGACCGTGGCTGGCTACTCTTCGAGCGCTTCGCAGGGAACTTCGACTGTTTATTGCTCGAGAGCGGACATAACTCCTGCCAATTCACCTTGGCCGCGGAACAATGGTTCCACAAGCACGCTCCAAAGCCGTTCCCTGACTCTCACTGCATCGAACCCCCCTTCCGATTCGTGCAATTTCATAATGGCCTTTCCAATCTCCCCCCTCACTTCCACCGTGTACTCGCTCTTGCCCACTGGGGCGACAGACTCAGCATCGACCCACTCGTTGGGCCAAGTAACCACTTCTGTAGGCATCTCATCGAACTTGCTCTCCCACGGGAAGAGGGTGATGAGGTATCTCTCTGGTTCCCAGGATTCACAACTCCCAGGAGCATACTCCTGGGTGTATTGAATGAGCCTCTCTATCTCGGGAACACGACTCACCTCTTGAGCGCAAAACCCCCAACGGCTGCTCCCACTATTGTCCCCATAGCCGCGCAGTACGTAGTACACCTTCTCGACTCCTGTCGCCAGGTACAACGCCGCAACAGGCCCGTCAATGATGCAAGGAACAAGATCATGCGTTCCCTGTCGGCGTCTATCTTTGTCCGACACAGAAAACAAAGACCGGAGCTTCTCGAACTCGCCCATCGGGAGGTGGCATAGCTTGCCTGACCATTTATCATTCTCGTCTGTCCGCCACAACTGGAGCGAGCCGTCATCATAGAGAGCAAACCTCGGAATACGACTCGACACATGTGCCTCCATGAAATCGTTCGTTGTCCAAGGCCTGAGAAACACAACCACAATTGGGTGGGAGGTGATGCTATTCTCTTCACCAAGCGCCCCCACGCAAGTCAGTGCTAGAACTCCACAAATCGCCGCTATTCCCGGCCTCCTGAGCCTATCGTGCATCTCGATCCTCACTCTTAGGAGCCCCTTCTCGCGAAGAACGCCTACCGACACTTTCACCGCTTTCGATGCACTGCTGACGAAGACCCCCCTCTGACCGCCAAGCCTCCGATCGTGCCCCGGATCTGCCCAGCGAGCGTGGAGCGCATATCGTCTTTGTGTCAAGAGACGAAGTGCAATTCACTGCAACCGCTATCTCAGACACCACGAGCGAGTCGGAGACCACGACGCCGTTCGTACATCCGCCTCAGAGATTGAGCCTGCTCGACGGTATATCTCATCGGAAGCGCCTATCGTCTCCGCTCATCTGGTCTTCGCCCGATTTCGTTCACACCCAGATTAGCTTGACTGGTTCGCGACTTCACGGCCCGGCTGCCAGCCTCGCCCGGCTGGCCAACATCACCCACGTCGCGACTGAAGAGGGCTCGCTGTGCAGAAAGTGGGGGAAGACCAGGTCAACGGTCGTAACCGACGCGCGGGTCGGCGCGTGAGCACGTCGCAAGGAACACTTACCGCGCTGCGGATTCGAAGGGGGAGAGGGGCTCAGCTCTCGGCGGAGAAGCGGATCGGGAGGCGCATCTTGCACTGGACCTTCTGGCCGTTCCGGGAACCCGGCTCGAAGCGCCAGCGCTTCACCGCGTCGATGACGGGACGCTCGAACGCGACGTCGGGAGAGCTCTCGATCCTCGGATCCTGCACGCGCCCCTGCTGGTCCACGACGAACAGCACGTAGACCTCCCCGCGGCCTTCTTGCGCCGCAGCTCCGCTGGATAGAGCGGCGGCACCTGGAACAGGGTGCGCGGCTTCTGATCCAGGTCGGCCGCGTCGAAGATCCCGCCGGCCGCCGCCAGCTCGGCGTCCACCGCGCTGCCCGTGCCGCCGATGCGTCCCCCCGAGCCCAGGCTCACGCCGAAGCCGAAGTCGCCTGCCGCCATCCCAGGCGCCAGAGCCCCCGACAGGGCGTCGAGGCTCAGCGCTTGCAGCTCGGGGACCGCGGCGGCCGCGTCGAGCTGGATGGCCTGCAGCTCGGCCATGTCGGGAGGCGCCTCGTCCTGCGCCTCAATCGCCTCCTCGGCGGCATCCTCCTCGGATTCCTTCTTGACCAGCTCCTCGTCCTTCTTCTTCTCGTCCTGCGCGGAGTCGTCGGTGATGATGTCCACCTCGGCGATCTCGGTCGCGCCCTCCTCCTCGGGAGGCTTCAGGAAGAGCAGTCCGCCGAACAGCAGGATACCCAGGTGGACGAAGATGGCGGCCGTAAAGAACAGTGCACGTGAGCGCATGGCCTCCTCACTTCTTCTCGGTGGAGATTCCCACCTTGCTGATCCCGACCTTCCGGGCTTCGTCCAGGACGGCGACGATGGTCTTGAAGTCCGCGTTGGCGTGGCCGTTGACGATCACTTTGGGGTCCTTGCTGACCGCCTTGAGCGTCTGGAGCTTGAAGGGGATCTGGGCGAGCGTGAGCTTCTCCTTGTTGTAGAAGACCTCGCCCGTCTCGGTGACCGTGAGGGTGATCGCCTTCTCCAGCTGCCGCTGGTCCCCCAGCGACTGCGCCGAGCTGGCGGAGGGAAGGGCCACGTTCATCCCCTGGTTCTTCGTCATGGAGAGCGACACCATGACGAACGTCGCCAGCAGGAAGAAGATGATGTCGATCAGCGGAATGATCTCGATCCGCGCCCGCTTGACCCCCGCGCCGCCACCGCCGCCGTGCATCGCGTCACGCTCCCGCGTGCGCCGGCATGCGCAGCTCTCTGCCCTGCGAGGGATCGACGACCAGCACCGGGGCCCGGACGATCAGCTCGAGCTGGGTGGACGCCGCCTCCAGCTCGTGGCGCGCCGCCTCGATCAGGTTGTTCAGATAATTGAACGGGATCAACGCGAGGATGGCGATCGTGAGCCCGAAGGCGGTCGCGATCAAAGCCTCCGCGATGCCCCCCGTGATCGCCCCGGGCGCGCCGAGCTCGCCGCCGATCAGCGAGAAGGAGTTCATCATCCCCGTGACCGTCCCCAGCAGACCGAGCAGCGGCGAGATGGTGATGGACGTGTCGAGGATCGCGAGGCCTCTGCTGAACCTCTTGATCTCCTGGGCGTTCGCATAGAGCAGGGCGTTGGAGAGCGACCTCTCGCGGTGCTGCAGCGCGTAGCCGAGCGCGCGGACGACGTAGTACCCCGACGCGCTGCCGATCCGCGCGGCCTCGTCCATGTCCCCGCACTCGACCGCTCCGAGAAGACCCTGGAGCGCGCGGTAGTCTCTCTTGCGCCTCTCGCTCAGGATGAAGAAGATGCGCTCCAGAACGGTCGCCAGCGCCAGCACGGAGACCGCGAGCAGGGGCCACATGATGGGGCCCCCCTTTTTGAAGATGTGGATGAGGCTGGCGCGGTGCACGAGCTCTTCGAGCGCGGAGCCCCTGGTGGGGTCGATCGGCAGCACGCCCATCCCCTGCTTCACGATGGAGACGATCCCGGCGCTGAACGAGGCCTCCAGGGGACGCACCGCGGGCCTGGTCGAGCCGGTCTGCGGCAGGGCGAGCCCAGCGGTCTTGCCGTCCGCGGAGGCGAAAATCGCGAGCGGGCCGATCAGCGCGAACTCACCGTCCAGGATCGCCCCTTTGGGATCCACGGCGCTGCCGGCGAAGCGCTTCCCGCCGACCAGATCCTGAACCCTGACGAGCGATTCCTTCACGACGGCGATCTGGCGCTCCAGCTTCTGGTCTTCGGTGAGATCGACCGAACCGGGGGCCTGCTTCGCCTGCTCGAGCAGCGTCGCATAGACCTGAAACTCGCTGACGTCGAGCTTGCTCTCGAAGTTGCGGGCGTATTCGTCGAGCAGATTCCCCAGGTAGCCAAGCTCCTCCTGGCGCAGCTTCTTCTCGCTCTCGAGCCTGGTGAAATCGAGACTCCCCGTGTCCAGGGCGCGCAGCGTATCCTCGTTCCGGCGCCGCAGCTCCGCCAGGCGCTCCTCGAGCTGCGCGAGCTTGCGGTTGAGCGGCAGCTTCTCCGCGGCGATCGTCTCGCGCAGAGCGGTGAGCTCTTTCAGGCTGGCATCGAGATCTTTCTGCGCCGCCGCGGCCGCCTGCCCCACCTCGGTGCCATCCGCGGCAGGGGCGTCGGACAGCGCCGTGGCCCATGCCGCCGTGACGACCATGAACGACGCCACGCCTCTTTGCACGACCTTCCGCGTTCGCATCCGCGCGCTCTCCATCATCATCGGCTACCTGATCTCGACGGGCAGCGGCACGAACTTCGGGCTGCCCTTGTTCGACAGGATCTCGACCACCTGCTGAATGTTGGCCGCGAGCTCGTTAGCGGGGGTCCATTCCCAGCCGGACACGGCCGGACGCCCCACGCCTGCCTCACCGCTCGCGCTGAGGTAATAGGCCTGGCCGAGACCTACGTAGATGCTCTTCACTTCGGAGGGGGTGCCATCGGACAGGGCGCGGATCTCGTTGACCAGCATGATCTCGCCGTTGGACTTGTTGATCTCGTTGAGGATTCCCAGGACGTTCTGATAGCGCTCGCCTACGGAGGCCTTGGTGTTGGCCGGATCCTCAGGGATGCGCTGGTAGAGCGGGGCCAGCCTCTCCTGAACGGGGGACGGGAGCGAGCCGTGCACCGTCCTGATGGCCCCTTCGAGGTCGGTCACCTGGGCAGCGAGCCCGGTGGCCCTCTTCTCGAGGGTCCTGCTCTCCCCCGCGAGCTCCCCTTCCTTGAGGTCGGCCTCGCGCGTCCCCGCCTGGGCCTCCGCGAGCCTGGCTTCGATGCTGGCGATCTCCTGCTCCATGAGCTCGATGCGCGACTGGAGGATCTCCTTGCCCTGCTGCCAGTCCTTGCTTTCCTTCAGGATGATCTGCTGGGTGGCGATCCACTTGCTGACGGTCGAACGGGCGGCATCCGGATCCGCGGCTGGCTGGGTATCAGCCTGGCGGGCCGACGCGAGCAGGCAGGAGCCAGTCAACACGGCACCCGCCACGAGGAGCCTCATGGGTTTCATACGCATTGCTGGACACGGTATCCGGTACCTGTTTCGGGACTGTAACGAAGGCGTGAGACCTGAGTGACGCCCCCTCGCGGGTGACCGGGACGACTCTTTTCCTGCCGATGAGCCCGAAGGCCCCGCAACGACCGACCTTCGGAATCCTCTGCGCTGGCGGCCAAATCGGGGTTTGAATCTCCCGCAAGCCGAGACCTAGATTGCACAGACCGTTTGTGCGGGTTTCCATCCCGCGTGGAGGTCCAGTCGTGAGAAACAAGCGCGCTCTCCTGCTCACCGCATCGATTGCCATGGCCTGCGTCTCCCCTGTTGCAGCTGGCGAGGCGAGGCTCTATGTCGCTCCGTACTTCCAGGCGTCACAGCTCACCGCGGACGGGCGCGTGTCGGGATCGGCGGGCGGGACGGACTTCAATCTGGAGGAGACTCTCGGCGTGGACCCGGACCAGAGCCTCGCCGGCCTGGACTTCTTCGTGAAGTTCCTCGGCATGCGCTTCCAGGCCTCGTACAACAAGGATGAATCGAGCGGCAGCGAGACGCTGTCGGACGATTTCGCCTTCGAGGACACGCTCTTCGGCTCGGGCGATGAGGTTGAAACCGAGCTGAAGCTCGAGCGCTACGAGGGGCTCCTCGGCTTCGACTTCGGCGCCGTGGTCGTGAACGCCGGATTCCTCGCCGGCGTCCAGGTCATCAACCTCGACTCCAGCATCGTGTCGGACACAGGGACGCTGGAGGAGAAGGACCTCCATCTTCCCATCCCGGTGATAGGCGCAACCCTGGGGATCCACCCCGGAGACAAGCTGGCGATCCACGCGAAGATCACGGGGATGGCTGCCAATGTCTCGGGCATCGATGCCAAGCTGTTCGACGGGTTCGTGGGTCTCGACTACTACTTTCTCCCCAAGTTCGGCCTGACCATCGGGTACAAGGCCTTCATCCTGGACGCGGAGGACGAGGATGAAGGCAACGAGGTGGACATGAACCAGACCGGTCCGTACGCCGGCCTCTCGTTCCACCTGTAGACAACGCGAGATCGCTCTCATCCGTTGAGGGTCGCCCGCCCGGAAACCCTTACGCCGGAGTCGATCCCGGGGATCATCGGGCCTGGGGCCCCATCCCCGGATAGAGGCCGGGCCAGGCCCCCCCTGGATTATCTGCTGGACATCCCGGCCTCGATCGTGTAAATTGGCGGCACTTGACTACCGCAGTTTCCATCCTGGCAGTGATAATCCCTTCACAAGCGCAGATGCAAACGTGGCAGTAAGGGCTCTGGGACATAGGTGTATCTGGAGCAACGGGCAACGTCGCCCGGCAGTTTGGAGGAAGCAGTGAGTATGGCAACAGGAACAGTGAAGTGGTTCAACGACTCCAAAGGGTTCGGCTTCATCACAGTTGATGGCGAATCCAAGGACGCCTTCGTGCATCACAGCGCAATTCAGGGAAGCGGCTTCAAGTCGCTGACGGAAGGGCAGAGGGTGGAGTTCGACATCGTCCAAGGCCAGAAAGGGCCGGCAGCGGAGAACGTCCGCCCGGTCTGAACCACTTGATTCGATAGGTCGGCCCCATGGCCCCAAGGCCATGGGGCCGATTCCTCGCCGCGGAGAAACCGCATGGCCACGAGCACCAAGGACTTCTCGGCCAAGGATCGCGTTCACCATTCGGTCTATGGACTGGGCACGATCAGCAGCATCGACGAGCGCTACACGCGCATCGACTTCGACGAGAACGGCAGCAGGAAGTTCCTCAACAGCCTGATGCACCTCGAGCACAGCGATGTGCCGCCGCCCGAGCGGGCGCGGCCCAGGGCCCGAAAGAAAACAACGCGCAAGGCATGACCCTCGATCGGGAGAGCATCGAGCTGCTGTCGGAGGCGCTCGGCGCACTCGACGCAGGGTTCGAGCACCTCCCCGCGGCGAAGCAGTCGGGCCTCGACCGCGCCGCAATCCGCACCGCCCTTCTGGCCGCGGCGGAGCGTCTCAAGGACAACTTCCCCTACCACCACCCGCTCTACGTCGGCCAGATGCTCAAGCCGCCGCACCCCGTCGCCCGCCTCGCGTACGCGCTGGCCCTGTGGCTGAATCCAAACAACCACGCGCTGGACGGCGGCCGCGCCAGCTCCGCCATGGAGAAGGAAGCGGTGGCGCGGATCGCCCGGATGTTCGGGTGGGACGCGCATTTGGGACACCTCTGCGGCGGCGGCACGATGGCAAACCTCGAAGCCCTCTGGGTCGGGCGCGAGCTGCGCCCCGGGATGGGCGTCGCGGCCTCGTCCCAGGCCCACTACACCCATTCCCGGCTCTCCGCCGTTCTCGGCGTGCCGTTTCACGAGGTCGCAACCGATCCGCGCGGGCGCATGGACGTGAAGGCATTGGAGCGCGCGCTCGATGGAAAGAAGATCGGCACGGTCGTCGCGACGCTCGGCACGACCGCCGCGGGAACGGTGGACCCGCTCGACGAAATCCTGGAGCTTCGCGCCCGCCACGACTTCCGGCTGCACGTGGATGCCGCCTACGGCGGCTACTACACGATCGCCGGCAACCTCGACGCGCCGGCGCGCCGCGCTTTCGATCGGATCGGCGAAGCCGACTCGATCGCCATCGATCCCCACAAGCACGGGCTTCAGCCGTACGGCTGCGGCTGCGTGATCTTCCGCGAGCCCGAAGTCGGAAGGATCTACAGGCACGAGTCCCCCTACACCTATTTCACCTCCCAGGAGCTGCACCTCGGCGAGATCTCGCTGGAGTGCTCCCGGCCCGGCGCCTCGGCGGTCGCCCTCTGGACGACGATGAAACTGCTCCCACCGGATCCAGGCGGAACCTTCGCGCGGAGTCTGGAAGGATGCCGCGAGGCGGCGCTCGCCATGTGCGCCGCCCTCGCGAAAGACGGCCGCTTCGTCCCGCTCTTCCCGCCGGAGCTGGACATCGTCGTGTGGGCGGTGCGCGCCGCGTCGGCCAAGGAGTCCTCGGCGCTCGCGCGCCGCATCTTCGATGCCGCCGCCCGCAGGGACCTGCACCTCGCGGTGGCCGAGATGCCGCGCCGGATGGTCGAGCCGTCGGGCGCAGTGACGTCGTGGGATGCCGATCGGATCACCTGCCTGCGCGCCTGCGTGCTGAAGCCCGAGCATGGGGAGTGGATGGAGGACATCCTGATCCGGCTCTTCGCGGCCGCTGACGAGGTGGTGGCTGACGACTCGGGCGCCGGTTGAGGGGCGTGACACGAACGGCCCCGGCCGGCGCCTTCGGTCTGCTCCTGACCCTCGCCCTCTTCGTCGCCGGCTGCGGGGGTGGAACCTACGTCTTCCCCGGGCTCACGGGTCCGGAGGAGCGCACGACGGTCCCGGCGAGCGTCGCCGCAAAACCGGAAGACTTCGACCACGGAACGGCGAGCCGGCTCGCGCTGCTGGTCACCAGCACCGACTCATCATGGCTCGGACTCGCGCACGGCCTGCGCTCCATCGGCATCCCGGCGCGGATCACGCGGGACGCCGGAGCGGCGCTCGCGCACCGCGTCGTGGTCCTCTACCCGGCCGACGCCGGGGAATTCCCTCCCGGCATCGATGCCGACGCCCTGCGGAGATTCGTCGAGGGGGGTGGGACGCTGATCGGCATCGCGGCGCGCGGCGCGGCGATGAAAGGGGTCTTCGGCTATGGAGAGGTTTCGGAGTCCCAGGATCGCCTGGAGTTTCACCTTCTCCCCGGGGGGCAGTTTTCGGACCCGAGAGAGCTGACCCTTCCGCTCGGCAAGCCGTCCCGGGGTGAGACCAAGCGCGCGCTCCGCTCGCTCCTCTACCCCGATCACCTCGCAAGGACGATCGCGACCTATGAGGACGGCGGCGCCGCGATGATCCTGAACAGACTGGGAGAAGGCGCGGCCATCGCCATCGGGATCGACATCGGGCGCATGATGAGCGTCGGCTACAACAACCGGGACGAGTACATCGCGCGCGGCTACGTCGGGGAGTACGAGCCTGCAACCGACGTGTTCCTGCGTTTCCTCGCGGCGCTCTACGCCGCGGGAGAGCCCGCCGCGGTCACACTCGGGACGGTGCCGTTCGGCAAGTCGATCAGCATCCTTCTCACCCACGATATCGACTTCCAGGAATCGATCGCGAACGCTGTCGCCTTCGCCCAGCTCGAGAAGCAGGCCGGTGTGGCCGGCACGTACTTCGTGCAGACCAAGTATGTTGCGGATTTCTACGACGTCGCCTTCTTCAACGAGGAGAACCTGCGCTTCCTGAAGCAAATCAAGGATCTCGGGATGGAGATCGCCAGCCATTCGGTCTCCCACTCCCACCAGTTCGCCCAGTTCCCGGCCGGGACGGGCCGCGAGACCTACCCCGAGTACACCCCGCGTGTGATCGATCATCAGAAAACGGTCGACGGCTCGGTCCTCGGGGAGCTGCGCGTCAGCAAGTTCCTGCTCGACAGCCTGCTCGATACGGACGTCGTCTCCTTCCGCCCGGGGCATCTCTCGAATCCGTACAGCCTGCCGGAGTCGCTCGCGGCCGCGGGGTACGCCTTCAGCTCCTCGAGCACCGCGAACGACTCACTCACCCATCTCCCCTTCCAGCTCACTTATGGGCGCGGGTTCGACGCGGACATCCCGATCTTCGAGTTTCCGGTGAGCATCGAAGACGAGCTGATCCCGGCGATCCGCCGCCTGGAGCCGGCCCTCGAGCTGGCCTGGAAGCTCAAGACCTATGGCGGGCTGTGCAATGTCCTCATCCACACCAGCCGGCTCGACGACGAGATCGAGTTCGAACGGCGCTTCATCGAAGCCACCCGCGCCGATGGATGGTTCTCGACTTTGGGGGACTTCGGGCGCTTCTGGCGCGCCCGCAACCTCGTCGAGCTGGACGCCCGGCGCGCCCAGGACGGCCGGATGGTCGTGCACCTCGTGGCGCCGGAGGGCATCGAGGGATTGACGCTTTCGGTCCCGTCCGGGTGGACCATCAGCCGCGCGCCGGCGGGGACCGAAGCGACAGCCCCGGGCCGGGTCGTCCTCCCCCGCATCGAAGGCTCGGTGGATCTGATCTTCCAGACCGCACGCTGATCAGGATGGGACGTCAGGCCGCCTCGAGGACCTCGCGCACCTTGCGCGCCAGGCTATCCGGCCGGAAGGGCTTCTCCAGGAAGTTGGCCCCCTCCTGCAGGATCCCGTGCAGGACGACGGCGTCGTCGGTGTAACCCGACATGTAGAGCACGCGCATCTGCGGGCGCTGGCCCCGGAGCGATTCGGCCAGCTCGCGGCCGTTCATCCGGGGCATGACCACGTCGGTCAGCAGCAGATCGATCGCACCCCCATGGCGCTCGCACAGCATGCGAGCCTGCGCGCCGTCCTGCGCTTCCAGGACTTCGTACCCCTGCCGCGTCAAGATCTCGAGGACCAGCGCGCGAACCACCGGCTCGTCCTCGACGATCAGGATCGTCTCGGACCCTCGGAGCGAACGATGCTCCGCGGTGTCCGACGCCGGACGCAGCGCGCCGGAGACGCGCGGCAGATAGACCTTGAAGGTCGAGCCGCGCCCCGGCTCGCTGTACACCCAGACCTGCCCGCCGCTCTGCTTCACGATCCCGTAGACGGTCGAGAGCCCGAGGCCTGTCCCCTTCCCCTGCTCCTTGGTCGTGAAAAACGGCTCGAAGACACGCGAGCGCGTCTCCTCGTCCATCCCGCAGCCCGTGTCGCTGATCGCCAGCATGACGTAGGGCCCCGTCCCGGCGACGGGATGCTTCGCCCTGTACCCCTCGTCGAGATGGACATCGGCCGTCTCGATGACGATCTTGCCCCCCTCGGGCATCGCATCGCGGGCATTGATGACGATGTTGAGGATGATCTGCTCGATCTGCCCTGGATCGGCCTTCACCTGTCCCAGCCCCGGGCGCAGGACGCTCCGCATCTCGATGCTGTCTCCGATCGCCAGACACAGCATCCTCTCGAGGTTCCCGACCACCTCGTTGAGGTCCAGGATCTCCGGCTGCAGCACCTGCTTGCGGCTGAAGGCCAGAAGCTGGCGCGTCAGGGCCGCGGCCCGCTTGGCGGCATCGCGGATCACGCCGATCTCACCGGAGAGCGCGTTCGCCTGGTCCTGGCCGACCAGCAGCAGATCGCAGCGCCCCGTGATGATCGTGAGCAGGTTGTTGAAGTCGTGCGCCACGCCCCCAGCCAGCCGGCCGATGGCTTCCATCTTCTGGGCCTGACGCAGCTGATCCTGACTCTGCTGCAGCGCCTCCTCCGTGCGCCTGCGCTCCTCGATGTCCTTCACGAGCTCTTCGCGCGACTGGCGCAGCGCCTCGAGATCGCTCATGTCCTGCAGCATGACGATCGTCTCCTCGACGTCGCCCAGAAGCGACCGGATGGGCACGGCTGTCGCGACGATGATCCGCGACTGCCCTTCTCCGGGAAGCCGCAGCTCCTGCTTGGCGACCTCACCCGTCTTGAAGGGGCGCGCCGCGGGGCAGGCCTCGCAGGCTGCCTCTCGATGGCAGAGGATGCGGTGGCAGGGCTGGCCGCCCAGCGGGACCGCATCGTCCGACGCGCGGAACCGTTTCGCGGCGGCGTTCGCCCAGGTCACCTTGAGGCTGCGGTCGAGCGTCAGGAACCCGGCATCCGTGTTGTTGACCAGGGCGGAGAACTTCTGTCTTTCCCGCTCCAGGATCCGGAGCTGGGCGTCCATGATCCTGAGACGATGCCGCCCGGTCTCCTCCGATTCGACGATCGGTCGATCCCGCCCCTCGGCCTCACGGGCCGAACCCCCCGGTCGTTCCGACGCGCTCACCGCTCGTCCTCGCCTGCCGCCGGGTCGCTGCGTGCCGGCCCATCCTGGCGGGCGTAGATCTCCGCAAGAAAATCCGCGACCTGCTCGACCTCCGCCGCCGCGGACGCATCGAAGGCGTCGTACTCGTGACTGTCGATGTCGATCTGCCCGAAGATGCGCTCGTTGCGACGGATGAGCACGACCAGCTCCGAGCGTGTGGAGGCCGAACAGGCAAGGTAGTTCGACGCCTTCGTGACGTCCGGAACATTGATGTTGCGCCGCTCGGCGATGGCGGTGCCGCACACCCCCTGTCCGACGGCGATGAACACGTGGTCGGTGGGCGCGCCGACGAACGGACCCAGACGCAGGACGTTGTCGGCGCACAGCTCGTAGATGCCGGTCCAATGGAAGCGGGGATCGGACTCGTGCAGAAGACGCACGGCGGCCCACAGCATGTCCTCGAAACCCGCCCCTTCGCGGGACATCGCTCCGAGCGCCAGGCAGATTTCCTTACCGGTCATGACAGCCTCATGTCCTTGGAGTGGACCATCAACATTTATACGCTCCAGCCGTGCCGGCGCAAGCATATCTGCGCTGGCGGGGTATTCCGTTTCCGACGTGTTCCCGGGCGCCGAGGCCGCCCCGCTGGCTCTGGAACCGCCGGATTCAGCAGCCTTGACTCGTCCAGAACAGGACCATAAGTTCGGCCAGTCAACGTACGCCTGACTGTCTCTGGGCGTGATTTGCAGAGGGGCGGCGTCGCATGTTCATGCGCTTCATGTTCCGGTGTGGACGGTGCCGGCAGGTCTGCACCCAGAACGTTCAGTGGGTCAACCGCGCACCTGCAAAGATCAGGTGCGGCCACTGCCGCTCAGCCTACGCCATCCCCTTCGACGAGAAGCGCGACCCGTCTGAGCCGACCTACCGGGACGAGATCAGACGCCTGGCCTCCCAGTACCACCTGGATCCGGCGACCGCGTGCTCCGTGCACGAGGGGATCATGTCCCTGCAACAGGCGACGTCGCCGGCCCACCACGCGTCCCCGCGTGGAACGTCCCCGCGTGGAACGTCCCCGCGTGGAACGACCCCGCGTGGAACGCACCTGCGCGGACCGGACCTGTCCCACATGCGACGGCCGATGCTCGCGTGGGGGCTTCTGGTTCTCGCCCTCGTCCTGGTCAGCAGCCTCACATGGCGCCGGACCGGACTGGCAGCGCCGGTGGTCGCCACGTCGCAGCCCACCTACGAGATCCCCACCGTTCCACCGGAGGAGCCCGAGGTGCCGCCCGTCCTTCAGCCGGTCGTCAGCAGGGCGGACGCCAACGGCCTTCTCACCCAGGTCTGGGGGCCAGACCCGCGCAGCGTGCTGCTGGCCATCTGCGAGCACCCTCAGTACATGTCGAAGGTGCGACCTGCCTACCTCGCTCCGGGACGGCCGCCCGGACCCGCCGTCAGGCTGGGCCTGGTACGCGATCTGGTCGACATGGATGTGTTCGAGACGGTGACCATCCGGCGCGATAGTCGCACGGGGCGCTGGTATGCGGGCAACGGCCGCGACCCGATCGTCATGGAGAGCTACAAGCCGATCACCGTCGCGGGGATGGATCCGATCTGAAGTATTTCCTCTTCAGCGTCGATGTCGAGGACGTCCGTGATGCCATACCCGGCGGCCACGGGTACAGGGAAGCCGTGCCTGAAAACACAATGCGCTACCTCGACTGGCTTGATCGGGTCGGGAGCAAGTGCACTTTCTTCGTCGTCGGCAGGACGGCCGAAGCCTACCCGGATCTGGTTCGTGAGATCATCCACAGGGGTCACGAGGTCGGGTGCCATTCCCACAGCCACGTTCACCTCACCGATCTCGCAGAAAGAGCCTTCAGGGCCGACCTCGAGCGGAACATCGAATCGCTCGTGAAATGCGGAGCCAGCGAAATCGCCGGGTTCAGGGCGCCCACCTTTTCGTTGATCGAGGCGACGCAATGGGTTTATGGAGTGCTGAAGGCGCTCAAGTTCCGGTACTCGAGCTCGGTCCTCCCCGCGCAGAACCCCCTCTTCGGATGGCGGGGATTCCAGGGAGAGCGCACCATTCAGGGGATCCAGGAGATCCCCGCGAGCGTCGGCTTCTTTCCCTTCCGAGTCCCCTTCGGCGGCGGCGTCTACTTCCGATGCCTTCCCAGGATGATCCTGAATCGTCTCTTCGATGACGCCGCGGCCCGGCTGAGCCCCGTCATCGGCTACCTCCATCCGTACGACATCGACGTCACGCAGGAGCGGTTCATGCATCCGCATCTCGGGAACAGCCGCCTGCTCAATCGGCTCATGTACATCAACCGCGACCAGGTCTTCGAGAGACTCGACCACGTGCTTCGGTGCGGATTCAAGATCATCAGCTACCGCGAGTACGTTTCCCTGAAGGCCGGCGCCGTGGCGGCGACATCGTGATGCGATTCCGGCATGCGACACCGGGCCTGCTGCTCGCGGCCATCATCGGGATCGTCTTCGGCGCGTCTCTTGCCGGGGAGTTCGTCTGGGATGACAGGCCCCTGATCGCGGACAACCCGATGATCCGCGACCTCGACAGCATCGGACAACTTCTGACATCCAGCTTCTGGGAGACCGGAGACCGTCACGATCGCTTCCGCTCGTTCTTCCGCCCCGTCGTCAGCGCCAGTTACGCCGCGGACTACGCGCTCTGGGGACTCGAGCCGCTGGGCTTCCGCATCACGAATCTCCTCCTGCACGCGATCTGCTGTCTCCTGGTATTCCGGCTTGCCCTGGGGGAGGGGCTCGATCGGCGGGCGTCGCTCATCGGCGCGGCCATCTTCGCCGCCCATCCGGTGCACACCGAGTCGGTGGCCTGGATCTCGGGCAGGACCGATCTGATGTGCGCCCTGTTCTTCCTGCTCGCCTTCCACGCATATCGCCGGACCGCAACGTCCTCCTTGCCTCGACCGTGGCGCGCAGCCTCGCTGGTCTGCTTCGCGCTGGCGCTCTTCGCCAAGGAGATGGCCGCGACGCTTCCGTTCCTGATCGCCGCCGACCGGATGCTGACGCCGGCGGGAGCCGGCGTAGCCGACACCGGGACTCCGCTTCGTCGCGGCCTGCGCAGCCTCACCGCGGTCGCGCCTTATCTGTTCGTGTTTGGCCTGTATGTCGTCGCGCGGCACGTTGCGCTGGGTCAGGAGTCCGCGCCGCTCTATCACCTCTCCCCTGGCTCCCATCTGGCGACCACCTTGTTCGTGGTGGGTCGTTACGTGACCCTTCTTCTCGTCCCCCTGGGGCTCGATGCTCATTACCCGTACGAGCCCCTGACATCGCTCGCGAGCCTCCTCGTCCTGGTCTCGGCGACAATTCTGGCAGTCATCGCGTGGACGGCCTGGCGGGCACGTCGGAGGAGCCCATCGACCTCATTCTGGATCCTCTGGACCTTCATCACTCTCCTGCCGGTGCTCGCGTTCGGGAGGTTCGGAGACGTCCTGATGGCCGACAGGTTCCTCTACATCCCGTCCGTTGGCCTGGCGCTGCTGGCGGCCCGGTACTTTTCTGTCTGGCTCCGGCTCGATGTCCGCCGCCGCATGCCGGCGCTCGTCACGGCGTCCTGCGCCGTTGTCGTCCTGGCGGTCCCCTGCGGGGTGCGCGCCATGGTCTGGACGGATGACCTGGCGCTGTTCACGAGCATGGCTCGAACCTCCCCTGCTTCCGCCATGGTCCGCTGCAACCTGGGGCTGGCTTACTACAACAAGGGTGATTTCAAGGCGGCTACCGAGGAGTTCCGGCTTGCGATCCAGCTGCTTCCGACCTACGCCATGGCCTATAACAACCTGGCGGCGGCGCTCGAGCGCGAGGGGCGTCTCGAGGAGGCCCTCGTGGCATACGAGGTCGCCCTCCAGCTCGCCCCACGCGAGCGCGCAAGTGTCGTCAACCGCGCGAGCCTGCGCGTGCGTCTCGGGCAGGAGGAACGTGGGTTGAAGGAGCTGCGCGACGTGGTCGATGCGTATCCTAATTTCACGCCGGCGATCTACACCTACGCGGACGCTCTCGAGCAGGTGGGAAGGACTGATGAAGCCCTGACATGGGCGCGGCGCGCCCTCGACGTCGACCCGGGCTACCCCAACGCCCACTACCTCGTGGGGAAGGTCCTGGCGCAGCGAGGAGAAAGTGGTGAGGCCGCCGCGGCGATGCGACGATTCCTCGATCTATGGCCCGACGAGGGGGTCTACGCGCAAGCCGCCCGTCGCGTCATCTCGGGTGCGGAGGCGGCGCCGCCGCCGCGATGAAGAGACGATGAGAGAGCCAGCTCCATTGGTCCAGCCTCTCGATGGTCGGCTTCAGTCCCAGTGATCGCAAGGTCTCGTCCAGGCTCTCCTCGCGCCACAGGTGGATTCCGGACGGCGCCATCCGGGACCATTGGCTGGATCCTCCCAGGGCCACCTTCAATCCAACCACCAGCCACTCCTGCATCGCCACCAGGCGGGCCTTCCACGCCGGCTCCTGGACCTGCTCCTTGATCAGCAGCCTGCCCCCTGGAGCCAGGCGCGCCGAGAGAACCTCCAGGAGATCTCTCTGCGCCGGCACGGAACGATAGAAGAGGACATCGGCCACGACGATCGCATCGAAGGATCCCGCAGGGGGATCTTCGATGTCCCGCCGCTCGAACCGAACGTTCATGACGCCGTGCCGGCGCGCAACCTCCCGTCCCACCGCGAGGCGTCGCTCCAGAAGGTCGATGCCGATGACCTCCCTCCCCCCGCCACCGGCGGCGGCGAGAATCGCCAGCAGACCGTGGCCGCATCCCAGATCGAGGATCCTCCCCGATGACGGGAGCAGCTTTTCGATGCGCTCGAAGTGGCGGAACCCCAGATATCGGAGCGACAAGTAGGCTGCCGCGCCGGGAGAGACTCCGCCGAACCGCATGATCCAGCGCAGCGCGCCGCTCACGACGCCGGCACTGACGCGGACAGCGAGATCTCTCTGACCTCCAGGAGCGCGGGACCCTCTTCGGTCCTCAGGACCACCTGTTCCGGGCGGCATCCTTCGGGAAGCTCCCATCGTGCGAGGTAGGCATGCCCCCAGTAGTGGCTCGCGGAGGAATCGCCCTGCCACCAGGAGTGGATGACCAGGGCATCCTGAAGGTCGTGCTTCATGAAGGGGCGCGACTCGAGACGCCCGGGGGCCGTCGCGGCGGTCTCGAAGCCTGCCCTGATGGGATAGGTGATCTCGTCGCACCGCACTCCGCGCGGGGTGACCCAGCCCACCACCTCCCCCTTCTCCGCACTCTCGGCGTGATGAAGAAAGCTGATCAGATCGAGGGTGAGCCGTTCACCCTCCACGCGTTGGACAGGTTCCATCCTCATCGCCGTTGGCTGTGCCTCGGTCGGGCCCGATAGCGGCGCCGCGAGCGTCAGGCCAACGCTCGCGGCCTCCGACATCGTCTTCGGAACATCGGTTGCCACCGCCACGAGGCGGTGCCCATCGTGCCCGCCCGAGACTGCAGCCACCGCCGCCGCTGCGAGGGCGACGCAAGCGGCTGCCGCAACCGCCATCCGTTGACCCGCGCTGGCCCCTCGCTCCGGAGACACGGGGACATCGCGCTGCAGCATGCGGGTCCAGGCCACGATCAGCCAGGACATGGCACCGATTGCCGCAAGGCTTCCCAGAATTCCGACCCAGCTGCCCGACGCGATGGCGGCCCTGACCAGCTCGAGGGCCAGGACCTGATTCCAGCCATGCGCGCCGGTGAGCCCGTCGAGGAGCGCCGCGGGGGCATCGTAGAGCTGCCGTCTCATGATCTCCAGGAACCGCGGCGCGCGATTGTGCTCGATCCATTCGAGGCGGAACTGGGCCATCATGAGCAGATTCCAGTAGACGAATGGTGCGGTCGCCAGGCAGGCAGCGAGCGACCCGCAGCGGCGCGCAACCGCCGCCAGGATCATGGCGAGCCCGAGGCAAAGGACCGGCCAGGCGCTCAGGAAGTAGCGGGCGCCGAACGAGGCACCACCCCACCAGTAGCCGTACGAAGCGATCGCCCACCACTGCAGTCCGACGAGAGCGATGGCCCCGCGAAAAAGACGTGGATGCTCACGGCGGAGCAGGAACAGACCGGCCACGCCGGCGGCGCACAGAGGGGTCCAGGTGAACAGACCGTTGTAACCCGAGAAGAGCACGTCCCAGAATGCAGGGTGGCTCCAGCGGAAGGGATCGCCGATCTCGCCGTAGACATGCGACAGCAGGCGGCCGGATGTCGCCGTCCAGGCAACGATCTGAGGCGCGAAGCCCGCCACGGCGCCGGCCGCCATCAGGACGGTGGGCCTCAGCGCCTCCCGCCAGCGCGATCGCCTCATGTCGAATGCCAGGTCGAGGGCCGGCAGGGCAAGATAGACGATGTCCTGGGGATGAACGAGCGCGAGAGCCCCGGCCAGGATTCCCAGCAGGAAGAATCTCCAGGAGCTTCGCTCGCCTTCGCCGTTCAGCCAGACGAGAAGAAAACAGGCAGCGAGAAACACGCTCACGGCATGGGGATACGCCGGCCAGATGAAGGCGAAGAAAGCAAGAGGGCTTGCATACGTCAGCACGATGGCCGCCAGAGCGGAGGCCGGCGCCCCCGCGAACCGCCGGGCGAGGCGGTAGGTCAGGGCTATCCCGCCGATGGCAAGCATCATGGAGGTCAGCGTTGCCGCCCCGACCTCCAGCGGTCCATACCCATCTCCACCGGGAACCACTCCGTGGTTGTCCAGGATCGCCGCGAGAGGCAGCACGGCGAGCAGCGCGGGGACCGCCGTGAGAGGCGTCCCAAGGTGAAAGACGGGAGTGGAGGGAGGAGGCAGGTACATCGCGTTGGGGTTCCTCAGGACGAACTCCTCGTACATGTCGAGGTCCCCGTCGATCACGCCGGATCGAAGGTAGCCGTAGTACAACAGAGCGTCATGGACCAGTACGTTCTGGAACAGGCAGACGAATCCGACGGAGCAGGCGAGCCCGATCGCAACCGTCCGAAGACGCCTGGCGGCCGGCAGGCGGGCGATGGCGAAGATGATGGCGCAGAGCGCCAGAGAGCCGACCAGTCCCGCAAGGAACGGTCGGAGGCGTGGATCCAGGATCGCGGCGCCGAGGAAGAGGACGGCGGCCAGGGATATCAGACGGCCTCGGATACCCACAGGTCGCTCAGGCCACCAGGGTCTCGGCTTTGCCGAGCCCGCTGACGAGATCGAGCGCCTGGCGGATCCCCTGAGCCGTGCTGCCATACCAGAAGGACCCCTGCCGCCCGCACAGTGTGAGGTTCTTGATCGGTTTCAAGGTGGCCTCGATCTCATCCAGGTGCCGCCGGTAGCCGACCTTGTACACCGGGTAGGCCCCGGGGACCTTCCGCACCCAGGCCGCTTCGACTTCCGATGGTGAGTCGAGATGACCGATCCGGACCAGATCATCCACCGTGCGCCTGATCTGCATGGCGTCGCTCTCCCGCCAGACATCATCGCCGGCGTCGCAGGCGATCTCCAGGCAGAGACCGGTCCTCCCCTCGGGCGCCATCCGCTCGGAGTAGTTCGTGGTCTCGCTGAGACGGTTGAACCGGATCGACGAGTCCGGAACGTAGATCCAGTGGTCCCTGGTGATCTGCGATCTCCTGATGCCGAGGTAGACGCCGATCATCGCCCGGTGTCGCAGCGATTCGGCCGCCGCCAGCGTCTCGGGCCCCAGTGGCGGATCCAGCGCCGCAAGAAGACTCTTGAGCGGTATGGTGGAGATCACCAGGTCCGCCGGAAGGTCCAGCCTGCTCTCCCCGCAAAAAACCTCCACGCTGCGGATCGCCCCGCCGCGTCGCGCCAGCCGGGCCACCCGATGGTTCAGCAGAAGGCGCCCGCCGGCGGCCTGAAACGATCGCGCCATCCCCTCGGGGATCTCCATGAAGCCTCCCTGCGGATAGAGGAAATCATCCCACGGGTCGGATGCGCCGATCATCCGCTGCACGAGCTGGCGCAGCACGCCGGTGTCCGGCACTGCGCCGACGGCCAGATCCATGGAAAGATCCTCCGGGCTGCATCCGCACAGCTTTCGGGTGTACGGACCGAAGAACGTATCGAACAGGGGCTCGCCGTAGCGCGAGATCATGTAGGTCCGGAAGTCGTCTCCCCAGGAGGATCTCCCCAGCCTCGCCGAGGCGTAACCGGCCATGGCGCGCAGGATGAACCAGGGGGAGCCGCCGGCCAGCAGATCGCGCAGGTCGATCGGGTAGTTGTAGAGGCGGCCTCCCAGCAGGATGCGGCTGACCTTGCGGCGTGTGGCGAGCGGCTGACCGACGCAGTCCTGAATCAGATTGAGGACTTCGTCGTCACGTGTCCAGAGGCGGTGGGAGAAGAAATCGAAGGTGTAGCCACGGTCGCGAAATCCGTAGGCCAGCCCCCCGGGAGATGG
>Ga0137428_1000200_pt1 | contig 26740 bp, 13 predicted proteins | sample EasRivERMZT718_2_FD_102305 | JGI IMG/M metagenome (GOLD analysis project Ga0137428, IMG submission 102305) | Soil microbial communities from meander-bound floodplain in the East River, Colorado, USA - East River MetaG ERMZT718_2 | ecosystem: Environmental > Terrestrial > Soil > Floodplain ...
GTATCCCACCGGCGGCTCCAAGTTCTTCGGCATGTTCGGCGGGGGCTCCAACACGAACACGAAATACGCCGGCGAGCGCGTGCGGGTCAGCGACACCACCGGCGTGCTGCTCTATGCCGACGTCGAGATCCAGCTCCCCTCGGGCGCCGACGCGCAATTCAGGAACGTCGTGGGGAAGATGACGGCGGAAAAGGTGAGCGGGAAGCTCGCGTTCGACACCGGCAGCGGCGAGATCATGATGACCGGCCTGTCGGGCTCGATCAGTGCCGACACGGGCTCGGGCAACATCATCGCCGAGGACATCGACGGGGACTTCAGCGGCGACACGGGGAGCGGTGACATCACCCTCGCGAAGTTCGAAGGGGAGGGGATCGACTGCGACACGGGGAGCGGCGACATCAGGATCGATGCGTCGAAGGCGAACCGGATCATGACCGACACGGGTTCCGGCGACATCCGCGTGGAAGCCGAGACGGTGGAGTTCCAGGCGGACACGGGCTCGGGCGACATCGATCTGGTGAGCGACGCCCGCATCGAGCGCGTCGATGCCGACACCGGCTCGGGCGACGTCACCCTGGTGCTTGGTCCGGAAGCCTCGTTCGAGGCGCACGCCTCCATCGGCAGCGGCGACATCGTCAGCCGCTATCCCGACGCCCAGGCGATCGTGCAGAAGCGCGAGGTCGTCGGCTACCGCCGCGGTGACGGGCGCACGCGCATCGACGTGGACACCGGAAGCGGCGACGTGGTCCTTCGCCCGACGGAGTAATCTCCCTCGCGGTGAGAGTCTCCCCCCTCGGGGACGGGGTTGCGCGTTGCCCCGGGCAACGCGCAACCCTTGACTCTCCCTCGCCCTGCCGCCCCCTAGGCGGCAACCGGGCTCGGTCCGAGGTGCACTCCCCTACGGGCAGGTCGCCACGATCTCCTGCGGGACACACGCAGACGGGCCAGGCGAGCGCTGCGTTCCGTCGCTCATCAGGCCGTGGGATCCCTCACGCATCAGGTTCCTCGGAACCACCAGGTAGTAGCTCCCTGCTGTCTGCGGCGTCAGGGTGAACGTCGTCGCCCCTTCCGTCGTGCAGACGCGCGGCACATGGCCGTCGAAGGTCCCCAGCGTTCCTTCGTAGACCGCGTAGTCGTCGTCGGTCGCCGCGCAGGAGGGCCCCCACGACAGAGCGATGTCCCCTCCTGGTGCGTGGTTGACGCGCAGGGTGCCGATGACGTCTCCAGCACCGGCAATCGCAACCGCGCAAGCGCCAACCTCCTGGACGTCATCGATCGCAATATCGTCGATGAACCAACCGAGGTCGTTCGTGCCGCCGTCCGATGCGAAGACGAAGCGGATCCGCACCGCCTGGTTCGCGTAGTCCGCGAGCGACCCCGAGATCGGGACGTACTCCCCGCCGGTGGTCCCAGTGAACGCGGGCTCTCCATCGCGCAGTCCCGGGTTCGAGCAGGAGGGATCGCTGAGAGGCCCCGCCATCAGTCCCGGATAGGCGATGCTGCCGAGCTTGGTCCAATGGGTGAACCCCGTCGCGGCAGTAGCCACTTCGACGATGCCGCCGTCAAAGGTGGCCTCGTTGTCGTAGCGGGTCTGGAAGGTCAGCGTCGGGTTCGCCCCCAGGTAGATCGTGTCGCTCGCGAGCGACATGCAGCGCCGATCGGCGTAGTTGCCCGCGGCGGTTGTCGCGTGAACTGCGGTGCCTCCCACCCCCTCAGTGGGTCGGATGCTCCATGAATTGAGCGCCGTGGGGCCCGGCGTGAAGCGCACTGGAGCCGTGTCGCCGGCGTCCTCCAGCATGCTCCCCCCCGGCGTCAGGCTCCCGACAGGGGCCTCGCTGCGACGGAAGAGATTCTCATCGACGTTGCCCAGGTGATCCGCGGCCTTCACGATGTAGTAGTACCTCGTGCCCCCCTCGACCGCCGTGTCGGTGTAGCTCGTCGTCGTGAGGTCCGAGGCCACCAGACGCGCGGGAGCTGGGAGGAACTTCGGGTTGGTCGAGCGATAGACGTCATACGTGACCGCCTCGCTGCCGCAGTTGTTGTCGGCGGGCGACCACTGCACCTCGAGCTGGCAGCTTTCGGAGGCGGCGGCCACGACCCTTTCGGCCCCAGCGAACGCGGGCGGCGTCACGCAAGCTCCCGTGGTGCAGGACTGCGGCATGAAGAAGCTCGGAGTCACGTCCAGCCCGCCATTGTCGTCGAGGGCATTGATCCCCAGCCCGCGCTTGGCGAACGCGTACCAGAGGTGGCACTGGTACACGCCGGCATTGTTGACCTGGTCAGCCGCGAGGATGGCGTCGCGCGCGTCCACGAAGCTGGGGTTGCACGGCTGCATCTTCAGGCCGTCCATGACGAGCTGAAGCGCGATCTGGTTTCCTGCGAGTGGCTCCGACAGATCACGGAGATTCTGCCGGAACCCCTGGCCGGGAAGACCCAGCGACGGCACCCCATTCACGATGGCCCAGTACATCTCCCACAGTGTCGTGGCCCAGACCGACCCGACGCCGTGGGGAACGGGGAGGTTTCCCGTTGCGAGGTCGCCGTAGGTCTGAGGGTTGACGGCCAGATCGGTGCTGTAAGGGAACGGACGGATCCCGTCACCGAAGCCGGGGGGATCCTGGAAGGTGAGGTAGGTGCCGATCCCGCGCGGCAGGGCCGCAGTGTGTGACGCACGGGCCGTGAGCGCGAGCCCCCACCAGTCGCTCCACCCCTCGCCCCCCTGCTGATCGTTGGAGAGGCACGTCAGCGCCTGCGGGCCGCCGGTGAGGCGGGTGGACACGCCGTGTCCGTACTCGTGCAGGATGACGGCGTTGTCGAAGTCGCTGTCCCGGTCCGGTCGGACCTTTTTCATGGTGACGTTGACCGTATCGGTCATCAGCGTGGCACGGAAGGACTCCCCGTCCGACTGCCCCATGGAGAGGACCGGAATAGTCACCGAGGCTCCGCTTTGCCCGGGCGCCATCCCGACCGCCTCGTCGCCCTGGTTGTTGTAGATGATGGCTGCCACGGCGCCGGCGTTCTGCGCGTTGAGCGCCTTGAGCCCGAACTCACACGTTCCCCGCGCGATGAGCGCGATGCGACCGGCAGTGAACCCGGTCAGCGTGCCGCATCCCTGTCCACCGTCAGGAGTTCCATCGTCCACCATCTCGAGATCCGCGGTGACCCCTGCCGGGTTCAGCGTCGGTCCGAACGCGGCGGCCAGCGACGCATACTCCCCCGCGATCGAGGCGGGGGCATTCACCACCACCGATGGCGGAGCGATCCAGGCATACATCTGCATCCGTGGAGGCGCGCCGTCGGGAAGGGTCAGGAAGTTCGCGTTGTTGGTCCCCGAGCCGTCCTGCGCGTCAGCCTGCACTCCGTCGCCGCCGAGTCCCCCGCGTCCGTACGTGTTCGTCTGGAAGTTCCCGCTGACCTCGTCGAAGCCGTACAGGTAGTGGATGTCATGGCTGACGTTGTTCCAGTAGAAGAGGTTGGTGACCAGCGCCTCCAGGTAGGTCGTCGGTTCATTCGAGAAATCGACCGGGTAATCGAAGCTCCGGGTCAGGCTGGTCGGCTGGACATCCGTGAGCGGCGTGAAGGCGTCGTTCATGTCCAGATCGGTCTGGGCGAAGACGTTGTTACCCGTCGTGTTGATGGTGTCGGCGCCCAGGAGTCCGTTGAGGTCGTGCCATCCGAAGGGAGACGCCGTCGGATCGGCTGCGAAGTCGCTCACGGTCACGCGGCCGTCCGCCGGTGGAAGGGGGAGGGGCGCCGCGACATGGTTCGGGCTCTCTGCCGGGAGGGCGTAGACCTTGTAGCTGTCACGCTTCACGAGATCGATCTTCTGGAGCACCTCGCCCGTGACCGCGTCCACCTCCATCTGCCATGCGTGCTCGTCGTCGGGCCGGATCCTCAGATCCCAGACCAGGCGCACCGCACCCGAGCTCATCGGCAGATAGAGCAGGCGCGCCGGGATCGGGTCGCGCGAGAGGGCGCCCCTCTCGAAGATGGTGTGCATCGATGGTCCATTCAGGAGCGACTGGACTGACGGTGCCGCCATCGCTGCCAAGCCGAGGTTCTCCGCGGCGCGCTGCAGCGCATCGGCTGCCGACAGCGCCGGGACGCTGGTGTTCACCGTGCGGCTCAGATCGGCGGCGAAACGGCTGCCCAGACTGATCAGGCTTCCGTCGCGCGCGACATTCGCGGTGATGACACCGTTGAAGACTTCGATGCCGCCGAGCGTCTGTCGCAGATAGATGTGCGTCACGCCATTGTGCGCGGTCATGTAGCGATCGCTGACGGACCATTCGGCCACGTCGTCCGCGGTCAGATACAGAGCGGCGTGGTTGGCCTGAAGGTAGCTCCTGGTGATCTCCAGAGGCTCCTGTGAGGATGGTCCCGTGAGAAAGCCGTTCCCCGCGCGCGAGACGGCCGATCCCAGCAAGAGGGTTCCCATGATGGATGCGGTGAGAGTGATACTCCAGTGCCGGTGGCTCATGACGTCCTCCCTGCGCCCGGCAAACGACCGGCCGCGTTGCGACGAGTTGGGTCTCTGCGCGGGAGTCTCCGGCCAGGGGGTTGAAAAAAGCTTGAGTCGGCGGCTGCGAGCCGGTTTTCCCGGACCGAGGGGGCCCAAGTCAGGGACGGATCGGGCATCCCGGACGATTGCGCTGGGCCTTCTCCGGCCCGTCCCGGCAGTCCCTTCAGTTGTAGAATCGCCTCCGCCGAGGACATTTTTGCGTCCAGCGATCGGGTGACGTCGTAGATGGTGGCATCGTCACCGACGGAGGGCACGAAACCTGTGAGACGACGCCGCGCCAGTCACGCAATGCTCCTGCTCGCCCTGATCCTGGGAACGGTCCCGCCGCCGACAGCCGCGCGGGAGGAAACACCCCCCGCTCCATCCCAGCCCCCCGCTCCGCCCCAACCCGTCCTGGCCGGGACGATCGCCTCCGAGAAAGACGACCAGCCGCTCGCCGGCGCCATCGTCGAGGTGCTCCCCTGGCACGACCCCGACGCGGCGCGCGCCCGCCGGCTCGCGGGCGAGCTGGTGCCGGAGCCGCTCGGAGCGGCGACCACCGATGCCGCGGGGGCGTTCCGGGTCTCGGTCCCATCGCAGCAGCGCGTCCTGATCGCAGTGTCCGCCCCGGGGCACGCCCGCGCGCGGTACCGCGGCGCCTTTCTGGTCGGACCTCCCGGCGAGGTGCGCGACGTCGGGCGTCTCACGCTCGCGAACGGACGGAGTGTCGCGGGCACGGTCGTGGACGCCGCCGGCAAGCCGATCCCCGGTGCGACGGTGATCGCGCTGAGCCCGCGCGAGGGAATGCGGGCGCGTTCCGGCGGCAGGTTCGCCAGGAGATTCGCGGCAGTGGCTGCCGCCCCCTTCTTCCCTGTCACGGCCCTCACCGGCCCCGATGGTTTCTTCACGTTGAACGGCGTCACCGAGGATGCCGTGACGCTGCGCGCTCATGCCACAGGGCTGGCTCCCGCCGTGAAGCGGGACGTCCGAGCCAACGCCGGGAACATGCTGTCGATGGAGCAAGGCCATTCCCTCAGCGGCACGGTCGTCGCCCCCGATGGGAGCACGCCGGCCGCGAACGCCTGGGTGCTCGTCGGGCCCGAGGGGGAAGAAGGCGCGGATGGGCTGGCGCGCGCCGATGCGAAAGGCGCGTTCACGCTGAAGAACCTGCGCTCGGGAGGGACCAGCCTCACGGCGACTCTCGCCACGGTCATCGCCGGGACGCCGGATGACCTGCCGGCATCCGCCCACTGGGCGCCATCGTCGGCATTTGCGACCAAGCTCCCGCTCCCATCCGGCGCTGCGCCCGCCAGGCTCAAGCTGAGGCCGGGTGGGATCGTGAAGATCCATACGATCGATGTCGAGACGCGTGAGCCGGTGGCGGGTTCGCTGCTCGTGCTGGAGGAGCCGGGAGATTCGGTGCCACGTCCGGCCACCTCGGGGCCGTCCGGGGGCGCCACCTTCACGGGAGTCTCCGCGGGGAGCCTCGAGGCGCGCGGAGACGCGGCCGGCTATCTCACGGAGGATGCCGCGACCGTGAACCTCGCGGCCGGCGAGAGCCGCTCGTTGAGCATTGCTCTGCGTCGCGCCGCGGCCCTCGCGGGGACGGTGCGCGATGCCGAAGGACGCCCGGTGGCTGGCGCCACCGTCACTGTCGCCGCCCCGCCCCCCTTCGCGGCTCCCATGCCGATGGTGGTCTACTTCCCCATCGGCGTGCCCCCCACGAGCACCGACGCGGCCGGGATGTTCCGTCTCGAGAAGCTCCCGCCCAGGACTGACCTTCAGGTTTCGGTCACCTTCGAGGGGTACATTCCCTGGGAGATGTCAGGCCTGAAGCTGCGCCCGGGAGAGCGCCGGGAAGGGATGGAGGTGTTGCTCGATCTCGGCGCCATCGTCGCGGGGCGGCTGCTGGATCGGGAAGGGAACCCCATCGAAGGGGCCGCGGTGAGCGCCGAGAAGCAGCGCGAAGGGAGCGGCTCGGAGATGATGATGATCGTCGGCGACCGCGGCAGGCGGATGGGCGCGGGGGGGCCGCTGGCGCGCGATGCGTCACCGCCGACGGCATCGGACGGGACCGGCGCGTTCCGCGTCCGTGGTCTGAAGTCGGGGATCTGGACGCTGAAGATCAAGGCGAAGGGCTTCGCCCCGAAAGACATCGGCGGTCTCAAGCTGGAGGCTGCGGGCGCGGGACTCGATGCGGGGGACATCGTCCTCGAGCCGGGGGTCGTCCTGACCGGACAGGTCACCAACGCCGCCGGGAGCGCCATCCCCTTCGCGCGCGGAGTCCTGCGCGAGCGCTTCGCGGTGCTGTCGGAGTTCACCGCCGGGTCGGACGGAAGCTTCACCACCGAGGACATGGCTCCCGGCGACGTCTTCGATCTGACCGTTCAGGCCGAGGGGTACGCGACCCTCGAGAAGAGCGGCCTGGCCGTCCCGTCCGAACCGATGAGCATCGTCATGCTCCCCTCCTCGACGATCCGCGGCGAGGTGATCGACGAGGAGTCGCGCGAGCCGATCCGCGATTTCGGCATCGCGGTGTCGCGCACGCGCGCCGTGGGGGGCGGCGGGATGCAGTTCAACATGCTGAGTGCGGGACCGGAGCGTCAGTTCCAGACCGACGATGGCACCTTCGCGCTCGAAGGAGTTGATCCCGGGTCCATCACGGTGCACGCGACCGCGCCGGGGTACAAGGAGACGCGGCTCGACGAGTTGAAGGTCCCCGAGGGGGCCGACCTCGACGGTATCAGGATTCTGATGCCGCGCGCCGCCACCGTGTCGGGGACGGTCCTCGACGATCGCGGCCGGCCGCTTCCGAACGTGGAGGTGGCGCGCAAACAGGCGACCCAGGGGATGATGATGCGTCCGCGAGCCAGCGGCGGCACGACCACCGATGGCGATGGGCGCTTCATGTTGAGCGGCCTGGAGCGCGGGCCGATGACTCTCAGCTTCACGCACCCCGAGTTCGAGGACGCGCAGGCCGACATCGACACGACCCAGGACGTGAAGAACCTGAAGGTGACCCTGTCGCGCGGCACCGACTTGGCCGGGATGGTGATCCACGAGGACGACGGCGCCCCGGTCGCGGGCGCGGCCGTCACGGCGGTGGCCGCGGGGGCGAGCCGCATGGGCCAGGCGGTGAGCGCGAAGACGGGCCCCGATGGCGCCTTCTCGCTCGAGGCTCTCTCTCCCGGCCGCTACATGTTGCGCGCCGAGGCGAAGGGGCTGAGACCTGCCACCGCCGACGACGTGGTGATCGCCGCAGGGGTGCAGCCGGCTCTCGTCGAGCTGCGCATGGGCGGCGGGGTGTCGCTCACGGGAACGATCACCGGGATCGATCCTCAGGACTTGCCGCGGTTCAGCGTCAGCTCGGTGCGCCCCGGCGGCGGGTTCGGCATCACGGCCGCCGTTGACGCATCAGGACGCTTCGAGATGGGAGGCCTCTCGCCGGGGCCCACCACGCTCATCGCGCGCTCGGGGATCCTCGGTGGCCGCTCGCTGAGCCGGACGGTCGAGATTCCCGAGAACGCATCTACGTTCGAGACCACCATCGACTTCCCGCGCGGCAGCGTCGTGGAGGGGACGGTCACGCGCGGCGGCGAGCCCGTCGATGGGGCCAGCGTGATCTTCATCAACGTGGCGTCGCGCGCCTCGCAGACCGTGCGCACCGACCAGGCCGGCAGCTACGTCGCATCGGACGTGGAGGACGGCCAGTACGACGTGACGGTCATGCAATTCAGCAGCGGCACCTCGCACACCACCAGCGTCGCGGTGAGCGGCGACAAGCGCTTCGACATCGAGCTGCCGCTGGCGAGGATCTCGGGAAGGGTCACCGACACGACGACGGGTAAGCCGATCGACAGCGCGCAGATCGCTATCCGCAAGCTCGACGGCGAAGCCACCTCCAGCCGCATGGGGATGCTGCTCCAGCGCGGCGCCAGCACGGACGCCACTGGCACCTACGCGCTCGAGGGGCTCGACGCCGGCACCTACGCGCTCACGGCCAGCCATCCAGGCTTCGGATACGAGACGCAGCAGGCCTCGATCATCCCCGGCGTGGAGCCCCCGGAGATCTCCTTCGTGCTCGGCCCGACGGAAGGGCTCAGCTTCACGGCCATCGACGCCGCCTCGGGGATGCCGCTGCGTTCCCTCACGGGGCTCGTGCTCGTGGGAGGAGGAGACCCGCTGTCTCCCGGCGGATCGGGGAGCAACCCCGTCCTGTCGGGACGGTGGTCGGCCGATGCGTCGGGCATCTTCCACCTCGATTCGCTGCAACCGGGGAGGTACCGGATGGTCCTGGGCGGCGAGGGGCTCGCGACGAAGACGTTCCATGACGTCGAAGTCCCCGCGTCAGCCGCGACCTTCACGCTGGAGAAAGGCGGCGTTCTGGAGGTCCGGGCCGCGTCGCTCGAGCCGGGGCAGACGGCTATGGCCGCGCTGGTGGACGAAGCCGGGCGGGCTGTGCACTTCAGCACGTTCTTTCCTGAGCCCGGGTTCAGGCTGCGTGCCGGCGAGCCCACGGTGCTGGCCGACCTGCCGCCGGGCGCATGGCGGCTGCGCGTGGCATGGCCCGACGGGCGCATCGAGGAGACCCCCGCGACCATCGCCCCGGGCCAAATCCTGAGGATCGCGCTCCCCTGACCAGCAGGTCAGCACCCTGCCAGGTTTCGCGGCAACGGTTGACGGCAGCCGACCACCGGAACAGAATGGATCGACCCCGCTGTCAACCAATGCGAGGAACTGGCTCATGAGCGATGTCGTGCTGCTGGTCGGGACGCGCAAAGGGGCGTTCCTCTATCACGCGGACGCGCGGCGCGCGACGTGGCGCGTGGACGGGCCGCATCATTTCGGCGCGGAGGTCCATCACATGGTGATGGACCCGCGGGATCGGAAGACGATCCTGATGGCGGCGAAGACCGGACACCTCGGCCCCACGGTGTTCCGCTCGACCGACTTCGGGAAGACCTGGGCCGAGGCGAGTCAGCCACCGGCCTTCCGCAAGACGGCATCCGGCGACGGGCCCGCCGTCGATCACACTTTCTGGCTCACGCCCGGTCCCGCCAATGAGACGGGGGTCTGGTGGGCGGGGACCTCGCCGCCGGGGCTGTTTCGCTCCGAGGACGGCGGCGCCACCTGGACCGGCAACGAGAGCTTCAACGAGGGGCTCGTGCCGAGTCTGAAGGAGGTCATCGGGCCCGTGCCGGGAGGGCCGATTGCGCATTCGATCCTGATCGATCCGCGCGATCCGAAGCGGATGTTCCTCGGCATCTCCACGGGGGGGATCTTCACGTCCGAGGACGGCGGCGCGTCGTGGAAGCCGCTCAACAACGGCGTGGCGGCGGATTTCATCCCCACGCCCGACCCCGAGGTCGGCCACGACCCGCACTGCATCGTCATGCATCCGGCGAAACCGGACCGGCTCTACCACCAGAACCACTGCGGCATCTACCGTCTCGACCGGCCGGCGACGCGGTGGGAGCGGATCGGCAAGAACATGCCGACGCTGATCGGCGACATCGGTTTCCCGATCGTGGTGCATCCGCGCGACCCGGACACCGCCTGGGTCGTCCCCATGGACGGCACGACCGTCTGGCCGCGCACGAGCATCGACGGCAAGCCCGCCGCGTACCGGACGCGCGACGCGGGGCTCACCTGGGAGCGCCAGGATGCCGGCCTGCCGCGTGAGCACGGATGGTTCACCGTCCTTCGTCAGGGGATGACGGCGGATGAGGGCGACCCTCTGGGTCTCTACTTCGGGACGACCGGCGGCTCGATCTGGATGAGCGGCGACGAGGGAGAGAGCTGGCGTCCCATCGTCTCCCATCTGCCGACGATCTTCTCCGTGGTCGCGGCGGGCGGCTGAGGCGCGCGATGAGGGTTCTCGTTCCGCCGCCGCTGCACTCGTACACGGGCGGCGTGACGCGCGTCGAGGCCGAGGGGGCCACGCTCGCGGAGCTGCTGGTCGATCTCGATGCGCGCTATCCGGGGATCCGTTTCCGCATGATCGACGAGCAGGATCGGGTGCGGCCGCACATCAGGCTCTTCGTGAATGCGGTGCTCTCCCCCGCCATGGAGCAGCCGCTGCATGCCTCCGACGAGGTGCAGATCATCTGCGCCCTCAGCGGGGGGTGATCGCCGAACGCTCGCAGTCGCACACCCCGGGTCCCCGGATCTAGGGCTGCGCGCCGCCCGACTGGCGCCAGGCGCGGCCGGCTTGGTAGCTGCGCAGCCGCGCGCGGATCGCTTCCGTTTGCTCCTTGGGTCCTTTGGCCTCCGCGCCTGCGAGGGCGGCGCGCGCGGCGCGCACGGCTTCGTCGAAGCGCCCCGCCTCCGCGTACGCGGCGGCCATCGCGTCGAGACAGTCGGGGTTCTCGCGCGCCTGGGCGCACGCCCGCTCGGATAGTTCCACGGCACGGGCACCGTCGCGCAGCGCGGGGTCCGCGCCCGAGGCCAGCGCCCAGGTGAGACGCAGGGCGGCAGGCGTCATCTGTGACGACGCCCCCAGCGCTTCCGCCATCCGCGCGACCGCTTCGTCGGTCCTCCCAAGCAGCGCGAGGGCGATGCTCAGGTTGTAGCGTGCCATCCTGTGCTCGGGCGACACACGCGCGGCCTCGGAGAGCTCCGATGCCGCATCCTCGCGCTTGCCCGCCCGGAGCAGCGCCACGCCGTAGTGGTAGCGCGCTTCGACGTAATCGGGGTGGAGGCGCGCCGCTTCCTTCAAATGCCCCAGCGCGTCGTCGGGACGCGACTTGCGCATCAACGCGATCCCGAGGTTGATGTGCGCCGGCACGTTCCCCGGCTCGAGAACCAGGAGCCGCTCGTAGAGGGCGATCGCTTCATCGTCGTTGCCGCCGCGCGCCACGGCCACGGCGAGATTGTTGAGCACCGAGCGGTTGTCTGGCTGAAGACGCAGCGCCTCGCGCAGCAGCGCGGTGGCTTCCTTCAGCTCGCCGCCCGCCATGAGCATTGTGGCCAGATTCTCCAGGGCAAACATGTTGGTGGGCTCTTTCGCCAGCGCCCCACGGAAGAGATCGATCGCTTCGGCGGTTGCGCCGCGGCCGGCAAGCAGTGACGCCAGGTTGTTCATCGCGCCGACGTGATCCGGCTCGATCGCGAGGACCTCGCGGTAGCGCGCCGAAGCTTCCTCGGCTCTGCCGGACGCTGCGAGGGCCGTCCCAAGATCGACGAGCGTCTGCACGCGGCGCGGCTGGATCTTCAGCACGCGCGTGTAGTACCTGATCGCGTCGTCGACATACCCCGCGTCGGTCCAGCCGCGCGCGACTGCGTCCATCGTCTCGAAAAGCGACGGCATGCCGCGCGTCTGTCTCAGCCCCGCGAAGGGGACGGCGAGCGCCAGCCGCTTCGGCCCTGCCACCGCAAGCGACGGCAGATCCGCCAGCAGGGCGTCGATGTCCGCGGGCCCGCGGTAGACGGCCGCGACGAGATCGTTGCCGTCGATGAAGATGCTGGAAGGAACCGGAAGGGGGCGGGACAGCGTCATCAGCTTCCTCATGAGGATGTCCATCTTCCTGATGAGGTCCGCGTCCGCGAAGCCCGCCTCGAAGGGAAACTGAATTCCTTCGATGGCCCGCTTCGCGGCTGCCCGGTCGGCGGGCTCGCCCGCGAGCCCATCGACATTCAGGGCCAGCACCTTCAGCCCCGCCTCGGCAAACTTCCCGGCCCGGTCCTTGATGGCCGTCAGCTGATCCATGCACTCCGGGCAATCGCTCCCCCAGAGCGTGACGAGCAGAGGGCTCCCGCTCATGACGCGGGAAGGGGTCGAATCCAGACGGACATAGGTGATGATGGGGGCCGGTCCGGGCGAGGAAAAGACGATGCGGGCACGGTCCGGGTCGGGCCTGTAAGCGGGTGGATCATCGGTCGCTCCAGGCGGAGCGGGGCGCGCTGGCGCTGACATCTCAACGGCCTTCCCCTCCCCCTGGCGGATCCGGTAACGACGGTCGGCGATGAGCGCGCCGAAGTTCTCGATTCTTCCGTCTGGCCAGCGCACCGACAGCGACGCCACCTGGGTCGCGGCGCCGAGCCCGAAATGGATCCACTTGCTCGATTGCGCGAGATACCCCGAGCCGGCGTAGAGCGATCGGACCCGGCGCCCGCCGTCCTTCAGCTTCACCTCCACCCTCGCGCCGATGGCGTCCCGGTTGGCGGAGCGCCCCTCGAGATGGATCGCCATCCAGTGACCGTCATGACGCAGGGCATTGCGCATGAAGCGCAGCCGCGGTCCCGTGCGGCTCATCATCCAGAGATCGAGATCGCCGTCCCCGTCCCAGTCGGTCACAGCCGCTGCGCGGCCGTCGTCGGGCTGATCGAGCCCCGCGGTTGCCGGCGCGAACGCGAAGCGGCCGCCCCGCATGTTCAGGAACACGCTGTCGGGCTCATGCCCGCTGAGCGACATCCCCTCCCTGATCATGCGCCCGAGACTCTTCCACGCCGCGGCGTATTCACCGACGTCCTTGCGGGGGACGCTCACCAGCGGCGAGCGGGCCACGACGGTGGTCCAGAAATAGTCGTGCAGATCCTCGATGCTGTCCCGTGTGAAGTAGCCGTTCACCGAGACGAGATCCTCCCAACCGTCGTTGTTCAGGTCGATGAACTTGGAGTCCCAGGCCCATCGACCCATCGTGACCGCGGTCTTCTCGCTGACGTCCTCGAAGGTCCCATCTCCTTTGTTGTGGAAGAGCGAGTTGCCGCGCGCGTGGCGCCGGTACTGCTCGCGCACCGCGCCCGCGGCTTCGGGCTGGAAGTCGCGCTCCCCGGCGAGGCGGGTCCCCGCGGGAGAGAAGATGTTCGCCACGTAGAGATCGAAGCGTCCGTCGTTGTCGTAGTCCCCCCAGCTCGCCGACATCCCGGGCCCGATGTCGTCCACCCCCGCCGCCGCGGCAACGTCAGCGAACCGCCCCTTGTCGTTGCGGTAGAGATTGTCGCGCCCGAAGTCGTTCGCCACGTAGAGGTCCTGGTCTCCGTCGTCGTCGTAGTCCTCCCAGGAGGCCGCGAAGCTGAAACGGTTGTTCCCCGCGTCCATGCCGCTCGCCGCGGTGACGTCGACGAAGGTGAGGTTCCCCTGGTTCTGGAGCAACGCGTCGGCCCCGCCGTTCTGCGCGTCGTGATACGGGATCGGAATCGGGAAGTCCTGCATCGCCTCGTCGCTGGAGTGGTAGGAGCAGGCGTGGATGTCCAGGTCGCCGTCGTTGTCGTAGTCGGCTGCCGAGATCATCACGAGGTTCGAGGGACGCGCCGTCCCCAGGTCCCCCGCCCTGCTGAAGTGCCCCTCTTCGGCGCCGCCGCCGGACGCACCACCGGAGCGCACGGGTTGTACGGGGCCCGCGGGGGGCGCCAGCCGCCCGTCCTCTCCGACGACGAGGCTCGACGCCAGCTTGAAGCGCCCCGCACCGTCGTTCGCCATGAAGAGCACCGAGACGCTGGTCGCGACGACCAGATCCTGATCGCCGTCGTTGTCGAGGTCCAAGAGCAACGCGCTGCGCGAACGCTCCAGCCAGTCTACCCCCGCCTCGGCGGAGGCGTCTTTCGCGGTGCCGTCCGGCTGCTGGATGAAAAGACGGTTGGGGAGCCCCGCCATGTCGCAGACGTAGAGATCGTCCAGGCCGTCTCCGTTGACGTCCCCCACCGCCAGACCGTTGTGCCCGAAGCCGTCCGACTCGATCCACGACTCGAGCCGCGACAGCCAGTAATCCACCCCCGGAACGAACTGCGCTGCGTACACCTTCTCGCGTCCGAGGATCGATTCCGTGTCGTTGCGGAAGATCGAGGACTTGCCCGTCACCTCTTCGAAATCCGCCGCGCCGATCCTAAGCAAGCGGGGGGAGGCTCCGGGCGACAGCGACCACTTCGTCTCCCACGTCGCGCTCGAATCGATGGTGCCCGGTGTATTCCCCGCGCCTGGCGCGCCGGCATGGAAGAGCACGCGCGCCGTCACCACGTTGCCGGCCTCCTCGATGCCGACGATCTGCAACGAGACCCCGACCGCTCCGTGATTCGCGAGCGAGCTCCGGAGGGCTTCCAGCTCCTGCGCGAGACCCGCAGTCCCCTCGCGTGCCCGTCCGGTGGCGGCCTTATCCGGCGGGCGTTGCACGGTGATCGAATCCTCGTCCAGGATTGTCTCGAGGGTGGCGGGACGCAGCGGATCGCAGGAGACCTTCGCATCCGCGAGATCCGCCACCTCTTTGGGGCCAATGGCGCTCGCACCTGCGATGAGGGCGCCGAGGGCGTCCAAGGTCTTCTGGATCTCGCGGGCCATCGCCTCCGTGGGCCACCGGGTTGCGTCGGGGATCCCCGCATCGGCGCGCGGGCCGCGATCGGGATCGACCTGGAGCAGTCGAAGCGGAGGCCTCGGAGCTCCCTCGATACGGATAGTGCTGTTCGCCAGCACAATGCTCAGCGTTACAGCGCACATCAGCAGCAGGACGGGAATCAGTCGACGCATTCGTGGGAAGCCTCTCTTTGACCTTGTCCGCGCCAAGCATAGGGCCTGGAAGCCAGTCCGTGTGGCAGCAGCCTGAACCCAGGATCGGGCTCGGCGACGGGCCGCTGGACGCCTGCCACCGGAGAATGGAGGCAACCGGGAACGTGTTAGGATTCGCGTATCGCGACAGGATACGTTCCTCAACGTTCTCACGGGAGGCCCCGATGACAAAGCGAACAATCACGAGCGTCGGATGCGGCGTCGCATTGGCCGCGCTCGCAGCGCTTGGTATCACGTCACTCCACGCCGCGGACGACATCAGCTCCGGCACGCCCGCGGAGCTGGTAAGCACGTACAACACCCTCGCGGACGTCATTCTCTCGGCCAAGGCGAGCGAGGCCAACGTGGTGCGCTCGATCCTGGCGGCGACCTACCGGCACGCCGAAGTGGGCGTTGCGGCGGCCAAGGCGAAGCTTTCGGCCGGACAGGATGCGCGCGTCATCGTCGAGAAGCTCGCCACGCTCGTCTCGCAGCTCGGCAACGAAGGCGATGCCTCCGTGGCGGCGATCCGCAAGCGGCTGCTGGAAGGAGGGCACCACCACAACGCGGCGGGCGAGCAGCAGGGGATCTTCGACGAGGGCTTCGTGATCGTCACCAAGGCTTCGCGGAAGGTGTTCCTCGACCTGGCGGGCCGCATCGGCAAGCTCGCACCCAAGCCCGACGCCGCATCCCTGGACGCCGCATGGAAGGACGTCGCCGCCGAGTACGCGAAGCTGACGGCGGCGGGCCGCTGATCCGGCGCACGATCCTGACGGGCCGGCTGCTCAGCATCGGCTTCGCGGCGACCTTGGCGCTCGCTTGTCGCCACGAGGCCCCGCCGCGCGCTGCGGATGCCGGCCCCGCCGCTCTTGCGGGGCCGGGCGGGTTTCACTTCACCGACGTCTCCGAGGCCGCGGGGCTCACGCGCGTGCTGCACGCGGGACGCCCCGGCAAGGATCACCTGCTCGATTCGGCGGGAACCGGAGCCGGCTGGATCGACTTCGACCGCGACGGGCTGCTGGATATCTACCTGGTGAACGGCTGGAAGCTGGACGGCTCGCGCGTCATCGAGAAGGGGCGCAACGCGCTCTATCGCAACCGGGGGGACGGGACCTTCCAGGACGTCACGGATGCGGCCGGCGTAAGCGGCGAAGGACACTGGGGAAGCGGCGTCACCGTGGCGGACTACGACGGCGATGGCTGGCCGGACATGCTGGTGACCAACTTCGGACCCAACGTCCTCTACCGCAACCGCGGCGACGGGGCTTTCGAGAACACCGCCGCCGCTGCCGGCGTGGAGGCGCCCGGCTGGAACACCGGGGCGGCCTTCTTCGATGCCGATGGCGACGGCGATCTCGATCTCTACGTCGCGGCGTACATCGTCGCCACGATGGAGGAAGTGCTCAACGCCACGAGGCGGCTCGACTGGAAGGGGGTCGACAAGGTCGCCTTCGGCCCCTTCGGCATGACCGGTGCGGTCGATCATTACTTCCGCAACGAGGGGAAGGGTCGTTTCAAGGACGCGACGGCGGAGGCCGGGCTCGCCGACAAAGGCCTGGCCTTCGGGTTCGGCGTGCGCGCCGTCGATATCGACGACGACGGCGACCTGGACCTCTACATCGCGAACGACTCGGATGCCAACTACCTCTACCGCAACGAGGGGAACGGCCAGTTCATGGAGGTGGGGCTCTGGTCCGGCGCGGCCTTCGACGCGCACGGTGCGGCGCAGGCGAGCATGGGCGTGGCCGCAGGCGATGTCATCGGAGATGGAGCGGTCGATCTCTTCGTGACCAACTTCTCGGAGGACTTCAGCACTCTCTATCAGGGAGATGGCCAGGGGTTCTTCGAGGACGTGAGCGACCGCACCGGGATCGGAAAGGCGACCTACATGCCCCTGTCGTGGGGCGCGGTCTTCGAGGATCTCGACAACGACGGCGACCGGGACATCGTGGAGGCCAGCGGGCACATCTACCCGCAGGTCGATGCCCACCCGGAGTTCGGGATGACCTACCGCCAGAGAAGCACGCTGCTGGAGAATACGGCCGACGGCCGCTTCGCGGACGCGAGCGCCCGCGCGGGCGAGGACTTCCAGGCTCCATGGTGCAGCCGGGGCCTCGCGGCAGCGGACTACGACAACGACGGCGACATCGATCTGCTGCTGACCCATCTCGACGAGCCGCCGACGCTGCTGCGCAACGATGCGACGGGGGGCTCATGGCTGACGGTGGTCCCAGCAGGGGCCAACGGCGCGCCCGTCATCGGCGCGAGGGTCCTGGTCACTGCGGGCGGCAGGACGCAGAAGGGGGATGTCTACAACGGCGGGTCGTACCTCTCGTCGCACGACCCGCGCGTCCACTTCGGCCTGGGGACTGCGACCATGGTCGAGTCGGTGGAGGTCATCTGGCCCGGCGGCGCGCGCAGCGTGGCCAAGGACGTGAAAGCGAATCAGTTCCTCACGATGCGGCGCTAGAGCCTTCCATCACGCGACCCGCTCGGCGATGATCTCCAGCACGAGCGGCGTGATCATGACCGACGCGGGGTCCTTCTCGGCGTTCCTGAACTCCTGCCGGAGCGCGTCGGCCCACGCGGCGTCGGCGCGCTTCAGCTCCTCGAGGCGGCGCAGGTTGACCTCCACGAAGGCCTTCGGCCATTGCCATTCGAAATCGCCGGGCGAGACGACGAAGACGATCGGGCTCAGGTGCCGCACCCGCATGCCGGCGTCGTTCAGCAGACGTGGTAGGGCCAGTCCGATGTCCGGCTCTCCCCCCGAGGCGCGCCAGCTCGCCATGACCTCGCCGACGAACGACTCGAGCGCCGGCCCTTGCGGCGCGAGGCGCCAGGTCCTGTAATCGACGTACTCGTGAAAGGCCGCCACGCCGCCGATGCGCAGGGCCGAGGCGATGGTCGAGACCAGCCGTTCCGGGGAGGCGACGAACGAGGCGACCCACCGGCACCAGGCCGCGTCCATGCCGCTCACCTTCGGCGATTCCTGCATCAAATCCATCTCGAGGACCTGCACGTTTTTCAGTCCGCGCAGGCGGCACGCTTCCTGTGCGGTGCGCGCGAAGCGCCCCGAGCGCTCGATGGCGACGACCTCGCCGGTCGGACCGACGATCTCCGCCAGATCGACGGTCGCGTAGCCGGGGCCGGCGCCGACGTCCAGGACGCGCGATCCGACGGTGATGCCGGACCGGCGCCAGCACTCCAGCGCGCGGGAGCGCCAGACACGATGCTGCAGCCCCAGACGCGCCACCTCCTCCTCGTGCGTCCCCAGGACGTAGTCGCGCTCACTTCCCTCGGTCATCGCGGCCTCTCGTCGTGAAGCATCGGCAGAATCCCGCCTTTCCGCATCATCGCCTTTCTACGCGACCCTCGCGCCCCACACCGGCCGCGCTGGCGCCAGAATCGGCGCTTTTGGCGGGAGGAACCAGCGCATTTGAAATGCCCCAGCGATTCCTGTAGATCTTGCGTGTCGCCCGGAGTCATCGTGAGCCTCAACCGCACCAGATTGTGTCTTCTCCTGATCGGCATGCTCCTCGCCGGTGACGCGGCGCGCGCAGAAGTCGCTGTCCCTGCAGCGCCGCCGGTCGTGAGCCGCGCCAACGGAGTCTTCCACCCGCTGGCGCGCGGCCAGACGCTCTACGCGCTGTCGCGCGCCTATGGCGTGCCCGCGGACAGGCTGGCTTCGGTCAACAATATCATCGACCCGAGGTCGATCCCCGCGGGAGCGAAGATCTTCATCCCGGGAGCCAAGCGCGTCCTGCCCATCGGGCCGCCGCCGCCGTCGATGCTGTGGCCCCTGAAGGGGGCAGTCATGACACCCTTCGGCGGACGCGGCGGGCACCATGCCGGCGTGGACATCGACGGTGACCAGGGGGACGACATCCGCGCCGCGGCGTCAGGAGAGGTCGTCCGGGCGGGGCGCGACGGCGACTACGGTCTGCGGGTGATCCTCGATCATGGGAAAGGGCTGACCACGCTCTATGCCCACGCCTGCAGCATCGCGGTGAAGCGCGGGGACACCGTGAACAAGGGGGACGTCATCGCGCAGGTAGGGCGCACCGGCAACGCGCACGGCACACATCTTCACTTCGAAGTCCGCCGCAAGGACAAGCCCGTCGACCCGAAGGCCTTCCTGGACTGACTCCCCATCGATGACCGTTCTTGCCCCGGCAACGGTGGCCTGACCAGCCTCGGATGCTATTCTTGCGGCATGGTTGACCTTGGCCGGCCATGTGAAGTGCGGATTTCCCGATGTGGAGGATGATGCAATGAAGGGCCGACTGCTGGCGGGTGTTGCCGTCGCACTTGCGTGCTCGACGTTCGTCGCTCAATCCCAGACAGATCAGTCACAAGCTCCGCAGGGCGCGCAGAAGATCAAGACCAAGGACGGCGCAACCATCGTGCGGGACAAGTCCAAGCCCGTGCGGAAGGCCATCGAAGAATGGTACGACAGGAATATCGAGGGATTCCGCACGAAGGATGTGGCGGCGATCATGGCCCTGCGCGCCGATGACTTCCACACGCAAACCCCTGATGGCAGGGTCAACACCCGCGCCGACATGGAAGCCTACACGCAGACCTTCCTCGCGAGGATCGACCATTTCATCTCCCAGGACTTCGATATCGGGACGATTGAGGTGGAGGGGGATCTGGCGAGCGCCGATGTGAAGCAAAAGACGGTCCGCATGCAGCGTTTCCCGGACGGAACGCTCCATGAAGTCGACAGCCGCGTGATCCAGCGCGAGACATGGAAACGGACCGCGGACGGGTGGAAGATGTACCGGGTCGACAACATTCGCGATGGTGAATTGCTGGTGGACGGCCAGCCCTACAATCCCACCCCCTGATGCGAGGCCACTGCACCGATCGATAGAATCCGGCCATGAGGCATCTCGGGATCCTCGCGCACAGCACGGAGGGGGCCGCTCTCTGTTTCCTCGCCTTCTGCCAGGAAGGGTTCGCCGCGCTGGGAGAGCATGACCATCCCGATGTGACCCTGGACTGCATCGCCATGGCTCGCAGCATGCGCGCGTGGAACGAAGGGGATCACGTCTCGATTCGCAACACCCTCGCTGAGAGCGTGCGGCGTCTCGCCGGCGCGGGGGCCGACTTCTTCGTCTGCCCTGACAACACGGCCCACATGGCTCTCGAGCTGCCGGGCGATGAGCTACCCCTCCCCGGCCTGCACATCGCCGAGGTGGTCGCCGAACAGGCCGCGCGCGACGGCCGCGCGCGCGTCGGCATCCTTGGCACCCGATACCTGATGGAGGGCCCGGTCTATCGGCAGGCGCTCGCCCGTCGTGGCCTGATCGCGGAAGTGCCTGACGCGGACGACAGACGAGTCATCAACCGGATCATCTTCGATGAGCTGGTGAACGGCGTGTTCACGGATGCGTCGCGCCAGACGTACGTTCGCATCATCGAACGATTCGCCGCCCGGGGCTGTGACGCCGTGGGCCTCGTGTGCACGGAGATCCCGCTCCTCATCACGCCCGACGTCTCTCCCCTCCCCACCCTCGATTCGACCCGCCTGCTGGCGCGCGCCGCCTTCGATGTCGCCGTCGGCCATCGTGACTTCCCCACCTGGCGCGGCGGACCCGCAGTCATCCCTGCCCGGTGACCTTGGTCACTCCACCCAGCGGGCGATGAAGATGTTGGTCTCTCTCCCCTGCGGGTTGGCGCGGTTCGAGCCCCAGACGAGGTACCTGCCGTCGGGGCTGAACTGGGGGAATCCGTCGAACCCGGGGGCGTGCGTCACGCGCTCCGGCTCGCCGCCGGTCTTGTCGATCCGCCAGATATCGAACTCGCGGGCATTGCCCGAGCCCGCGTTCGACGCGTAGAGGATCTTCTTGCCGTCGGCCGTGAAGACCGGGCAGAAGTTGGCCGCACCGTTGCTGGTGATCTGCCGCACATTCCCGCCGTCGGCGTCCATCAGGAAGATCTCGAGCGTCGTCGGCCGCACCAGCCCCTTGGCCAGGAGGCTCTTGTAGTCGGCGAGATCCTCACCCGCAGGGCGCCCCGCCCTCCAGACGATCTCCTTGCAGTCGGGGCTGTAGAACGCGCCGCCGTCGTAGCCGGGGGTGTCGGTGAGGCGCTTGACGTGCCCGTCCTCCTCCATGGCGTAGAGATCCAGATCGCCGTCACGCACCGACGTGAAGACGAGGCGTCCGCCGCGATGACACCATGTCGCCTCGGCGTCGTAGCCGTCGGAGTTGGTGAGACGGCGGGTGCCCGTGCCGTCCGGCTTCGCTTCGTAGAGCTCGTAGCCGGGATAGATCGCCCAGACGTAGCCCTGCGATCGATCGGGCGGAGCTGGACACTCGGCCGAGGCATCCTGTGTCGAGGCGTAGATGATCCGATCCGCCTCGGGCCAGTCGTAGTAACCACACGTGGTTCGCCCCGCTCCGGTGGAGACCCGCTTCATCTCCCCTCCCGCGAGATCGATGACGTACTCCTGATCGCACGCGGCGCCCGGCGCGGTCACCTGGAGGATCAGGTGCCGCCCATCGGGGCTGAAGTAGGCCTCGGCGTTCTCGCCTCCCGTCGTGAGCTGCCGCACGTCGGCCAGGTGCTTCTCGCCGTCGAAGGTCGTCGCGAAGGGCACGCCCGCGGCGATGACGAAAGACCCGCCGGGCCTTCCATCGTAGAAGGGGTCAACCCCCGATTTCTCCGGCGCATCACCTGGGACGCCGCCCGAGCCGGCAGGCCCGTGCGGCGATGCTGACGCGGGGGCGGTCGGTGCAGGCGCTGCTTGCGCCGGCGCCTGGTTCACCGGCGGTGCGCCGCCGGCCTGAACCGGCGCTCCGGGTGAGCCTGCCGGAGCGGCCGCCATCGCCATCATGGCGCGATCCCCGAGGGTGGCCTTCATCGCAACTTCGGCGCCACTACGGATCACCACCACTTCGATCGTGTCGCCGGGGCGGTGATCCTGGAGCGCGAAGGTCATGTCGTAGAGGTTCTCGACGCGGGAGCCGGCCATGCGGATGATGCGGTCCTGCCCCCTGATGCCGGCCAGGTCCGCCGGCCCTCCCTTGCGCACATCCGACAGGAGCACTCCCCCGCTGTCCCCCTGCATGGCGGAATAATCGGGGACCGTCCCCAGCCAGGCGCCGTAGCCCCTGCTGTCGCCGGTCATGGCCGGCGCGCCCCCGGCGCGCACATAGCTCAGCCTGGCGTTCTCACGCGCGAGATCCTCGGCAATCGCCGACGCGAACAGCACCACGCGCGCCCCGCCACGGGCGTCAACCGTCGATGCATCATCGCCCGCAGTGTGGTACACGTCGTGGGAACCGGTGAAGAGATGCAGCACGGGAACCTCGGCAGCATAGAAGCTCGTCTGATCCGACGGGCCGTAGCCGTCACCGCTGCTCGTGACCTTCAGCCCGGGGACATCCTTCGCCGCGCGCTCGATCCGGTCGGTCCATTCCTCCGCCGAATCGGAGCCCAGCGCGATCAGGGTCTCGTCGCGCAGGCGGCCGACCATGTCGAGATTTATCATCGCGGCGGTGCGCTTCACCGGGAAAGGCGGGTTCTCGACGTAGCGCGCCGAGCCTGCCAGGCCGACCTCCTCGGCTGAGAAGAGGGCGATCACGACGGCGCGATGCGCCGGCGCGTCCGCGAGGCGGGCCTTCAGCGCCCCGCCGATCATGAGCGCGGCCACCGACCCGGAGGCGTTGTCGTCGGCGCCGTTGTGGATCTCGGTGACGTTGGGGGTCATCGACCCTTCCCCGCCGAAGCCGAGGTGGTCGTAATGGGCTCCCACGACGATGCACTCGTCCGCCATCGCCCCCTTGCCGGGGATGATCCCCGCGAGGTTCTCCGCGCTCGTCCAGGAGACGTCCACCGCGACGCGCCCCTTCACGGTGACTCCGGTCTTGTCGGTCGAGCGCGGCAGCAGATCCCGGTCCACGGCCAGCTGGAACTGCGCGAGATTGATGCCGGCGCCGCGCAGCCATTTCTGCGCCACGGAGGTGCGCACCTGGAACGCCGGAATCCCCGCGGGGCTCTCGGGACCGTCGTTCTTCAGCGCCGGGAGCTTGTCGCTCTCCTCGTCCTGGAGCGGCCCGGTCACGAAGACCACGGCGGCGGCGCCACGCTCGCGCGCCTGCATCGCCTTGTAGCGCAGCGCCGACCAGCGGCTCGGCCGCTTGCCGTCGAAAGGAGAGTTGTCGTCACGCTCCTGCGGCTCGTAGCGGAGCATCAGGACGACCTTCCCCTTCAGGTCCAGCCCCTCGAGCTCCTGAAATCCGATCGAGGGGGATTCGATCCCGTATCCCGCGAACACCAGCTCAGCGTCGAAAGCGCCCGGCGAAGAGAAGCCCAGCGGGATCCAGTCCTCCTGCGCCACGCCGTCGAGGCTGTTCCCTTCGGCCAGGACCACCCCCGTCTTGACCTGGAAGGACTGGCGGTAGCTCCCGTCGAATGCGGGCTGAAGGCCCAGCGACTTGAGACGCCCTTCGATCCAGTCCGCCGCGCGGCGGATCCCCTTCGTCGTCAGCCCCCGGCCTTCCATGTCATCGGCCGCCAGCACGGTGACGTCATCGCCGAAGCGCTTCGCGAGCGCCTTTTCGTCCGACGCGGGCGCGCCTAGAGAGGGTTGAGCCGGCCCGGATGCCGCCAGCCAGAACAGGGAGCAAAGAGCGATCGGCGCGGCGAGAATCAGGCGCCTGGATGTCGTTGGGAACATTCTCGGAAACCTCCGTGCTGAGGGTCGTAGGGAGCCGGAATGCGCTGATTCTATCAGGCGGCATGCGCGCGTGCCTAGGAGCCTGTCCGCGCGGACGAGTCCCGGACGCGATCCCGGACCATCTGGTACTCTGCCGGCCATGGCCCTCGAACGCGGCAAAAGGCTCGGCCCGTACGAGATCCTCGGAGCGCTCGGCGCCGGGGGGATGGGGGAAGTCTACAAGGCGCGCGACACGCGGCTCGATCGCACGGTCGCCATCAAGGTCCTCTCCACCGATCTGGCGCGCGATCCCACGCTCAAGGAGCGCTTCGAGCGCGAAGCGCGCGCGGTCTCCAGCCTGAACCATCCGCACATCTGCACGCTGCACGACATCGGCAGCGACAGCGGCATCGACTACATGGTCATGGAGCACCTCGAAGGGGAGACGCTCGCCAGCCGGCTGGAGCGCGGCGCGCTCCCCGTCGCGGACGTCCTGCGCACGGGGGTTCAGATCGCCGACGCGCTCGACAAGGCGCACCGACGCGGGCTGGTCCATCGCGATCTGAAGCCGGGCAACATCTTCCTGACGCGCGAGGGAGCGAAGCTCCTGGACTTCGGCTTGGCCCGTTCATCAGGGTCCGGCTCGGTGATCTCGCGCCCAGCCGACGAGACTCCCACGATGACGGTGCCGCTCACGGCCGCCGGGACCATCTTGGGCACGTTCAGCTACATGGCGCCTGAGCAGCTCGAGGGGGGCGAGGCGGATGCTCGCAGCGACATCTTCGCTTTCGGCGTCGTTCTCTACGAGATGCTCGCCGGCCAGCGGGCCTTCACGGGGAAGAATCCCGCCAGCATCATCGCAGCGATCCTGAAGGAGGAGCCGCGCCCCCTGTCCGATCTCGCCCCCTCGGCCCCCCCGGCACTCCAGCGGATCATCAGAACCTGCCTCTCGAAGGATCCCGAGCACCGGCATCAGTCCATTCACGATCTGAAGCTGGCGCTGCAATGGATCGCCGAAGCCGGCCCGGACGCGGCGTCACCGGCAGCAGAACCGCGGCGCGGGATGCATCCCGGCTGGATCGCGGCGGGGGCCCTGGCCGCCGTCGCGCTGGCCGGCTGGGGGATCGTCGCAACGTCGTGGCGCGCAACGCCGTCGCCGCCGGCCGCGCTGCGCTTCACAATCCCTCAGCCCGAGGGGACCGCGCTGTCGGGCCACGCCGCCTCGGAACCCGACCTCGCGATCTCTGCCGACGGGCGGACGATCGTCTTCGTCGGCGTGTCATCCGCGAGTGTCGGAAGGATCTGGATGCGGCCGCTCGATTCCCCCCAGGCCTATCCAATCCCCGGCACGGAGGGGGGGCAGGATCCCTTCTGGTCCCCCGACGGCCGGTTCGTCGGCTTCTTCGCGGAGGGGAAGCTGCGCAAGGCTCCGGTCCAGGCGGGGCCGGTGCAGACGCTCTGCGACGCCCCCGATGCGCGCGGCGGGGCGTGGAGCCCATCGGGGCTGATCCTCGTCGGCTCGCGCACCGCTGGATCGGGGATCATGGGAGTGCCCGACTCGGGGGGGACGCTCAGGCCGATCACGACCGTGCCACCCGAGGAGGGGGTGTATTCGCACCAGTGGCCCGACCTGCTCCCCGACGGGCGCCGGTTCCTCTTCCTGAGCTTCACGGCGGGGCGCGGCAAGCGCACCATCAGGATGGGCTCTCTCGATGCGCCGGAAGTCAGGACGATTGCCGAGAGCGAGTTTCCGGCCGACTACCTCGACCCCGGGTACCTCTTGCACCTCCGCGGCGGTGCGCTCGTCGCACAGCCCTTCTCCCCGGCGACGGGCGCGCTGAGCGGCGAGCCGATCCTCGTGACGGAGAACCTCGCCACAGCGTCCATCCCGGGCATGGTCAACTTCGACGTCGCTCCGGGCGGAGTCATCGTCTGGCGCCGCGCGCAGGCGGTCATCGCGACGCAGATGACCTGGGTGGATCGGGCCGGCCGGCAGATCGAGACCGTCGGCGAACCCTCCGGCGACGTGAGCCTTTCCCTGTCGGACGACGGGACGCGCGCGGCCGTAGGAAGGATCATCCCCGGTGTCGACTGGGCCGCCACGGGAGAGCCCCCCACCGATGTCTGGGTCGTGGACCTCCAGCGCCGTGTCGCGTCGCGCGCCACCTTCACCCCGCAGCAGAACGACGAGAACCCTCTCTGGACGCCCGATGGAGAGCAGATCATCTTCGCCTCCCATCGCGACGGGCCCGCCGACGTCTACCGGAAGTCCGCCAGCGGCATGGGAGAGGAGAGCCTGGTCTTCCGTTCGAGCGGGGCGGACGCGGACCGGTTCTACATGGGGCTGAATGCCCATCCGATCGACGTCTCTCCCGACGGACGCCTCCTGTTGCTGCACGTCGTCGACGCCGCGGACCATCTCGATCTGGCAGTGATGCCGATCGACGGGAGCGCCCCTCCCGAGAGGTTCGCGCCGAGCAACTTCCAGGAGGCGCAGGGACAATTCTCCCCCGACGGCCAGTGGGTCGCCTACGCGTCCAACGAGTCAGGGGTGCTTGAGGTGTACGTGCAGCCTTATCCCCCCAAGGGGGGAAAGTGGCGAATCTCTTCGGCAGGAGGGGGTCAGCCGCGCTGGAGACGGGATGGCCGGGAGATCTTTTACGTCGACCGGCAGGGTTCGCTCATGGCGGCGCCGGTGACGCTGCGGCCGGCCTTCGCCGCCGGGAGCCCCGTCGCCTTGATCCACGCGCAGTTCCAACCGACGCATGTCTCCTTCTACGGCGGGGCCGCAAACTACGACGTGTCCCCCGACGGTCAGCGCTTCCTGTTCAATCGCCTGCTCGAAGACCAGGTATCGACGCCGATCGAAGTCCTGGTGAACTGGCGCCCCTGACACGCGCCATGGCTGCAGCACCCGCGATACGTTGCCTGCGGGTGATCCTCAGCGCTCCGCGGAGGCAGCGGTCGCCCTGCGGACTTCCTCGAACCAGTTCACCACCACGTTGAGCACCGGGTTCTGATCCGACTCGCCCAGCCCCACCACGACGAAGCTCTTTCCGTCGGGGGCCGCGTCGTAGGTCGTCATGCGGTCGAA
>Ga0137428_1000205_pt1 | contig 26510 bp, 20 predicted proteins | sample EasRivERMZT718_2_FD_102305 | JGI IMG/M metagenome (GOLD analysis project Ga0137428, IMG submission 102305) | Soil microbial communities from meander-bound floodplain in the East River, Colorado, USA - East River MetaG ERMZT718_2 | ecosystem: Environmental > Terrestrial > Soil > Floodplain ...
CCGCGGATCATCCGGCGCATGCCGTTGAGGATCTCCTGCTCGGGATAGCAGCGCACCCCCTTGAGGTAGGGGCCAACCATCTCGCGGAAGACATTCTGAAGATCCTCGGTGTGCCCGCCACACGTCGAGGTGTAGAGGGCGTTGATGGGCGAGCCCTCGAAGGTCGCGATGATCCCCGATGTCTGCTCGATGGCCGCGTCCGAAAGCGGATGCTCGGCGGAACGGCCGCCGTAGACCTGGCAGCGGGCCGTGTCGCAGATGTCGTAGCCGTCCTCGGCGAACTGGCCGCGGTTGGCCTCGATGTAGGTGCGCGCCGCCACGGCCTGGGCCTTGAGGGCCTCGATCTCCGGGAAGACCTCTGGGCCCAGCTCCTTGGGGACGACGCCGCGCAGGTAGTCCTCCCGGCCCAGGACGTTGACCACCTGGAGCCTCCTCCCCCGCGTCAGGAGAACCTCGATCGTTCCGCGGTACGGAACCCCGCCGACCTCAACGTCGCGTCCACGGCGGGCCGCGACGACCCGCAAGGCCCTGGACCGGACCGGCATGTCGTTGTAGGCCTCGTCAACCAGCCTCAGCAGCGGCGCCGGCCCCCCCGTGCCCGCCTCCTCCACGACCCACAGCTCGGAGAAGCCCATCTCCCGCAGCTGATCCTCCAGGGCCCGGATCTCGTCGCGGGAACCGCGCTGTCCGACGCGCACGCGCCAGGCATTCCTGTCCGGATGACGTGAGACCTCGACGACCTCCTTCGTCTCGGCCCGCAGCCGATCGCGGAGAGCTTCGGCAGCCGACTTATCCGCCATCGAGGTGACCTGAACGCTGAAGACCGCCGCGGGCTCGGCTCCCCGGCGCTCCAGGACCACCCGCGTGGGCCCTTGCAGGACGTGCTTCCAGACGTCCTTGCCGCTGTTGCGATCCCGCACGTGCAGACCACCTTCGGCCTGCAGCTCGACGGTGCGGCCGTCGCCCGTCAATCCGATGCGCACCGTCGTCGACCCCGATTTCGTCTGAGGCTGGAGCTGCGGCTCCTCTTCGGTTGCGTCGCTCTCGTCGTCGGCCGGGGGCGTCGGCTCCTTTGCCGGCTCCTTTGTCGGCTCCGGCGTCTCCTGAATGGAAGGGCCTGAGACAGCCGACGCGCTCCTCAGGGCGGGCCAGCTCACCGCCATCAGGAACAGGGCCAACGCCATGAGTAAGAGATTGCGCCTGCCGGGTCGGGGAGAGCCAGTCCTCATCGGCGCCTGGTCGACCGTCGCGGGCGCGTTTTCTTCCCCGCGCCGGCGCGCTCGCGCGACGCCACACGTCCCCCTGGAGGGGGTTCGTCCGAGAGGGTGCTCCTGTCCCGCGTCACGGACACACCGATGTAGTCGACGATCCCCTCGATGATGGGGGTCTCCTTGCGCACGCGCACCGTCACTTCGCGCACGCCAAAACGCCTGAGGATCTCCGAAGCGATCCTCCCGGCGACGCTCTCGATCAGGTGGTAGGAGGTCTTATCCTGGCCGATCTCGAGGACCAGCCGATGGATGGCGCGATAGTCGATGGTGTCGGAGAGATGATCGCTGTGGATGGCGGGCGTCAGGTCGGTGGCGATCTCCACGTCGATCGAGCAGCGCACGCCCACTTCGCGCTCGAGACGCGTCAATCCGTGGTACGCGTGGAACTTGATCCCGCCGACGACAATCCGATCCATCACACCGTCACCTCAATACGTCGAGTCTAGCATGACGGATCCGGGGCACGATCCCGCGCGACTCACGCAGGATCCTGCGATGCCGGCGCCTTCGGAGACTCCGGGATCGGATAGCGCACCAGAGGCCGCATCGCGGGGATCCTGAAGGCGAAGGCGGCCCCCGCGAGCATGCAGACCACGCCGCCCATGAGAACCGTCCCGGGCGCACCGACGGCATGAGCCACCGTCCCCGCGATCAGGCTCCCCCACGGGGACATCCCCAGGAGCATGATCGTGTAGAGGCTCATGACGCGGCCGCGCAGGTGATCCGGGGTGAGCGACTGCAGCAGGAGATTGGTGGCCGCGGCCTCCGCGATCAGGCTGAAGCCGATGACCACCAGGATGGCGGACGACAGCGCATAACTGCGGGAGAAGGAGAGCGCGACGAGTCCTGAACCGAAGCCGATCGCCCCCATCGCGACGACCCTCCCCAGACCCGCGGTGCTGCGCCGGCGCGCCAGCATGACCGCGGCGAGGAACGCGCCGACGCCGGACGACGCCATGAGGAAGCCGAGGCCCCCCGCCCCGCCCCCCAGGATCTTCCCGGCGAAGATCGGCATCAGGACCACGTACGGAGCTCCGAAGAGACTGATGGCCCCGAGCAGCAGGAGCAGAGCACGCGAGGGAACGTTGCCGGCCGCGTAGGCCAATCCCTGCTTCAGGTGCGTAAGCAGCCCCACGCCGGGTCCGTCGCTACGCCGCCCGGGGAGGCGCATCAGCGTGAGGCACACGATGACGCCGACGTACGAGAGGGCGTTGATCAGAAAGCAGACCCCCTCGCCGACCGTGGCCACCACGATACCCGCCAGCGCGGGCCCCATCACGCGCGCCGCGTTGAAGACCGAGGAGTTGAGCGCCAGGGCGTTGGGGAGCGCGTCGTGTTCCACCATGGCGGCGATGAGCGCCTGGCGCGCGGGCGTGTCGAAGGCGTTGATCGTCCCCATGACGATCGCCAGCGCGAAGATGTGCCACACCTGCGCCTGCCCGCTCACGACCAGCACTCCCAGGATGAGAGCCTGGACCATGGAGGCGACCTGCGTCACCACGACGATCCGGTGGCGATCGAAGCGGTCGGCGGCAGCCCCCCCCAGGACCCCCAGAAGGAAGATGGGGACCTTGTCCGCGAACCCCACCAGCCCCAGCAGGATCTCCGAGCCGGTCAGACGGTAGACGAGCCACGCCTGCGCCGTGGCCTGCATCCACGTGCCGACGACGGAGATCATCTGGCCCGAGAAGAAGAGCCTGTAGTTCCTGTAGCCGAGGGCGCGGATCCCTACGGGCCAGACGCGCCGGCGCGCGACCGGTGACGCCGCAGGCGCGAGCTCTGCATCGCGTTCTGATGAGGGTGGTGTTGTTGACAAGGGATCGACGTCGGGTAGAATGAGGCGGCATCGCGCGTATGTGGCGTCGCGCCGCGCGTTCCGGCGTATCGTACGACATCGAGGGATTCATGACCATCATCGGTTTCGCCGGCGAGATCTTCTTCGAGGACAAGGTCGTCGCGCACTACAAGGACGGGCGCGTGGTCAAGGGACACACGCGCGACTTCTCCCCGGGCCGCGACTCCTTCACGCTGCAGCCCTACTCGGGCCAGTCGGGTCCCCTGCCCGTCTTTCTCGACGACCTCAAGGCGGTCTTCCACGTTCGCACGTTCGAGGGGAACAGGAACCATCCGCCACCGACGAAGAGCATCGGCGCGATCATCGAGGAGCGTTTCACGCGCGTCATGGACAGAGGACGCAGGGTGGCGCTCGAGTTCGTCGACGGCGAGCGACTCTGGGGTTACGCGGCCGAGTACCAGGAGGCGCTCCCCGGATTCTTCTTTTTCCCGACCGACCCTTCGGACAACAACCTGCGCCTGTACGTCGTCCGCTCGTCGCTCAAGGAGATGGTGTTCCTCGACAACTGAGCCCCATTTGAACCCATGGAAAAATACGCACGTCGCTTCGATCTCACAGCGCTTCAGAAGGCCCTCGCGTCGGACGCCGTCGCGCGCGCGGGGGGGTGGCTCTTCTACGACTTCCGCGGTCTCGACCCCATCAGCCTGAACGTCCTGAGGTTCCCCGAAGGGAAGATGGCGACCCGCCGGTGGTTCTACTGGGTCCCCACCTCGGGCGACCCCGTGAAGGTCTGCCACCGCATCGAGGCCGACGCACTCGACCATCTGCCGGGGAGCAAGCTTCTCTACAGCGGCTGGAAGGAGTTGCAGGCGCACCTGCAGGACACCCTGAAGGGAGCCGGTCGCGTGGCAATGCAGTATTCGCCGGGCAACGCCATCCCCTACGTCTCGCGCGTCGACGCGGGAACCATCGAGATGATCCGGGACTGCGGTGTCACCGTCGTCACCTCGGCGGACCTGGTCCAGACCGTCGAGGCGGTGATGGATGACGCGCAGGTCGAGACGCACATGGAGGCGGCGAAGATGCTTCGCCAGACCGTCGACCTGACGTTCGAGGAGGTCCGACGCAGGCTCAGGGACCACGTCCCCACGACCGAATATGACATCCAGAGCTTCATGGCGGATCATTTCGAGGCGAAGGGCTTTCTCGCCGACCACGCGCCGATCGTGGCGGTCAACGCGCACGCGGGGCAGCCTCACTACTCTCCGCCCGAGGTGGGCTCCTCCCCCGTGAAGCGGGGGGATCTCCTCCTCATCGATCTGTGGGCGAAGAAGAAGACCCCGTACTCCATCTATGCCGACATCACCTGGACCGCCTTCCTCGACGATCAGGTCCCTCAGAAACACCGCGAAGTCTTCGACGTGGTGCGCTCGGGCCGCGACGCGGCGACGGCCTACGTGCAGAAAGCCGTCGCCGAGGGACGCCCCGTGAAAGCGCACGAAGTGGACGATGTGGCCCGTGCGTCCATCGCGGCGCGCGGCTACGGCGACCAGTTCACCCATCGAACCGGTCACAACCTCGGCTACGAGGTTCACGGGAACGGGGCCCATCTCGACCACCTGGAGACCATCGACGACCGGCTGATCATCCCCAGGACCGCCTTCACCATCGAGCCCGGGGTCTACCTGGCTGAGTTCGGCATCCGGTCCGAGATCAATCTCTACGTGCGGGAGCGCGAGGCGGTCATCACGGGCCTTCCGATCCAGACCGAACTTTCGGCGCTCCTGGCCTGACAGACGCCTCGCGACGCGCCATACTGTGCGGCGTGCGCGCGCCCTGTCTTGCGGTGACCGGTCTCACCCTCCTCGCCTTGGCCCTGGCTGCCTCCGCGAGCGCGCAGACCTCGATCCCGACGACCGAGCAGGATCTTGCGGCGCTTCTGGACGCCTCCGAGACGCGTTACGAACAGGCGGGTGGGCGGTTGTCCGACGCCCTCTGGCGCCGCGCCACAGGCGAGCCCTCCGCGGATGCCGACGTCGCCAAGGCGCGTCGGGACCTGCTCGCGGTCTTCACCGACCCGCGGCTCGTCGAGACTCTCCAGAGCTGGCACTTCCGCCGCACGGTGACCCGCGACCCGACGCTCACACGCCGCGTCGCCATCTGGAACCAGGCTTCACCCGCCGCCGCCGTGGAGCTGGACCCCGACATCACGGCAGAGGCCGATCGACTGTCCGCTGTGCTCGCACGGCACCGCTACATGCTGGACGGACGCGAGGTCGACCGGGACGCGCTGCGCGCGATCCTCTCCGACAGCGACGACGAGGCGCTGCGGCGCCGGGCATGGCTTGCCTTGATGGCGCCCGGCAAGCTCATCGCGGCCGACCTCAAGAAGCTCAACCGCATGAGGGCCGTGAAGGCGCGCGATCTCCGGGCCCCGACCTACTTCGATCTCATCTACGGTGCCAACGAGATAGACAACCGCTGGCTCACGATGATGCTGCACACGGTCAACCGCCGCATCCAGGCCGCGACGAAGGATCTCGACGCGCGGCTTCGCGTGGCCATCCGGAAGGAAGCGCTCGCTCCCTGGGACGTCGACCGCGCGCTGGCGATCCTCGCCAAGCAGCGCGGTGTGGACGCCATCGTCGCGCGCCGCTTCCCCTCCTCGGGAGGACCCACGGCTCTCGCGAGCCTCGCAAAGATGATGGGTCTCCCGCGTGCCGCGGTCGAAGCTCGGCGCGAGCGCGCCTCGATCGCGGGCGCGATCGAGGAGAGCATCGCCCTCATCCCGGGGGACTTGAGACTCCTCACTCGTCGCGAGCCCGACGCGCCCGCAGAGGGGCCGGACGGCTACGCGCTGATCCTCGGCGCCGGCGCCACGGCTCTCCAGACCTCGGCGACGAAGACCGTAGCCCCGATGCTGAAGGGGTACGACTGGGTCCCCGGGACCCGCAACGCGATCTACACCCGGTCCATGGCTGAGTTCTTCTCGGGCTTCCTGCGCGACTCCGCGTTCCTGAAGCATGCGCTCGGGATGTCTGCCGATGAGGTCACGGCGTTTCTCGCCCAGCAACGCGACAGCGAGCTGATGAGGATGCGCTGGCTCGGGGTCAACATGAGCTTCGAGCACATCATGTTCCTGAACCCCGACGCGGATCTCGATCTCAGGTACCGTGACTACTTCGAGGGTCTGATGGGGTTCCCTCTCGCCGCGGATGATCCTCTCCCCTGGACCGCCGAGCCCCGCTACATCACGCGCCCCGTCTCCTGGTTCGCGGATTTCACCGCGCTCTCGGTGGCCGCCGACGTGCGCCAGCTCATGGCCGATCGCTTCGGCGCGGATCCACTCTCAGGGGGCGCCCTGGGCCCCTGGCTGATCGAGACCTGCTTCGCCTCGGGTGAGAGCGTCCCTCTCCAGAAGAGGCTCGCGGACCCGCTCAAGGCGGGCTTCGATTTCAAGCGGCATCTGCAGTCTCTCGGTATCTCCCCCCCGCCCCCCAAGTCTCCACAGCCCTAGATCGGCTCAGTCCTTGGGGCGCTGGGGCCAGATGTACCAGGTGCCGTGGGCCGTGGCGAGGATATTGCCGTCAGCGTCGAGGATCTCCCCCTCTGCGAACGCCGCGTGTCTGCCACGCTGCGTCATCCGCCCGCGCGCCGTCACCCTCCCTGCCCGCAGCGGCTTGCGGAACTGGATCGAGAGCTGCGTGGTCGCGCACCACTCCTCGGCGGCGATGCCGGAGACCACAGCAGAGCCGAGCGCCGAGTCCAGAAGCGAGGAGGCGGTCCCGCCGTGCGCGACGCCGCGCCGGTTCAGCATCCGCGCCGTGACCTCCAGCTCGTAGACCGAACGCCCATCGCCGCGCGTCACGCAATGGATCCCGAACCACTCGTTGTAAGGAGTCGTGGGAATCTGGGTCATGACGCCGCCCCCAGAGCCGGGCGGATTCGCGGGCGCGGCCGACGTCTGGCTCCGCGCCGTGCGACCGCCGCCAGCGCGTCGCGCACCATGAGAGAAGACGGCACGATACGCAGCGCCTCCTTGAGGTACAGCCTCCCACCGATCCGGTCGCCCGTGCGCGCCAGCAGCATCCCCGTCCTGACGAGACCCCAGACGTTCGCGGGATTTCCGCTGAGGATCTCCTCGTAGGCGGCCATGGCCCCGCCGACGTCGCCGCGCGCAACGCGCCCATCCCCCAGGGCCAGCAGCGGAGCGAACGCGCCGGGGTGCATGCGCGTGTGCGCCTCCAGCTCCTCGATGGTGTAGACAGCGCGGCGCCCGACGCGCGCGCAAAGATTCGCAAGCCGGCGGAAGGAGCGTCTCCCCGCGGCCCCCTCCATCAGGTAGAGGGTGTGTTTTCTCTCGCGGATCCAGAAGTCCGGCTCGATGCGTCCCGCCGCCACCATGTCGTCGTGGATCCGCGTCCCCGGGAAGACGGCCAGCGGCGCTACGATGCCGTCGTGGGGACGGATCTCCTCGATGAGCGCGCGCGTGGCCGCGAAGTCCGCGTCGGTCTCGCCGGGCACGCCGCTGATCAGGTAGATGGAGAGCGGCAATCCGACGTGCCGGGTGGCGGCGGCAGCGGCCCGGATCTGCTCGATGGTGATGTCCTTCGCCAGGGCGTCGAGCATGCGCGGGGAGCCTGACTCGATGCCGTACTGGATGTGCTCGCACCCCGCGCGGCGCATCCAGGCGAGCCGCTCCTCGTCGATCGCGTTGACCCGCGACTGGCAGTTCCAGAGCACGCCGAGACGCGCGTCGATCAGCCGCTTGCAGAACTCGATCACGCGCCGCTTGTTGACCGTGAACGTGTCGTCCCTGATGCTGACGTAGAGGATTCCCATGCGGTCGCGCAGATGGCGCATCTCCGCGAGCATGTGCTCCGGGCTGCGGAACCGCATGCGCGTCCCCCAGAAGTCCGGCGTGTTGCAGAAGGTGCACCGCGCGGGACAGCCGCGCGACGTGATGATGAACGACGACTCGGATTCCACGTCCAGACGGTGCCCGGCGTACCACGGTGCCGGGAACGGAAGCGCGTCGAGGTCCGGCACGGTGGCGCGCGCCGCGCCGGCCGTAGGCTCGCCGGTGACCGCATCGCGCACCATCAGCCCGGGGATTCCCGCGAGCGGGCGCCCCGACGCCACCGCGCGCGCGACGTCGAGCATCGTCATCTCCCCCTCTCCGATGGCCACCGCCGTCACGGCCGGGCAGTGCTTCAGGATGGAGGCCGCCATGTGGGTGGCGTGCGGTCCGCCGACGATGACGGTGCACGAAGGGTTGGCCTTCTTCGCGAGCCGCGCGAGCCGCAGCCCCGGGAGCCGGTTGAAGGTGTAGAGCGTGATCCCCACCAAGTCGGGGCGCTCGCGGCGCAGCAGGGCGAAAGTGCGCGCCCAGTCCACGCTGCTGAGGTTGGCCAGGGAGCATTCGAACCCGGCCTGCCGGAGCGTCGCGTTGATCCACCCCAATCCCACCGGCATCATCCGGGCGAAGTAGTCCCCCGCCCCGGGGCGCCCCGACTTGTATGCCAGCAGAGTCTTCATCGTCCCGCCTGCCCCTCCAGTGCGAGCAGCTTCCTCTTGATGTCGAGGGAATCGGGACAGCCACGCACCGTGAAACCGCCCAGGCCCCCGCCGCTGGCGACAACACGGTGGCACGGGATGACGATGGGCACCGGGTTGATCCGCAGAGCCCCTCCCACGGCACGCGCTCCACCGGGACGGCCGACCGCCACCGCGATGCGGCCGTAGGTCGCGACGCGCCCCAGAGGGATTCTCCCGGTCGACCCGAGGACCTTCCTCTGGAAGGCCGTCAGCCCGTCGAGATCGACCGGCAGGGTGAAGGTCGTCCGGGTGCCGGAGAAGTATTCCAGAAGCTCGCGGCGGGCGGCCGCGATGATGCGCGACGTGGCGTCTTTCACCAGGCGCGCTCCGGGACGGAGGTGCGCAAGCTCCGCGACGAAGGCGGACTCTTCGAGGCCGCCGAGCGAGATTCTGACGACGCCGCGATCGGAGACCCCCAGCCAGATCCGCCCGATCGGAGCGGCGAGGCCGCAATAACGGATGACGGACGGTGGCGTCGCGGGCTTCGCGACGGTCCCCCCGCGTCGGGCCGCAACAGTGCGCATGAGCGGGATTCTAGCAGGAAGGAGGAGAGAACGACGCTCAGGCGGTCGAGGAGGCGTCCATGGCGCGCGATTTCGCGTAAAGGATCTCGTGGGCCTTCCTGATCACGTCCTCGACCGAGAACGGCTTGAGCAGGCAGGGGTTCCCCACGCGCTTGAGGAACTCCTGGATCTCGGGCATCACGGTGTCTCCCGTCACGAAGAGGACTCGGGACACGTGCTCGGGATGGTGGCGCTCCATCTCCTGGTACATCTGCTGGCCCGACATGTCGGGCATCCGCAGGTCCAGGACGATGAGGTCATAGTCACGATGGCGCAGCAGCCGCAGCCCGTCGATGCCGTTGTGCGCCGCGTCGACCTTGTGATTGCTGTCCGACAGGATCTCGACGATGAGCTCCGCCACGACCCTCTCGTCGTCCACCACCAGGATGCGGCGCGGCGTCGCATCGACCATCGGCTGCAGGCGCGCGACAGGCTCGTGCTCGGGCTGCTCCTGTGATGCCGGAAGCTCCACGCGGATGATGGCGCCCCCTTCCACACTGTTCGCCGCGGAAATTCGCCCACCGTGCGCCGTGACCATCCCGTAGGCGACCGAAAGACCCAGACCTCGCCCGGCTCCTATGTCCCCCGTGGTGAAGAACGGATCGAAGACGCGGCCGAGGCGTTCCTCCGGAATCCCCGGCCCCGTGTCGGCGACTTCGATGACCACATGGTCTCCATGGAGGCGCGACGTGATGCGCAGACATTTTTGCCCACGGGCCCTGCCGAGCGCCTTGATGGCGTTGTCGATCAGGTGGTGGAAGACCTGGCCGATCTGCGCTTCGTCCGCCAGTGCGTTCGCTCCCCCCACCATGAGGTTCTCCGAAACCTGGATCCCGCCTGCGGCGATGTCATCCTTGTAGGCGTACAGGACATCCAGCAGCACCGCGTGGAGGTCGATGACCCTGCGATCGGGGCGGAGCGAGCGCGCGAACGCCATGAGCTGTTCGACGATCTCCTTGCACCGCTGCGCCCCTTCGGCGATTTTCCGCAGATCGCCGCGGTGCTCCGCGGATTTCTTCATGGCGAGCTGCGAGTAACCGAGGATGCTGGTGAGAGGATTGTTCAGCTCGTGCGCGGCGCCGGACACGAACACCCCCAAGGCCGACATCTTCTCGGACTGGGCGAGCCGCGCCTTGAGGATCTCGCGCTCGTGGTCCGCCTGAACCCTGGCGGTGATGTCCTCCACCATCAGGGTGAAACCGACCGACTCGAGCATGCTGTGCAGCAGCACCTTGGCGTTCTGTTTCGCGACCGTCTCGAACAGCTGGCCGGTCTGCGCACGGCCGACCCGGTGCAGCTTCACCTGCAGATGACGGCCGCGGTGCGGGAAGACGGCGACGATCGACGTCTCCGAGTCGGCGGCGGCAAACAGTCGCGCAAACGCGTCCGCACCGTCCGGGAAGATCGCTTCCAGCGGCCGCGAGAGAACCTCGCAAGAGCTGCGCCCCGCGATCCCCTCGAAGGCGCGGTTGGTCCTCATGACCCTGCGCCCCCGCGACAGCTCGACGATCCCTTCGGTCAGCGAGTCGAGCGTCTCGGCCCGCGCCCTGCGCTCCTGGATCAGCTCGAGGACCACTTCGCGGCGGTACATCTTCTCGAAGCCGAAGAGGATGGGTCCATCGCTCCTTGGTCCCGACATCAGGAGCTGGATGGCCTCCTTCAAGGCGACCGCGATCTGCTCCATCGGCATCTTGGCCACGTAGGCCTCCGCGCCGATCGCGGCCAGATCGTCGATCTCGTCCGACAGGATGCCCGAGACGATGACCACCGGGATGTGCCGGTGCTCCTGCCTGCTCTTGACCCAGGAACAGAGCTGCGCCCCGTCGATGGAGGGCATGATCAGATCGAGAACGAGGAGATCGGGCGGAGATTGCTCGAGCTGTTCGAGGGCATGCATCCCGTCGCGCGCCGTGCGGACGTCGAAGCCCTGCTCGATGAAGAAGTCGCTCAGCACCTTGCGGTAGAACTCGTTGTTGTCGGCGATGATCACCGACCGCGCCCCAGCAACGCTCACACGACGACCCTCCTCCCGCCCGATGCGCTGGGCAATATAGGGTTGGGCCCCGAAGCGGGCAACAAGAGCCGTTTCGTCGCGTGAGTCACACCGGGCCAGGATTCCGCGCGGCGCGCCCCTTCCCGGTTGCCACCCGGATCGCCACACGCCTATAATCCGCCGACTATGGCGTTGACTCCCCCCTCCTCGCCCCATCGCAGACGCCTCGCAACGGCTCTGGCCGCGGCGCTTCTGGCATTGGCCGCCCTGCTCATCTTCTCCCGGAATGGAGGGGCCCAGCAGGCCAAGGCCCCCCCGGAGGCTTCCGAGGAGGTCCTCCGCCACAACAATCTCGGGATCGCCTATCTCGCGCAGTACAAGCCCGCGGATGCCGAGAAGGAGTTCCGCCAGGCCATCGCCCTGGATCCGAACTTCGTCGCGGGGACGGTCAACGCCGGCATCGCCGCGCTCGCTCAGGTGCACTACGACGACGCGCTCGCGATGTTCGGCAAGGCGCTGACGCTCGATCCGGACAACATCCACGCGCATTTCAACCTGTCGCTCATCAACAAGCTCCTCGGCAAGGCGGATCAGGCCCTCGCGGAGGCGAAGAAGGCGATGGCGCTCGACTCGCGCGATCCCGACATCCGCTACCACGTCGGCAGCCTTTATCTGACGCGCCGCGAGTACGACGACGCGATCCGCGAGCTGGAGACCACGCTCAAGCTCGACCCGAACTTCCTGTCGGCCTACTACAGCCTCGGCCGCGCCTGGATCTCGAAGGGGGACGTCGCGAAGGGCAAGCAGTACATGGAGAAGCACAAGGAGCTTTCGGCGGGAGCCGGAGCGACGCCCGCTGTCGGGCTGCGGTACGGCGAGCAGGGAAAGTACTCCTACGCGATGGAGGACCAGGGGGTCGACGCCCCTTCGGCCCAGCTGGCGGAGGGAGCCGTTGTCCTCGTCGACGTGACGGCCGGGTCGGGCCTCGCCTTCCGGCACGGCGCCAGGGGAAGCGCCGGTCAGCTCAAGCGCGCCACACCCGCGAGCGGCCCCGATCCATCGGCCACCTTGCGCGACACGGTCACGCCGATGCTGGGTCCCGGCGTGGCCTGCGCCGACGTCGACGGCGACGGCGCGGATGACCTGTTCTTCCCCAATGCCGATGCCCAGGGGAAAGCCGTCAGCGAGCTCTATCTGAATCGCGGCGGGATGAGGTTCGAGCGCGTGCCTCTCATCGGAGCCGCCGGCGCTCCGCTGATCGCGGGGCAGGCGACAGCAGGGGTCTTCGGCGATCTGGACGCGGACGAGGACCCCGACCTCGTCGTCTCCCTCTCCGACCGCCTGCTCGTCCTGATCAATCACGGGCACGGGGTCTTCGCACCGGCCGCGGCCGACGCCGGGCTCGCATTGCCTTCAGGGGCGACCCCGCGCGTGCTCGGCGGCGTGACGCTCGCCGACGTGGATCATGACGGCGATCTGGACATCCATGCCGCCGGATTCCTCGCGGTCCCGTCGCAGAAAACCGCGGGGCCGCAGGGAGCCGACGACAGGACGGCCTTCCCCGACGCCTGGCCCGGCGGCACGAGCTACCTCCTGCTGAATGTCACGGCCGCGCCACCGGAGGGCGGGGGCGCCGCCCCCGTGAAATTCTCCCTCGCCCCCGCCGCGGCCGGCATATCACGCGCGGGGCGACGCACGGCTGGCGCGGTTTTCTCGGACTTCGACAACGACAGGGACATCGACTTCGCCGTCGCCTCTCCGGCGGACGGCTCCACCGTCTTCTCCAACATGCGCGACGGGACGTTCCAGGATCTGGCGGAACGATCCGGCCTGCCGGCCGGCGCCCGCGTGCTCGGTCTGACGGCCGGCGATTACGACCAGGACGGCTGGATGGATCTTGCGGCCACGACCTGGGACACGGGGCTGCCGCGCCTGTTCAGGAACATGATGGGACAATCCGGCGCCCAGGCGACCGGAGCCTTCGCCCTCGACGTGAACGCCATGGCCGACGTGCCGCGGCAGATCGCGGAGCCGCAGTTCGGCGTCGCCTTCGCGGACATCGACAACGACGGGGCTCTTGATCTCGTCGCGGTCAACGGCGGCGACATCGGGCAGGCCTTCTTCGTCTTTCGCAACGATGGCGCCGGCCGATTCTCCGACGCATCGCACCTCGTGAAGGCGAACGCCGTCGCCGCGCGCCAGGGACGCGGCCTGGCCGTCGCGGACCTGGACGCCGACGGCGATCTGGATCTCGTCATCGCCAACGCGGGGGGCGCGCCGACGCTCCTGCGCAACGACGGCGGCAACCGCGGGCACTGGATCCGCGTGAGTCCGGAGGGGCTGCACAGCAACAGGCAGGCCGTGGGGACCAAGGTGGAGATCAAGGCCGGAAGGCTCTGGCAGAAGCAGGAGATCGCATCCGCGTCGGGATACATGTCGCAGAACGCCACCGCCGCGCATTTCGGGCTCGGCGCGCGCCAGCGCGTGGACACGGTGCGCCTGCTGTGGCCCGGCGGCGTCCTCCAGGACGAAGTGCAGGTCGCCGCGGACGCCATCTTCGCCGTGAAGGAGCTGGACCGGAAGGGCTCGTCGTGCCCGATCCTCTACGCCTGGAACGGCGCGACGATGGCGTTCGTCTCGGACTTTCTGGGCGGCTCGGCGATCGGCTACAGGACGGGGCCCGCGTCGTTCAACTATCCCGACACCGAGGAGTTCGTCGCCATCGACGCGGCCCGGCTCGTGCCGAAGGACGGAGCCCTCGAGCTGCGGCTGGTGAACCAGCTCGAAGAGACGATCTATTTCGACCGCGCGACGTTGCTGGCGGTGGATCACCCCGTCGGCGTGGCGGTTCATCCCGACGAGCGCCTGATGCCTTCGCGCCCCTTCCCTCCCTTCCGGTTGCACGCGACGACCGGCGAGCACCCCCCCTCCGCCGCCGCCGATGACGATGGTCGCAACCTGCTCGATGCGCTCGCCAGGGTCGATCGTGTCTATGCCCGCCCGCCGGACGAGCGCATGGGGGCGAGGTTCCAGGGGTACGCCCCGCTGCATCATCTGACGCTGGATCTCGGCGCCATCCCCGCATCGGGCCCCGTGGTCCTTCTGCTGCACGGGTGGATCGACTACGCCGATTCGACGAGCAACATCGCGGCGGCGCAGGCGGGGCTCACGCTGACGCCGCCCTGGCTGGAGGCTCTCGACGAGAGCGCGCATGATGGATCCGATGCGGTCACTCTCTCAGGGACAACGCACCGTGGGCGATGGGTGCGCGCCATCGAGTCGATGGGATTCCCCGCCGGGCTCCCCAAGACGATGACCGTGGACCTGACCGACAAGCTGCCCAAGGGGACACGCATCGTGCGCATCGGCACCAGCATGCGCATCTACTGGGACAGGATCCTCGTCGCGACCGGGCATGGGCCTGCTCCGTCGCTGACGCGGATTGCGCCGGCGGAGGCGAGCTTGCGTCACCGGGGCTTCCCGGCGATCGTTCTGCCCGACGGCCAGCGCCCCGAGGAGTACGACTACGCGCGCGATGAAACTCCCGTGCACTGGAAGGTGCAATCGGGCGCCTATACGCGTTACGGCGACGTGCGCGAGCTGCTCACCGATGCGGACGATCGTTACGTCATCACCGCCCCGGGAGACGAGATCGCGATGCGCTTTCCGGCAGACCAGCTTCCGCCGCTCCCTGAGGGCTATCGTCGCGACTGGCTCCTGCACACCGACGGCTTCGGCAAGGACATGGACATCAACGCGGCGCGCCCGCACACCGTCGGCCCGCTCCCCTGGCACGGCATGACCGCCTATCCGCCCCCCAAGGGGGAGAACTATCCCTACGACCGCCCGGATCTCCTCGACTACCTCGAGCGCTACAACACGCGCGAGGTCCGTTCCCCCCTGGCCCCGATCGCCATCCGCTGACCCGGACTCTCTGGCCCACGACTCCCGCCCCATCCGAGGACCTCCGCTCGCGGCCCGCAGGCAATGGCCCTCGCCTACGGCTCGCCACACAACGGCTCGCCGCGTTCGCGAACCGCGCATGGAACGCGCTCGCGACCGTTCACAAGACGCTCGGGCCCTTCCTGCGGCCGCTCGCTTTCGTTCGAGGGCCGACAGATCACAATCTCACCGGGCCCCCGGCGCGCGCGGACGTTCTGTGGCATCGTAAGGGGCCGACTTCCAACGGCATGCTGGAGGATGCGATGAACTGGGAACTGAAGCGCGTGGAGCCACTCAGGGCGGCCAACGTGGGCGCGCTCGTCTACTGCGTCATGACGACGGTCTTCGCCATATTGTTCGCGCCGATCATCCTGCTGGTTTCGATTTTCGGTCCAGATCAGAACATCGTCTGGGGCCTGATGATGCTGATCCTCTATCCCTTCATCGGCCTGATCATGGGCTGGATCTCGGGGCTGGTCACCGCGGCGGCCTACAACGTCGTCATCCGAGTGACCGGCGGCCTCCAGTTCACAGTGGAAGCGTCCGGGTCCGCTTCACACACTATGGCGCCGTGATTTCAGTGCTCCATGTCACGCCCCGCGGCGCAGGAAACGGCCGGGAGGCGATGCCGCGGCGGCCGCGTCGGCGGGCCAGACCTGACGGCCGTTGACCAGCACGATCCGGATGCCGTCCGCGCGACGTCTTGGCTCGTCGTAGGTCGCCGTCGATCCCACAGTCTTCGGATCAAAGAGCACGATGTCGGCATAAGCCCCCGCGCGCAGCACGCCGCGATCGCGAAGACCGAGCAGCGCGGCGGGATAGCCGGTCATCTTGCGCACGGCCTCCTGGAGACTGAGCAGCTTCCTCTCACGCACCCAGCGCCCCAGCACGCGCGGGAAGGCGCCGAAGGCCGCGGGGTGAGGGCGCCCCTTGCCGAAGTCGTTGGCGTCGGTGCAGACGGCGCCGGCCCGGTCGGCGAGCAGAGCATCGATGCCCCCCTCATGGGCCTCGTCCCCCGAGATGCCGTGGATCAGCTGCGACACGACCCCACCCTCGGCGATCATGAGATCCGAGATGGCGTCGAACGGCGTCTTCTTCATGGCGCGCCCCAGCGCGGTCAGGCTCATCCCTTCGTAGCGGCGGTTCGCCTCCGAGCCGACGCTGCCGATCGTCACCAGGTCCCACCCCACCGCCTTCACCAGGTTGTGAGGCCAGCCATCCGGCGTCCAGGGGGGCCACGACGGGACGGTCTTGTCGATCGCTTCGCCGATGGAGCGGCGCTTTGCCGGGTCCCCGAGGCGCTCCAGCAGCCGATCCACTCCTCCTTCGAGGGACCAGGGAGGATAGATGGCGACCATCATCGTGGCGGCGGCCGTGTAGGGGAACATGTCGTAGTCGATGGAGACTCCGTCCGCACGCGCCTTCTCCTCCATCGCCAGCACCTTCGGGATCTTGTCCCAGTGGGCGCGCCCCACGGCCTCGTTGTGCGAATGGTGCACGCGGGCGCGCGTCTGCCTCCCCACGCCCACCAGCTCCTCCACCGCCGGGAGCAGCGTCTCGCTCGAGCCGCGGATGTGGCTGGCGACGAATGCCGCGTCGCCGCAGCGCTCGCGCACGACGCGCGCCAAGGTCGCGATCTCCTCGGGCTGCGTGAAGATCCCCGGCGGATAGATCAACCCTGTGGTCAGGCCGAACGCCCCGGCCTCGAGCGCCTCCTCGAGATGACGCGACATCCTGGCGAGCAGCTCGGGTGAGGCCGGCACGCGCGCCAGACCCGCGCTGACGATGCGCAGCGGCCCGTGCGGCTGCATCGCCCCCACGTTGGCCCACAGACCGTTGCGCGTCAGGTGCTCGCTCCACGACGCGAGATCGGACCACGCGGGGCGCGGCCAATCGGTCGCATCAGGGGGAGTCATCCAGGCGACGATGGCGCGCAGCTCGATCATCGACTCGGCGCTGCACGGAAAGGCTCCCAGGCCGCAGTTCCCCACGATCTCGGTGGTGATCCCCTGCGCCAGACGACCTTCCTGGAGCGCCCGCTGGCGATCCGGCGGGAGCGTGACGACCAGGTCACCGTGCGAGTGGACGTCGATGAAGCCAGGGGCGACCACGAGGCCCGCGGCGTCGATGGTGCGGTCGGCGGGAGCTTCGGAGAGATAGCGCCCTGCATCCGCGATACGATCGTCCGCGACGATCAGGTCTCCGACGGCAGGCTCGGCCCCCGTGCCATCGACGATCGTCCCGCCCCGGATCAGGATTCGGGTCACGCACGACCTCCGTCGATCCCCGGCAGCACGTCCAGCAGCGCCGCGAACGACGCGACGACAGCGTCAGCTCCGCTCGCCTGGAGCTGCTCCATGCCGCAGGAGCCGGTGGGCATCACGATCACCGGAAGACCGGACGCCCGCGCCGTCTCCACGTCGATCTCCATGTCACCAACATAGACGGCCCGAGAGGGGGTGAGCCCCATGATCGCCAGCGCCCGGTGGATCATCTCCGGCTCCGGCTTGGGGTGCGCGACGAGGTCGGGGCCGAGGACCGCCTGGAGGTGCCCCCCCATCGCGAGAGCGTCGAGGATCCGCCGCGCGAAATACGACGGCTTGTTGGTCGCCACCGCGAGGGCATAGCCGCGCCGACGCAGCTCCGGCAGGGTCTCCGCCACCCCGGGGAGGAGCGTCGTGCGCGCGACGCAGATCGCGTCGTAGCGGACTCGGAAGCGCCTGACCCCTTCGGCCGTGAGCCCCGCCGGGTCGGGGGCGCCGGCCCGCGTCAGCGCTCTCTCGATGAGGCTCTCGAGACCCCTGCCCACCATCGAGCGCACCATCTCCGGAGGCATCGGAGCGAACCCCAGTCCCGTGAGGGCACAGTCGAGGCTCTCGCCGATGGCCGCGTAGGAATCGATCAACGTGCCGTCGAGGTCGAAGACGATCCCGCGGCAGAAAGTGAAGTCCGGCGTCTTCATGTTCATGCGGGGCGGAATTCTACCAGCCGTGGCCAAAAAATCCCCGCGCCGCCGGCACGAAGTCCCGGTTTTTGGCGTGATCCACGGGAAAAACGTCCTCTGGACGCTGGCACCGATCCTGCTGTGGGCTGCTGTAGGACACGCATCAGACTCTGGTCCAGCCCGAGTGCCGGGCACACGCAGGCCGGGCCGGATGTGGTGGTCGGATGGTCGGGCCGCTGGCACAGCTAGACCTGGCGCCTCTTCCCGAGCAGGGACGGTCGCCTTGAGGCCCGCCCATCCGCCCACCCACTCGGCATCAGATGCCTGACGGGGTGAGTCTCGTCGCGAGGAAATCGCCCATGTCGCCCGGCAGCGGCGCGTCGAAGGCGAGCGTCTCGCCGGTGCGGGGATGCCGCAGCGCGAGGCTGGACGCGTGCAGGAGCTGCCGCTCCGCCAGAAGCTCGTCGCGCATCCGCGCATCGAAGCCACCGCGGATGAAGCGCAGGTAGTGCGACTCCGCGGGGCCGTAGAGCTTGTCCCCTACCACCGCGTGGCCGATGGCCGCCAGATGCACCCGGATCTGATGCCGGCGCCCCGTGGTGAGGGTCACCTGGGTGAAGCTGAACCCGCCGCCGCGCGCCAGAACGCGGAAGTGCGTGCGCGAGGCGCGTCCCCGCTCCTGGTTCACTCCCCGCTTGACGTACACGGCCGAGCGCACCGCCGGACCGATCGGCAGATCGATCGCCCCCTCTCCGACCGCCATCTCGCCGAACACGATGGCGAGGTACGTCTTCGCAGCCCCGTCGGCTTCCCGTGACATCTGCGCGGAGAGGGCGCGGGCCGTCTGCGCCGACCGGGCGATGGCCATCGCCCCGCTCGTCTCCCGATCCAGCCGGTGGACCAGGTGGAGGGGGCCTTCGAACATCCGCGACAGGACGTAGGTCACGGAGCCTTTGTGCACGTGGTTGGATGGATGAGCCAGCAGCCCCGCGGGCTTGTCGATGACGATCAGATCCTCGTCCTGGTGGAGGATCGGCACCGTCACTTCGGGCTCCTCCTCCACGGGAGGTGGCACCGGCATGATCACCACCCGATCTCCGGGCCGCAGCAGCAGCGAAGGCTTGGGGGCGCTTCGCCCCGGCACCTGCACGCGCGTCCGGATCGCTTCCTGGATCCGGGTGCGCGACAGCTTCGGGATGCGCTCCTTCAGGTAGACGTCCAGCCTGATCAGGGACGCCTGATCGCCCACGCGGTAGATGGCGGTGCCATCCTCGAGTCTGTGGCACGCGCGCTGATGAGACGGTTCTGTCATGGCATCCAAATCGCAGCATGACCCGCCACGGGCGCTGTCCAACCGTGGCCGGGTTGATGCTGCACTGGAAGCTATTATAGGGGCGTGGCCATGATCTCGTTCGTCATCCCCGCCTGGAACGAAGAGAAGCTCCTGGGACGCACGCTCGACGCCCTGCACGAAGCCGCGGGCGCCCTGGATGCGCCGTACGAGATCATCGTCGCGGACGACGCCTCCGACGACGGAACCTGCGCCGTCGCGCGTTCGATGGGAGCGCGCGTCGTGACTTCGGGACGGAGACACATCGCCGCGGCCCGCAACGCGGGGGCGCGCGCCGCCACAGGCTCGATGCTCGTCTTCGTCGACGCCGACACGATCGTGCCGGCAGCGGCCGCGCGGGCCGCGCTGTCGGCCATGCGCGCCGGGGCCGTGGGAGGTGGCGCGCTGGTCCGGTTCGACGGACAAGTCCCGCTCTACGCGCGGCTGCTGACCCCCGCCATCCTGCGCCTCTTCGTGGCCACCCGGCTCGCTGCCGGATGCTTTCTCTTCTGCACGCGACCGGCCTTCCAGGCCGCCGGCGGGTTCGACGAGACGCTCTACGTCTCCGAAGAGATCGCCATGAGCCGCGCCCTGAAACGCCAGGGACGCTTCGTCGTCCTGCGCGAGACGGTCGTCACCTCGGGGAGGAAGCTGCGGGCCTACTCGGGCTGGGAGGTTCTGAGGATGATGGGGCGCTTCGCGCTGCGCGGGACGAAGGCGGCCAAGGATCGCGAGCTGCTCGGTTTCTGGTACGGGTCGCGGCGCGACGACCCGCAGTCCCTTTGGAAGGGAAAGGAGTTGACGGATGAAGACTAGATCAATGGTCGCCGTCGCGGCGCTGGTTCTGGTGGCGGCGGCATCGTGGACCATCACTCTCGAGGAGACCCCGATGAAGGTCACGTTCCTGAGCAATCCGATCACTGACAAGCTGAACCTCCCCTTCTCGGAGGCCGTGCGCGTCGGCGATTTGCTCTATCTCTCCGGCCAGCTCGGCAACACTCCCGGCACGCTGACCCTGATGCCCGGCGGCATCGGGCCCGAGACGCGCCAGACGATGGAGAACATCAAGGCGGCGCTCGAGAGGCACGGATCGTCCATGGATCGGGTGGTCAAGTGCACGGTCTTTCTGGCCGACATGAAGGATTGGCCGGCGATGAACGAGGCCTACAGGAGCTACTTCGGCAAGATGCCCCCGGCGCGCAGCACCATCGGCACCTCGGGGCTGGCTCTCGGTGCGCGGGTCGAGATCGAGTGCATCGCGGCGATCTGATGCGCGGCGGGGCGACGCGCGTTCGTGTAGAATCGCCCGCATGGAGGGCTGCATGGCGCGCCGCCGTTTGACGCTGGGGAACTAGGGGACCAACCGTGTCACTCTTCATCACGTTCGAGGGGATCGAGGGCTCGGGAAAATCCACGCAGATCCGCCATCTCTTCGAGTTTCTGCGCGGGCGCGACCTGGAGGTGCTCATAACGCGCGAGCCCGGCGGGACGCTGGCCGGAGAGAAGGTGCGCGGGATCCTCCTCGACCCCATGATGAAAGGACTTATCCCCCGGGCCGAGCTGTTTCTCTATGCCGCGGCCCGGATCCAGCACATCGAGGAGATCATCCAGCCGGCCCTGGCCGCCGGCAAGGTCGTCCTGTGCGATCGCTTCGTGGACGCCACGGTGGCCTACCAGGGATACGGACGCGAGATCCCGCTGAGCGAGGTCAAGGTGGTCAACTCCCTCGCCGCGCTCGACCTGAAGCCCGATCTCACTTTCCTCCTGGACCTCCCCGTCGAGGCGGGCCTCAAGAGAGCCCGCGAGCGCAACGAGGCCGACGCCTCATCGGCCACGTCGCGCTTCGAGCAGGAGGATCTCGACTTCCACGGCCGCGTGCGGGAGGGGTACCTCGCCATCGCCGCGGCCGACCGGCCGCGCGTCAAGATCATCCCCGCCGACCAGCCCGTCGAACGCGTGGCCAAGCAGATCCAGGCGGTGGCGTCGCGCGCGCTCGATCTGAGCTGAATCGGCGATGGCACCTTTCCGCGAGATCGTCGGCCACGAGCAGCCCCTGCGCGTCCTACAGGGAGCCCTGGCCGCCCGGCGGATGCATCACTCGCTGCTCTTCTTCGGCCCCGACGCGATCGGCAAACGCAGGGTGGCGACGGCGCTCGCCGCGGCGCTGAACTGCGCGGCCCCCCGGGAGGCCGATGCGTGCGGCGAGTGCGCCTCGTGCCGCCGCATCGACAAGGGCTCCCACCCCGACGTTACGCTCGTCACGCTGGAAAAAACGATGATACCGATCGACGCCATCCGGCGCGTGCGTCAGGAGGCCAGCTACTTCCCCTACGAGGGGCAGCGCCGCGTCTTCATCGTCGACCCGGCCGACCGCATGAGCATCGACGCGCAGAACGCCCTGCTCAAGACGCTCGAGGAGCCGCCAGCGTCCTCGATGCTGATCCTCGTCACCTCGCGACCGATGCACCTGCTGCCGACCACGCGGTCGCGCTGTCAGCAGATCGCCTTCGGCATACTCCCCGCGGAGACGATCGCGCCCCATCTGGCGCGGCTGCGCGGTCTCACGGCCCAGGACGCGTTGCGCGCCGCCAGGCTCTCGGGGGGGCGCTTCGGCGCGGCCATGGAGCTCGACCTCGCGGCACACGATGAATCCCTGGCTGCGCTGCTGGGCGCGCTGGGTCATCTTGTGAAGAACCGCGCGCGCGAGGCGGCGCTCGACGACGTCGCTGCCTTCGGTGACGACACCGCGGAGATCGCCTCCTCGCTCGCCATGCTCGACGGCATCGTGCGCGACATGCTGGTCCTGGAAGCGGGGGGCGACGCGTCGCTGCTGATCCACGCCGACCGGGCCGATCAGCTGCGCACGCTGGCCGCGGCTCTTGCGCCCGAAGGCGCAGGCGGCGAGGCCCTGCTGGCGATGGCCGATCGGATCGAGACGGCGCGCGAAGACCTCGAGCGCAACGTGAACAGGAAGCTTCTTCTCGAGACGCTTCTGTTCGATCTGCACGCTCCGGGCGCCTCGGCCCCGTCCGCGCGCTCATGAGCGCGGCACCCCCGCCAGCGCCGGAGACGAACCCGTCCGGCGCCGGGACAATGAGCCCACGGGCTCTGTTCTACGAGTTCTTCTGGACCCATCGCCGTCGCTACATCCCGGGGTTCCTGCTCCTCGGCCTGACGAACATCCTGGCTCTGGCCATCCCCCGTTTCCTCAAGCACGCCGTGGAGGCCCTGCAGGCGGTCGATCGCCGCGGGCTCGTGATCTTCTCGGCGGCCATCGCCGTCGCGGCGATCGGTCAGGCAGTCATCCGCACCTGGTCGCGCCTGCTGATCCTCGGAGCCTGCCGGCACGTCGTCTACGAGCTGAGGGGACGCCTCTTCGGCCATCTCCAGCTCCTCCCCCTGTCGTGGTACGGGAAGCAGAGCATCGGCGACATCACCTCCCGGGCGATCAACGACATGATGCTCGTGCGGTCGCTGTTCGGCTTCGGGCTGATGAACCTGGTCAACACGGGGCTCGTCTACGCCACGGCCCTCGCGATGATGCTGGTCATCGACGTCCGTCTCACGCTCACGGCCCTCGCCCCGTACCCCTTCTTCATCTTCGCGGTCAACCGCCTGTCCCGGCGCGTCTACCAGCACACCCTCTCCGTGCAGGATCAGATGGCGGCGCTGACGGGGCGGGCCCAGGAGACCATCTCCGGCATCAACCTGATCAAGACCTTCGCGCGCGAGGATGCGGAGTCCGAGACGTGGGACGCCATGTCGCGCGACTACCTCGACCGTTCGCTGGCGCTGGCGCGCGCGCGCGGAGCCATGGTGCCCCTGATGGGGATCATGGCGTCCACGGGGACGCTGGTCGTCGTGGGGCTGGGCGGCGCGGCGGTGATCGCGGGACGGATCTCGCTGGGAGACTTCGTGGCGTTCTCCGCCTATCTCGCCTACCTCATCTGGCCCACGCTCGCGTTCGGGTGGCTCCTCAACACCTTCCAGAGAGGCGCCGCGGCGCTGCGCCGGATCGCGGAGCTCCTCAGGCAACCGGAAGAAGAGCGCGACCTCCCCCCCGGGGAAGCCGATCGGCTCGAAGGGACCATCGCGTTCCGGAATCTCACCTTCGCGCACACCGGCGCGCCTGCCGGTCGAGAGCAGCTCGCGGGGATCGATCTCGAAGTGCCGGCCGGCTCGTCTCTCGGAGTCCTCGGGACCGTGGGGTCGGGCAAATCGACCCTGACGTCGTTTCTCACCCGGATCAATCCGCCGCCGGCCGGCACGGTGCTGATCGACGGGATGGACGTCAACGCGATCCCCCTGGCAGTCCTGAGGCGCGACGTCATCATGGTCCCCCAGGAGTCTCTCCTCTTCTCCCGGACCCTCAGGGAGAACCTCACGCTGGCCGACGCGCAGTCCGACCCCGCGAGGGTCGATGAGGCGGCACGCGCCTCCCGGCTCGCCAACGATCTGCCGCAGCTCCCCGCGGGGCTCGACACGATGGTCGGCGAGCGCGGCGTGACCCTGTCGGGAGGCCAGCGCCAGCGCGCCACCATCGCGCGCGCCCTGCTCGCGGATCCCAGAGTGCTCGTGCTGGACGACGCCTTCTCGAGCCTCGACGCCGAGGTCGAGCGCGACGTGGTGGAGGAGATCCGCCGCCGCAGCGCGGGGCTCACGACCATCGTCATCTCCAACCGCGTCGCGTCGCTCTCCTGGGCCGACCGGATCATCGTGATGGATGACGGCCGCATCATCGAGCGCGGGACGCACGACGAGCTTCTCGCGGCCGACGGCCTCTACGCGCGCATCGCGCGCCGCCAGACCCTCGTCGATCGCCTCGAGGCAAGCTGACGATGACCTCCCCCCCACACCACGAAGAAGAGACCCTCGGGAAGGTCTACGACGCGCGGATCATGCGTCGCGTCTTCGCGTACGTGCGGCCGCACCGGCGGCTCGTCGCGCTGGCGGTTCTGCTGCTGCTGGCCGGATCGGCGGCCCAGCTCGCCCAGCCCTACCTGATCAAGGTGGCCATCGACGGCCCCATCGCGAACAAGGATGCGGGGGGCCTTACGGGAATCGTCGTCGCCTTCGCTTTGCTGCTGGTGGCCGAGTTCATGCTGCGCTTCGGCCAGATCTACTGTCTCGAGAAGATCGGCTGGAACGTGGTGTACGACCTGCGCCGCGAGGTGTACCGCCACCTGCAGTCCCTTGCCTCGTCTTTCTTCGACCGCAACCCGGTAGGGCGCCTCGTGACCCGCGTCACCACCGATATCGAATCGCTCTCCGAGCTTTTCGCCTCGGGGGTGGTGACGCTGCTGGGCGACTGCGTCAAGCTGATCGGCATCGTCGTCATCCTCTTCTGGATGGACGTCAGGCTCGCCACCCTGACCGTGACCGTGCTTCCGCTTCTCGGCGTGGGGACCTTCTTTTTCCGCCTCCGGATCCGCGACGCCTTCCGCCAGGTGCGCACGCGGCTGGCAAGGCTCCACGCGTCGCTTCACGAGACCCTCACGGGGATGACGGTGATCCAGCTCTTCCGGCGCGAGCGCGCCAACGAGCGGGACTTCGAGCAGATCAACCGGGCCCACCGCGACGCCGAGCTGAGCTCGGTCACCTACGACTCGGTCTTCTCGGCGATGATCGAGCTGGTGGGGTCGCTGACGGTGGCGATGATCATCTGGTACGGCGGCGCCCGGACGCTGGGCGGGGCGCTCACCTTCGGGACGCTGGTCGCGTTCCTGGAATACGCGCAGAAGTTCTTCGGCCCCATCAGGGAGCTCGGGTCGTTCTACTCGGTGATGCAGTCGGCCATGGCTTCGGCCGAGCGCATCCTCGCGCTGCTCGACACCAAGCCTGGCATCGTCGCGCCGGAAAGAACGACTCCGATCCCCGAGCGCGCGCCTGAGGGAATTCCCACCGTGGAGTTCGACGACGTCCACTTCGCCTACGCCGGCGGTGTGGAGGTCCTGTCGGGGCTGTCGTTCTCCATCCAGCCCGGGGAGAGGGTCGCACTGGTGGGCTCGACCGGCGCCGGCAAATCGACCATCGCCCGCCTGCTCATCCGCCTGTACGACGTGGATCGCGGCGCCATCAGGGTCAACGGCGTGGACATCCGCGACATGGACCCGCGCGAGCTGCGCCGGAAGGTCGCGGTGGTCGTGCAGGATCAGTTCCTCTTCGCCGGCACGATCGCCAGGAACATCTCCCTCTCCGACCCCGCCATTACGGACGAGAGGATCCGGGCCGCGGCGCGCGCCGTGGCCGCGGAGCCCTTCATCCTGAGCCTCACGGGGGGCTACGACGGCGCGGTGCAGGAGCGCGGGGCGAATCTCTCGGTCGGCCAGAAGCAGCTGCTCGCCCTGGCGCGGGTGCTGGCGTTCGATCCGGCGGTGCTCGTCCTGGACGAGGCGACCGCATCGGTGGACTCGGAGACCGAGAGGCGTATCCAGGAGGCGCTGCACGCCGTCATGGCCGCGCGCTCCTCCCTGGTGATCGCCCACAGGCTCTCGACGATCCGCGAATCCCATCGGATCCTCGTCCTGCACCATGGGAGAATCCGCGAGGAAGGGACCCACGACGCCCTGCTCACGCGCGACGGCATCTACCGCATGCTGCACCGGCTCCAGTTCGAGCAGCCGGCGGGAGCGGACAACGCTCCCGCGCGATTCGGAGGCGATCCCGTCACATCGGGATGATGATCCGTCAGTAGTCGTCACCGGGAAGCGCACGGCGTTCCCGGCACACATTGCAATCGACTCAGATGCAATGAGTTCGACGCGCGGCCGCCATCATCAGCTGGGTTGGTTGTCACCATCCGCTCACAGCTTTTCCACAGGACATCCACCACCATATGCCGGGTATCATCCACACAGAGGCCCCACAGGTTGTATTTTTTTCTTGACCGCCCCGCCGGGTGGGGGTAATGTAACCGCCTGAATCGTGCCTCCCGAAAGCCCCGCAGGAGCGCGATTCAACAGCCACCCGTCAGCGCAACAGTCACAGTCATGGAGCAAGTGTCTTGACGGTTCCCCGGGCCTACTCCACGCACGTGCCCCCCCAGGAAATGCGCTCGACCTCATCCCGCCAGAG
>Ga0137428_1000212_pt1 | contig 26084 bp, 20 predicted proteins | sample EasRivERMZT718_2_FD_102305 | JGI IMG/M metagenome (GOLD analysis project Ga0137428, IMG submission 102305) | Soil microbial communities from meander-bound floodplain in the East River, Colorado, USA - East River MetaG ERMZT718_2 | ecosystem: Environmental > Terrestrial > Soil > Floodplain ...
GCCCGCTCAGTGTGCGACTTTGGCCTAATCCCGGGGGAGATTCTTCGTTCTGCCAAGCCCGGGAGCGGAGTCGAGCTCGCCCCGGGACTGGTTTGCCTGGTGGATCCGGTACCGAAGTACTGGACCGTGCTCACCTCGATGTTCATGCACGGCGGCTGGTTCCACCTGATCGGCAACATGCTGTTTCTCTGGGTGTTCGGAAACAACATCGAAGATGCGACGGGGCACGGGAAGTTTCTCTTCTTCTATCTGATCTGCGGCGCCGCTGCGGCGGCTGCGCAGACGTTTGTGAGCCCGCATTCCATCGTCCCCATGGTCGGCGCATCGGGCGCGATCAGCGGTGTACTGGGCGCATACCTTCTTCTATATCCGCGCGTCCGCGTCCACACGCTCATCATTCTGCCCATCTACATCACGACGGTCGCGCTCCCCGCCTGGGTCATGCTGGGCTATTGGATTCTGCTGCAAGTGTTGAGCGGGCTCGTCGGGCTGAGCGAGATGGAGAAGGGTGGGGTGGCGTTCTTTGCGCACGTGGGCGGCTTTGTCGCGGGACTGCTGCTGGTGCGCTTGTTCGCGTCCGAGGAGGTGCTCCGGCGCCGGCCGACGCAGCCTGAGTCGTATTACCGCTACCGGCGCTCCTAAGCCACCTCTAGGTGCCGATGTCCTCGGCGTGGTGCTTGATCGACTTTCCCTCGACCAGGAACACGACGTCCTCGGCGATGTTGGTCGCGAGGTCGGCCACGCGCTCGAGATTGCGGCTCACCAGGAATAGCTCCATCGCCGTGCCGATGATGTGCGGATCCTCCATCATGTGCGTCAGCAGGATCCGGAACATCGAGGCGTGCAGCGCGTCGACGCTGTCGTCGCGCCGGCAGATCGCCCGGCCGGCCTGCGCATCGCCGCGCACGAACGCGTCGAGCGCGTCGGCGAGCATCGTCCGGGCCTGACGCGCCATCTCGAGCAGCTCGGGCTCCGGAACGATCGGCCGGGCCTGAACCAGCCGCTCGGCCGATTGCGCGATGTTCACCGCGTGATCGCCCACTCGCTCCAGGTCGTTGGCGATCTTCATCGCGGCGGTGAGGAAGCGCAGGTCGCGGGCCATCGGCTGCTGGGTCGCGAGCAGCCGGATCACTCGCTCCTCGACGTCGAGCTCGAGTTGATCGACCGCCGTGTCGCCCGCGATGACGTCGCGCGCCTTCTCGCCGTCCCGCTGGAGTACCGCGTCGACAGCCGCGGCGAGCGCCGCCTGGGCATCGCCCGACATGTTGAGGAGCGAGACCTTGAGCTCGGAGAGCTCGTCGTGGAAATGCCGGTGACCTGCCGGTTGCGCGTTCATGATTATCCAAACCTTCCGGTAATGTACGCTTCGGTCCGTTCGTCGGTGGGCCGTGTGAACACCTGCTGTGTCGTCCCGAACTCAACGAGATTGCCCACGTAGAAGAAGCCGGTGAAATCGGACACCCGTGCGGCCTGCTGCATGTTGTGCGTCACGATCACGATCGTGTAGCTCTTTTTCAGCTCGACCAGCAGCTCCTCGATCCGCTGCGTCGCGATTGGATCGAGCGCGGAGCAGGGCTCGTCCATCAGCAGCACCTCGGGCTCGTTGGCGAGCGCGCGCGCGATGCACAGGCGCTGCTGCTGTCCACCCGACAGCGCGGTGCCCGGCTCCCGCAGGCGGTCTTTCACTTCTTCCCAGAGCGCGGCCTGGCCGAGCGCGCGCTCGACCCGATCGGGCAGCTCGCTCGCGCGGGCGAGCGCGTTCAGTCGCGGCCCGTACGCCACGTTGTCGTAGACCGACTTGGGGAACGGGTTGGGCCGCTGAAACACCATCCCGATTTTCTGCCGCAACGCCACGACGTCGGTCCCGGGAGCGAAGATGGACTTGCCGTCGAGCAGGATGTCGCCCGTGCGGCGCGCCCCGGGCGTGAGATCGTGCAGGCGGTTGATCGAACGCAGAAACGTCGTCTTGCCGCACCCCGACGGGCCGATCAGCGCGGTGACCGCATTCGGCGGGATCGAGAGATCGATGTCGTGCAGCGCGTGGTTCGGCCCGTACCAAAAGTTATAGGCGCGGGACTCGAGCACCGGCGTCGGACTGTCGGACTGTCTGACAGTCTGACTGACAGGCGCGGGGCGGACCGACTGTCCGACCGTCAGACCGTCCGACGCTGTCTTCGTCATCCGAACCGCCCGGTGATATACGCTTCCGTCTGGTCCTGCTTGGGCTTCGTGAAGATCTCTTCGGTGCGTCCCACCTCGATCAACCGGCCCAGGTACATGAACGCCGTGTAGTCCGAGACCCGCGCGGCCTGCTGCATGTTGTGGGTCACGATCACGATCGTATACAGCCGCTTGAGCGCGTGGCACAACTCTTCGATGCGCTGCGTGCCCGCGGGGTCGAGTGACGCGGTGGGCTCGTCGAGCAGGATGATCTCGGGCTCGGGTGCCACCGCACGCGCAATACAGAGGCGCTGCTGCTGCCCGCCCGACAACGCGAGCGCGCTCGTGTGCAGCCGATCCTTCACCTCGTCCCACAGCGCGGCCTGCTGCAGCGCCCGAGTGACGGCGTCGTCCATTTCACCGCGGGGCCGCTTCCCGTTGACCTTGAGCCCGGCCGCGACGTTCTCATAGATCGACATCGTCGGAAACGGCGTCGGCCGCTGAAACACCATGCCGATGCGGCGCCGCAGCTCCACCGGGTTCACGTCGGGCGCGTAGACGTTGAGGTTGTCGAGCAGGACCTCGCCGACGACGCTGGCGTCGGGCGTCAGCTCGTGCATGCGGTTGAGGCAGCGGAGCAGGGTGCTCTTGCCGCAGCCCGAGGGTCCGATGATCGCGGTGACGGTGTGCGCGGGAAACAGCAGCGACACATCGAACACGGCGCGAAGCTGGCCGAACAGCGCCGTGAGGCGCATGGTCTCGAGCCGGAGCCGCGTATTACCGGGCGCTACCATAGCGTTGCCGCGTCACCCAGCGTGCGGCCAGTGAAATGATCAGGACGAGCCCCATCAGCACGAGCGCCGACGCCCACGCCAACCGGTGCCATTCGTCGAACGGGCCGGTCGCGTAGACGTAGATCTGCAGCGACAGCGTCTGCATCGGCTGCGTGATCGAGTACGAAAAATTGAGGTTGCCCAGCGCGGTGAACAGCAGCGGCGCGGTCTCGCCGGCGATGCGGGCGATCCCCACGAGGCAGCCCGTCACGATGCCGCTCAGCGCGGTGCGGGCCACGATGCGCAGCGAGGTGCGCCAGCGTGGGTAGCCGAGCGCGAGCGCGGCCTCGCGCAGCGAATGCGGTACCAGGCGCACCATTTCTTCCGTCGTACGGGCCAGCATCGGAATCATCAGGATCGCGAGCGCCACGCTGCCGGCCAGCGCCGAGAAACCACCCATCGGCTTCACGAGGAACGTCCACGCCACGATGCCGATCACAATCGACGGCGTGCCATTGAGCACGTCGGCGATGAACCGCACCAGGAATCCGAACCGGCCTGATCCGTACTCGGCGAGGTACATCCCGATGCCGACGCCGATCGGTACGCCGATCAGCGCCCCGAGCCCGACGACGATGCCGGTGCCGACGATCGCATTCGCGACGCCTCCCCCCGTCTGCCCGGCGGGCACGGGACTCTTGGTGAAGAACGCCCAATCGATCGAGGAAGCGCCCTTGATGAGGAGGTTGCCGAGAATCAGGACGAGCGCGAGGACGGCGGTGAACGAGAAGATGATGATGAGCGTCGTCATGATCCTGCTCATCAGGTGCCGGCCGAACGCGCGGCTCACAGGGCCTTGCTCCCGATCGCGGCGCCGCGGGCGACGCGCCAGATGAGGATCCGGGCGATGGCGTTCACGACGATGGTGAGGACAAACAGAATCAGGCCCACTTCAAACAGAGCGGCGAGGTACATGTCGGTCGTGGCTTCGCTGAATTCGTTGGCGATCGCCGCCGCCATCGTGTACGCGGGCTGAAACAGGGAGAGCGCGATGTCGTGGCGGTTTCCGATCAGCATCGTCACCGCCATCGTCTCACCGAGCGCGCGCCCCAGGCCGAGAATGATCGCGCCGATCAGGCCGGCGCGGCCGTACGGCAGCACCGCCGACCGGACTGCTTCCCAGCGCGTCGCGCCCATCGCCAGCGCCGCCTCGCGCTGGCTGGTCGGTACCGCGAGCAGCACCTCGCGCGACACCGCGGCGATGTAGGGGACGATCATGATCGCCAGAATGATTCCGCCGGCGAGCAACGAGTTTCCGTAGAACACCCCTTTGAAGAACGGCGTCCATCCGAGCACCGCCTTGAGCGGCGGCACCACGTGCGCGCGCAGGAACGGAATCAGCACGAAAACGCCCCACGTGCCGTACACCACGCTCGGGATCGCCGCGAGCAGCTCGACCAGGAATGCCACGGGCTGGCGCAGCCAGCGCGGCGCGAACTCGCTGAGGAAGATCGCGACGCTGAGCGCCAGCGGCACTGCGATCAGCAGCGCTAGGAATGACGAGGCCAGCGTGCCGAAGATCATCGGGGCGGCCCCGTACACCTCGGCCACGGGATCCCACGTCGACGTCACGACGAACGACGGCCCGAATTTCTTGAGCGCGGGCAACGCGTTTACGAACAGCACGCCGAACAGAATCAGCATCAGCGCCGGCAGTGCGAGCGCGAAGGCGGTGAGAATCCGGCGGTAGATGCGGTCGCTGCGGTCCGTCCCGAGCAGCGATTGCCAGCGCGTTTCGCGGCTGGTCCTCCCGGAGGGAATACCTTCGATCGGGAGATTGGGGAGGGAAGTCATAGGCCGCCGGAAACCTACCGGCGGCCTATGGAGTGTCCGTCACAACGATGTAACGGATATGTCACTACGAAACGCCTACTCCGCCGACGGGCCTTTCCAGACGGGCCGGCCCCCCGACGTGATGCTCTTGAGCCGGGCCTCGATCCAGGGGCGCATCTCTTTGGGGAGCGGCGCGTAGCCCAGCTCAGGCGCCTTTGCCTGGCCGTCGCTCTCGGCCCACCAGACGAACTGTACCAGCGCGCGTCCCTTGGCCGAATCAGCGTAGGTCTTGTGGATGAGCAGCCAGGTGAAGCTCGCGGCCGGGTAAGCCTGGGCTCCCGGCGCGTTCGTGATGGACACCCGGAAATCGGTGGTCGGGCCCATGTCCTTCATGGCACCGGCCGCGGCGGCGGTCACGGATTCGAGCGAAGCGGTGATCCAGTTGCCCGCCGAATTGCGCAGCACCGCGAACGGCATCTTGTTGATCAGCGCGTAGCCCAGCTCGACGTAGCCGATGGCTCCAGGCGTCTGACGGACGGTTGCCGCAACGCCTTCGTTGCCGCGGCCGCCCAAACCGACCGGCCAGTTCACCGACGCGCCCTTGCCAACTTTCTGCGCCCACTCCGGGCTGACCTTCGAGAGGTAGTCGGTCCACACGAACGACGTGCCCGAGCCGTCGGAGCGGTGCACGACGATGATGTCCATGTTCGGCAGGTTGAGGCCTGGATTGATGCTCACCAACCGGGCGTCGTTCCACTTGGTGATCTTGCCGAGGAAGATGTCCGCTAAGACGTCTGGTGTGATGCGAATCGGTTGCGTGACATCTCCCAACGTGTACGCGGCCACGACCGCGCCGAGCACCGTCGGGATGTGCAGCACGTTCCCGCCGATCGCGGCGATCGCCGAATCGGTCATCGGCGCGTCGGTGCCGCCGAAGTCGACCGTGCCATCGGAGAACTGCCGGATGCCGCCGCCCGAGCCAATGGACTGATAGTTCATCTTCACGTCGGGATGCGTCTGGTTGTACGCCAGCATCCAGTTCTGATAGATGATGTTCGGGAATGTCGCGCCCGCGCCGTTGAGCTGCGTCTGCGCGGTGGCTCCCCCCGGTAGCGCGGCAGCGAGCAGCGCGGCGAGGGCGAGAGATTTCGTGCGATTCATATGATTCCTCGTGTTAGAACGTGAACTGCATCTGGAGCAGCGCGCGGTTACGGACGGCGTCCTGCGCGGGCGTGGCGCCGCCTTCGAACGACAACAGGTCCACGTCGGCCAGGAGCCGGAAGTTCGACTGCGCCTGGTACGAGAGGCCCGTGATCACGCGCGTCTGCTTGTTGTTGGGTGTGTCGGTGTCGGGATCGAGAACGTCCACTCGGCCGATCGCCGCCACTTTGCTCTTGGCGAAGCGGTAGACACCGAACGCGCTGAGAATGCTGCCAGTGATTGCGGCATCCTTGGTCGAGACGTATTCGGCAGCGAGTGTGAGTTGCTGCGTCTTGTAGGAGCCAATGACGAGGTACCGGTTCCGGTCCGCGCCGCCGGTGGCCTTCCCGACGCCGGCATAGCCGGTGAGCCGCAGCCCGCCAGTGCGACTCGCATCGTTGGTCTTTGACAGGCGCCCGGAGACGCGCAGTCCGGCGTCTTTGTGGTTGTCGCCGGTGCCGCCCGAATAGCCTTCGCCGTTGAAGAGCAGGAACTGTGCGTTGACGCCCTCGTTATTCCACCGGCCGTCCACACCGACGCCGACGTCGGCCGAGCTCATGTAACCGTTGCGGTCCACAGCAATCGGGCCCTGCATGCGGTAGTCCCAGAGCGTCTCTTCAAAGTCGATGTAGGGGGTTTGAACCAGCCCGAACTTGTAGGTGAGCTTACTGTTGGTCGGAGTCCAGCCGAGGAACGCGTACTTCAGGCGGATCTGCTGGTTGCCGGTGCCGGTCGGGGCGATGTCGGTCGTGATGCGCGTGCTGATGCCCCCGCCGAAGCGGCCGAGGACGTTGATATAGGCACGCTGGATCGAGAACTGATTCTGATGACCGGCGCCGAGACTGTCCTTCAACTGATACAGGTACTGACCGTAAGCGACGCCGCCAACGGTGACCTGCGGTGCCTGCGGATTCTGCGCTGGCGCCGCCGCGGGAAGCGCGGTCAGGCTCAGCGCACACAGCCCGGCCAAGAGTCTTGCGTGCACGGTTACTCCTCAAGACTTGGGTTGGTATGTGGACATCGGTAACGGCGGAAAGGTGGCGGGGCTGTATCACCGATCCGAGTAGCGAATGTCACAGCTGTGTAACAACGCAGATAGCCGAGCCATACGGGCCTCGGCTACCTGGCATCCGGACGTCGGCCGTGCAACCGCCGCCGGAAGTCGCTTCGATCAATCCGCGCTAGTTAGCGGCGTAGCGGGTCCATCCCTGGTACCACGGCGCGCCGGGGGCGGGGTCAACGGCTCCGCAGTAGGCGGTGTTCGTCATCGTGCCCCCGAAGAAATTCGCGGCGCGTGGTGCTGGAATTGCTACGGTGCCGCATCCCGTCGCCGCGATGCTGGTCGGCTTCCAGTCCAGCGACGCCGGCGTAAGGTTTGTGATGATGCTCGCGGCCGTGGCGGCGTTGCGATGACTGTCTCCCGCCGGGAAGTTTGTGCTCTGTCCGAATCTGTTGGTCGCCCCGACCGTGTCGTAGTTACTGATCGTGTTCTCCGCGAACACGACATCGGTGAGGTTCAGTGAGTCCGCAACGAGAATATTCCCAGTCACGCTGTCGTGCACGCTGATGCCCGTCGCCTTCCAGCGGCCGATGACGACGTTGTGCAACAACCCCTTCGTGCCCCGGCGCAGGACGGCTCCGACGCCGCCGGCGGCCTGCGTCTCCACGGCACCCGACCCGATCATCGTGACATTGGAGAACGTGGGGTCCGAATACGGTGTGCTCCGATGTGGGTTCGCAGCGCAACCCGTGCCGTTGCAGCCGTCCGCCTCGAAGCCCTGCGGGTCCGTGGCGAGCGTGCCGGATCCCGTGTGGGGGGTCAAACGAGCCGACTGCAGCCCGATCGCGTGCTGCACGCGACCCACATAGCCTTCGGACCAGTCGAAGTGGTCGTCCCCCGCCTCGTATGAGACGAGATAGCGCGCGTCAACGGCTCCGCCCCACCACTCGAACGAGTCGTCGAGACCGGCGAGGACTTGTACGTACTCGACGACGGTCTTCGAGCCGACGGCATACATCGAAAGGCCGTTGAGCTCTGAGCCGGTCCCCGAGACATCGTATCCCGCGAACTCGATCCGCACATACCTCAGCACGCCGCTCGAATCCGCGTTGTCGGCGCCGCCCGCGTAGTTCTCCTGCTGCCCCGCGGGCCCTTCCGTGAGGACGGTGCCGGTGCGGTTGATCATGCCCCGACCGACGATGACGATACCGCCCCAATCCCCTGGCTTCCGATTGCCCGTGGCGCGCTGCGAAGTGAACACGATGGGCTGCGCTGCCGTTCCGTTGGCGACGATTCTTGCCCCGCGGCGGATGAACAACGAGCTACCGGCGGCCGTTGTATCGCCGACAATCAACGTCCCGGCTTGAATCGTGAGCGTGAAGCCGCTGTCGACCTTGACGAAGCCGGAGAGCACATAGACGCTGTCGCTGGTCAGTGTGCGGTTGGCCGTGATGGTGCCGCTGATCGTGATCTGGCCGATCGTCCGGTTCACCACGCTCGAGAACGCGCTGGTGTCCGAACCCGCAATCGCGGCCACGCGGTAGTGGTACGTGGTGCCGGCGCTGACGGTGTTGTCGTCGTATTGCGTGGCCGTCACGTTCCCCGCGAGGGTCGTGAACGTGCCTGGGGTCGTGCCCGTGGCGCGCTGCACCAGGTAGGACGCCGCGCCGGTGACTGCAGACCAGCTGACACGAATGCTCGTCAGGGATTGCTGTGTGGTCGTGACGCCTGTGGGCGCGGGCAGTGGCTCGGGGCCGTTGCCATCATCGTCGCCGCAGGCTGCGGCCGCGATGAACGTTGCGAGCGTCAAGCCGATGACTTTTCGTGCGAACATCCTCATTCCGACTCCTTGCAGGTGTGAACGGACGCGCTCAGGGCGTCCAGCTGACTCCGAACGAATACGACCGGCCCGTGCGATAGTATCCCCGCTCCACCGGGCCTTGCGTGAGGCGATACGGGGCATCCAGGAGGTTTCTCGCATCGATCTTGAACGTCGTGCGGGGCATGAGCTGCGTCTGAACCGATACGTCGACGACGTGCCGCTCATGCTCGATCACGTCCGGGAACGGGAGCAGCGCAGCCTCGCGGATCCGCGATCCCACGACGTTGTAGAGCACGTTGGCCGATACGCGTTCGCCGAAGTAGCTCAGACCGGCGTTGACCACATACTCGGCCTGCCCGACCATCGGCCTCGTGGGAGACGTGAGACTGGAGATGTCACTTCCAGGTGTGATCTGGCTGCGCATCAGCGTCGTATTCAGGGAAACGCCGAACCGCTGGAGCGACTCGGACAACCCACCGAGCGTGCTGCGCAGCTCCAGCTCCACGCCGTAGTTGTTCGCGTGTTCGGCATTCGTCCACGTCACGATCCCGGCGCTGGTGGCCGCGCTGGAAACAAGGATCCGCTCGATCGGTTCGAGGAAGCGCTTGGCAAACAGGGCGGCCGAGACGACCTGGCCGCGCGCCGGGTACCATTCCCACCGCACGTCGGCATTCTGCACCAGCGCGCGCCGCAGGTTCGGATTGCCCTGCTGCGTCTGGCCGCCGAGCGGCTCGAACGATTGGATCGGTGAGATCTCGCGATACTCGGGCCGCGACAACGTCTGGCTCAGGGAGAACCGGAGGTTGTGCTGGTCCCCTGCTGCATACGTGACACTCAGGGCCGGCAGCACATCGGTATTCTCGAGAATCGACGTGGTGTCGCCTTGCAGCGCGCTCGTGACAACCTCGAGGTGGTTGTACTCGACGCGCGCCCCGGTGACCACTTTCCAACGCCTTGCGATGGGGAACTCGAGCTGGACGTAGCCTGCGGCGAGACGATCGGCGGCGGTGTAGGTGCCCAGGACGACGTCCGGCGCGAGGAAGAATCTTCCCTGGTCCGCGTACGTCCCCTGGAAAATCGCTTCGGCGGATTGCCGGCGCTCGGCGTCGTTGAGCCCACCGGCGTTGATCATGTCGTAGGAGTACGTGTACGCGTCGCGATCGGCGGTTCGGTACAGGGTGCCCACTTTCAGGACCCGCGCATGGCCGTTCCCGCCCAGCATTTGGCGATAGTTGACCGAGGCCTCTCGCCCGGACTCTTCGAGATTGTTGAACGTGCGCGTCGCCGAGCGGGCCGAGCCGAACCACGCATAGGGGTTCGACGTGCCGGTGGCCGAATCGATAGTCGTCTGATAGACGAGATCGGAGCGGTCTGGTTCGTAGCGCCTCACGCTGGAGGCGCTGATCGCCCAGTCCAGCATGTGGCGGCCCGTGATCAGGTGATCGCCGCGGAGCTGGTGCGACCGCACGGTCCGCTCCGTGAACGTGAGACGGGTGATGTCGAGGGTCTGGGCGAATTCGTTGTTGAACCCAGCCATGCTAAGGGCCTCGTTTTCGCCGCTGCGCGTGTACGTGTTGTCGAGCCGGAGGCGTCCCGTACTGCCGATCGCGGTGGAGAGGTTCAGGAGACCGCCCCAGAGGACGCTCGTGCGCCCCGTGGCGCCGCTATACGCGTTGAGGGCTTCGCCGGAGGTGACCGAACCCAGGATCGCGCGCCGTTCATCGATGCGCGCCTCGGTCTCGTTGGAGTATGTGAGCGACGCGAGATAGTTCATCCGCCGGCCGAAGAGCAAATCGCCGCCGCCGAGCGATGCCGCGAACGTTGCTTTCCCCCGGCCCTCGCGGAGCTGGCTCGTCCAGACGTTCCGGAAGGAGTTGATGACGGCGTTGAGCTCCGGCTGGCTCATCCCGCTCAGCGATGGATTACTCGCGAGGGTGCTCGGCAAACCGCGCTCACTCCCGGCGACTCCCATCCACTCGCTTCCTACGATCGGCGCAAACGGCAAGGGCTGTCCGATCACGGCCTCATTCATGCCGCCCGAGGCCGAGATCGAGACGACCCGGTCCAGCAAGAAATCGCGCGTGCGCAGGTCCACCTGCGCGCCGCTGAAGTCGCCGGACTGATCCGGCGTGAACGTCTTGGATGTGACGATCTGGTCGAGCAGACCCGACGGGAACAAGTCCAACGGGACGATCTTGCGCTCGGGCTCGGGACTCGGGATGCGCGCGCCGTTCAACGCGGTGGTGGTGTACCGCTCGCCGAGGCCCCGGACCAGCACATACCGACCGTCCTGCACCGTGACACCACTGACCCGCTGAATCGCCTGGCCCGCATCGGAGTCGGGGCTGCGCCGGATCTCCTCGCTCGTGACCGAGTTGATGATCTGATTCGAGGTCCGTTGCTCATCGAGGGCCTTCGCGACCGACCCACGCTCCTCCGAGGCGCTCACCTCGATCGCGGTGACTTGAATGGCCGCGGCGACCAGCGTGATGTCGAGCGCGACCGTGGCGCCCTCTCCAAACACGACGCCGGTCACCAACTTGGCCGCGTACCCGATCGTCCGCGCGCTGACCGTCCAGGTGCCGGGCGGCACACCCGGGATCAGGTAGCGACCAGACCAATCGGTGAGCACGGAGAAATTCGTGCCCTCCACGGTGACCTGCACGCTGGGAATCGGCTGTCCGGACGAGGCATCAACGATGCGTCCGGCGATCCGGGTTGAAGACTGCTGGGCGGCGAGGACGGGGGCGAAGAGAAGGGCGATGAGCAAAACGAGGCATTTGGTGATGCGCTGCACGAGTCCCTGCACGGTTGAGGACACTCGGAGTCTCGCCCCCGCGTGTCACGAGCTACGGAACGGATTGCTACAGCTGTGTCACAGAATCAGCAGTGCCGCTCCGGCGGCGCCCGCGAGGCCGAGCAGCACGCCGGCGAGCACGTCGCTCACGTGATGGACGCGCAGGGTGACGCGCGAGGCGGCGATCAGGGCCGCGATCGGCAGGACGATGGGGGCCAGCAGCGGGTGCGCGATCGCGATCGTCCCGCTCACGGCGCATGCCGCCGCGGCATGACCCGAGGGGAAGGAGTAAGGATCCGGCAAATCGATCAGCGCGAGCAGCCGGCCATTGGCGTCGCAAGGCCGTGGCCGCGCCACCACGCGCTTGAGCAGCTGGACCGCCAGGTGCGACGTCGTCAGCGCAAACAGCGCCGCCAGGCCGAGCAGCTGCTCGCCGGCAGCAACCAGCAGCAGCCCGGTCCCGATCATCACGCGCGCGCCGCCCAAGTGCGTGAGCTTGCGCATCATATCGCGGGCTCCAGCGGACGGGGCGCGCCCGTGAATGCCTGCCGGAGCACCCGGCCCTCGTAGCTCACCGGAACCTCGAGGCCAAACCACCAGAGCAGGGTCGGCGGGATGTCGAGTAACGAGACCGGCCGCGTGAGCTGGTGATGCCGCGTGACGTCGGGACCGGCGAGAATGAGCGGGATGTGATCGTTGATCGGGTGGGGCTCGGCGTGGTCGTGCGTGCTCACCCCGCCTCCGCCGTGATCGGCCATCACGATCAGCAGCGAATGCTCGGTGAGATCGGCTAGGACCCCGATCGCAGCATCGACCTCACCCGCGGCCGCCCGATACTGCGGCGACATCCAGCCGTGCGCGTGGCCCGCCTGATCACAGTCGTTCAGGTAGACGAACACGAGGCTGTTCGACTGCGACAAGGCAACCGTCTGTGCAGCCCGCGCGACCTCGCGGCCCCGCAGTCCCGCCGAGCGGTATTTGCTCAGTCCAGCCGCCTTCGTCAGGGCCCACAGCACCGCCCGCTCGGCCGGCAGCAGCTCGCTTGCGACGACGGTGCTCGAAATCCCGCCGCGCGTCAGCTCGCGCGCGAGCGGGCGCAGGGCGGGCAGGCGCTTCAGGAAGCCGAGGCCCGGCTCGATCAGGCCGTGCGTCTCGGGGGCGACGCCGGTCGCGAGCGAGGCGAGCGCGGCAACGGTCCGGCTCGGCCGCACGGTGCTGGCGCGCAGCGCCATCGTGTAGCTCCGGGCCAGCGCGTCGAGCGACGGCATGTCCGTGGGCGTAATCGCGTCGGGCCGCAGACCGTCGGCCAGCACCAGGACTATGCGGCGCATGAGGTCGCCTCCTTGCTCGAGAGCCCCGCCGCTTCCGCGTACTGCCGCAGCAGCTCGAGGTTCTCCGGGGCGACGTCGCGCGCGACCGCGGCCGCGCGCGCGGCGGCCGCCACCTCGGCGCGGCGCTGCGGCGAGATCACGAGCGACAGGATCTCAACCGCAAACCCGGTGACATCGTCGGGCGCCACCAGGCGGCCCGTCTGGTTGTGCGCGATGCTCTCGCGAAATCCGCCTGCGTCCGCGGCGACCACTGCCAGGCCCGAGGCCATGGCTTCGAGCGCGACCAGACCGCAGGTCTCGGTACGCGAGGGCAGCACGCAGATGTCCGCGCTCGCATACACGTCCGCGAGCCGGTCCCGCTCGAGAAAGCCGAGCTGGCGAACCCAGGGCAGGCGAGTGAGCAGCCGCCGCGTCTCGGGACCCTCACCGGCGAGCACGAATGTCGCGCGCTGGCCGATCTCTTCGCGGGCGACGCTCCAGGATTCCGCCAGCACGTCGATGTTCTTTTCGGGCGCGAGCCGGCCCACGTGGAGCACGATGGCCGTCTCATCGCCCCCCGCGAGCCAGCGCCGCCAGCCTGCGCTGCGCCGGCCGGGATGGAAGAACTTGGTGTCGACGCCGCGTCCCCAGACGACGGGGTTGCCGATGCCGCGCCGCACCAGCTCGTCCCGGACTGCCTCACCCGGTGTCTGCGTGAGCACGGCTGGGCGGTGGAACCAGCGCAGCCATTTCCACACGAGCGGCTCCACAATGCCGGCGCCGTAGTGCCGCGCGTACTGCGGGAAGTTCGTGTGATAGGACGTGACCAGCGGAATGCGCCGCTGCGTGGCGTACCGCCGCCCCGTCAGACCCAGCGGTCCTTCGGTCGCGACGTGCACCACGTGAGGCTCGAATGCATCGAGATAGCGCGACACGGTGCCGAATTGCGGGACGGACAGCCGGATCGCGGGATATGGCGGAAATGCGGCCGATGGAATCCGCAGCTCATCGGGTGCCGGTGACCCATTATTCGGGTAGCGCGGCGCGACGACCACCACCGCATGGCCGGACTCGCGCAGCACGCGCGCGATCCGATCGACCACGGTGGTGACGCCGTTGACCTGCGGCGTGTACGTGTCTGAAACAAGCGCAATACGCACGAGCCAACGATGCGCGCGCGCGGTCAAGCGCCGGTTACGACGGCGTTACGGCTGTGTAACGACCTTAGTGTGGGAAATACAACAGGATAGTCGTGCCGCGTCCCAGCTCGCTTTGAGCGTCCACGCGGCCCCCGTGCGCCTCGACGAGGTGCTTCACGATTGCCAGACCAAGGCCGGTGCCCCCCTCCTGCCTGGAACGGCCGGGATCGACGCGGTAAAACCGCTCAAAAATGCGCGGCAGGTGATCGGACGAGATCCCTGTCCCGGTATCGCTGACCCGGATCACCGTATCCGCGCCGGAGCGGTCGGCGCTGACGCGAATCTGGCCTCCCTCGGGGGTGTGTCGCAGAGCGTTGTCGAACAGGTTCGTGAGGATCTGGCGCAGCGCTTCGGGATCACCCTGGATCGTGTCCGAATTCGTGGTCGTCTCGAGCTGAATGCGCCGCTCTCGAGCCCGGTCCTCGAACGGCCCCCAGGCTTCCAAAGCGGCGGTTTGGACTCGGAGCGGTTTCGGTTCGGGCGCCCACCCACCTGACTCGATCCGCGAAAGATCGAGCAAGTCGTCCACGAGCCGTTGCATGCGGCGTGCATTCTCGACGATGGTCTGCGCGAATTGCTTGGCCTGCTTGTCTGAGGCCTCCGCCGCGAGCGTCTCGGCGTATCCCGCGATCGCGGTGAGCGGGGTCTTGAGCTCGTGCGAGACGTTTGCGACGAAATCCCGGCGGACGGTTTCGAGGCGACGCACGTCGGTGACATCGCTGAGCACGAGCAGGATCCCGCCGTCTTCCAGGGGGCGGGCCGAGATCACGACGGTGCGGCCGCCGAGACCGAGCTCGCGTCCTTCGACCACGGCTCCGGTCAGCACTTCGCGCATCAGCGCGCGATGGGGCCGGTCGTGAAACAGTTCCGCGAGAGGCGGCATCTGCTCGCCTTGGTCGTAGCCCAGGAGCCGGCGCGCGGCGGCGTTGGTTGACATGATCACACCACGGCGATCGGCGGCGAGCACGCCGTCCGACAGCGCTTCAACGAGCGTGCGCGACTCCTCGCGCTCGCGCCGCAGGTCCTCGAACCGGCGCTCCAGCTCGTGATGCATGGCGCGCAATGCATCCACGTGGTTCGCGAGCTCCGGTACCTGCACGTCGGGGAACTCGGCCGGGCGGCCGGCGGCGATGTCGCGCGCGACGTCGGCGATCCGCAGCAGCGGCCGGGCCATGAGCCCCGCGATCAGCCACGCCACGAGACCGGCCGCGATCAACATGATGAGCCCCGCGGCGGCGACCGCGCGCTGCACGGCGTGAACCTGCGCGTCCACGCTCACGAGGGACGTCGAAACGCGTACGACGGCCAGACCGGTCGGCCCGCCCCGAACCGCCACGTACAACTGCGGCTCGTTGGTCGAAGCGCTCTGCCGCTCGTTCCGGCCGACGCCACTCGCCGAATCGAGCGCGGCGCGCACCTCGGGCCGGTCGCGATGATTCTGCAGCTGGGGGAGGGACGCGCGGTCGAACTCGGTGTCGCCGCGCACGTGCCCCTCGGGATCGATCAACGTGACGCGCCGCCCCAGGCGCGCGCCGGCAAGCTCCGCGAACTCGGGCCAGCGGCTCGAATCGGGCGGAGTGACTTCCGCGAGCAGGCGCGCCTCGCGCTCAAGCTCTCGGGCGATTCCCTGTTCGAGATGACGACGTAGCAGGACATCGGTCGCGATGATCGAGCCGATGACCGTGGCAGCCACGAGCAGTCCGATGCTCGCGAACAGCCGCGTGGCGAGCTTCATGGGCGGCGGCGGGCGGCGGGCTTGGTGGCCTTCGCGGGCGGGGCCGGCGGCTCGCGGAAGCGATAGCCCACCGCGCGCACCGTCTCGATCCAGTCGCCCGCGTCGCCGAGTTTGGTGCGGAGTCGCTGCACGTGCATGTCCACGGTGCGCGTCTGGATGTCGGGCTGGGCCTGCCACACCGACTCGAGCAGCTGCGAGCGCGATTGCACGCGGTCGCGCCGCTCGATCAGTCGCTCGAGCAGCTTGAACTCGGTCGCCGTCAGCTCGACTTCTTTTCCGTCGGCCGTCACGCGATGCGCCGTGCGGTCGAGGACGATCGGCCCGCCCACGAGGCGTCCGCCCGCGGCGACGGGTGGCGCGGCGAGCCGCCGCAGAATCGCGCCGACGCGCAGCACCAGCTCTTTGGGGGAAAACGGTTTGGCGAGATAGTCGTCCGCGCCCAGTGAGAGCCCCTTGATCCGGTCGGGCTCGTCCTTGCGCGCGGTCAGCAGCAACACGCCGACGTCGCGCGTTTCCTCGCGCCGGCGTAGCTCAGCGAGTACTTCGAAGCCCGAGTGCCCGGGCAGCATCAGATCGAGAACCACCATGTCCGGCCGCTCTTCGCGGGCCGAGCGCAATGCGTCGGCGCCGGTGCCGGCTGTGGTGACGCGATAGCCTTCCTTCGCGAGGTGGTATGCGACGAGCGCCGTGATGTCCGGCTCGTCGTCTACGACGAGAATCCGGTGTGGCTGCGTCGTCTCAGGAGACATTCATGACGGCGGCCCCTCCGGCCCCACGTCGGACGCGCGTCTCGAAGCGCGAGCGCGAACGGTCGAGCGCGGCGGAACGGTCCGCTTGGGAGGCCGGATCGCTGCGCACGGCGTCGAGTACGGAGCGGAGCAGACGCTCCCGAGGACCGGGCAGAGGGGCCAGCGCGTACAGCAGGTACGGCACGACCGGATGAGTGCGCACGACTCCCAGGCTCTCGAGTAAATCCATGTGCGCGCTTACCGTCTCGTCGGGCAGGTCGAGAATCGTGGAAAGGTCGGAGACGAAGAGGGGAGCGGTGGACAGGCAATTCAAGATGCGTAACCGGGTGGGCTCGGCGAGCGTCACGAGTAAATCGGCGACCGGGCGCGAAGTCACACTATCTCCTTTTGCATCCCAACCTGTTGCCACGCGCGCCAAGGGTACGCGGTGGTGGCTGCAAACTATCCGCGTGCAGGACGCCCGCAATTGGGAAGCCGTGAAGGAAGCCACGAGGTTACATGAATGTAGCCAGTTCGTGACAATCGGTGTTTCCGTGGGATTTCGCGGGCCTTCCCCGTTTGCGGTAACTTTCTTTCCGCTATGCCGGGCTCTCCTCGTACCCCTGCGCTGATCCGCTTAGGCGCCATCGATATCGGCACGAATTCAATTCGACTCGTCGTGGCTGAGGTCGAGCCCGACGGCCGCTATCGCGTGCTGGAAGAAGAGCGCGAGATGACGCGCCTGGGGCATGGCCTGTTCGCGCGCGGCCGGCTGCTGAACGAGCCGATGGAGCGGTCCCTGGCCGCGCTCGCCAAGATGAACACGATCGCCAAGGGATTCGAGGTAGCAGAGCTGCGCGCCGTGGCGACGAGCGCCGTACGCGAGGCCGCGAACGGGCGGGCGTTCTGCCAGGAGATCCGGCGGCGCTGCGGGTTGCGCGTCGAGATCATCACCGGCGAGGAGGAAGCCCAGTTCGCGCTGCGCAGCGCGCTCCATCATTTCGATCTGGCCGGCCGATCGGCCGCGATCGTCGATATCGGCGGCGGCAGCATGGAGGTCACGCTCACGGCGGGCGCGGTGGTCGATGAGGTGTTGACGCTGCCGCTCGGCGCCGTGCGGCTGACCGAGAAGTACGGCGGCGACGATACGCTCTCGCCCAAGCGCTGGCGGCGGCTGCGGCGCGCGATCGACCGCGCGCTCGACGAGCGGCTGCGCAAGCCGCCCTTCCACCCGGAGATCATGATCGGTAGTGGCGGGACGTTCACCAATCTCGCCGCGATGGTGCAGCTGGAGCGCGAGGGGAGCGAGCGCGGCGTGCAGGGATACGCGATGTCGCGCGCCGACGTCGTGCACTTGCTGCACCGCCTCCGCGTGACGACGCTGGCCGAGCGGCGCGAAACCCCGGGGCTCAACCCGAAACGTGCCGACATCATCGTCGCCGGCGCCGCCGCGGTCTCCCGCCTCGCGAAACGGCTCGGCACGCAACAGATCCTCGTGAACGCCGGCGGGCTGCGCGACGGCCTGCTGCTCTCGATGATCGCCGACCACGTCCGGGTCGGGAAAGTCGACGCGGCGCGCCGGCCGCACCGGCTCGATTCGGTTCGCGCCTTCGCCCGGCAGTGCCGCTCGGCCGAGCGTCATTGCGAGCAGGTCGCGCGCCTGGCGACACAGCTGTTCGACGGGTTGGCCGAGCGTTTCGGCATCGCTGCCGGAGGACGCGAGCTGCTCGAAGCGGCGGCGCTGCTCCACGATATCGGCTACGTCATCAATCATGCGAAGCATCACAAGCACGCCTACCACCTCATCCTGCACGGCGACCTCCAGGGTTTCACCCAGCGCGAGCTTGAGGTCGTAGCGTGCGTGGCACGCTATCACCGCAAGGCGTTTCCGTCCAAGCGACATAGCGCGTTCGCCCGGCTGGAGCGGGGTGATCGCCGGCTGGTACGCGCGCTCGCGGGGATCCTGCGCGTGGCGGACGGGCTCGATCGTACGCACACGCAGCGCATCGGCGCGGTCGAGTGCTCGCTGCATCGGGGATACGTCGAGTTCACGGTGCACGCTCGCACCGATCCCAGAGTCGAAATCTGGGATGCCGAGCGCAAGGCGGGACTGTTCCAGCGCGCGTTCGACGTGGAGCCGCGGTTCGTGTGGGTGCGGGAGGCCGAGAAGCGGGTGCCACGCCCGCGCCTGCGGCTCGCCGCGGCGGGGTAACGATGGCGACGCACTATCAGCCGGCATTCCCGGCCGACCATTATCTGAACCGCGAGCTGAGCTGGCTCGAGTTCAACGCGCGCGTGCTCGAGGAGGCGGCCGATTCCACCAACCCGCTGCTCGAGCGGCTCAAATTCGCGGCGATCTTCAGCTCGAATCTCGACGAGTTCTTCGAAGTGCGCGTCGCCGGCTTGCAGCAGCAGCTGTACGCGGGGATCGAGCCGCAGGACTACGGCGCCGACGGCATCGGTCCGTTGGAGCAGCTCGCGCGCATCGAAACACGCGTCCACGCCCTCGTCGCTGAGCAGCACCGCCTGCTCGACACCGAGATCATGCCTGGCCTGGCCGCGGCGGGCATTCAGCGGATCGCGCTCGAATCGCTCGAACCGGCGGAACGGGAGCACCTCGACAAGCTGTTCGCGCGGGAGATCTACCCGATCTTGACGCCCCTCGCGATCGATCCCGGGCATCCGTTCCCGCACGTCCACAACAAGAGCCTCAACATCGTGCTGCTGGTCGAGAACGCCGAAACGGGCCAGCAGCTGTACGGCGTCGTGCAGGTCCCCGCGCTGCTCGATCGCGTCGTGGCGCTTCCCGCCGCCGAGGGCACTGGGCCGGAGCGGCTGCGGTTCGTCCTGCTCGAGGAGATCATCGCGTCGCACCTCGGCGACCTGTTCGGTGGGTTCCGGGTGCTGGCGCACACGGTGTTCCGCGTCACGCGCAACACCGACCTCGCGATCAACGAGGACGAGGCCGAGGACCTGCTCCAGACGATCGAAGAGACGCTGCGCCAGCGCATTCTCGGCGAAGCGGTGCGGCTCGAGATTCTCGCGTCGGGCGATGCGCGGTTCGCGCAGATGCTCATGGGTGCCCTCGGCCTGCGCGAACGCGACGTCTATCGCGTGAATGGACCCGTGGATCTGAACGCGTTGATGGCGCTGCACCGCGGCGAGGGCTTCCGGGCGTTGCGCGACGATGCCCTGATCCCGCGCCCCTCACCGGCGTTCGCCAGCGGCGACAACCCCTTCGACGTCATCCGCGGCCAGGATGTCCTGGTCCATCACCCCTACGAGTCGTTCGGCGCCGTGGTCGATTTCATCGACCGGGCCGCCGACGATCCGCAGGTGCTCGCCATCAAACAGACGCTGTATCGGACCAGCGGCGGGAGTCCCATCATCTCGGCGCTGGCCCGCGCCGCGCAGAATGGCAAGCAGGTCACCGCCCTCGTCGAGCTCAAAGCGCGGTTCGACGAAGAAAACAACATCGTGTGGGCCCGCGAGCTCGAGCAGGCCGGCGTTCACGTGGTGTACGGCATCGTCGGACTCAAGACGCATTGCAAAGCCGCGCTGGTCGTGCGGCGGGAAAAGGGCGGGCTGCGCCGCTACGTGCACCTCGCGACCGGCAACTACAATCCCACGACCGCACGCATCTACACCGACATGGGTCTGTTCACCGCCAACCCGGATTTCGGCGAAGATGTGAGCGAGATATTCAACCTGCTGACCGGCTACTCGCAGCGGCGTCGCTGGCGCAAGCTCGTCGTCGCGCCGGTGGAGCTGCGGGAGCGGGTGATCGCGCTGATCGAGCGCGAGCGCGGCCACGCGGAAACGGGAAAACCCGGGCGGATCATCGTCAAGATGAACGCCCTGGTCGAGGTCTCGGTGATCGACGCGCTGTACCGGGCTTCGCAAGCCGGAGTGGAAATCGATCTGGTGATCCGCGGCATCAGCTGCCTGCGCGCCGGGTTGCCGGGCGTATCCGAGCGCATCCGGGTCACCAGCATCGTCGATCGTTTCCTCGAGCACAGCCGTCTCTTCTATTTCGGCAATGCGGGGAATCCCGAGGTGTTTCTCGCCAGCGCCGACTGGATGCCGCGCAACTTCATCCGGCGGATCGAGGTGATGTTCCCCGTCGAAGATGCCCAGCTCAAGGCGCGCATCTGCGACCGCATCCTGCCCACGATCCTCGGCGACAATGTGAAGGCGCGCGTCCAGAACCCTGACGGCTCGTATCGGCGGGCCGCCCCCGCGGAAGGCCAGCCGCCGGTCCGGTCGCAGACCGCGCTACACAGCCTGGCGCGCGGCTCGGCACACGTCGTCGAGCCAAGCGGGCGCCGGCTGTTCGTTCCGGTGCTGCGGCGCAACGGCAAGGAAGGGACGCAAGAAGCGCGGCGCGCTGCCGGGGTGAGGCGCGGCCGGCGGGGCGCGAAGGGGGCGGCCAGCCGCAAAGCCCCCGACGAAGGGTCGACCTAGGCGGGCTGCTTCAGCAGGCGGGGCGCGCGCGGAGCCTTCGCGGTTGGTCGGAGTCGCCGCGCGGCTGCTTCGACATCACGCTTCAATCCGGACCCCTTCGGGGTCGATCGATTGCGCAGCTCGTCGAGCGCTGCGGTGACGTCGGCGCGCAGCACGCCCGCCGCTGCGGTAACCGCCTCCCCGTCGCTCTGCAGCGTGATCTCGAGCTCGTGCGCGTCGGTCAGCGTGCCGAACAGATCCTGCAGCTGCCGGAGCCGCTCCACGAGCGGTGCCCGCTCCGTCCCCGCGCCGCCGGGAAGCCCCGACTCGAGCGGTTCCAGGAGATACCGCACCCGCTTCGCCGCGATCCGCGTTGCATGCAGCTGATCGGCGTCTGTGGACTGTGTGACGTCGGCGAGGCGCGCGTCGAGCTCGCCCGCGTACTGCACCAGCGTCGCTGCCGCGACCGCCCGGAACGGGGCTTCGTGGAGTCCCGCGTCCGACAGGAGCGCGACCAGCCGGCGCCGCAGCTTGCGTTCCGTCTTACCAAACCAGCGTTGCAGTTTCTGCCGCGCCTGCGCGAGCTCCGCGCGTCGCCGCGCCCGGAGGCGCGCTCGGAACGGGGCCAGGGCAGCGCGCTGCGCGGCGGTGAATCGCGCCGAGCGCTCGTTGAACCACGCGAGCTGGACTTCGGCGTCGCGCGCCGCGTTCGTGGCGCGGGCCAGCCTCCGTAGCCGTCGCCGCTGCTTCTTGGGAACACTCTCGTGGATACCGGGATACGCCCGCACGGTGACGCGCAGCCGCCGGATCGCGACGCGGAAGGCGTGCAGTGCTTCGCGGTCGGAGCCATCGCCGAGGCGGACGGCAGCCGCCGTCGCGTCATCGAGGTACGCGAGCGCCACCGCGCACACACCCTGGACGGCGGGGCGATCGAGCAGATCCGCGGTGAATTCGGCCATCAGCCGAGCGACCGCAGATGACTGGGACGGAGCAGCCAGAACAGCATCGCTTCGCCGGCTTCGATGCGCTCGCCGAGATCCAGCAGGGAGGCGCCGCCCTTTCCGAGCTCCACGAAGGACCGCTCGCTCCCGGCCGTCAGCCAGCTGACCAACGAGCCCAATCCGGGCTCATGGCCGACGATGGCGACCGTCTTCTGCGTCGCCTGGGTCCGGAGCCACGGCAGCAGCGACGGAGGACGCTGTCCCGGGGCGAGGGCATCCACGAGGACCGGCTCTCCCTTGTCATACGCTCTCGCGAGAATCGTCGCGGTCTGCTTCGCGCGGGTGAGAGGACTGGTGGCTACGACATCGATCCGCGGCACGAGCGCGCGCAGTCCCTTGGCGGCCTCCTTCATCTTCTTCTTGCCGGCGTCAGTCAGCGGACGCAGCCCATCGTCCTTCGGTGCCCACGTTTCTCGCTCTTCGGCAACGCCGTGCCGGACGACCAGCAGGTGCATATAGAGGAAAGAGACGGAGCACGGAGGGGTTTGGCAACGGCAGCGGGGCCGCCGTAGCTTTCAGCGCACTATGCGGCTCCTGTGCTCGCTGCTCCTTGCGCTCCAGAGTCCTCCCGATACTGCTCACGTTGTCATTGTCGCGACGACTGATGTCCATGGCCGCGTGCTGGGCTGGGACTACGTCCGCGACCAGGCCGCGCCCGGCGGGCTCTCCCGCGCCGCGACCGCGCTCGAAACATTGCGAGCGCGCTATCCCGGAATGGTCGTGCTGGTCGACGCGGGCGACCTGCTCCAGGGCAATCCCTTCGCGACCTACTACGGCCGCATCGATCAGCGCCAGCCGAACCCGATCGTCGATGCGCTGAACGCGCTGCAGTACGACGTCGTGACCCCCGGCAACCACGAGTTCGATTTCGGGGTCGACTTTCTGCGCCGCGCCGCCGCTCAGGCGACGTATCGCTACGTGTCCGGCAACGTGTACGACTCCGCGGGGGCACCGCTGTTCTCGCAGACGGTCACCTTGCAGCGCGGGCCCGTCAAAGTCGGCGTCACCGGGTTCACGACCCCCGGGGTGACGTTGTGGGATCGCAGCCAGCTCGCCGGAAAGGTCACCGTACGACGGATCGCCGGGGCCGCACCGGCTGCGCTGGCGCAACTGCAAGGCGTCGACCTGAAGGTGGTGCTCACACACAGCGGCTTCGGCGCGTCGAGCTACGACACCACCGGTGTCGGCGCCGAAAACGATGCGGCGGCGCTCGCCTCCGTGAATCCCAAGCCCGACATCGTGATCGTGGGGCACACGCACCGCGAAGTTCGCGACACCGTGGTCAACGGTGTGCATTTCGTGCAGCCCAGGAACTGGGCGCAGAGTCTCGCCGTGGTCCACGTCTGGTTGCAAAGAGACGCCGCCGCGGGCGGCCGCTATCGCGTCACCCGGGTCCAGTCCGACTTGATCCCGCTGGCGAACGTCGCCGAGCATCAGCGGTTCGCGCGGCGGTTCGACGCCGTGCAGCAGGCGGCGCGCCTCTGGTTAGGGACGCCGATCGGCAGGGCAGGGCCGGGGTTCGATGGGCGCCTCATGCGCGCGCAGGACACGCCGCTGCTCGATTTCATCAACGAGGTGCAACGCCGCCAGAGTGGCGCGCAGCTCTCGGCAGCGGCGGCGTTCGATGTGCAGGTCGCTCTTCCCGAGGGTGAGATCCATCAGCGTGAGGTATCCGGGATCTACCCGTACGAGAACACGCTGCGCGCGGTGAAGATTTCCGGCCGGCAGCTGCGCGAGTTCCTCGAGCACTCCGCGCGCTATTATCGCTCCTACGCTCCCGGCCAGCCCGTCATCAACGACAGTGTGCCCGGTTACAACTACGACGTTGTGAGCGGGGTCGTGTACAACATCGACCTCTCACGCCCGGCCGGTCAGCGCATTCGCGGCCTCGCCTACGAAGGCACGATCGTCCAGCCCACCGACAGCTTTACGATGGCCGTGAACAGCTATCGGCAGGCCGGCGGTGGTGGATACACGATGTTGTCGGGGGCCAGGGTCGTGTACGACAAGGGCGAGGACATCCGCGATCTGCTGGTGAACGAGATCCGCCGCGCCGGCACGCTGCAGGCATCGACCTATCTGCGGCCGAGCTGGGCCATCATCCCCGACTCGGCGCGCGCGGCCGTGCGTGCGGCGTTCGCCGCCGTGGCGAGCCCGGCCGTCGTGGTGCGGACGCGCGACAGCACGTTGCTGCGTGTCCTCACGATCACCGATTTCCATGGGCAGCTCGAGCCGCGCGTCTGGGATTGGTCCGGCGGACGGCAGGTCGGCGGTGTGGGCGCGCTGAAGCCCTGGCTCGACAGTCTCGCGCGCGTGTGCGGCTGCACCAGCATACGGCTCGATGGCGGTGATGAGATGCAGGGGACGGCGCTCTCCAATGTCACGTTTGGGCGCACCACGGTCGCCGCGCTGAACGTGCTCGGCATCGACGCCGCGGCCATCGGTAATCACGAGTTCGACTGGTCGATCGACACGTTGCGCCAGCGCATGCGGGAAGCGAAGTATCCGTTCGTCTCGGCCAATATCACCACGAGGGACGGCAGCGCACGGCCGGACTGGGTCACGCCCTGGACGTTGATCACCAAGTACGGCACACGGATCGCGGTGATCGGGTTGACCACCACGGAGACGCCCACGGCGACGGCGCCGCGCAATGTGCAGGGGCTCGCGTTCGGCGACGGCGCCGCGGCGATCAAGCGGTATCTCCCGGAGGCGCGGGCGCAGGCCGATTTCGTGATCGTTGTTGCGCACGTGGGCGCGACGTGCGACTCGGGCATGGGCGGCGCCTGTCACGGCGAAGTCCTCGACGTGGCGCGCCAGCTCGATTCCGGCTCCGTCGACTTGATCGTGGCCGGGCACAGCCATCAGCGCGTCAACACGGTCGTGAACGGGATTCCGATCGTGGAGGCGCAATCGAGCGCCCGTTCGATCGGCGTCGTGGACTTTGTGCGGACAGGCGGCCGGCGCGAAGTGCGCATCGACCTGGTGACGCCGTACGCGGATCAGGTGCGGCCCGACGTCGCGCTCACCGAAGCGCTCGGCCGCCAGCAGCAGGCCGTTCGCATCATCACCGAGCGCACCGTGGGCCGGCTCAAGTTTCCGATGAAGCGCGAGGGCCAGGAGTACGGCCTCGGCCGCCTCATCGCCGATGCGCAGCGCAGCGCGGGCCGCGCGGACGCCGCCATCATGAACAACGGCGGCATCCGCGCCGATCTTCCGTCAGGCCCGGTGACGTGGGGCATGGTCTATCAGGTGCAGCCGTTCCAAAACCGGCTGCAGCGGGTTACGGTGAAAGGCTCGGTCTTGCAGGAGGCGCTCGAGCAGTGCGTGTCGGGCAACCCGGATCGCGTGCCCGATTGTCATATCGCCGGCGTCGAGGTCTGGTACGACGGGCGCAAGCCGGCAGGCAAGCGGATCGAGCGCGTGCGCTTCGACAATCGCCAGAATCTCGAGAAAGACCGCACCTACACGCTGGTGGTCAGCGACTTCATGGCGACGGGCGGTTCTGGCTTCCGGATGCTGGTCTCGGCCCCGCGCGAGGATCTCGATGTCATCGATGTCGACGCCCTGATCCGCTACCTCGCCGTGCTGCGCCCACCGGTGGAAGCGCCCGCCGCGCCGCGGTTCCATCCAGCCGGTCGCTGATGCGCGTTTTCATCAATGACAAAGCAGTGGACGTACCCCGCGGCGCGCGTGTGCGCGACGCGGTGGCGCAGGCGGACGAGGGACTCGCCAGGCTGCTGGGCAGCGCTGCCTATGTGACCGATGCCGCGGGGCGGCCGATCGACGAAGGCGATGCGGTCGGCGAAGCCGGCGCGGTATTTCGCGTGGTCGTGTCGGCAAAGCGTGAGGGCAAGCCGCGGCTCAGCAAGGACGCGCTGCGGCGCTGGCCCAAGGCGGAGCTGCACGTGCACCTCGATGGGGCGCTGCGCCCCGCCACCATGCTCGAGCTCGCGCGCCAGCAGGGAATCCGCTTGCCTGCCGACACCCCCGAAGCGCTCGCCAAGGCGATGTTCGTCCGGAATGCCAAGAACCTCGAGGAATACCTCGAGAAGTACTCGATCACGCTCTCGGTGCTGCAGA
>Ga0137428_1000221_pt1 | contig 25744 bp, 29 predicted proteins | sample EasRivERMZT718_2_FD_102305 | JGI IMG/M metagenome (GOLD analysis project Ga0137428, IMG submission 102305) | Soil microbial communities from meander-bound floodplain in the East River, Colorado, USA - East River MetaG ERMZT718_2 | ecosystem: Environmental > Terrestrial > Soil > Floodplain ...
GAGCTGCTCGACTATCAGCGCGCGCTGCACGCGGCGGCGGCGCTCGCGCCGCGGCGCCTCGCGCTCGACGCGCTGGTGCGCGAGGTGGCGCGCGGGCACGAGCTCGCCGCGCAGGCGAAGGGGCAGCGGCTCGCCCTCGAGCTCGAGCGGGTGCAGGTGAACGCCGACCCCGAGAAGCTGCGCTCGATCGTCGACAACCTGATCGGCAACGCGTTGAAGTTCACCCCCGCGGGGGGCAGCGTCGCGGTGCTGGCGCGCTCGAGCGGCGACGAGGCGGTGATCGACGTGATCGATTCCGGGCCCGGGGTGCCGGCGGAAGAGCGCGACTCGATCTTCGACTCGTTCTTCCGCGGCCGCGCCAAGGCGAGCGCGCGTGTCGAGGGCAGCGGGCTCGGCCTAGCAATCGCGCGCGAGTTCGTCGAGGCCCACGGCGGCAAGATCAGCGTGCTTGCCGAGGAGCGCGGCGCGCATTTCCGTGTCGCGCTGCCCCGCCGAATGGCGGCATGAGCGCCCGTTTCGTTTTCCTGAGCCTTGTCATCACGGGTTGCGCTTCGGTGCAACCCCTGATCAACCCGGTGGACGCCGTTGTCGGCGAGGCGATCACCACCGCGCGCGCTCCAGCGGCCGAGCAGGCGGCGGCGCTCGCGCGGGCGGAGAAGCAGGCGCGCAGCGCCGGCACCAACCCCCTCGACTGGCTGCGACTCGCCACCTTCCTCGCCACGCTGCCGCCGCCGCTGCGCGACGATGCGCGTGCGCTCGAGCTCCTCGGGCCGCTGGCGGACGCCGCCTCGCCGGGGGTCGGGCGCTTCGCCGCCCTGCTCTCCTCGCAGATCGCCGAGCGGCAGCGAATCGCCCGCGAGCTCGACCACTTCGCACGCGAGGCGCGCGAGCGTGATCGCGTCGACAAGGAGCGCGATCGCCTGGACAAGGAGCGCGACAAGCGCGAGGAAGCGCTCAAGCAGCAACTGGAGGCGCTGCGCGCAATCGAACGCGGTATCCTCGAGCGCGAGGAAAAGCTGCGCCGGAGACAGAAATGACCCTGATAGAGAAAGATCGCGGCCCGGTGCTGCTGGTCGACGACGACAAGGACCTGCTGCAGCTGATCGCGATGCGGCTCTCGGCCACCGGCTACGCGGTGACTGCGGTGGCGTCGGGCGAGGCGGCGCTCGCCGCTCTTGCCGTCGCCCGTCCGCAGGTGGTGGTCACCGACCTGCGCATGCAGGGCATGGACGGGATGGCGCTGTTCGATGCCATCCACCGCGATTCGCCGTCGCTTCCGGTGGTGATCCTGACCGCCCACGGCACCATTCCCGAGGCTGTGGCCGCCACGCGCCGCGGCGTCTTCAGCTTTCTGACCAAGCCGTTCGAGCCGAAAGTGCTGCTCGACACCGTGGCCGAAGCGATGCGGCTTTCCAGCCCGCCGGCTTCGGGGCAGCTGGAAGGCTGGCGGGTCGAAATCTTCACCCGGTCCTCGGCCATGGAGGACCTGCTGTCCCAGGCGCGCCGCGTGGCGGCCTCGGACGCGAGCGTGTGCATTTTCGGCGCGAGCGGCACGGGCAAGGAGCTGCTGGCACGCGCAATCCATCGCGCAAGTCCCCGGGCCGAATTCCCCTTCGTCGCGGTGAACTGCGGCGCGATCCCGGAAGGGCTGCTGGAGTCCGAGCTCTTCGGCCACAAGAAAGGCTCCTTCACCGGTGCCGTAGCGGACCGGCGAGGACTGTTCCAGGCGGCGCAGGGCGGCACGCTGTTCCTCGACGAGATCGGGGACATGCCTTTGCCGCTCCAGATAAAGCTGCTGCGTGCCCTGGAAGAGCGGAAGGTCCGTCCGGTCGGCTCTCACGAAAACCTCGATGTGGACGTACGTGTGATCGCTGCCACGCACCGCAAGCTCGAAGAGCGCATCGCTTCGGGCGAATTCCGCGAGGACCTCTACTACCGGCTGAACGTGGTGAAGCTCTATATCCCGACGCTTGCCGAGCGGCGCGAGGACATCCCGCTGCTCGCGAACGAGTTCCTCACGCGCCTGGGGACGCGCTACCGGCGCGGGCCGCTCGCGCTCTCGCCGGAAGCCATGGAGCTCCTCGTCTCCGCCCCCTGGCCGGGCAACGTGCGCCAGCTCCTGAACGTGATCGAGCAGGCGGTCGCGCTTTCCGCGACCGAGGTGATTCCGGAATCGCTCGTCGGCCAGGCGCTGAACGCCGGGGACACGTCGCTCACGCCTCTCGATGAAGCGCGCCGGGCTTTCGAGCGCGACTACCTGGTCCGGATCCTCAAGATCACCGGCGGCAACGTCACGAAAGCCGCGCGTCTCGCCGGGCGCAACCGCACCGAGTTCTACCGGCTGCTCGAGCGCCACTCACTCGAACCGAGCGTCTTCAAGGCCGCTTAGCCCGGCGTGAGGTTTCCTGTTCCGCGCATGGCGGCAGCGTGCCTCGCGGCAGGGCTGGCGCTGTATCCCCACTTGAGCGCGGCGCAGGGTCCGCGTATCGGCCTCGTGCTTTCGGGCGGCGGGGCGCGCGGGGTGGCGCACGTCGGCGTCCTCAAGGTGCTGGAGGAGCTGCGCGTCCCGGTGCATTGCGTGGCCGGCACCAGCATGGGCGCCATCGTCGGCGGAACCTTTGCCTCCGGCATGCCCATCGCGGAGATGGAGAAGTTCGTGGTCGAAGCGAACTGGGACGACGTCTTTCGCGACCAGCCGCCGCGCTCGGAGGTGGCGAGCCGGCGCAAGATCGACGACTACAAGACGCTGTTTGCGCCGGAATACGGCGTCAAGCGCGGCGGGCTCGCGCTGCCGAAGGGCGTGATCGCCGGCGTGTCGATCGAGGCCTTCTTCCGCCGGCTAACCGACCGCGCGGTGGCGGTCAGGGATTTCGGGCAGCTTCCCATCCCCTTCCGCGCGATTGCGGCGGACATCGAAACCGGCGAGGCGGTGGTGCTCGACGGCGGCAGCGTTTCCCAGGCCATGCGCGCAAGCATGGCGGTTCCCGGCGCGCTCGCGCCGGTGCTGATCGATGGCCGGCTGCTGGTCGACGGCGGCATCGCCAACAATCTGCCGATCGACGAGGCGCGCAAGCTGTGCGCCGACGTCGTGATCGCCGTCAACATTGGGACGCCGCCGCTCAAGCGCGGAGAAATCACCTCCGCGCTCAGCGTCGCCGGTCAGCTCGTGAGCTTCCTGGGGGCGGCGGCCGTGGAGCGGCAACTGAAGAGCCTGGGCCCGCGCGACGTCCTGATCGCGCCCGAGCTGGGCGACATCTCGGCCGGGAGCTTCGAGCGCGTCGCCGACGCGATCCGCATCGGCGAGGAAGCGGCGAGGAAGATGTCGTCCGCTCTCGGGCGCTACAGCTTTCCTCCGGGCGAGTACGCGGCGCTGCGCAGCCGCCAGAGCCTCGAGCGCAAGGAGCTCGGCATCGTGGACGAAATCCGCTTCGAAGGGCTCCAGCGCACCAATCCCAAGGTATTTCGCTCGCTGATGGAGAGCCGGCCCGGCGAGCCGCTCACCGAGGAGGTGGTGAGCGCAGACCTGCGGCGCATCTACGGGCGCGGCGATTTCGAGAGCGTCGACTACCGCATCCAGCAGGAGCCGGGGAGCCGCGTCCTCGTCATCCGCCCGCAGGAGAAGGAGTGGGGGCCCGACTACCTGCGCTTCGGCCTGGGTCTCGCGAGCGACTTCCATGGCGACAACATCTTCAACGTGCTCGTGAGCTACCGCAGGACCTGGCTGAATCGCCTGGGCGCGGAGTGGCTGACGGAGGCGCAGGTCGGCAGCAACCCCTACCTTTCGACCGAGCTCTACCAGCCGGTGGAAGAGCGCGGCCGCTATTTCGTCGCGCCGTACTTCAGGGTCGGCCAGGATTCGCGCGGCGTGTTCGTTGGCGAGGACCGCGTCGCGGAATACGAGAGCCGGGAAACCCGCGTCGGGCTCGATCTCGGAGCGGTTTTCGGAACCTTGGGCGAGGCGAGGCTCGGGGTGCTATCAAGGGACGTCGATACGAAGGTCGACACGGGTATTCCCGCGCTGCCAAGCATCTCGGAGACCAGCGCCGGGGCGCGCGCGCTGCTGTACCTCGACCAGCTCGACTATGCCTGGTTCCCGCGCGCGGGCTGGCGGTTCCTCGGCTCGGCCTACGTGGCCGACGAAGCCTTCGGATCCGATCGCAACTACAAGCGGCTCGAAGGCCAATTTACGATCGCGGAAACCTCCGGCGCGCACACCCTGAATCTCGCCGTTTCCGGCGGTACCGACCTCGATACGGACCTGCCTCCCTACGAGACATTCACCCTCGGCGGCCCGCTGCGGCTGTCGGGCTACCGCCTCAACGAATTCTCCGGCCGCGAAATGGCGTTCGCGCGCCTGGTGTATTACAACCGGGCCCTCCCGTTGCCCGACATCCTGGGAGCGGGCGTCTACGCCGGGGCCTCTCTCGAGGCCGGCCAGGTCCGCGGCCGCTTCGACGGCTTGCCCAACCAGGGCACGGTCTGGTCGGGGTCGCTGTTTCTTGCTGCGAACAGTTTCGTCGGCCCTGCGTATTTCGGCCTCGGCGCCGGCGAAAGCGGACGCTGGAGCCTGTACCTGCTGCTCGGCGCTCCGTGAGCTAGCCGGGGCGCCGGGAAAACGCCCAGCGTCGCATCAAGGCGATGGCGAGGGCGCAGGCGAGCGCAAAGGCGCCGATCACGTGGAACCCGGTCACGATGCCGTAGCGGTCGGCGACAAATCCCATCACGAGCGGCGTCGTCAGGTGCGAGACGCTCCAGCCGAGGCCGCCCAGCGCCAGCGCCGAGCCGCGCTCCTCGACCCGGCTCGCCTCGGCGATGGTGATCTGGAAGTACAGCGTCATCGCCGCCGTGCCGGCGCCGACCACCAGCAGCCAGAAAGCGATCGGCGCGATATGGTTCACGGTCGGCACCAGGCCTACGGCCGCCGCGACCGCGATCGCGCAGCCCACGGGCCACAAGGTCTGCGGGCCGGTGCGCACGAAGCGCGCCGCAAGCAAGCTGGCGAAGATGGACCCCACCGCTCGCAGCGCGAGGAGCACTCCCGAGGTCGCTTCGCCGTACCCGTAATGCGCGAGCAGCACGGGATAGAAGGACATCGAGAGCGAGAACGGCAGCGCCGAGACATAGGCGCAAAGGATCGAGTAGGCGATGATCTTTTCGCGCAGCAGCGGCAGGTAGCTGGCGAGCACGTGCCGGGCCGGGGGCGGCTTGGACGGCTGCGCCGCGGTCCCGAGAGCGGCCACGAAAGCGATCGCGCCGGTCGCCGCCAGCACGAAGAAGGTGGCCTGGAATCCTGCCGCGGCGAGCAGGAACCCGCACAGGGTCGTGCCGACGATCTGCCCGAGATTGGTGGTGGCGTTGAGGCGCCCGAGCTGCACGCCGCGCGCGCCCGGAAGCTCGCTCGCCATGGCCCAGTTCGCCGGCCAGAACGCAGCGCGCGCCAGGATGAAGACCGCCTGGCCGGCGAGCAGCATCCAGAAGCCTTTGGCGAACACGAACCACAGGCCGGCGGCGACGGTGGCGATGCACGAGCCGAGCAGGATGCGCCGCCCGCCGATGCGGTCGGTGTAGGCCCCGCCGACCAGATTGAGGGGTGCCTGGGCGAGCACCGGCAGGGCGAACAGGATCCCGATCTCGGAGTTGGACAGCCCCTGGGAATAGGCGTACAGGGGCACCGCCAGCCACGTCATCCCCAGGCCGAAGTTCCAGGCGAGCGACGCCAGGAAGAAGAAGGGGTGCGGCAGCACGCGCCATTATGTTTGGGAAGGCGTAAGCCGATGCCGGCCGTTTCGACCAATGGCCATGCTCAGAGGGGTTTTTCTCGTCGGCGCGATTCTGGCTTTCCCGGCCCAGGCAGCCCAATGCGTCTCGGAATCGGGGCCGGGGACGACGGCGCTGGTCGAGCTCTACACCTCCGAGGGGTGCTCGAGCTGCCCGCCTGCGGACCGCTGGCTGGCGAGCCTCGGCCAGCGCTACGCGCCCGCTAGCGTGGTTCCGCTCGCGCTGCATGTCGACTACTGGGACTACATCGACTGGAAGGATCCGTACGCCAAGCGAGAGTTCGCGCTGCGGCAGAAGAAACTCACGCAGCTCCAGCGCCTGGCGTTCGTCTATACGCCGCAGGTCGTGGTGCAGGGCCGCGATTTTCGCGGCTGGGGGACAAAGAGCTTCGACGACGAGCTAACGCGAATCAACGCCCAACCTGCCAGGGCACGCCTGAAACTCGAACTGCTGGGAGCGGATACCAGGGGCCTTCACGTAGAGGCAAGCGCTGAGCTCGTTGCGCCCCTCGACGATGCCGTGCTCTACCTTGCTGCCTACCGAAGCGGGCTGGAAAGCCGGGTCACGGCTGGAGAAAACCGCGGCCGCATCCTCACGCACGACCAGGTCGTGCTGGACTGGCTGGGGCCCTTCCCCATCACCGGCCGGCTGGTGGAGCGGCGTACGCTGCCGCTACTGCCGGGCGCCGGCGCGGCGGGCTCCGGGGCGGCCGCATTCGTGCAGAGCCGCCGCACCGGGGAGGTGCTGCAGGCCCTTCTACGTTCTGCCTGCTAAGGCCCCGATTTTCCTTTAGTATTCGCGCCTGTTACAGACCCGGCCGGGGGCCGGGCCACGGAGACAAGCGCCAATGCAAGCGACGCAGATCCGGCAAAAGGACGGCGTCTTCTACTTTGCCAGCTACCCGGCCAAGGATCTGCTCGGGAAGGTGCGCTTCATCAGCCGCTTCTACGGCGAAGGCGAGGAGATCAGCCCGAGCCGCATCTCCGAGGACGACGACATCGCGCAGTTCATCAGCCGGATCGAGCGCACCGACAAGGCGTTCCAGCGCTCGCTGTCGCGCTCCAAGGTGCGCCAGCTGAAGAACTTCTACGAGACCGCGATCTCGCAGCCGCCGATTCCCGGCACGGTGCTGCTCTTTACGTCGGAGCGCCTGAACTTCCGCGCCGATGGCGGCGGCGGCGCCGGCTCCCTGAGCGAGCCCTCGGCGAAATACCTCATCATCGACGGGCAGCACCGCCTCGCCGCGCTGCGCTTCTACCTGCACGAGCGGCCCGACGACGCCGCGTCGATCAACGTCCCGTGCGTGATCTTCGACGGCCGCAGCGAGGATTTCGCCACCGAGATGTTCGTCATCATCAATTCGACGCCGACGCGCATCAACAAGAGCCACCTCGTCGACCTCTACGAGCACGTGTCGTTCGCCGCGCCCGACCGCAAGTTCGCGGCGCGCCTGGTGGAAAAGCTCTACACCGAGGGCGACAGCCCGCTGCGCTACCGCATCAACCGCCTGGGCGGCCGCAGCCAGCGCGACAAGTGGGTGCTGCAGGCCGAGCTCTTCAACGAGCTGCACCGCTGGGTGCGCGGGCGCTGGCGCTCGATCCAGCTCGCCGGCGGCAGCTCCAAGGAAGTGCCGCGCTACTACGCGGTCATCCGCGACTTCTTCAAGGCTGCAAGATCGGTGTTCGGCGACACGGTCTGGGGCAAGGAAAACTACATGGTCACCAAGCCCGTGACCATCAAGGCGATGGTGCGCGTGTGCGCCGACCTCGCGCGCGACGACGCCGAGCCCGAAGCCGGTCGCGTGGCGCGCTGGGAGCAGCGCCTCGGCCCCTGGGGCGAGATGGCGCGGCAGTTCCGCGACGAAGGCTTCTACGAGCGCTTCCCGGCCAAAGGCGAGGTCGAGCGCGTCGCCCGCATCCACCGCGACCTCTCCCGCGCCGCCGGCATCGAGAAGAGCTAGCCTCAGGAATACGCCGGCGCAGGCGCTGTTGGCCGCGTATGAGGCTTCTACCTGTAGTCCTTGCTCTGCTTGCGGGCTGCGCCAGCATGGATCCGGAGAGCTGCCGCGGCGCCAACTGGTACGACCTCGGCTTCCGCGACGCGATCTTTGCGCTCCAGCGCCAGGACGACGTCTATGCGTTGCAGTGCGAGCGGCACGGCGTGACAGTCGACGTGGCGCGCTACGTGCAAGGGTGGACGGAGGGCAAATATGAAGCGGACCGGCGCAGGGCTAACTCTCACGGCTAGCGTCCTGCTGCTCACGGCCTGCGCCGGCATAGACGGGGTCGGCTGCAGCCGCGCCAACTGGTATGACCTCGGCTATCGCGACGCGATGTTTGGAATTATCCCGCAGGACGATCTCTACGCCCAGAATTGCGAGCGGCACGGCGTCAAGGTGGACGTGGCGCGATATCGCCAGGGTTTCCGCGAGGGCATGTATGAAATGGATATCCGCAGGGCAGGTTCGCACGACTAGCGCCTCGCTCGCCGCCGCGCTGCTGGCAGGCTGCGCGGGAATGGGCGACGCCGAATGCCGCGGCGCGAACTGGTACGACGTCGGCTACCGCGATGCCAGGTTCAAGCTGCAGAGCCAGCAGGGCATCTACGCCCAGCAGTGCCAGCGCCACGGCGTCACGGTCGACGCTGCGCGCTATGAGCAGGGCTTGCGCGAAGGCCGCTACGATTTCCCCGATCGCTTGATGTAGACATGAAGCCGACGAGCCTCTTGGTCCTGGCTGGCGCGCTGCTTTCGGGATGCGCCGGGATGAGCGACGCCGAATGCCGCAGCACCAACTGGTACGCCCTTGGAGAGCGCGACGGACTGCACTACGGCCTGCGCCCCCATGTCGACCAGTATGCCTACCAGTGCACCAGGCACGGCGTCCAGGTCTCCGAGCCGGACTACATGGCCGGCTGGACCGACGGCTACCGGGAATTCATCCGGCGCAGCACCGGCGCCGATTGCTGCGCACCGAACTGAAGACGACCAGGCCTATGACGTCGCGCCGGCCCTCGCCAGGCGCCTGATCTCGGCCTCGCTGTAGCCCAGCTCCGAGAGAATGGCGGCGGTGTGCTCGCCCGCCGCCGGAATCGCCCCCATGCGCGGTTCCATGCCGTCGATATTCACCGGCGGCTTCAGGACCTCGATCTCGCCCGCGGGCGAGCCGACCTTTGCCCATCGGCCGCGCGCCCGGAGCTGCTCGTGGCGCCAGAACTGCTGCATGTCGTTGAGCCGCGCGTTGGCGATATCCGCGCCGTCGAGCCTTTCGACGATCTCGCCCGCCGTCAGCCCGGCGAAGACCGCGTCGATCTCCCGATGCATCGCATCGCGATTGCGCAGGCGCTCCGGGCCCGACGCGAAGCGCGGATCCTGCGCGAGCGTCGCCTTCCGCAGAACCTTCTCGCAGAAGCCCGCAAACTCGCGTTCGTTCTGCACGCTCAGGAACACGGTCTCGCCATCGCCCGCCCGGAACGGGCCATAGGGCACGATGGTCGAGTGGTGCGCGCCCGAGCGCGGCGGCGCGGCGCCGCCGTACGCGGTGAAGTACGCGGGGAAGCCCATCCATTCGCCGAGCGCTTCGAGCATGGTGATGTCGATCGCCGCGCCTTCGCCGCTGCGTTCGCGGCGCAGCAGCGCCGCGAGGATCGACGAGAAGGCATACATGCCGGCGGCGATATCGGCCGCCGGGATGCCGGCCTTGGCCGGAGCCTCGGGCGTGCCGGTCACGGAGAGCAGGCCGGCTTCGCATTGCACCAGGAGGTCGTACGCTTTCTTCGACGCGTAAGGACCGGCGGGGCCGTAGCCCGAAATGCCGCACCAGATCAGCCGCGGATGCCTTTCCCGCAGCTCGCGGGAGCCGAGGCCCAGGCGCTCCACCGCGCCGGGCGCGAGGTTATGGAGGAACACATCGGCTTTCTGCAGCAACTTTTCCATCACTGCTTTCGCTTCGGGGTGCTTCACGTCGAGCGCAAGGCTCTCCTTCGAGCGGTTCACCCACACGAAGTGGGAGGAGAGCCCCTTCACCGTGCGGTCGTAGGCGCGTGCCGCGTCGCCGCCTTGCGGACGCTCGATCTTGATCACCCGGGCACCGAGCTCGGCGAGCTGGCGCGTTGCGAACGGCCCGGCAATCACCTGCTCGAGCGCGACGACGGTAATGCCGTCGAGCGGTCTCATTGGAACGAAATTCTCAATCCATGGAGAGGCAAGCCGGCGAGCTCGGTATGCCAGGCTTCGCCCGGGGCCACGGGATGCGCATCCGTGAGCACGCCGGTGGTCACGATCTCGCCCGCGTCAAGCGGCGGCGCTTCCGGCTGCTTCTCCAGAAGCGCCACGAGAAACCCCAGGGAAGCGAGCGGGCTGCCCAGCACGTTCGCGCCGACGCCGCGATCGACCAGACGTTCGCCCTTGAAGAGTTTCGCTTCGACGAGGGGTAGTTTTTTCGCCAGATCCGGCACGTCGTTCACTTTGATGGGCGTCCCCACAATCAGCCGTCCATGCAGGCCGTTATCCGCGGTGCAATCCGCGATCGTGACCTTCCAGTCCGCGTGATGGCACTGCACGATTTCCACCGCATGCGCCATCCATTCGAGGCACGAGAGAATCTCATCGGGTTCAGCGTTCCGCGGCCGGCGATTCAATCGGAAGCAGATCTCGGGCTCGATGCGCGGCTGCACCAGTCCGGCGAGGCTGACCGAAGCGCGATCGCTCTGCGCGCGGATCAACGTCCGGTCGTAGACCATGCCCCACATCGGCTCGTACACGCCGTAGCGCTCCCACAACGTGCGGTTCGTGAAGCCGATCTTGCGGCCGGCGGGCTTCCAGCCGCTCGCCAGGCGGTGCTCATGCAGCACGCGTGCCGCGCGGTAGCCGGCGTCCGGAGTGAGGCCCGGATAGCGTTCGCTGAAGAGAGGGACGATCCGGGCGGCTTGGTGTACCTGCACCAGCTCTTCGCCTAGCATGCGGCGATTCTAGTAAATTAGCCGTCGCATGGACCATGCGATCGTCTGGGCGGTGACCGGGCTGGTGCTCGTGATCGTGGAGCTCCTGACGGGCACGTTCTACCTGCTGGTGCTCGGGATCGCGGCGTTCGGAGCCGCGGCAGCGGCCTACTTCGGATTCGAATTCGGCGCGCAGGCGATCGTGGCGGCAGTGATCAGCGCGGCGGGCTGCTACGGCGTGCACGTCTACAAGGCGAGGAACCGCGCGCAGCAGATGGCGCCGATCGACGCCGGCATGCCGGCGAGCTTCGAGAGCTGGCTCGACGCCGGGGCGCGGCTGGCGAGGGTACGCTACCGCGGCGCGAGCTGGGACGCTCGCGTCGAGGGATTGGAAGCCATTGAACCGGGCGCGACGGTCTATGTGCTTGCGGCCGACGGCAATACGCTTCGTGTAGCCAAGAATCGCCCATAGAAGGGAGCCGGAGAACCCCGGCCTAAACCAATAAGGGGGGAACATGTTCTGGAAGCTCGCAATCGCCGTCGGCGCGGCAGTCGCCGCGTCGTTCGTCCCGGTCCTGGCGAAGTACTGGTTCTGGATCCTGCTCATCGGCCTGGTGGTGGCGTTCGTCATCGAGGGCGTGCGCATCGTGCCGCAGCAGAGCGCGTGGGTGATCGAGCGGCTCGGCCGCTTCCACGGCACGCTCGAGCCCGGGCTGAACCTGATCATTCCGTTCCTCGACCGCGTCGCCTACGTGCACTCGCTGAAGGAAGTGCCGCTCGACGTGCCCGAGCAGGTGTGCATCACCAAGGACAACACCCAGCTCGGCGTCGACGGCATCCTCTACTACCAGGTCACCGACCCGCGGCTCGCCTCGTACGGCTCGTCGAACTACATCGCCGCGATTTCCCAGCTCGCGCAAACCACCTTGCGCAGCGAGATCGGCAAGATGGAGCTCGACAAGACCTTCGAGTCGCGCGACGAGATCAACCGCCAGATCGTCGCCTCGCTCGACGAGGCGGGGCGCAACTGGGGCATCAAGGTGCTGCGCTACGAGATCAAGAGCCTGACCCCGCCCGAGGCGATCCTGCGCTCGATGCAGCAGCAGATTACCGCCGAGCGCGAGAAGCGCGCCCTCATCGCCAAGTCGGAGGGCGAGCGCCAGCAGGAGATCAACGTCGCCGACGGCGAGAAGCAGGCCGCGGTGCTGCGCTCCGAGGGCGAGAAGCAGGCGGCGATCAACAAGGCGCAGGGCGATGCCACCGCGATCCGGGTCATCGCGGAGGCGAACGCGGCGGCAGTGCGCGCGGTGGCCGAGGCGATCGGCGACAAGGGCGGAATGGACGCGGCGAACCTCAAGGTGGCGCAACAATATGTCGAGGCCTTCGCGCATCTCGCCAAGACCTCCAACACCTTGATTCTTCCCGCGAATGCGGGCGACGTGGCGGGAATGGTGGCGACTGCGATGACGGTGCTCGACAAGACGCGCCAGGGACAGGCGGCAGCCAAGACCTGATGTAGCGATAGTCCTACCGGACTATAGCGATCCGCCTACAGGAGGATAGAAAACTCGGGCCGAAAGTCGCATCATCCCTACCTGTGTAGATCACGGTCTACACCGAGCAGGTACGTGGCCAGCACGCTGTTAGCAGCCTCAGGCCGAGAGACGGATCCGAAGGCGGGACCCGTCCACGGTAGGGCCAAACAAAGTGTAGTCGCTGCTTGATCGTCGCTTGAGAGGCAATCCCGGAGGGCACGGCTAGCGGCCGTGCCCTCTTTCATTTCAGGATCCATTGTGCGCAAGGCAGAGTCGCCGCGCTATCGCCGCGCGCGGCGTCACATTGTCGCGTTTCCCGGATTTGCCCTTAGCTCGCGGGCGACGTCGTTCGGTGGCGTCACACGCCGAACACCTACTCTGCCGTCACGCCGGCGCGCTTGACCACCGGCCCCCATTTGTCGATCTCGGCCTTGACGTAGGCGTGGAACTGCTCGGGCGTTCCCTGGACGAGCTCCGCGCCGCGCTCCTCCATCGGGTTGCGCACCTCGGCGGATACCGTCGCGCGGTTGAGCGCCTGGTTGACGCGGCCGACCACTTCGCGCGGCGTTTTCGCGGGCGCGGCGAGGCCGAACCACGCCGTGACCTCGTAGCCCTTGAGGCCGACTTCGTCCAGCGTCGGCAACTCCGGCATCGCCTTGCTGCGCGTGCGGCTCGTCACCGCGAGCGCGCGCACCCTGCCCGATTTGATGTGCCCCACCTGCGGCGGCAGGTTGTCGAACATGAGTTGCGTCTCGTTCGCGAGCATCGCGACCTGGGCCGGGCCGCTGCCGCGGAACGGGATGTGAACGATGAAAGTCCCGGTCATGCTCTTGAACAGCTCCATCGACATTTGCGGCGACGTGCCGTAACCGGGCGAGGCGTAGTTGAGCCTGCCGGGATTCGCCTTCAGGTGCTTGATCAGCTCGGGCACCGACTTCGCCGGGACCGAAGGATGCACGACCAGCACATTCGGCACGGTGCCGTAAAGGCCGATGAAGGCGAAATCGTTCAGCGTGTGATAGTTCAGCTTCGCATAGATGTGCGGGCTGATGCCGAACGATGGATTCGCCATCACCAGGATGTGGCCGTCGGGGTTTGCGCGCGCCACGGATTCAGCGCCGACATTCCCGCCGGCGCCTGAGCGGTTCTCGACCAGGACCGACTGGCCGAGCTCCTTTGCCAGCGCCGGCGCGACGACGCGCGCGACGATGTCGATCAGCCCGCCGGGCGGGTACGGCACGACGATGGTGACCGGCCGCGAGGGGTAGGCCTGCGCCAGGGCGAGGAGGGGCGTAAACAGCGCAACGGCGAGGAATGCCTTCATCGGATTCTCCGTCTGCATTTTCCTTCTAATCGACCCTGGCGCCGGAGTCCTTGACGATCTTTCCGAGCCGCGGGATCTCGTTGCGCATGAAAGCGGCAAGCTCCTCGGGCGTGATGCCGCCGGCATCGAGGCCGAGGTCCTGCAGCCTCTTCGCGTTCTCGGGCGTGCGCAGGATTCGGGCGGTCTCGGCGTGCAACCGCGACACGATTTCCTTCGGCGTGCCGGCGGGGGCGTACATCGCCTGCCAGGAGCTGATGTCATAGCCCGCGAGCCCGGCCTCGGCCATGGTCGGCACCTCGGGCGCGACGAACGAGCGCTTCGCCGACGTGACCGCGAGCGCCTTCAACTTCCCCGCTTTGACCTGTGGATACGCGGTGGTGATGTTCTCGAAGCTCAACTGGATCTGGCCGGCGAGCAGGTCCGGGATCATCGGGCCGCTCCCCTTGTAGGGAACGTGCTGCATCTGCGTGCCGGTCATGATCTTGAACAGCTCGCCAGAAATATGCTGGGACGTGCCGTTGCCGGCCGAGCCGAAGCTGTACTTGTTCGGGTTGGCCTTGAGCAGTGCCACCAGCTCGTTCACCGAGCCGACGTTGAGGCTGGGATGAACGATCAGCATGTTGGGCAGCGACGCGAGCAGCGTGATCGGCGCGAAGTCCTTGAGCGGGTCATAGGGCAGCTTCGCGTAGAGGCTGGCGTTGATCGCGTGCGAGCTGATGGTGCCGCCGCAGAGGGTGTAGCCGTCGGGCGCGGCGCGCGCGCATTCCGCAGCGCCGATGGACCCGGCTTGGCCGGGCTTGTTTTCTACGACTACGGGCTGGCCGAGGGACGCCGACAGGCCGCTTGCGACCATGCGGCCAAGGATGTCGGTCGTGCCGCCGGGCGCGAAGTTCACGATGTACTTGATCGGCTTGTTCGGCCAGGCCTGGGCGTGCGCTGCCGCGGGGACTGCGAGCGCTAGGGCAAGAACTGCTGCAAGAAAAACGGCGCGCATCGGCATCTCTCTCCTCCTCGGGAAGACCCGAGGATCATAGCGCGCCGACGCTGCCCTAGTGGACCTGCGTATTCGCCTCCTCGCGCTCACAGGCGTTCGTCCAGGCGCCGTGCAGCGCGGCACAGATGTCGCGCAGCACCGGCGCGGCGTCGGGGTGGAGGGCGAGCGCCTGCATGTGGCGCGATACGCATACCGCGAGACGCGGGCAGCCGGTGCGCGCGTAGTGGGTCATCAGGTACACGAGCGCCGCGGTGATGGTCTCGACGCGGCTCTCCTCGGGGTCATTCGGGTGCATGGCCAGCTCCTTGGTGGTGAGGTGCTGGCTGGCTGCGGCGCAGGCGCCGCTTGCTGGCTCGCGGGGTTGTACGGTCTAGGCGGTCAGGATCAGCTTTCCGTTCTGCGTCAGCCGCAGGCGGTATTCGCGCCCGTTGTGCAGGATCACCAGCTCCCGTCTGCCCTCCAGCAGCGCCCGGCTGGAGATGCGCTTGGGCTCTTCCTTGGGAGGGTGATTCATGGACAAACGATAATTATTCTCATCTTTGATGTCAAGGCATATTCAGCAGGCGCAACAAAGCGTTACCTGATAGTGACCACTAACACTCCTAGGCGACGCGCGTCAGTACCGGCTTGCCGGCGAAGTGCCGCCGGAGGTTCTCGATCTGCAGGTCGCCCATCGCCTTGCGCGTCTCGACCGTGGCGCTGGCGACGTGCGGGAACAGCACCGCGTTGTCGAGGGTGAAGAATTCCGGCGGCACGCGCGGCTCGTCGGCGTACACGTCGAGCCCGGCGCCGGCGATCTTTTTCTCCTGCAGGTAGCGCAGCAGCACCGGCTCGTCCACCACCGAGCCGCGGGCGATGTTCACCAGGTAGCCGTCCGCGCCGAGCGCCTGCAGCACTTTCTCGCTGACGATTTTGCTCGTCTCGGGTCCGCCGGGCGTGACGACCATCAGCACGTCGGAATTCTTCGCCAGCGTCGCCGGGTCCGGATCGTACGGGTACGGCACGTCCTTCCTGTTGCGGTTGTGGTAGCGGATTTTCATGCCGCACGCCGCCGCGCGTTTGGCGATCGCCTCGCCGATGCGTCCCAGGCCGAGGATGCCGAGCGTCTTGCCGCCGAGCGACGTGGCGAGGGGATAGGGCCCGCGCGAGGCCCAGTTGCCGGCGCGCAGGTAGCGCTCGGACTGCGGGAACTTGCGCACCGTGTTCATCACCAGCGCGAGCGCGGTGTCGGCGACGCACTCGTTCAGCACGTCGGGCGTGTTGGTGACGATGATCTTGCGCTTCTTCGCGTCGTCCAGGTTGATCGCGTCCACGCCGACGCCGAAGTTCGAGATGATCTCGAGCCTGGGCAGCGCGTCCATCAGCTTGCCGTCGACCGCCATCGGGCCGAAGGTGGCGAGCCCGCGCACCGCAGGGGAATGCTGCTTCAGAAAGGCTGCGCGGTCCGGCGCATCCGCGAGCAAATGCGTGTTGAACTCCGACTGCAGCGTGGCCATCGTGCCGGCGTGGCCCTTGGCGGTGATGATGATCTCGGGTTTCATGGTTTCTTGAACTTCGCGGCGAGCGCTTCCGCGCCCCGCGCCAGGATGCCGACGTCAGCGCCGACCGCGACGAAGAGCGCCCCGCACTCGAGCCAGTGGCGCGCGTCGGCCTCGTTTGGCGTGAGGATGCCCGGCGCCTTGCCGGCTTTGCGGATGCGGCGGATGGCGTCGTCGATCAGCGGTTTCACCTTGGGGTTTGCGACTTCGCCGGCATGGCCCATGGACGCGTGCAGGTCCGCAGGACCGATGAACACGCCGTCGACGCCGTCTATTTCGCAGATCGCCTCGATGTTGTCGAGCGCCGGCTGGGTCTCGACCTGCACCAGCACGCAAATCTCCTCGTGCGCCCGGTGCGCGTAATCCTTGATGCGGCCGAAGCGGGTGGCGCGCGTGGTGCCCGCGACGCCGCGCACGCCGACGGGCGGGTAGCGCGTGTGCGCGACGGCGCTACGTGCCTCCGCGGCGTTCTGGACGTAGGGAATGAGGAGCGACTGGGCGCCGATGTCCAGCACGCGCTTCATGTTCACCATGTCGTTCCACGGTACGCGCACCACCGGATGCGTGGGGTACGGTGCCGCGGCCTGCAGTTGTGTTAGCAGGCTCTCGATGTCCGCGGGCGAATGCTCGCTGTCGAGCAGGATCCAGTCGAACCCGGCGCCGGCGATCACCTCCACGGTGTAGTTCGACGACAGGCTCGACCACAGGCCGATCTGCGGCTTGCCTGCGCGCAGCGCGCGCTTGAAGGCGTTCTGCGGCATTTCCATCAGTGGATCTCCGGCTCCGGCACCGGCGCCGTGCCTTCGAGGAAGTCGAAGTCGCAGCCCTGGTCGGCCTGCTTCACGTGCTGCGCGAAGATCGCGCCGTAGCTGCGCTCGTATTTCCGTACCGGGGGCTTCCAGGCGCTCTTCCGCTTCGCGAGCTCGGCATCGGCGACCTTCAGGTTCAGGACCCGCTTCTCCACGTCGAGCTCGATCAGGTCGCCGCTCTTCGCCAGAGCGAGCGGCCCGCCAACGTAGGACTCGGGGGCGACGTGCAGCACGCAGCAGCCGTAGCTCGTGCCGCTCATGCGCGCGTCCGAAATGCGCACCATGTCGCGCACGCCTTGCTTCAGCAGCTTTTTCGGCACCGGCAGCATGCCCCACTCGGGCATCCCGGGCCCGCCGAGGGGACCGGCGTTGCGCAGCACCAGTACCGAGTCCTTGTCGCAGTCGAGGTCGTCGCGGTCGATGCGCGCTGCCATGTCGTTGTAGTCGTCGAACACCACCGCTTTCCCGACGTGCTTCAGGATTTTGGTCGCCGCCGCCTTGATCACCGCGCCGTTGGGCGCGAGCGTGCCGCGCAACACGACCAGGCCGCCCGAGGCTTTCAGGGGATTGCTTCTTTTCCGGATCACGTCTTCGTTGTAGATGTTCGCGCCCTGCAGGTTCTCGCCGAGCGTCTTGCCGTTCACCGTCCTGCAGTCCAGGTTCAAGAGATCCTTCAGCTCAGCCAGCAGCGCGCGCAGGCCGCCGGCATAGTAGAAGTCCTCCATCAGGTACTTGTCGCCCGAGGGCCGCACGTTGGCGAGCAGCGGCACCTTCGCCGAGAACTGGTTGAAGCGCTCCAGGGGGAACTTGACGCCGGCGCGGCCGGCCATGGCGACCAGGTGGATCAGCGCGTTGGTCGAGCCGCCCATCGCCATCAGGGTGACCGCGGCGTTGTCGAAGGAGTTCGCGCCGAGGAGATCGCGCGGCTTGAGATCCTCCCAAACCATCTCGACGATGCGCTTGCCGGTCAGCGTCGCCATCTTCGAATGGTTGGAATCGGGCGCTGGGATCGAAGAGGCGCCGGGCAGCGTCAGGCCGAGCGCCTCGGCGAGCGACATCATGGTCGCGGCGGTGCCCATGGTCATGCAGGTGCCGGGCGAGCGGGCGATCCCGTCCTCGATCTCCTTCCAGTCCTTCTGCGTGATGTTGCCGGCGCGCAGCTCGGCCCAGTACTTCCAGGTATCCGAGCCCGAGCCGAGCGTGGTGTCGCGCCAGTGGCCGCTGAGCATCGGTCCCGCCGGCATGTAGATCGCCGGCAGGTTCATGCTGGTCGCGCCCATGACCAGGCCGGGCGTGGTCTTGTCGCAGCCGCCCATCAGCACCGCGCCGTCGGCCGGATAGGAGCGCAGCAGCTCCTCGGTCTCCATGGCGAGGAAGTTGCGGTACATCATGGTGGTGGGCTTCTGCATCACCTCGGCGAGCGCCATCGCCGGCATCTCCACCGGGAAGCCGCCGGCCTGCCAGACGCCGCGCTTCACTTCCTCGGCGCGCTGCTTGAAGTGCGTATGGCAGGTGTTGATGTCCGACCAGGTGTTGATGATCGCGATGACCGGCTTGCCGGCGTAGTCGCTGCGGTCATAGCCCATCTGCGCGGTGCGCGAGCGATGGCCGAACGAGCGCATGTCGTCCACCCCGAACCAGCGGTGGCTGCGCAGCTCCTCGGGCTTCTTCCTGCTAGTCAAACTTCGCTCCCGAGTCCTTGACCACCTTCGCCCATTTGGCCTGCTCGCTCTCCATCCAGCGGCCGAGCGCCTCCGGCGTTCCGGTACGCACGTCGGTGCCCTGCCGGGCGAAGCGTTCCTTCATCTCCGCCGTGTTGAGCACCTTCACCAGCTCGGCGTTGAGCTTCGCCACCGTCTCGCGCGGGGTGCCGCGCGAGCCGACCACGCCCTGGAACGATCCGGTTTCGAAGCCGGGCAAGCCCTGCTCGGCGACGGTCGGCGTATCGGGCGCGCTCGGCATGCGCTGCGCGCTCGAGATCGCCAGCGCCTTCAGCCTGCCGCCGGTGACGTGCGGCCAGGTCGCGAGCATGCCGTTGAACAGGACGTGCGCCTGGCCGCCGACCACGCCGGTGATCGCGTCGGCGCCGCCCTTGTACGGAATATAGGTCCAGTCGATGCCCATCCGCTGCGCGAACTCGATGCCGGCAAGCTGCGGCGCGCCGCCGATGCCCGAAATGGCGAAATTGAGCTTGCCGGGATAGGCCTTGGCCATCGCCACGAGCTCCTTCACGTTCTTCACCTGCACCTCAGGGTTTACCGCGAGGACGTGCGGCGAGTACGACACCATCACCACGGGCGTGAAGTCCTTCGACGGATTGAACGGCAGCTTGGGGTAGACGCTCGCGCTGATCACCAGCCCGCCGAGGTCGGTGAGGAGCAGGGTGTATCCGTCGGGCGGGCTCTTCGCGACGAAGTCGGCGCCGACGTTGCCGTTGGCGCCAGGCCGGTTGTCCACGATCACCGGCTGGCCCCACGCGTCGGTGAGCTTCGGTCCGATCTGGCGCGCCAGGATATCGGACGTGCCGCCCGCGGCGTAGGGAACGATGATGCGGATCGGCTTGCCCGGGTAGGTCTGGGCGAGCGCCCCCGGGATGTGAAGCGCAACGGCAGCGCTGAAAAACGAAACGACAACCAGGAACAGGGCGCGCATTGGGGGTCTCCTCCTTGGGACAGTCCTCGCGCGAACTTTAGCAGTAAACTGCGCCGCTTCCACCGGAGAGCCCATGACCCGTTTCATCGCATTTGCCCTCGCCCTCGTCGCGAGCGGCGCGGCAGCGCAGAGTTTCCCGTCCAAACCGATCCGCGTGATCATCCCGTTCGTCGCCGGGGGCTCCTCCGACATCGTCGGGCGCGCGATCGCGTCGAAGTTCCAGGAGCTCCTCGGGCAGGCGGGGGTGGTGGAGAACCGGCCGGGCGCCAACGGCGCGATCGCCGCGGAATTCGTCGCCAAGGCCGACCCCGACGGCTACACGATCCTCGTCGGCTCGATCGGCGTGTTCTCGATCAATGCGGCGCTGTTCAAGGACCTGCGCTACCACCCGGTGCGCGACTTCGCGCCGATCACGCTCGCCGTCACCACGCCCAACGTGCTGATCACCAAGCCGACGCTCGCAGCCGCGTCGCTGAAAGAGCTGGTCGACCACATGAAGAAGAACCCCGGCAAGCTCTCCTACTGCTCGAGCGGCACGGGCTCGTCGGATCACCTCACCGCCGAATTGCTGAAGCAGGCCTCGGGCACCGACGCGGTGCACGTCCCTTATAAGGGAGGCGCCGCTTGCCAGACCGACATCATGGGTAACCAGGTGGACTTCTCGTTCCAGAACCTCGGCGCGGTGACCAACTACATCAAGGGCAAACGGATGAAGGCGCTCGCCGTGACCGCCAAGGCGCGGCATCCGCAGCTGCCGGAGGTGCCGTCGGCGGGCGAGGCGGGCTTCGCTGACCTGGTGGTCACGTCCTGGCAGGCCGCGGCGGCGCCGGCCAAGACACCCAAGGACGTGGTCACGCGCCTGCACGGCGCGATGGTCAAGGCGCTGCGCTCGCCGGATATCGCCGAGCGCATGAACCAGATCGGCTTCGACGTGGTGGCGAGCTCGCCGGAAGAATTCGGCGCCTTCATGAAGGCCGAGGTCGAGCGCTGGACGCGCGTCGTCGCCAAAGGGAACATCAAGCCGGAATGACGGGTTTGGTTTTTCAGCACAAAAGCCTCGCGCGGGCCATAGAGGCGATTGCCGCCGCAGGCGGCAGCGAGGCCGACGAAGCGAAACTTGTTGCCGAGAACCTCGTCACCGCCAACCTGATGGGACACGACTCGCACGGCATCGGCATGATGCCGCGCTACGTCGAGGCGCTGCTCGAGGGCGGACTGCAGCCGAACCGGCAGGTCGAGGTGAAGTTCGATGCCGGTGCGCTGCTCACGCTCGACGGCTGCGCCGGCTACGGCCAGTCGGTTGGCGTGCAGGCGACGCAAATGGCGATCGCGCGCGCGCGCGAGCACGGCACGGCGATCGTCGCGCTCGGCAATTCTCACCATCTCGGACGCATCGGCCACTGGGCCGAGATGGCGCTCGCGCAAGGCCTGGTGTCGCTGCACTTCGTGAACGTCCAGTCCTTCGCGCGTGTCGCGCCGTTCGCCGGCGCCGACCGGCGCTTCGGCACCAATCCGGTGTGCATCGGCATTCCGCTCCCCGGCGAGCCGCCGTTCCTGCTCGACATGGCGACTAGCGCAGTCGCCCAGGGCAAGCTGCGCGTGGCGCACAACAAGGGCGCGAAGATTCCGCCCGGCTGGCTGATCGACACTGAGGGAAATCCGACCGACGATCCGCGCTGGGGCGTGCTGCAGCCTTTCGGCGCCATGCTTACGACCGGCGAGCACAAGGGCTACGGGCTTGCGGTCGCGTGCGAGCTCCTGGGCGGCGCGCTCACCGGCGGCGGCGTTACCGACCATGACAACAAGACCAGGCGCCGCGTGCTCAACGGCATGCTCTCGATCGTCATCGATCCGGCGCGCCTCGGCACGCAGGCGGTGTTTGCGAAGGACGCGAAGAGCTTCCTCGCCTGGTTACGCGCCTCCCGCCCGGCTCCGGGCCACGACCGCGTGCGCATCGCGGGCGAGCCCGAGCGCGAGGTCCGCGCGAAGCGTGAGCGCGAGGGCGTACCGGTGGACGAAGAAACCTGGAAGGAGATCCGCGCCGCCGCGGCGAAGCTCAAGCTTTCGCCGGAGCGCATTGACGCTCTGGCGCGAGGAGGCTAGCCATGTGCCGTTCGTTTCTGGCAATCGTTCTTCTGGTCGTCTCCGCCGCGCTCGGTGCGCAGGAGTACCCCGTTCGCACGGTGCGCATCGTGGTGCCCTTCGCCCCCGGCGGGGGCACCGACCTGATCGCGCGCGTACTGTCGCAGCATTTGAGCCAGCGCCTGGGCCAGAGCTTCGTGGTCGAGAACCGACCGGCCGGCTCGGGCATTGTCGGCGCCGACCATGTCGCGAAGAGCGCGCCCGACGGCTACACGCTGCTCTTCGCGTTCTCCTCGCTCTCGAGCAGCGCCAAGCTCTTCAGAAGCCTGCCCTATGATCCGGTACGCGACTTCGCGCCGGTCGCGCTCGCCACGACTTCGCCGCTGCTCGTCGTGGTGCCGGCCGCGCTGCCGGCGAAGGACTTGCGCGAGTTCATCGCCCACGCCCGCGCGACGCCGGGAAAGCTCAACTACGGCTCGTCGGGCCCCGGCAGCTCGCCGCACCTCGCCACCGAGCTTTTCATGTCGCTCACCGGCGTGGAAATGGCGCACATCTCCTACAAGGGGATCGGGCCTGCGATCACCGCGCTGCTCGCGAACGAGGTGCAGTTTTCGCTGGTGCCGATCGCGGTCGGCATGCCGCACGTGAAAGCCGGGAAGCTGCGCGCGCTCGGGACCTGCGGGCCGCAGCGCTCCGCGGCGACGCCCGACGTTCCGACCGTCAGCGAGTCCGGGCTGCCCGGATTCGAGGTGATCGCGTGGTGGGGCATGCTCGCGCCGGCGCAGACGCCGCCCGCGGTCGTCGGCCGGCTCAACCGGGAAGTGCGCGCCATCCTCGACCTCCCGGAAGTGCGGCGCAGCATGGTCGATCAGGGCATGGATCCGGCGGCCGGCGAGCCCGGCGAATTCGCTGCGCTGATCAAGGCCGACATGGAAAAGTGGGGCGACATCGGCAAGCGGCTCGGGGTGAAGCTCGACTAGAGCACGCCGAGCGCGCGCAGCTCGCGCTCGCACTGCGCCGCGTTCTCGAACCTCAGCGTGCGGATGCCGAGCTGCGCCGCGGCGTCGAGGTTCTTCTGCACGTCGTCGATGAATATCGTGTCCTTCGCCTCGAGGCCGAAGGTGCGCAGCAGGTGCTCGTAGATCGCGGGCTCGGGCTTGCAGAGGTTGAGCCGGCAGGAAATCACTCGACCCCGGAACACCTCCCAGAAGGTGTGCGTCTTCTCGAGATATTCGATCGAGGCGAAATGCATGTTGGATAGGCAGTAGAGCGGGTATTCCTTGCGCTTCAGGCGGTGGAGCAGCTCGACGGTGTCCGGGAACACGACCAGCGACGGCGGCACCGCGTGCAGCAGCCGCCTGATGTCTGGCACCGGCACCCCAGTGCGCTGCGCTGCGCGCGTGATCGCGTCGTCGCGCCCCAGCGTGCCGCGGTCGAGCTCGAGCCAGTCGGGGTGGGCGAACACTCCCTCGCGCACTCTCGCTCTTTTGTCTTCGTCCTTGAAAACCCCGGCGATGATCGCGTCCGGGTCCCAGCGCACGACCACGCCGCCGAGATCGAACACCAGATTCAAAGCTTGCCGACTCCCGCTTCGTCGGCGAGCCGGTTCAGCTCCTCGACGGTCGCTTCGCCGAGCGGGATGCCCTCGCGCCTGCGTTGCGCCGCGGTGCGGCGCTCCGGATCGCCGGGCGCCATTGCGCCTTCGGCCCGGATCTCGTCGAGGAAAAGCGCGATCTGCGAAAGGAAGGTCTTGCGCTGCGCAAACCGCGCCGGGTCGAGCGCGAGCATGAAGTGGCCGAGGTTGCGCGGCTTGTTCAGCTCGCCGTACATCTGGGTGACATGCCGGCCGAAAGGCACGCCGGCGAGCTGCGCGCACAGGATCTCGATCATCGCCGCGAGCGCGTAGCCCTTGTGGCCGCCGGTCGGGGCGAGCCCCACGACCTGCTGGGGATCGGTGGTCGGATTGCCGTCCTGGTCGACGCCCCAGTCGGGCGGAACCGATTTCCCTTCCTGGCGCGCGACCAGCACCTTGCCCCACGCAACGTGGGTGGTCGACATGTCGATGATCACCGGCTCGCGCTCGCCGGGGGCGCCGAAGGCGATCGGGTTCGAGCCGAGAAAGATGCGCTTCATCCCCGGCGGCACCATGATCGAATCGGTGTGCGTGAGCGCCACGCCGATCATGCCTTCCTGGACGGCGAGCTCGACGAACCAGGCGCAGGCGCCGCAGTGCGAGCTGTTGCGAGCCACGACGGCACCCACGCCGCTCTCCTTCGCCAGGGAAATCGCCTCCTGCATGGCGCGCTGCGCTACGAGCTGGCCCATTCCGGCGTCGCCTTCGACCACCGCCGCCGAAGCCGACGTGCGCCGCACCGAGATGATCGGGCGCGCCTTCACGCTGCCGTTTCGCAGCCGCCTGGCGTAGTGGGGGAGGCGTACTACGCCGTGGCTGTCGACGCCGCGCAGGTCCGCCGCGACCAGGGTTTCCGCGACCAAGCGAGCATCGGCGGCGGCAAGTCCGAGCTTCTCCAGGCAGGCGCCGGTGAATTGCGCCAGCCTTTCGTGAGGAATCAGCGTTGCGCGCATTCTTATCTCGTCACCCCGGGACATGCCCGCGGGCAAGCAAAGTCCTATTATTGCCGTGGGAGGCTCGGCGCGCAGTGATCAGGCTCGACAAGTTCGACAGCATCCCGAGCTGCCTGATGGACCGCGCGGCCTCTTCAGCGCGCGCGGCGCCGCCGGTACGCTTTTCGAGGCTCGTGCACCTCGCCACGCGCACCGGGCCGCAGCCGCTCGCGCAGCCAGGCCGCGAAATCGCGCTCGGCGAGCTTGCCTTCGGCGAGCGCGAGATACTGCGGATACAGATCGGGGTCGCCGGCCTCGAGCGCCGCGCCGTTCAGCTCCACGAACGTTTCGCAGCAAACTGCGGCGGTGCGCTTGTTGCCGTCCACGAACGGATGATTTCGCGCGAGGCCGTACGCAAGCGCCGCGGCGAGATCGGCAAGATCGGGCGCCGGATCGCCGTAGGCATGCAACTGCTGCGGCCGCGCCAGCGCGGATTCCAGAAGCCCTCCGTCGCGCGTCCCTGCGCTCCCGCCATGCTCCGCGATCTGGCGGTCGTGGATGGCGAGCACCAGCGCCTTCTCCAGCCAGACGATCACCGACAGGCCTCAGCTCGTCGCAAGCTTGCGGAGCAGCGTGCGCCGCTTGCGCATCACCTTCTCCGCCACCTCCATCTGCCCGGCAAGCTTCGGGTCGAAGGGCGTCAGCTTGATCCCGTCCGGCAGCTCACTCGCGTAGAGCGTGTCGCCCTTCGCGAGCCGCAGGCGCGCGAGCAGCTCCTTCGGCAGCACGATGCCCGCTGAATTTCCGACGGTGGTGATCTTGATCTTCATAGGCATGCCTCCGGGGCGGATTATAACGTCCGTTATAAACCGCACCATCGCCATTCGGATAGCGCGCTTTGAGATCGCGCGGGGACGAGTCATGTACCACCCCCACAATGGGTGAGGGAGCCGACCGGTTTTGCGGAAGAAGTTAAACGCTAGAATCGGCGCGCGAGGAGGCAGGATGGCGAAAAAGAAGGACGGCGCGCGTCCGGACGATATTGATCCGAAGCATCGCTGGGACCGGCCGCTTCAAGCGCCGGGGCGCACGCAGGTTGATTTCGAAGAGCGCGTCGATTTCCGTCGCCTGCACGACTACCGCCTCGCGCGAACGCGCGCGGCGCTGGCGCACTCCGGCCTCGGCGCGCTGCTCTCGTTCGACCAGCACAACATCCGCTACACCACGAGCACCGTGATCGGCGAATGGGCGCGCGACAAGCTCACACGCTACTCGCTCCTCACCGGCAACGGCGAGCCTTACATCTGGGACTTCGGCAGCGCCGCGCGCCATCACAAGCTCTACGCGCCCTGGCTGAAGAACGACCATTGCCGTGCCGGCTTGCTGGGGATGCGCGGCGCGACCGGCGCCGACTTGACGTTGTTCAAGCAAGCCGCAAAGGAGATCAAGTCGATCCTGAAAGCGGAGGGCGTGGCGAACATGCCGCTGGGGGTGGACGTGGTCGAGCCCCCCATGTTGTTTGCATTGCA
>Ga0137428_1000223_pt1 | contig 25712 bp, 18 predicted proteins | sample EasRivERMZT718_2_FD_102305 | JGI IMG/M metagenome (GOLD analysis project Ga0137428, IMG submission 102305) | Soil microbial communities from meander-bound floodplain in the East River, Colorado, USA - East River MetaG ERMZT718_2 | ecosystem: Environmental > Terrestrial > Soil > Floodplain ...
CCGAATCCCGCGCGGATCGCTCGCTGTGGGGCGCCGGTTCACCCGCTCGAACCATATCCGCTCGAGGCGGAGTCCGCCGGTGACGCCCCAGCGACCTGCCGAGACGCGATGCTGGGCGAACGCCGCAATCGCGGAATTGGTCCGCAGATTGTCCTCGGCGATCCCTGAATTCGCGTCGGTGGACGGACCCGCGGTCCGCGCCAGCGGGAAAGCACCATTTACCTGCTCGCGGTCCTGCACTTCGTAATGGATGCGAACACCGGCGTCGAGCTGGTGCGTGCCCTGGGCAAAATCGGCGCGCAGTCGCGGCTCCAAGCCGATCACCTGATACGAGCGCAGCCGGCCCTGGTTGCCGCAGGTGGTATTGAGGTTCGCCATCCCGCCACAGTTCGGATCCGAGGCGTCGTTGGGGCGCTCGGCGGAACTGCTGGATTGCCGCCACCAGTGTCGCGTGATCCCGTAGGCGTAGCCCGCCGTCGTCAGCGTGATCGCCGTACCGAGCTCGGCTCGGTGTGTGCCGGAGAAACCCGCCCGGTCGAGCAGCATGGAATCGTTGCGGAAGGGGTTCGCGAACGGGTCAGTAGCCCACTCGGCCTCGGTCAATCCCGAGTAGGTGACCTGCGAGCGCTCGCGATGATATCCACCCTTGAGCACGAGCGACTGCCGTTCGCCCAGGCTCATGGCGGCTTTGACCGTGCCGTCGAGCAGCGTCGAACCCACGGCGACGCGCGAGCCGTCTGCGTGCTTGCGGCCGACATCGACCATCAGCCCCGCGCCACTCCAGGTGCCCCCGAACCGCAGCCGGGCGTTCGTATAGCCGCGGCTCCCCCCGGTCAGCTCGACGCGACCCGCCGGGTGCTCAGGAATCGCAGGCGTGACATAGTTGATCACACCACCGACCGTGCGCGGACCGAACAGGATCTGGCCCGATCCTTTCAGGACTTCAACGCGGTCGAACCGTTCGAACGCGGGATGATAGTAGGAGGCGTTGTCGCCGTAGGGCGCCAAAGTGAATGGAATCCCATCCTCGAGCAGCAGAACCGTGGTGGAACGCGTGGGTGAAAGTCCGCGGATTCCGATATTCGGACGCAGGGACAGACCTTCCTCATCCCGGATGTTCACCCCGGGAGCCATACGGAGCACCTCGGTCAGGGTGACGGGCCGGCCGACCTGCAGCGCCGCGCGACCAAGCACCACACCCGATCCCGGGACGCGACTCAGGCCGTCGGCTTGGCCGATGACTTCGACAGCCGGAAGGCGCAGCGCCGACGGATCCCGCAGCGTGTCTGGTGTCTGGGCCGGCAAGGACGACATGGGGAGGGCGAGCAGGCACACAAGGATCGAACGCAAGACGAAGCTCCAAACGTTAGGCGGTTTCAAGAAGCACGATACACGAATATATTTGTCGGAATTAATGGGGCAAGTAGATGTTAAACTGGCGGATCGTGAATGCACTGACTCAGTGGCCCGTTGTGGGCGCCATGCTCGCCGTGGTCGTGATCACGGCCGGCGTCGTGATCTGGGGCCTGCGCGCCCGGCTCGTCCGTACCGAGCGGGAACGCCGCCGCGCGGCCGAGGAGCTCAATCGCCGCCTGTCCGAGCTCTTTTCCCTGCAGGAGCTCTCCTATGTCCTGTCCGACTCCCTGGAGCTGGACCGGATCGTCGAGCAGGTCGTGCGCTATGCCGTGCGGTTCCTGGACGCGCAGGGCGCCCTCCTGGCACTCGTGGGCGACGCCCCGGATGACCCCCTGCGGGTCGCGGCCGCCGAAGGCACGCTGAGCGCGCTGCGCGGCCAGACGATCCCGGCCGACGATCCGGGCCTGGTCGTTCGTTCCACGGCGCACGATCACCTCGAGCTGGTCCGGAACTCCGGCGGTGGCGCAGCGGCCGAGCCCACGCTCATCACGAGCGGCGTGCAGGCGGCCGCGGCGGCGGCGGTTCCGCTCCGCTCGCACGGCACCGTGATCGGGACACTCGTGATCACCGATCCACGCGAGGGGATGTTCGTTCCCGAGGATATCCGGCTGCTCTCGACGCTGGCCACGCACGCCGCCGTCGTGATCGCCAACGCCCGCTTCTTCGAGATGGTGCGGCGCGCCAAGGAGCAATGGGAGACGGCGTTCGATGCGCTCAGCGAGGGCATCGCGGTCGTAGACGATGAGGGACTCGTCCGCCGGTCCAACCGCGCGATGGCGAGCCTGCTCGGCATGCCGCTTCAAAACGTCGTCGGAACGCCGCTCGGTGACGTGCTGCTCGGCAAGCCGCACGGGCTGCTGGAGCTGCTGGCTGCCACGCGGCGGGGGGACCGCCCTGCCCCGCTGATCGCGCGCTCCGAACGGCTCAATCGCGCCATGCGGATCAACGCGGCGCGGATCCCGGGCGCCACGACGGAACAGAGCATCGTCGTCATGGTCGAAGACGTCACCGACCAGCAGGTGCTCGAAACCCAGCTCGTGCAGAGCGAGAAGCTCGCGGCGGTGGGTCAGCTCGTGTCGGGCGTTGCGCACGAGCTGAACAACCCGCTCACGTCGATCACGGGCCTCTCCGAGTTCCTGCTCGAGCAAAAGGAGCTGGGCAAAAAAGATCGCGGGCACCTCCAGGTCATTCACGAGCAGGCCGAGCGCGCCGGGCGGATCGTGCGCAACCTGCTGACGTTCGCGCGCAAGGGATCCGGCGAGCGCGTGCTCGTCGACCTGAATGACGTCATCCGGCGCACGCTGTCGTTGATGACGTACGACCTCAAGCTCAGAGAGATCTCCGTCGAGCGGGAGCTGAGCGGCACGCTCCCGGGTGTCCTGGGCGACCGTCACGGGCTGCAGCAGGTGGTGCTGAACCTCGTCACGAACGCGGCCCAGGCCGTCGCGGAAAACTCGCGCGAGCGCGCGCGCGAGATTACGGTCTCGACGTGGTTCGACGGCCAGGTGCATCTGCGCGTGGTCGACACCGGTCCCGGCATCGCCGACGACGTGCTGCAGAGCGTGTTTACGCCGTTCTTTACGACGAAAGAGCCCGGCAAAGGCACGGGATTGGGCCTTTCCATTACGTACTCGATCGTCGCAAGCCACGGCGGGCAAATCACGATCGAGCCGCGCAGCGCCCGGGGGGGGGGCGGAGCTTCTTTCCGGGTGGATCTCCCGCCGGCGCCGGCCGACGCCGCGCGCCCGGCGCTGACGCCGGTGCACGGCACCCCGCTGCCCGAGGCGCCACCCGCCGTCAAACGCACGATTTTGCTCGTGGACGCCGATCCCGCGGTGCAGCGCACCATCAAGGCGCTGTTCGCGCGCGACGGGCACGACGTCGAAGTGGCGGGCGATCCGCAGCACGCGCTCGAGCTCGCGCAACGCGGCGGCTTCGATCTGGTGATTACCGATGCGCGCGCGATGGCACCGGGAAAGCGTGGAACGATGCTGGCGGAAGAGTTGGTGACGAAACTGCCGGCGCTGCGGGAACGGATCATCGTCGCCACGGGCGACGTGCGGCCATCAACGGAGGAGACGCTGGCGCGTCTCGGCGTGCGTTACGTGCGCAAGCCTTTCAACCTGCGCGATCTCCGCGTCGAAGCGGCGCGCTTGTGGGAGGCGGCGGCGCTGTCGTAGGCTTCGGACGGCCAGCCGTAGGTCGAGAGATTCACCGCGCCCCCCCCGCCGGGCGCGAACCGCACGCCCTCACGCAACAGCAGCGCCCGCTGCAGCACGGCGCTGTGATCCTGCCCGGAAAAAGAAATGCGCCCCGCCGCGTTGATCACGCGCCACCACGGAACGTCATTGTCTTCGGGAAGTGCGGAGAGCGCCCAGCCGACCGTGCGCGCCGCTCCGGGGCGCCCTGCCAGCCGCGCGATGATACCGTACGTCGCCACCCGTCCCTTTGGGATGTGACGGACCACGCGGTAGATCCGATGATAGAATGGATTCACAAGGGAGCCTGCTACTAGCTTACGCGCAGAACATCTTCCAGCAAGCCCGCATCACCACCCCCCACTATTGACAAAATGTCATCCAGTGCTCTCCGCTCTCTGGGCCAGGCAAAGCGCCGCGCCGCGTCCGCGGGCCGCAGCCATTCGCTGCGATCGTGCTCGGCCGACAGTCGCACGGACGCATCGGGCGCGACAAACGCGACGAACACCGGAATGAGCGCCAGCTCGTCGGTGCGATGCTGATAGAACGCTTCGGTGCGGCTCAGATTGTAGAGTTTCTGCGGGGCGAGTCCGGTTTCTTCGTGCAGCTCGCGCAGCGACGCTTGCACCGGGGTCTCACCGGACTCGATCGTGCCGTGCACCGTCTCCCACGATCCTGGACAGCGGCCGTTGCTGCCGCGGCGCAATGCGAGCACCTCGATTCGCTCGCCCGCGCCGCGGACCGCATACGTGTCCACGAACATCACGCGGGCGGTCGTCAGCGTCGTCTGCCGAGAACGGCTTCGAGCCGCGCCGACAGCGCGCGCGCGCGGAAGGGCTTGGTGAGAAAGTCGTCGGCGCCGAGCTCGAAGACGCGCACCTCGTTGTCTTCGTCGCCCTTCGCGGTGAGCACGATGACGGGAATGCTCGCGGTCGCCGGGCGCGAGCGCAGGTGGGACAACACACCGTAGCCGTCGAGTCCGGGAAGGTTCAGGTCGAGCACGATGATGTCGGGACCCACGCGGTCGACCTGATCGAGCGCCTGCACGCCGTCGCGTGCTTCGGTGACCTCGTAACCGTCCCGCTCGAGCAGATCGCGCATCACCTTGCGCAGGCTGTCCTCATCGTCCACGAGCAGGACCTTGAAGGCCGCCTGGCCGTGCGCGCCGGAGCGGCGTCCCCCTGCCACGGCAGGCGGCGTGTACTCCTCCAGCAGGTCGAAGTGGGTCGAGACCGGCTGCGCCAGCTCGGGCGGAACCGTGGCCGCGCCAGGCGCCGGCGAGCGCCGCGGGGAATCCCTGGTGCCTGGCGCGCGCGTGGTTCCAGCCGGCCGTGGCGCTTCCGCGACGGGGGGACCCTCATCCTCGGCTGGAATGTCCACCACGCGGGTGAGATCGTCGATCGTCGACTCGCCGCGTGTCACGTGCGCGAGCCCCGATTCCCACAGGGACTTCATGCCGCCCCGCCGGGCCGCCTCGGCGATGCGATCTGCGGGTTCGCCCGCGGCGATCCGGCGCTCCAGCTCGGCCGTCATCGTGAGGATCTCGAGGATCGAGAACCGGCCGCGGTAGCCGGTCATCGCACAATCGGGGCATCCTGCGGCCCGGTACAGCGGCGTGCCCTTGGGAATCCAGCGCCGCATGCGCTCGGGGGGCGCCTCCATCCACACTTCTTTGCAGGTGGGGCAGAGTTTGCGCATCAGCCGCTGCGCCACCACGCCGCGCAGCGACGCCGCGATCTTGTACGCTTCGACGCCGATATCGACGAGGCGCGTGACCGCGTTGGCGGCGTCGTTGGTGTGCAGGGTGGACAGCACGAGGTGGCCCGTCAGCGATGCCTGCACGGCGATCTGCGCCGTTTCCTTGTCGCGAATCTCGCCGACCAGCACGACGTTGGGGTCCTGCCGCAGAATCGACCGCAACGCCGCCGCAAACGTGAGCCCGGCTTTCTCCTGCACCTGCACCTGTACGATGCCCTGCATCCGATACTCGACGGGGTCCTCGACCGTCACGATGTTGACGCCTTCGCTCTTGATCTGATTGATGCAGGAGTAGAGCGTCGTGGTCTTGCCCGATCCCGTCGGGCCGGTCACGAGCAGGATGCCTTCGTGGTTCTCGAGCAGCCGCTTGATCGCCTCCCCTTCCCCCGGGTTCAAGCCGAGCGAGTCGAGCGACTTCACCGTCGCGCGGGAGTCGAGAATGCGGATCACGACCTTTTCGCCGAGCTGCGCGGGCAGGGTCGAGACACGCAGGTCGATCGGCTGGCCGTTCACCGCCACGCGCGCGCGCCCGTCTTGAGGCCGCAGCCGGTCGGCGATGTCGAGCGAGGACATGATCTTGATGCGGGAGATCAGCGGCAGGCCGGCCTGGCGCGGGATCTTCATGACCTGGCGCAGCACGCCGTCGATGCGGTAGCGCACCGCCACGCCACCTTCTTCCGGCTCCACGTGGATGTCGCTCGCGCGCGACAGAATGCCTTCCGAGATGATCATGTCCACGAGCCGCACAACGGGCTTTTGGCTCGCGTCCGCCTCGGAGATGTTGAGCTCCTCGGGCGGCGGCGCGTCCGACAGCGTCTGCAGGTTGGTGTCTCCCATCCCCTCGAGCAGCCTGTCGATCGCTTTGTTCGGCTTGTACAGCTCGTCCAGCTTCTCGCTGATTCTCGACGGCGCGAGCAGGAGCAACCGAATCTCACGCGCCGTGTTGAAGGCGAGCGCCTTCTCCGCATCGAGGTCGAGCGGATTGGCGGTGCCGATCTCCAGGTACGAATCGGTCAGCCGTAACGGGAGGATGTGATGGCGCCGGGCGAGCTGCTCGGGCACACCGTCGCGGGCGGTGAGTTCAATCTTGGTGACGTCGGCGACTTTCATCCGGAAGCGATGGGACAGCTTTTCGACGATTTGGGCGTCGGTCGCGATCTTCTCGGCCACGACGCATTCCCAGAGCGTGCGGCCGGAATCCGCCTTGTCCCGAAGCCTTTGGAGGACCTCGGGAGTCAGGCCCTCGACCGACTGGGCCAGCCATTCGTCTGGAAATGCGGTTACGGCCATGCAGGTGACTCCAAGCTATGGCTGGGGGCGTCCGAGTCCAGTATTTCGCGTCACAGAATGTCCCAAAAATCGCGAGTCACATCGAATGCGACACGGACCTGCCGGCTTTGCATGCCATACCCAGCCTCGATCCGGAACAATCCGAGCCATTCCGCTCCGAGTCCGAGGGTCACACGTGTGCCCGGAGTCGTCTTCCACGGCATCTGGGGGAAAGGCTCGTCCGTCGAGCCCAGGGCAATGTATGGCGCCAATGTGATACTCCCCGGTGTTCGGGCCGGGCCAGCGGGCAGTCGAAAGAACGGCACGACGGTCCGCAGCTCCAGGTGAACCAAAGCCGCGCGTCGTCCCCCCCACTCCCGGAACTCGTCCCCGAGCAATGTTGCGCGTCCGCCCATCACGAACCCGCGATGGGGAGGGAGCTCGTCGCCTCCGACGCCGAATTGAACGCGCGTCAGGAGCCGCGTGGACCCTGCCCCCAGCGGAACGAGCAGATGTCCCGTGCCGCTGAACCGCACATAGGCACTGCCGATTTCGGCGCTGACCTCGCCCGCGATGTCGCGCCGCACGGCAAAGCCTTCACTGCGACGCCGCAGCGTCAGCGAGCCGACATTGTGATCGCCGTCGGTGATCGCGGGATTGGGGCGAAATTGGCCCGAGGCGGGCGTCGCTCGAATCGGCAGCGACTGTACATGCTCACGTTTTACCGCGACGAGCCACTCGGTGCGGCCGCCCACGTCAAAACGCGCCGACAACTGCCACCCGGTCGCACGATAGTAGTCACCATAGTCGTCACCGAATTCCTGCGCCGAAACCGAATTCACCAGCGGCGCGATGACGGCTTGGTCCGCGATATCGCGCACCTGGCGGTAGACAGTCAGCGCGAGGCCGTCGGCCGAGGTAATCGAGACCCCGCCCTTGCCCGCGCCGTCCGAAAAACCGTAGCTGCCCAGCGCGCGAACCTCGAAGTCGTCACCCGGCGTTCGCCACACGAACCCCGCACCAGCGGCGAGTCCCTCCACGCGGTTGAACCGGATCAGGTCGCTCAGCCTCCGCGCCCCGAGACGTTGCCGCTTGAGGCCGGTGAGCACGCGCCGGCCAGCGATGCGGCTCACCTCCGCGCGCACCTCCTCCAGGTCGTTCTCCCGGACCGGGTCGGCGATGTTCTGGATTGCCGTCGTGAGCGGCACCGGCCAGGGGAACGAGTCCCGCTCCGCCTTCGGCACGGCAGTGATTTCCTCGCCGCGGAACCAGCTCGCCGCGAGTCCCACGTTGAACAGGTAGTTGTCGATCTCCCAGCGGCCGCGGATGATGCCGCGCGCGGGAATGTCCAACCAGGTCGCGCGCCGCCGAATCTCGATTTCCTGCCGGTAGGGCAGCCAGAAGCGCCCCTCCCACAGCGCGTTATCCAAGACGACGCTGACGTCTTCGAGCTGTGGATCGAGGTACGCGCGCGGCGTGAAGTTGAACGCCATCCGCACCAGGTCCGCCGTCTCGAGATCGACGAACAGCGTGCCGACGATGGCCGCGGTGGAGAAGTTCTTGGGTCGCACCCGGAGCGCGGCGACGCGCACCGCGCGTTGGGGAAGGACGATCGTGGTGGTGTCACCGAGCGAGACGTCGTACACGTCAGGGCCGCTGGGACCGAGCGGGTGCGGGACGTCGCGCACCTCATCGCCTTCACCCAGCCGGATCGCGCTGCCAAAGTTGTTCTGGACGATGCCGAGATGATCGCGATGGTAGTTGATGTCGGTGGGCAGCTCGGCGCGATCGCGCCAGCCGACGATGCGCTGCTTGCTGAGCTGCGGCGCCTTCCAGTACACTTCCAGCTCCAGCTGGTCCGCTTTCACGAGTCGCGGCGGCTCGGTGAGCCCTTCGCCGAACTGGCCGAGGAAGAAGAGAAACCCGTGAGCCTGGGCTCTGTAATCGCGCAACGTGGTATCGACGGCCGCGCGCGCGCGCCGCTCGGTCGCGCGACGCGCCAGCGCCAGGGCGGAACGACTGTTCCAATCCTGGGCGGGCAGACGAGCGGGTGTCGCGAGGAGCAGGACGAGCACCATCGGCCAGCGCATCGCGCCAAATCTAGGTAATGGACCCCCGCGACGCATTCCTGGAGCGGGCCAAGCAGGGCGGGATCGTCCCCGTGCTGCGGCAGGTGGTCACGGACGCCGATACGCCCGTGGCCGCGTTTGCGAAGATCGCCCGGCCCCCGTTCGCGTTTCTGCTCGAATCACTCGTCGGGGGTGAGCGCTGGGCCCGTTACACCTTCCTCGGCACCGAGCCGCGCGAAGCCTGGCGCTATCGCGGGGTGAAGATCGAGCGCTGGAGACCGGCCACCGGCTGGGAGGCGGCGGGCGAAACACGCGACCCCCTCGCGCACCTCGCGGACCGGATGCGCGCGCTGCCGACTGTCCCGTTGCCCGGTCTGCCCCGCTTCATGGGCGGCGCCGTCGGGTATCTCGGCTACGACCTGGTGCGCAGCATCGAGCATCTGCCCGCAGAACCGGTCGACACGCTCGGCGTGCCGGACGCGATCGTGATGATCGCCGACTCGCTCGTGATCCTCGACAATGTGTTCGGCCGCGCGATCCTGGTCGCCAACGTCGAAGTGCCGACGGGCACGACGGCGGCACAACGGTTACGGCTCTACGATGCGGCGCAGGAGCGCCTCGATGCCTTGATCGCGCGGCTCGGCGCAACGCATCAACTCGCGCCACTCGCCCTGGAAGGCGATACCAAAGCCCTGAGGCCCGAGTCGCGATACCCACGCGCCGACTTCGAGCGGGACGTCGAGAAGATCCGCGACTACATCGCCGCCGGCGACGTCTTTCAGGCCGTGCTGTCGCGGCGCCAGGTGGTGCCGGGCGCCGTCGATCCGCTCCGGTTGTACCGGTATCTGCGCGCGCTCAATCCCGCGCCGTACCTGTTCTACCTTGCGCTCGATGACGTCACGCTCGTCGGAAGCTCACCGGAAGTGCTGGTGCGCGTCGAAGGCGACGAAGTGACGGTGCGTCCCATCGCGGGCACGCGCCCACGCGGTGCGACGCCGCCCGAGGACGATCAGCTCGCCGCGGCGCTGCGCGCGGACGCGAAGGAGCTGGCGGAGCATCGCATGCTCGTGGACCTGGGCCGCAACGACATCGGGCGCGTGGCCCGCTACGGCACGGTGCGCGTCACCGAGTCGCTCCAGATCGAGCGCTACTCGCACGTGCAACACCTGGTGAGCGAGGTGCGAGGGCAGTTGAGTCCCGGCTACGACGCGCTCGACGTGTTCCGCGCCTGTTTCCCGGCCGGCACCGTGAGTGGCGCGCCGAAGGTGCGCGCGATGGAGATCATCGACGAGCTGGAGCCGGAGCGGCGCGGCCCGTACGCGGGCGCGGTCGGCTACGTCGGGTGGGGCGCGACCAGCATGGACACCTGCATCACGATCCGGTCCGCGCTCGTGATGAAAGACAAGGTGGTCATCCAGGCGGGTGCCGGTATCGTTGCCGATTCCGATCCCGCGCGGGAGTTCGCCGAGACCGAGGCCAAGGCGCAGGCGGTGCTGCGCGCGCTCGCGTTGGCGAAAGCAGGCGATTAGTTTCGGGGCCTGTGTTCAAGCTGCTGAGCACTTCCGGCGAACAAGCGATCGATCTCCAGCTCGGGCGCAAGCTCGTGGTGGGGCGCGCCGTCACGAGTGACGTCCCCATTTACGACCCCACGATCTCGCGCCGGCACGCCGAGATCGTTCTCACCACCACCGGCGTCCGTGTCACGGACCTGGGCTCCTCCAACGGCACGTTCCTGAACGGCGCCAAGATCACCGACGCCGAGGCGACGGCGAACGACGTGGTCACGTTCGGGAAAGTGGCGTTCCGGGTGAAAGAAGTCACCGCCCCGATGCCGCGTCCCCAGGTCGTGCCTGCGCCAGCCGACTTCAAGTCCGGCAAGGGCGGCGTCGCGGGAGGGACCATCGTCCGGCAGCTCCCGGTCAGCGTCTCGGGCGGCGTCCCGGCGATCGTGATCGACGAGCCGCAGGGCTCGTCCCACCTCAAGGTCAAAGCGGACAATCAGGAAGAGCGTCGGGAAAAGAAGCTGTCGCTGCTGCTCGAGGTTTCCAAGGAGTTGTCGAAGCAGCAGGAGCTCGACCGGCTGCTCGACAAGGTGGTGGACTTCACGTTCCAGATCATGAACGTGGACCGCGTGTCGATCCTGCTGCTCGACGGCAAGTCGAACGAGCTGATCCCGCGCATCTCCAAGAGCCGTACCGGCGACGCCAGCGCGGCCAAGCACGTGCCGCAATCGATCGCGCGCAAGGCCGTCGAGGAGCGGGTCGCGATCCTGTCCGACAACGCCGCGGCCGACGAGCGCTTCAAGGGGAAGTCGATTCTGATCCAGAGCGTGCGCAGCGCGATGTGCACGCCGCTCATGGGCTCGGACTCCAAGGTCCTGGGCATCCTGTACGTCGACAACCTCACGGCCACGCACTCGTTCGCCGACGAAGACCTCGAGTTCCTCATCGCGTTCGGCGGGCTGACCGCCGTCGCCATCGAGAACTCGCAGCTGTCCGAGCGGATTCGGCGCGAAGCGCTCGTCCGCTCGAACTTCGAGCGATACTTCTCGCCCAACATCGCCCAGGTCATCGCGCAGCAGCAGAGCGCGGGACGATTGCCGAGCGAGAAGCGCCCGGTGGTGGTCTTCTTTTCCGATATCCGCGGCTTTACGCCCATGTCGGAGACGATGAGCCCGGACGAAATCGCCCGGCTGTTGACGGAGTACTTCACCGAGATGGTGGACAAGGTCTTCGAGTTCGGCGGCACGCTCGACAAGTTCATGGGCGACGCGATCATGGCGTTGTGGGGCGCACCGATCGTGCACGAGGATGACGCCGACCGCGCCGTCCAATGCGCCATTGCGCAGCTGAACGAGCTCGAGAAGCTCAACAGTAAATGGAAACAGGAAGGCCGTACCGAAGTGCAGATCGGCATCGCCATCAACTTCGGCGAAGTGTTCGCAGGCAACATCGGATCCGACCGGCGACTCGAATACACGGTCATCGGCGACGCCGTGAACACCGCCTACCGCCTGTGCGGAAAAGCCGGCCCCAACGAGATCCTCATTTCCGAGCCGTTCTACCAGCAGCTGAAAAAGAAGCCCGCCGTCGAGGCGCTCGAGCCGATTCAGGTCAAGGGCAAAGCGAAGAAGGTGCCGGTTTACCGCGTGAAGCGATAAGGCCGGCCGAATTTCGCGAGCAGGTCCAGCGCCAGCCGCAGCGGCAGTCCCATCACCCCAAAGAAATCGCCTTCCACCCGCTCGATCAGCGGGGCGCCGAGCCCTTGAATGGCGTACGCGCCGGCTTTGTCCAGCGGCTCGCCCGTGGCGACGTATTCCTCGAGGGTGTGGCGGGCGCTGGGGCGGAACGTGACGCGCGAAACGTCGAGGGCCTGCTCGAGCCGGCCGTTCTCGGCGACCGCGACGGCCGTCAACACCTCGTGCGTCTTGCCCTGCAGCTGCTCGAGCATCTCGACCGCGTGTGCCGGTGAGGTCGGTTTCTCGAAGATCTTGCCGCCCAGCACCACGGTCGTGTCAGCCGCCAGCACCACCTCGCCCGGCGCGCGCGCAACCACGGCCTGCGCCTTGGAGCGGGACAGCCGCGTCACGTAATCGTGTGGCCTTTCCCCGGGGAGCACATGCTCGTCCACGTCGGGTGGGATCACCCGGAACGGGATGCGCAGCATTTCGAGCAGCTGTTTGCGGCGCGGCGAGCCGGACGCGAGCACGATGGGCAGCACGCGAAAAAAGATAGCGTGGAGTAGGTTTGGACGTGCTCTGGATCGCCCTGCTGGTCCTGCAGGCACCGCCTGCGACCGACATCTATGTGGCAGAGCTGCGCGTCACCGACCGGCGCGTCAGCGTCGGCTCGCCGGTGAACGGCACGGCCAGACCGGGTTACGACAACCAGCCATTCTTCCTGCGCGATGGCCGGTCGTTCCTCTACACGTCGGTTCGCGAGGACGCCCAGGCGGACATCTACCGTTACGATCTCGATCGGAAGAGCAGCGTGCGAGTGACGGCGACGCCCGAAAGCGAGTACTCGCCTACCCCACTGCCCGGAGGCGACGGATTCTCGGTCGTGCGCGTCGAAGCCGACTCGACGCAGCGTCTCTGGGCGTTCAATGCTGACGGCTCGCGACCCCGGCTCGTGCTTGACTCCATCAAGCCCGTCGGCTACCACGCGTGGGGGAACGGCCACACGCTCCTGCTGTTCGTGCTCGGCTCGCCCGCCACTCTGCAAATGGCTGATGCGCGTTCGCCGGGCGCTCGCGGTGAGATCCTCGCCCGGGATATCGGCCGGTCACTGCAGCGCATCCCCGGCCGCGAAGCCGTGAGCTTCGTCCAGCGCGACTCCGTCGTGGGCGCGTCCCTGCAGGAGTTCGACGTGCGCACGCAGCGCGTCACGAAGCTCGTGCAGGCGCCGGCGGGGGCCGATTTCTTCGTCTGGACGCCGCAAGGCATCGTGCTGACGGCAAGTGGGACGAAGTTGTATCAGTGGGATCGGCAGCGCGGAGGAGACTGGGAAGCGGTCGCCGATTTCGCCGCCGCAGGTCTCACGAACGTGACCCGCCTGGCGGTGAGTCCGAAGGGCGATCGCCTGGCGATCGTTGCGGTGCCGGCGCAGCCCTAGCGTTCGAGTATCAGCGTCACCGGACCGTCGTTGACCAGCTCGACGTCCATCATCGCACCAAACTCGCCTGTCTCAACGCGAATACTGCTCCCTGCTCCCCGCTCCCTCAGCATCACCACGAATTTCTCGTAAAGCACCGCCGCCACATCGGGTGGCGCTGCGTCGATGAAGCTCGGGCGCCGGCCCTTGCTGGCATCGCCGTACAGCGTGAACTGCGAGACCACGAGCACGGCCCCGCCGACCTCGGCGAGATCGCGGTTCATTTTTCCTTCGTCGTCACCAAAGACGCGCAGGCCGAGAATCTTCTCGGCCATCCAGGCGAGCTGCGCCTCCGTGTCGGTCGGGGCGAAACCGGCGAGCACGAGAAAGCCGGGCCCGATCTGGCCCGTTATCCGGCTTCCGATTGTGACTTTGGCTTGGGAGACACGCTGAAGAACAACGCGCATGGAATTGCCGATTGCGAATTGGGGATTGCGGATTCTACGCCTGCAGTTTGAATCCGCAATCCGAAATCCTCAATCCGCAATTACTCGACGGTCACACTTTTTGCCAGATTACGTGGCTGATCGACGTTACAACCGCGACGCACCGCGATGTAGTACGCCAGCAGCTGCAGCGGGACAACACTCAATACCGGCGTGAGGAGATCCAGCGTCTCGGGAATCTCGATGCGATGGTCCGCGAGTTTGTCGAGCGCGGTGTCGCCTTCCGTGACGATCGCGATGACGCGGCCGCCCCGCGCTTTCACTTCTTCGACGTTGCTGACGACTTTCTGGTGCACGCCGTCCTTGGGCGCGATGAACACCACTGGCATCAGGTCGTCGATCAGGGCGATCGGCCCATGCTTCATTTCCGCCGCGGGATAGCCTTCGGCGTGGATGTAGGAGATTTCCTTGAGCTTGAGGGCACCTTCCAGGGCGACCGGGAAATTGTAGCCCCGGCCCAGGTAGAGCACGTTCTGCGCGCGGACGAGCCGGTCGGCGATCTGCTCGATCTGCGGCGCCTTGGCCAGCATCTGCTTCACCAGATCCGGGAGCTTGGCCAGCGCCCGCACCACTTCCCGTCCCTGGAGAATCGAGAGCGCGCGCAGCCGTCCCATCTTCAGCGTCAGCAGCGCCAGCGCCACGATCTGGCTGGTGAATGCCTTGGTGCTCGCCACGCCGATTTCGGGCCCGGCGTGCAGGTAGATACCGCCGTCCACTTCGCGCGCGATGGTGCTGCCCACCACGTTGATCAGGCCCAGCGTGCGCGCGCCGCGCCGCTTGGCCTCGCGCAGCGCCGCCAGCGTGTCGGCGGTCTCGCCCGACTGAGAAATTCCGATCACCAGCGTGTGCTCGTCGACAATGGGATTGCGGTAGCGGAATTCCGACGCGTACTCGACCTCGGTGGGAATACGCGCCAGCTCCTCCATCATGTATTCGCCGATCAGCCCCGAATGCCACGACGTCCCGCAGGCCGTGATCACGATGCGCTGCACCTTCAGCAGCTCTTCATCGCTGAGGTTCAGGCCGCCGAAGCGGGCGGTGCCCTCCTCTTCCAGCAAGCGGCCGCGCAGCGTGTTGCGCACGCTTTCGGGCTGCTCCGTGATCTCCTTGAGCATGAAGTGGGCAAAACCGCCTCGCTCGATCGTCGCGAGGTCCCACTCTATGTGCGTGACCTCTTTTTCCTTCTCCACCGAGGCAAGATCCATGATCCGATAAGCGGTGGGCTTCACTTCGGCGATTTCCCCGTCGTCCATGTAGACGACCGAGCGCGTGTGGGCCAACACCGCCGACGCGTCCGAGGCCACGAAATTCTCGTCGTTGCCGATGGCGACGAGCAACGGCGATCCGCGGCGGGCGGCGACGATCGTGTCGGGCTCGCGGCTCGAGATCACGGCGATGCCGTACGTCCCCTCGACCTGGCGCAATGCTTCGGCAGTCGCCTCGACGAGCGAGGCTCCTTTGGTGTGCGTTTCTTCGATGAGATGCGACAGCACTTCGGTGTCGGTTTGCGAGCGGAACACGTGGCCGCGTTTGGAGAGCGCTTGCCGCAGCACGCCGGCATTCTCGATGATGCCGTTGTGCACCAGCGCGAGCGTCCCGCCACAATCGACGTGCGGGTGCGCGTTCACGGTATTCGGTGCACCGTGCGTCGCCCAGCGGGTGTGCGCGATCGCCGTCGTGCCTTCGGGGAGCTTGCTGCCCAGCTCGCGCTCGAGGACAGCGATCTTGCCGGGCGCGCGGAACACCTCGAGGCCGCCATTCACGACCGCGAGCCCCGCGGAGTCATAGCCGCGGTACTCGAGCCGTTTGAGGCCTTCGAGGACGACAGGCGCCGCCGTCCGCTTGCCCGTGTACCCTACGATGCCGCACATAACCGCCGCCCCTCTTCTATCAAGCGTTCCGCGTCCGCGCCTGACGGCGCTTCCGCAATCAATCGAATGATCGGCTCCGTACCCGAGGGCCGGACGTGCAGCCAGCGATCGGACCAGGACAGCCGCAGTCCATCCTGTGTGTCCACTGTCGCATCGGCAAAATGACGCCGCAACTTCGCATACACGTCGTCGAGCCCTATCTCCCGGCTCCTGGCTCCTCGCTCCAGCTTTGCCTTCACGATCGCATAACGGGGTGCTCGGGCCACGAGTTCGCTCACGGTTGCCCGCTCGCGCGCCAGCAGCCCTAGCACTAGCGCCCCAGCCACCGGCGCATCGCGACCAACGTGCAGCGCCGGATACATCACTCCACCATTTCCTTCGCCGCCGATCGCCGCCTTCAGCTCGATGATCTTGCGCGCGACGTGTGCTTCACCGACGGGTGCTCGCACGACCGTCGCGCCTACGTCCTTCGCCGCATCCTCGACCACGAGACTCGTCGAGAGATTGCAGACGACGACGGCCTTACCCTTCCCTCTTCCCCCGTCCCTCTTCCCCAGCACGGCCCGGATCGCAAACGCGAGCGTGTAGTCCTCGCCGATCGGCCGGCCCTTCTCATCGACGATCGCGAGCCGATCGACATCTGGATCGACCGCGATTCCGACATCCGCTTTCGAACGGCGCACCAGCGCGCCGAGGGCTTTCAGATTCGCCGGCACCGGCTCCGGTGGACGCGGAAACCGTCCGTCCGTTTCCAAATTGATCGCCGTCACCCGGCAACCGAGCCGTTTCAGCAGCTCCGGCATGACCGCGCCGCCGGCGCCGCGGACCGTGTCGAGCGCGACGTGAAAGCGCCGTCGCTTGATCGCTCGGACATCGACTCCCCGCAGCACGAGCACGGCGGCGAGATGGCGGGATATCGCGTCCGAATCCGCCTCAACACCGCCGATCGCATTGTAGTTGGCTCGTTGCAGGGCATCGTTTCCGGCCCCGGCCGCCAATTCGCGTACCCGCGTGCCCGCCTGAGTATCAAGAAAGATGCCATCAGGACCGACGAACTTGAGTGCATTCCATTCAATGGGATTGTGGCTTGCCGTCAGGACGATGCCCCCCGCCGCCCGATGGTGCTCCACGGCGAGCTGCACCGTCGGTGTGGGAACCAAGCCCACATCGATGACACCGCAGCCGACCGACTGGAGGCCGGCGGTGGCGGCGGCCGCGAACATGGGCCCTGAGGTTCGTGCGTCGCGCCCCAATACTACGCGAGCAGCCTTACCCTTCCCCCTTCCCCCGTCCCCCTTCCCCGCCTTTGCCCACGTCCCAAACGCCGCGGCCCAACGGGCCACCATCTCGGGAGTGAGGTCTATGCCGACCAGACCTCGAATTCCCGACACGCTCACCATCAGGGTGTCGGACATTGGACGCTCAATTTAATGCAAGGATCAGGCGCGACGGGCTTCCATCGCCCGCGTAGGCAGGCGTAAAGGCTGCAACTGCGGGGTGGGAATGGGGAGGGCGGCCGGCTCGGTGAACGCCTTCTGGAACGCCCGGACGGCGTCCCCGTCGAACTGGACGCCGATGCCCTGCTCCAGCTCGCGCATGGCCTGCTTGACGGACAGTGACGGGCGGTACGGCCGCACGCTCGTCATGGCGTCGAACGCATCGGCCACACTCACGAGCCGTGCCTCGAACGGAATCACGTTTCCCTTGAGGCCGTCGGGAAAGCCGGTGCCGTCGAGGCGCTCGTGGTGCGACCGCACGATCGCGAGCGCGCCGGGCGCGTCGCGCATCAGGGGACCGAGAATGCGCGCGCCGATCACCGTGTGCTCCATAATGTGGCGGTACTCCGCATCCGACAGTTTGCCCGCCTTGTGCAGCACACTCTCGCTCACGCCGATCTTGCCGACGTCGTGCAGCTCAGCGCCGAGCGCGATCGTGTCGATCAGATCCTGGTCGAGGCCCATGGCGCGCGCGATCTCGATCGAATAGCTGGCGACGCGGATCGAGTGGCCGCGCGTGTACGCGTCTTTCACTTCCAGCGCGTACACGAGCGCGTGCACGCCTTCCAGGAACAGCTCCTCGATGCGTCGCGCCTGGGCTTCGACGCGCTCCTCGAGACCATGCTGGTAGTTGCGGTTTTCCATGATGAGCCGGCGCTTGTCGAGCGCCTGTGAGACGCGCGCGCGGACCTCATCGAGATGGAAGGGCTTGGCGACGTAGTCGAGCGCGCCCATCTGCAGGCACGCGACCGCGCTCTCGACTTCGGCGACGGCGGTGACCATGACGACGGCGGTCTCGGGCCAGCGGGTGACGATCTCGCGCAGCAGCGTGACGCCATCCATCTCGGGCATGCGCAAATCGGAGATCACCAGCGGCACCGGCTGTCGCTCCAACTCGCGCAGCGCCTCGACGCCCGAGCCGGCCTCCGCGCAGGAAAAGCCCTCCGTCTCGAGCAGGCGCACGAGCACGCGACGCAGCCGCGGCTCGTCGTCGACAACCAGACAACGCATTCCCGAGAATCGAGGCATCGGCGCCTAACGTATGCATCGCTTGCCCCTGACGGAAGCCGCCCTTACGTTCCGGCCATGACGCGCGTCGCCGATCAAGACCTCACCCGCCGCTTTGCGACACGCGCCGTGCATGCCGGGCACGTTGGGGATCCCCTTAGTGGCGCGGTCATGGCACCGATCTACCAGACCTCCACCTACATTCAGGACGGATTGGGCCGTAACAAAGGCTACGAGTACGCGCGGACGCGCAATCCGACGCGCGAGGCGCTGGAGCGCAACGTCGCGGCGCTCGAGGGCGGCCTGCATGGGTTCGCTTTCGCCTCGGGACTCGCGGCGCTCGATGCGGTGATGAAGCTGTTGTCGGCCGGCGATCACGTCGTGAGCGGCGAGAACGTCTACGGCGGCTCGCACCGGCAGATGACGCACATCTGGGCGCGCCTGGGGCTCACATTCACGTTCGTAGACGGCGGCGATACGGCGGCCGTGGCCGCGGCCGTGACGCCGCAGACCAAGATCGTGTACGCCGAAACGCCGACCAATCCGATGATGCGCCTGTGCGACCTCGCCGCGACGGGCGAAATCGCGCGCACGGCGAAGGCGCTGTTCGTCGTCGACAACACGTTCGCCACGCCGTTTTTCCAGCTGCCGCTGCAGCTCGGCGCCGACATCGTCCTGCACTCCACCACGAAATACCTGAACGGGCACTCGGACATCATCGGCGGGATGTTGGTGACGAGCCGTGACGATATCGCGGAGCGCATCGGCTTTCTCCAGAATTCCTCCGGCGCCGTCCCGGGTCCGTTCGACTGCTGGCTCGCACTGCGCGGCACCAAGACCCTCGCGCTGCGAATGCGCCAGCACGATACCAGCGGCCGCCGCATCGCCGAGTGGCTCGAGAAGCACCCCAGAGTCCAGCGCGTGTATTATCCCGGTCTTCGTTCCCATCCCCAGCACGACCTCGCGTCCCGCCAGATGAAAGGCTTCGGCGGGATGATCAGCATCGAGCTCGGCGATATCGCCGTGGCGCGCCGCTTCGTCGAGCGGACCAAGATCTTTGCGCTCGCCGAGTCGCTGGGAGGGGTGGAGAGCCTGATCGGGCACCCGGCGTCCATGACGCACGCCAGCGTACCGCCCGAGATGCGGCGCCGGATGGGGCTCACCGACAGTCTGGTGCGACTCTCGGTGGGGATCGAGGATGTGGAGGACTTGATTGCGGATCTGGATCAGGCGCTCGCGGATGATTGACGTGGCGAAACACCGGACTCCCCAGGCCGTACGTGTGGGAATCCCATGAGGAGATACGCATGACCCAGCCTACGAACAACCTGCCCGCGGCACGCCCGCGGAAGACCTTGACCCAGATCGCTCCCGTATCCTGGGAGCATCCCGCGGATCGCGCGGCACTCCAGTCGCTGCGGTCGATTCCCGGTTTCGATCAGGTGGTGAAGAAGATCTACGGCTTCATCGGCGAGCGCGGCATTCGCCTGCTGTTCCAGGCCGATGCGGTGCGCGTCGGGCCGAAGCAGTTCCCGCACCTCAACGACCTCTACACCGATGTCCTGACGACGCTGGATTGGGACCCACGGTGCGAGCTGTTCGTCTCGCAGACGCCGTTCGTCAACGCGGGCGCGTACGGAATGGACCGGCCCTTCATCGTGATCAACTCCGGCGCGTTGAAGCTGCTCGATGACGACGAGATGCGCACCCTGCTGGGGCACGAGCTTGGCCACGTCATGAGCGGTCACGCGCTCTATCACACCATTCTCATCCTGATTCTCAATTTCAGCTTCTCGACGCTCCCCTTCCTGGCCGGGATCGCGCTGCTGCCGATCCGGATCGCGCTGCTCGAATGGTTCCGCAAGAGCGAGCTCTCGTCCGATCGCGCCGGACTCCTCGCCGTCCAGGATCCGCACGCGGCAATGCGGATGCATCTCAAGATGGCGGGCGGCGGGGACATGAAGCAGATGGATCTCAACGAGTTCCTCATCCAAGCCAAGGAATACGAGGAAAGTGGCGGCGCGCTCGACCGGATCTTCCAGATCCTCAACACCCTCGAGCGTACGCATCCGTTCAGCACGCTGCGCGCGGCTGAGCTGCAGCGCTGGATCGAGGCCGGCCACTACGAGCGCATCCTGAACGGCGAATACACGCGGCGCGGTCCCGACGCCGACAATCGCCCCATCGAAAAGGACATCGAGGAGGCGCGCGAGCACTATATGAAGGAAGCAAAAGCCGTCGTGAACGACGTGGTCGACTCCGCCAAGCGGGCCGCCCAGGCGTTCTCGGACGCATTCAAGAAGAGGTGAGAGTACTGGTCGTCGGAGGGGGCGGCCGCGAACACGCCCTCGTCTGGGCGCTGCGACGCGACGCCCCCTCCGACACCATCTTCGCCGCTCCTGGGAATCCCGGAACGGCAACCCTCGCCACCAATCTTCCCATTGCCGCGACGGCGATCGACGAGCTGGTCGCCGCGGCCGGCACCCACGACATCGACCTGACGATCATCGGCCCCGAGGCTCCGCTCGCCGCGGGGCTGGCCGACCGGCTGCGTGGCGCGGGCCGCTCGGTCTTCGGGCCCACCGCAGCCGCAGCCCGGCTCGAGTCATCGAAGGCGTATGCCAAGGAAGTGATGCGCCGCGCCGGCGTCCATACGGCCAAGAGCGGAACGTTCGTCGGCACGGGACCGGCACTCGAGTACATCGGCGATCATCCCGAGCCGCTCGTCGTCAAGGCGTCAGGCCTGGCGGCGGGCAAAGGCGCCGTCGTCTGTCAAACCCGCGTCGAAGCCGCCCAGGTGGTGCGCGCGATGCTGAACGGCTCCCTCGGCGAAGCCGGCGAGGAAGTCGTGATCGAGGAGTTTCTCCAGGGTGAAGAGCTCTCGGTGCTGGCGCTGACCGACGGCGAGCGCGTGCTGATTCTGCCGCCCGCGCAGGACCATAAGCGCATTGGTGAGGGAGACACCGGTCCCAACACCGGCGGAATGGGCGCCTACACTCCGGTCGGCATCGCGACGGAGGAATTGCTCGAGCGGGTGCGGACCGACGTGTTCGAGCCGGTGCTGCGCGAGGTTGCGGCACAGGGGTCGCCATACGAGGGCGTGCTGTATGCAGGGTTGATGATGCTGCCGGATGGGACGCCGTCGGTCCTCGAGTTCAACGCCCGGTTCGGCGACCCCGAAACACAGGTCCTGCTGCCGGCACTCGCGCCAGGCTTTACCCAGCACTTGGCCGAGATCGCGCAGCGCTCATGGACGCCCCCCCCGAACAAGCATGTGCTCGCGGCCGAGCAGGCCGCGGTGACCACGGTGTTGGCCGCGCGTGGGTACCCGGACAATCCGGAGAAAGGGGTGGCCATCGTGCTGCCTTCGCCCGAGGCCTTGGGCGCTGACGTGATCGTCTTTCACGCGGGCACATCCCGCGATCCCGACGGACGGCTCCGGACCTCGGGTGGGCGAGTGTTTAGCGTCACCGGCCTCGGGGCGACCGTTCCGCTCGCCGCGCGCGCCAGCCGGGAGGCCGCCGGGCGCATCGCGTTCGAGGGCAAGACCTGGCGGCGCGACATCGCGTGGCGCGAGATCGAGCGTGCCGGAGCTGCCTGAAGTGGAGACGATCGTGCGCGAGATCGCCCCTCTGCTCGAGGGGTCTCGAATCGCGCGCGCCGAGCTCAAGAAAACCGACGTCCTCCGGGAGGTCTCGAAGCCGCGCCTGCTGAAGACCCTCACGGGGAACACGATCGAGCAGGTCTACCGCCGCGCCAAACACGTCGTATTCCGGCTTTCGAGCGGCCACCGCATGATCATCCAGCCGCGCATGACCGGTTCAGTGATCGTCTATGATCGCAAACTGGCGCGCGACGAGCTCAAGTACGCGGTCCTGATCGGGACGTTGAGCGACGGCCGCAAGTTCGTGTACCGCGACGTGCGCCGGCTCGGCACGATCTGGCTCCTGGATGAAGAGGGTTGGCTCGCCTATACCGGGCGAATTGGACCGGAGCCGCTCGAGGAGACGTTTACGCCGTTCGTGTTCGCGGACCGGTTGAGGAGCACCCGCACCGCCGTGAAGAAAGCGATCATGGATCAGCGCCGGCTGGCGGGCGTGGGAAACATCTACGCGAACGAAGCGCTGTTCGATGCGCGGCTCAATCCCGCCAAATCGACGCACAAGCTGTCACTCGAGGAATTCGCGCGGCTACACGCCGCGATCGTTGATGTCCTGCAACGAGCGCTGGCATCATCCGGCACCACGCTGCGCGATTACCGCACCGGTAGGGGGGAGCGCGGCAGGTTTCAGTTCAAGCTGCGCGTCTATGGCCGCGGCGGCGAGAAGTGCGTGAACTGCGGGAAGCCGCTGCTCATGACGCACGAGATCGATAAGCGGCAGACGACGTATTGCAAGAAGTGCCAACGATGACGGGGCTCAGCGACTTGCCGCAGCCTGCGTGTTGCGCCACAGGATTGCGCGTACCTGCGGGCGACCCTGGGCATGCGTCCCGCACACGCGTGAGCCGGAATAGAAACTAAGATCACAAGGCGCAGCGTAGCCAAGGATATCACCGCGGGAATTGATGTCAACAGCCCACGCGGCATTGAATCCGTGCGGCCCGGTCCCCAGGTCAACCAGGCCGCGACTCTCTGACCAGACAAAAACGTGTTGCTCGGCTCCAACGCGGACAGTGCCGACCACTTCGCCATTGTCGTTCATGCCCACGATCTCCAGGGATCCACCCAACGAGCCGAAAGATCGCCGGTTGTCCCCGCTCCAGAAGAATCCCTCGCCATCTGCCCAAGCGGCGATTTGGCCTCGCTCGTTTATGAATGCTCGCGCGGACGATGCCCAATAATCGTGGGGTATCGCGCCGAGGTCACGAATCATCCCGTTTTCCCACGTGACGAAATGATAATGACCGCCTGAATCACTACTGACACCGACGATCTGACCGCTTTCATTGATGTCCAGGGCCCTCGACCAGCTACAACCGCTCGTGCTCGAGTTGCAATTGTACGAGCCGAGCACACCAAGATCGCGAAGCGAGTCTGCCTCCCAGACAAACGCGTGTAGAACCGCATAGCTAATGGGAACGATACCCACAACCTGACCACGGTCATTCATTGCGGCGACGTATGCTTCGCGTCCAGAAGGCCGCAAAGCCTGCCAGGCGCCGTTGCGCGATAGCCACCCCCAACACGGCTCGTCGATGGAAAGGCGGCATTCATTCCACGCGACGTCTCCCTGTCCATTGATCGCGATCAGAAACAGGGGTGGGCGTGGCTTGATGCTGTCGAGGACTGTTCCGGTGCCATTGCGCCAGATCGCACCGATCCGCGTGCCGTCGCCATCATAAGGTTGGGAGCTTTGCCAGACCCTCCCCGCAATGACCCCCGCCTCGTTAATACGTAGCGCTTCACTACCGTTATGCCCGATTGTCCCCAGATCGCGCATTTCGGCATTCTCAAATTGAAATGCATGTGTGAAACCGGAGGCGGTGAGGCTGGAACCCACGATCTGTCCTCGATCATTGATATCGGCTGGCTGCGCGCTGTTGCCGCCGAGGGTGCCGAGGTCCGAAGCCTCATAGCCAGCAATAGTCTGCCGCTCATCGGGGTTGAATACGACGATTGGATGAGCGAGTGTCGCGGTCGCTACGCCACCATCATCGTCGCGAACCGTGACGGTGACCGAGTACTTCCCCGGCGTCGCGTAGGCGTGCATGGCGCTATCCGGTGACCACTGCGGCAAGGAGCGCGCCCGGGCCGGCAGGCTATCACTGGTGCCATCACCCCACTGGACGCGCATCACGTGAGTGTCGCGAGTCCCCGGGTCCCAGAACGCGGCATGAAGAGCGGCGGACACCCCCACGGCCTGCTGAGTGGTCGCCTGTACCAGGTCAATGCGTGGAGAGGCATTGTGGACGGTTAGGGTTACCGACGAAGTATCGGCTCCCCCTGCCGTATCCGTCACCATCAGCGTGATCGTGTACGATCCGTTTTCGTCATAGACTCGTGGGGACTCGACGAGCGTATCCTGGGACCAGTGTTGGAAACCGGCGAACGTCCAATCGTATCGCAAGGGATCCCCATCTGGATCGCTCGATTCACGGCCAGAAAAGGTTGAGAGGAAGCCTTCGCCTATCGTTATCGGGCCGATGATCCTCGCGACTGGCGGCCGATTCGTACTCGAGCGGCGAACGCGGATAGCATGCGGGGCTGGCTGGGTCGTGGCCCCTCCGTCGTTGTCCCGTATCGTCACTTTGACGAGGTAGTCGCCGGTGTCCGCGTACGCATGAAGGGCGGTCGCGTACCACCACCCGGCGAGATCGATCTCAGTCTTTGCTCCATCACCCCAGTCCACCACGGCCGTCAGGGCGTCTCCATAGCCGTGGTCGTAAACATACATCTCCACCCTGAAGGGCGAGCCCGGCATCAAATCATGGTTTGGGACCAAAATTTCCCGGACCAGGGGGGGCGCGTTCGCAACGTACAGCTGCAAGTCGAGCGTGTCGGCTGCGCCGTGGTGACTTCGAACGATCAGCGATACAGGATGCGAACCGTTTTTGCGGTAGACATGGGTCGTAACGGCACCCGAGCCGGTAGCGGCCTCGAGGATCCATTCGGAGTCACGGAGAGTCCATACGGAGTCACCGAAGCTCCATACGAAGGTGAGCGAATCGCCATCCGGGTCGCTTGACGTCGACCCGTCGAATGTGACCTCGGTACCCTCGGCAATGAGCCCCGATGAAATAACAATTCGTGCCGTTGGCCCCCCGTCTGTTTGGGGGGAAACAACCCTGATCGGCGGGTCGCCGGTGCGCCGCGTGACGCCGCCATCGTTATCCCGAACCGTAACCTCTACCCAATAAGTGCCTAGGTTCGAGTACGTGTGAGCGAGACTGACCTCCTGCGAAGCGTGGTCGGAATAGAGTGTGGAGGTGTCTCCGTCCTTCCAGTCGATCTGCATCGTCAACGAGTCAGCGCTCCCCAGGTCGTGGGCCGAGACTCGGACGGTAGTCGAAGTTCCGACGCGTATCGTTCCAGCCGGAGTCACCACCGTGTCCAGATCGGGAGCGGCGTTTTCGACCGAGATCCGGGTCGTCGTCGTGTCGCTGGCGCCTTGCTGGTCGCTGGCGATGAGCGTGACGTCGTATGAGCCCTCATCGGCATACCTGCGCACGGCGAACGGGCCGCTCTGCGGCGCCCCAGTCCCAACATTCCAGAGATAGGTCAGCGTGTCGCCTTCCGGATCGCTCGAGCTCCTCGCGTCGAACGTCACATCCGATCCCTCGAGAAGGGGACCCGAGGGGACACTGATCGTTGCCGTTGGGCCCCGGTTTTCATTGGGGCCTGCGGGTTTGTCGGATGTGCACGACAGCACCAAAGCGGTGCTAGGTAGAAGCCACGCGAGGCGACGGGCGGCGGCAATCGAGGGGCGCGGCATGGCGACTTCCCGGTCTGGGAGGACTTCGCCATGCCGTTGGTGCAAGGACCGTGCAATCGTCCGCGTGGGGGGACTAACCCAAAAGAACGGTTAGGC
>Ga0137428_1000224_pt1 | contig 25703 bp, 30 predicted proteins | sample EasRivERMZT718_2_FD_102305 | JGI IMG/M metagenome (GOLD analysis project Ga0137428, IMG submission 102305) | Soil microbial communities from meander-bound floodplain in the East River, Colorado, USA - East River MetaG ERMZT718_2 | ecosystem: Environmental > Terrestrial > Soil > Floodplain ...
ATGAACACAGAGACGCTAGTCGTGCTATTGATTTGCTCGGTTTTGATAGCGAGCGTATCAATAACCTCCTTGCTGACTGTGCGGACGATGTACCGCAAGTCGATGGAAATGCTGACGAATCTGGCCCAAAGAAGCGAGCAAGAACGAGAGCGACTTCTCAATCGTCAGGACGAAAGGGAGAAGGACTTTCTGAATCGTCTGATGACGAAGGAATGGCAATCGTACGCTCAACTAGGGACGAACCAGTCAGGCTCAATCTCTGACTTTGTTAGTCCGACAGAATCAGATCATGGTACAGGAGAGGTATTGATAGACCTTGACAATGACTGAAATGCCTTCCAATTTAATGGCAGCAATGGGATCTGAGCCGGCCCAAGTTCAGCCTGCTCCTGCACCAAAGAAGCAGAAAGTTCTCTCTGCTAGAGATACTCAGAAAGTTGTTGAGTGGGCTCAAAAGCAAGTTGATATGTGCGTTCAGCCTCGGCTTGCTTTTGAGCAACAATGGTATCTCAACATGGCTTTCTACTTTGGTCGTCATTACGTCGCCTGGGTTCCAGGTGGATCTTCAACTTCGCTGACGAAACTATACGAGCCTGCGGCTCCCCCGTATCGAGTTCGTATGATCGTCAATAGGTGCCGACGAATTGTCCGCACCGAACTTACAAAGGTGACTCGGCAAGTTCCTCAATTCTATGTCCTTCCGAATACTACAGATGAGAAGGATAGAATGGGAGCACAGGCGGCTAGAGAAATTGCCGAGTATGAACTTCGAGAACTGAATTTCAATAAGAAGCTTCGTTCGGCTGCTCACTGGATGACTCTCTGTGGCACAGCCTTCATGAAGACTTATTGGGATGCTGAAAAGATTGACCCTTCGGGAGTTCCTGGGACAACTCAATTTGATCCTGTAACTCCTTTCCATATCTACGTGCCTGATATTCAGGAGGAAGATATCGAAGGGCAGCCGCATGTTATCCATACGATGCTTCTAGAGTCTAGTGCTATTGAACAGACTTATGGCGTAAAGATGGAGCCAAACGCGGAAGTTCGAGGCGGAGCATTAGAGCAGCGATTCTTCTCGGCTATGGGAATTAAGAGTAACCAGTCGACGAAGAACAAGGTTCAATGCTATGAGATCTGGGTAAAGCCCTGCCTTAAGTATCCAGAGGGCGCTCTAATTGTTTGGGCAGGCAAGACGCTTCTCTCTTTCCAAGAGACTTGGCCTTATGTCCGAACGGACTTCCCGTTCGCTAAGATTGACCATATTCCTACAGGGAGGTTCTATGGAGAATCAACTCTGGTTGACCTGATTCCTCTGCAAAGAGAACTGAACAGGTCCCATTCGCAGGTAATCGAAGCCAAGAATAAGATGGCGAAACCACAATGGACCGCTCAAAAGGGTTCTGTGGATGCCAACAAAATGACATCGGAGCCAGGTCTTGTTATTCAATTCACCCCAGGATTCCAGGAACCAAAGCCGGTCCAACCTCCTTCCCTTCCGACTTACGTCATTGATGAACTTGAACGTATCGGTCGGGAAATGGACGATCTCGCTGCAACTGGCGAAATTACAAAGGGATCGGTCCCTCCCGGCATTACGGCTGCAAGTGCAATTTCTTACCTACAGGAAGAGAATGACAATAGATTTGCGCCGACTGTTGCCTCAATCGAAGAAGCAACTGCAAAGGTTGGCAAGTGGATTCTCTCCTTCGTTAACGAATACTGGGTCGAATCGAGGAAGGTCAAGGTAGTCGGCGAGAATCGCCTCACTGCCATTCGAGAATTCTCCAAGCAAGACATTGCTGGAAATACAGACTTCACAGTGGAAACTGGAAGCGCTGCACCGAGAAGTCGGGCGGCACGGCAAGCCTTTATTATTGAGCTTGTCAAGATGGGCATGGTTGATCAGATGCAGGGATTGAAATACCTGGATATGGTCGAGACCACGAAGCTTTACCAGGATATGCAGGTTGACCAACATCAGGTTCAGCGTGAAAACGTTATGATGAGTCAGGGTCAGCCGGTTGTTCCTAATGAGTTTGACAATATCCCGGCCCATCTGCAAGGCCATGCCGATTATATGAAGACGGAGGAATTCAGTTCTCTTCCGCCTGAAATTCAGCAGATACACCTTATGCACTATCAAGGGACCAAGCAGCAATTGCTTATGCAAGCGCAAGAGCAAATGATGCAGTCGATGATGATGCAACCTCCGCAAGAAGAACAGGCTCCGCCTGGACAACCTGTTTCACAAAGAAATGGACAATCACAATGAGTGACACGGCTCCCGATTCGGGACAACCTCCTGTAGAAATCAATTTTGGTCCGGCCGGAGAACCTGATGCTCCGAGTCCTGATGATCTTGCTAATCCCTATCTGTCGAGTATTCCTGAGGTAGATCGTAACGTTGTTGCGAAATACATCAAGGGCTGGCAGGGAGAGGTTACTAAGCGTTTCCAGTCGATCCACGATCAATATCGTCCGTACAAAGAACTTGGCGATCCCCAGGAACTTTCTCAGGCACGCGCTTTGTATAATCTGATGAATGAGCGCCCGGAGGAAGTCTTCCGAGTTCTTGCGGAATCTGACCTTCCCGAAGTTCAGCAATACTTCCAAGGTCCGCAACAGTATCAGCAATCGCACCAGGGGGAATTCCAGAACCCCTGGGAAGGTGAAGTCCCCGATGACTTTGCAGAGATGATGGTCAAGCAGCAGGAAGTTATCGCCGCGCTTGCCGACAAAGTCCTAGGGTTCGATAGTAGCCGACAAGAGGAACAAGAAGCTGCTGAACTCGATAATGTTCTAGGGCAGCTTCATTCCCAGTTTGGTGAGTTTGATGAGGAAGCAGTTCTCCTCAAAATGTATCACGGAATGGACCCCGTTCAGGCAGTTCAAGAATGGGAACAGTCTATTCAGCAGGCAATCGACGGTCGTCAGAGCATTAAACCACCTCCGAGAGTTCTTGGAGGAAATGGTTCTGTTGCACACGGCGGGGTTGATCCCTCTAAGATGGGGGATAAGGAAAGACGAGCATATATTGCTCAGCAACTCCAGGCCACAATCGACAACTCATAGGAGGTTTTAAATGCCTGGCGCAACAATGACAACGGTCAACTCCATGCTCAAAGAGATTTATGAGGGCAAGATCGAAGATCAGAAGAACGAGGAAGTCATCGCTGTAAAGCGAATCGAAAGTTCCTCGGAGAATGTGGTCGATACGGTTGGTGGCAAGTATGTCACTTTCCCGATTCGCACTCGTCGTAACACTGGTGTTTCCTACCGTGCAGAAGATACGGCACTTGGTGCTGCTGGCCAGCAAGGTTATGCAGCGGTCCAGGTTCCTCTTAAGTACGGATATGGTCGATTCCGTGTTACTGGTCAGGTAATGGAACTTGCGGAAACAAACCCGCAGGCTTTCTCGTCTGCCCTCGATGAGGAAATGGACGGACTTAAGACTGACGTTGTTAAGGATGAGAACCGAATCGCTTATGGTGTTTACCAGGGCGAGAACGCTGCTCTTGCTAAGGTTATTGCAGCTTTCACGGCTACCACAACGATTAACGTTGATACTGTTCAGTTCCTTTCGATTGGTGAGCAGATTGACATTAGGAACGTAACAACGGGGTCTGTGGCAACTGGTGTTGCCAACGTGACGATTACTGATATCGTTTCGCCTACCCAGATTACGATTTCTGCGGCAACAGCCCTGACGGATGCGAACTCTCGTATCTATCGTGAAGGTAACCGACTCTTGGAGCCGACTTCCTTCTCTGATATTACTTCTGCAACTTCTGTTCTGCATGGTCTTGATCCTGCTGTCCAGAAGGTGTGGAAGGGAAACACTGTTGCAATTGCAGGTGCTTTGTCTGAGCTTAATATGATTAAGGCTTGTGACCTGGGTCGTGTGAATGGTGGAAAGATTTCGGTTATTTTCACTACGCTCGGTGTTCGCCGTTCCTACTTCGTACTGCTTACTCAGCAGCGCCGCTATGTTGATACGAAGGCTTTCCCTGGTGGTTTCCAGGGGCTTCCGTTCAACTACGGAACTGAGATTCCGGTGGTCGAAGATCCTGATTGCCCGTCCAATGGAACCGCTCCTAATACTGGACAGATGTTCTACATGGATGAGACAAAGATCAAGAAGTACCGCAAGCGTCCTTGGTACTTCTCGGACGTTGATGGTTCTATCTTCAAGTGGGTTTCTGGCTTCGATGCCTGGGAAGGCATGATGAAGTGCTACTTTGAATATGGGACTTCTCAGCGTAACGCTCACGTCCTGCATACAGGCGTACTGGAATCGTAAACTTGTGGGGGGAGTGATGGTGGATTGCTCCCCCCACTCAATCGGAAAGGAACTTAATGCCAACTGGAAACAACATTCCTTTCATGCCTGGCGATTATCCTGCCCCTCGGGGCGGAACCCCTAAGCAGAGTTTCAACAAGCATCGAAATGGAGTAGGCGCTAGACTTTCTGATGGCGCACCAGATTTTAAAATGGGTCTTGCATCCGGTGGTGGTCAGGGAGATGGTTCTGCTGCACTACAAAGGGCTGCTGGGAAAAGATTGATGCACGGTAAGCCCGGAGCATTCGCAGCTAATTACGCTCGGAATTCTAACAATTCCTCGTAATGCCGTTCAAGTCGGAATCACAGCGTAGATATCTCTGGGCTAATCACCCAGAGATAGCTAAGCGCTGGACTAAAGAGTATGGAGGTAAAGTGCCGAAGGGTCGAGGAAGAGGGAAATATTCTAGGGCTGCCGGTCGTCGCCTTGGGTTGGATGGTGGTAAAGGTCCAAGAGGGGAAAAAGTGGGCGGACCATCAGAAGATGATGGCTATGCTGATTTTGTAGACGCTCAAACTGGTGGAAACCGTCGTCAGCCGATGCACAGAGCAGTTCCCGGTGATGTTAGGAAAAAGAAGGGACAAAGATATGGCTGATAGGGATACGAAAGGAGCTTCTGGTCCGAATAAGGGAACTGCTTATGTAGATAATACTGTTTGGAAACCGGGAACTCCACAGTCCCCTGCGTCGAAAAAAGCACAACGCGAAAGGATTAATGTGACTAATGATCAAAGGACGGGATTTCGTCGCCCTGGAATTATTTCCAAAGGCGCCGCTGGTCCTGGTAAGGGGGCAACAGTAATTTCTTCAATGGCTAGTGATAGAGATCCTGGGGCTGGAACGGATAGAACTAAATATCTTGGTGGAGCGGCCGCTAAGAGTGGTAATTCAATGATGAGAAGGGCTGCTGGTAAGCGTCTTGGATTTGCTAAGGCAGAGGATTCTGCTAAGGGACAACTTAGTGGACTTGGCCCGAGAAGGCCAAAGCCTAATGCCGGTGCCAAGCGAAAGGGCTAGATCGTTGTACCCATCAAACCTCCCAGATGGGGCAGCGGGGAAGACGAAAGGGGACTAGGAGTTGTGGGGGCTTTTAGTCCCCTTTCGCATTTAGGAGAGAAATGATAGTGCATGAAGGTAGAACAACTAGAACAGAAACCGGGAGCATTTTAACAGCTACGGATCTTCTTCAAGCCACCCCCGAAGCGTTAATGCGGGAACAGAGTGACGTCTTTCGTATCGTGGAAAAAATTCGAGCATACGATTCTAATCTAGATATTGCCTATCTAGAGCCAGGCAAGGGAGAATTGGCGGACGCTCCTTATATCATCTTTGAACGTTGTCGAGATGGAAAAGCTCGAGTTGTTTTCTCTGTCTGGAAACTTGACGATTCTGTAATGGATAGGGTCAAGGCCGCCGATACTACGATCTTCGATGTTGAGGGCGCCATTGATCTAGCCAACGCTCGGGCAAGAAAGGCCCAGAAGGATAAGCAGGCGGAATCGTTTGGCGAAGCTAAGGACGTTGTTAAGCATATCGTGGCGAATCCGAAGGGAACTTATTCATTCCCCAACTCTGCGGGCGAAGTTGTAACTCTGCGGGATGATGAGGGAATTACAAAGCGTAATGGAAAGTCGGTGACGTGAAACTCTTTGAACTCAGACGAGAAGAAGATATAACAGGTGTTTCTGGTACAGGAACTGTCGCAGGTGGAGTTATTTGGCCTGACGGTCGAGTCGCTATGCGCTGGTTTACTGATATCAATTCCACTGTTCTATACGACAATATTGAAGCCGTGAACCATATTCATGGTCATGATGGTCGTACGAAAGTGGTACTCCTTTGAATCTTGGAGATGTGATTCGTCAGGTACAACGTCTATTCGGTGACTCTTTCGAGGTTCAGATCGAAGTAGGCGATATAAAAGACTGGGCCAACGAAGCAATCATGCAGGTTGTTCGTCAGGCGGAAACTGCACAGGCTGAGTTTCAAGCCACTTATGGCCCGACTACTGACGGAGTCACTCTGCCGACACAGTTCATCGGTGAGAAGCGCGTAACTTTTGATGGGGTTCCTTTGGAACGGGTCACCATCAATGAACTGGACGATATTGGAGTTCTCCCGTCAGACATTGCTGGTAGCCCCTGCAAGTTTTATGTCTGGGGGGATAAAATCTACCTTTGGCCTTTGCCCGCAACGAGTGTTACCAACGGGTTGAAGGTTTGGTATGTTCAGGCTCCGGCTAGAATAGATGATCCGAACGTTCCATTGCCCCTCCCTGTAGTATTCCATATGGACGTAGTCCGAATGTGTATGGTTCGTGCTCGTGAACTAAACGAGGATTATGAACAGGCCCGAGTATTGAAGCAGGAAGTGGATGCTAATCTCGGTGCTGTACGGCATGATCAAGAGAATAGGATGCGAGAGACATTCCCCGTAGTGCGGGATGACCCGGCAGATTGGTGGGGGTAAATGCCTATTCCTCGTGAAGATCACAAGACTATCAGCACCTTCAAGGGTGTTAATGTTTCTGATCCAAATCATGTAATTGATGACAAAGAATTCGAGACTGTCGAGAACTTGATCATTTCTGACACTGGTGATTTGGTTAGAAGGAAGCCACTGAGATATTTCGCCCTCCCTCCTGATGCTCCGGCAGGTCATGTAGGAATGCTTGGAATCTTCTTTAGCCGAATTCTATACACTTCTGGTGATACTATCTATCTCACTCCGGTAGACACCGATCTGTCTAATACGGACTTTGCTTTCTCCGGCGCAGGGGAAGATGCTCACTCGGCTGTTCTTTACAACAAGAACGTCTACGTCTGGTCTAATTCATCGGCTCCATCATTAACAGGCTTTACTGTTTCTGACTGGACGGTTGATGCTCCTACAATTGGAGCAGCTACCCTAACGGGAACCCCTCCCGATGATATTATTAAGTCAGTGATTTTCAAGGATCGTTGCTTTGCAATTAAAAACCCTCAGGCACAATCTAGCCGAGTGTTCTTCTCGGAAATTACTGATCCAGGAAACTGGCAGGCGAATGGTTTCTTTGACGTTGTTCCTGGTGACGGAGATTACATTACAGACATTCTTCCATTTGGAGAACGCCTATTCATCTTTAAGAGGAACGCAACATACTACCTAATCCCGGCCGCTTTGCCTGCTTCCTGGATTGTGAAGCTTTTCGATAATGGAATTGGTGCAGCAATTCCCTATGCAGTTCTTGAATATCGTGGACTAATCTATACGCTGAGTCTGCGAGGGTTGTATAGATCAGATGGAGTTGTTTACGATTATGCTGGATATTCTATTCAGAAACGTTGGGAAACACACCCCATTAATATCGATTTGGCTGGTGCTTCTCCTAATTTCTTTATCACTCTGGTTGATGATTATCTCTTTATTTATACTGGAACAAGTGGGATTGGGCATTGGTTCTATAACCCAGTTCAAAATGCCTGGACTGAATGCATTTTTCCTTCCACCCAGATTGCTGAGGGTGCTCTAGCTTACGGTATCCAGGGATATCTTAAGAACGGGACAAGAGGAACTTGGTTTGGCTGGTTGCATGGAACCAATGCAAATGTGCTGTGGTTTGGATTGCAAGATCCAGACCATCCCGCTAATGCAGACTATTCTGATTATGTCCTGCACCATGCTACTCCCGGTTCTAGAGTGATTACTCCTATTCATACTACGTTTAAGTCGAAATCTTGGGATAATGGTGCTTTCTATCGAGTGAAGCGTCACAAGTATTCCACCCTTGAAATGACAGTTCCTGCCCAAGAGGTAGTAGGAAATGGTGAGTTTAGAACCCACCATAATTTTGATTTAGACCAGGTTACTAATCAGCACGAGTTCCTGGTTCTGCCTAATCAGAGGGGGACACTGGCGCACAAGATTCCTGGCTGCGGTTATAATAGAAGACTCCAATTGGAATTTGATTCCGATACTGTTCTGGAATATATTATAACCGGCTATGACTTAGACTTCTTTAATAAGCGCACGCTGTCGGAGAATCCGCAATGAGTGATTTCGACCCAAATCAGAATGAGCGTGAGGGTCACTCTCATAGAACTCAGGAAGAACGCCGTGCATTAGCCCTTCTATCCGATTTATCTAAAGCATTAGATGTCCAGCACCATGATACTTCGTTACGTCATACTTTCGGTGGAGCGTTTGATTCTCCTGTGGCAGTATCAGATATGGCTTCGATCGGATCTATAGGTATGGCGGACAGTCCGGCACGGTCAGATCATAGCCATGGACCAGAGATACCGGTTTGGATAACACCTACATTTCTTAACTCATGGACAGATTTCGGCGGAGGAACTCGAACGGCCCGATATACAAAAATTGGTGGAGTTGTTCATATTCAAGGTACAATTAAAAGTGGAACGATGACACTTCCTGCTTTCGTACTTGATGTGGGTTATAGACCTTCCGGTCAAATGCTTTTTTCTCAACTTGATGGGCTTAACTTAACTGGTCGATTGGACGTTACTTCTGTCGGTGCAGTTGTGCCTGTCACGGGGAATAACGCTCTTTTCACTATTAACTGTTCATTTGTTCCAGGATGATTAGGAACTTGACGATGTATCAACCTATGAAGTCAAATACACTCCGACAAGGGAAGAGACTCTATGGGTTTAGTGGCACGAACTCCCCTAATTTTAAGGGGGCAACTGCTGTTAGACCCGACGATTCTTTTAAAGACCTTCAACGAACTTTAGGTCCTATTAAATACGAACCCAAGAAGCTCCACAGAGCTATTGGGAGGAGGCTAGATAATGGCTCTACAGGACGTTCTGGCAGGATTTACTAATCCCGCTTCTCAAAGATCTGCAATCCTACAGCGGTTGGGTATTGATTCTAACCGAGCCGCAGGGTTCGGAGGAAACACGCAGTTTGATCAGTCTATGTCGGACTTGTATCGGCAGGGACTTCAATCATCTGCTCAGTATGATACAGAAGAAGGAAACCTGAATCGGACTTATGAGCAGAACTTCGCTCAGTCCGCAATTGATCGAGATAGGGCTTTGGAAGCCCTTAAGGGCAGCTTTGCTCAGAGGGGGCAGAGTTTCTCTGGCGCCCATGTTGATGAAGTCGGTCGTACTAACGCAGACTTCGATCGTTACATTGCAAACCTCGGCGCAAATCGTGATTCCGGTATTCAAGGGATTGGAAGGAATCGTCTCAATTTGGAGCAGGGTTTGACTTCTGGTCGAATGGCTGCGGAATCGGGTTATGGAACTGATTTGCAGGCGTTCCTTCATCAACAGGCAATTGATCTGTGGAACTCTGTAATGCAACAGAATGCAATGCAGCAGCCACAAGGTGGTGGAGGTGGATATTCTGCTCCCCGTCCTGCACCTTCTAGGAGTTCGCCTACTTCGGCTCCCGCTAGATCATCTGCTCCCGCTCCATATAATCCTATGCCAGCACCGGCTCCTGCTCCGGCAATTCCAATGCGTCCCGCTCCAACTAGTATTCCTCCGAAGCCTGTGCTTAAGGGACAAGGTTATGGAGGGCGGCAATTCTAAATGGCAGAGATTTCTCAATGGGTTAAAGACGCTAGAGCTTGGACGTCTGCAACAAAGGGTAATGCAGCTAAGGCTGCTTTTGGTGGTTTGCCGCCCGAAGTTCAAGACGTGGCTGGAAAGATTTCCGATCTGTACGAAGGACTTAGGTATGGAGCGGAAGATGCAGTAGATCAGTATGATGCTCGGTCAAATGCTGCCCGAGAGCAAATGATGAGCCAGTTTGCTAATACTGATGCTACTGTTCAAGCTGGTTATCAGAACTCTCAGAACTATCAATCTGAGATTGCTAAGCGTCTTGGGCTAGAAGATGCCCTAAAGGGTCCTGGTGTTGAGAGTACGAATCAACAGATGAATCAGATTCTCAACATGAACAAAGCCAATCGTACTAATCAGATGGCTTCATATGATCTTCTAAAGGGCGGTTACGGAGAACTTCTTAGGGATCGTCTTGGTTCCTTTGACGTTCAAGCGGGAACATCTCTAGCTAATCTTCTCGCTCAAATGCAAGGGCTACAAGCACAAGCCGGTGGAGGTTCTGGTGGCGGTGGCGGTGGAGGGGGCGGAGGAAGAAGTGGCGGACGAGGAAGGAGTGGAAAGAAGAGTGGAAGTTCTAGTGGAAGTTCGCCAGGAATGCCTGCGGAACAAATGGCTTTTATTGCAATTAATCCTTACAATCCCCCTTCTGGTTCTACTTACTCGTCAGATTATGTCCGCCCAGAAAGACGAGGCGGGATGGCTCCAGTAAAGACTTCAAAGGAGGCGAGTAACGCTAAGAAGATTACCGCCACTAAGGGCGGAGCGAGGCGCCCTATGCTCCTAAAAGGAAGGCGCTAAATGCCCAAGCCAGAAGCTAAAGAATCTGGCGCTCCTATTCAATATTTCACATACAAGAAGTATGCGAAAGAGCCTGATAGTCGAGCAGCCAATGAACGGGCGTTGGCCAAGGCTAACGAACAGATTTTGCTGTGGCGGGCGCAATACAAGCGGGATAAGGGTGTTGACGTTCCCCAATACTCTAAGGCTTCTACTCCTATACCCCAAATTAAGGCTCCCTATCGTCCTTCTAAGCCTGGCGAAACTCGTAGGGCTAGAGGGAGTGGAGTGGAAGTTGGCGGTGTAAATACATCGACTCGGAAGCCTACTACTGAGCGCGAAGAAACTGAATCTCTTAAGCAACGACAAGAGATGATTAAGGGGATCATCTCTCAGCTAGAAGCCGACTTCAAAACGGGCGTAGCACCTGATCTTGACCGCTTCAAGCCAAAGAGTTTCTGGCAGAGGAACATTGCGGACAAAGCAAAAGCAGTTGGAGAATCTGTTGTCGGAGATGTTGCTGGTAGGGCGCTTGATTTAATTGGTCGTCCAGGGAATGCAGCTGTTGGTGGAATGACGGCACTTGTTGAAATGGCGCAAGGTCGTCCAAGCACCGTAGCAGAACTTCGTGCAGAAGGAAAGAAACTCTCTCCGGCTCAGGCTGCTGCCGCTCAGGCCGAATACGATTATTGGGAAAAGGCGAAGAAACAAGGCCCCATCAATCGTATATGGCAGGGATTGCAGGGTAGAGAAATCTATTCCTTCATGGAACCCTTCACGCAGGAGTACGTTAGGGCTAATGATTATCAGCCTCTAACGGGTCCTCAGAAGATAGTTCCTACTGCCGCTGGTTTCGCAACAGATGTTGCAATTGATCCGCTAAATGCTGTAACCGCGGGAGTTGTAGCCAAAGGCGCAAACGTTTTGCGTGCTCCTAGAAATGCAGAGCATGTTCTTGAATCTGCTAGGGCTACTTCACTTGCAACCAAGGCCGCAAGAGATACACAAGATGCGGTTAAGGGTGCAAAGATTGCTGATAACGTATTAGCTCGCCTGGCGGATGAAACCCCCCATGATTGGGCGGCACCGAGAGAACTTATGCCTGGTCCGAGAGTAAAGGAACTCGGTACTGGACTTCCTGGGCGTGGATTTGAATTGACAGATGAAGTTCAATCCGCAGCAAGGGTAGAAGAAGTTACGGCTAAAGCTTCCCAAGCCGCAAGAATTACTGATGCTTCCGAGCCGGGATTCCGTGCGCTCCGAAACGAAACTGCAAAAGCCGCTCGGCAGGTTCAATCCGCTAAGTCTTTGCTTAAGAAGGGCAAAGGCTCCGAGGACAATTTGGCCGCAACAGTCGCTAAGCATGACGAACTTCTTAATAGGATGACGGCTGCTCAACACCTTAGAGATGTTGCAAGGGCCACCCCTGTAGGATTAGGTAAAATTGCCGGGCTTGAAAAGCGAGTTGAGCGTTTGAACAAACTCGTACAAAAGAATCCTGGGAACGAAGCTTTAGCTCGAAGAATGACTGCTGTTCATAGTGAGTTGCAGGCGGCTAGGGTTGCCGCTATTCCAGATAATAGTGCTCAGATTCTGACATTTGCAGAGAAGATTGCCAGAGGCGAAGCAGTAAGCACTATTCCAAAGGCCACTAAGGAAGCTATTGGTAATGCATCTCCTACAATCCAAGAGCAAATCATCGCTCTAATGAAAGAAGCAGAGGCTAGTGGCCCTAAAGTTGCCGATGGGGTTGGGGAATCACTAAAGGGTGCAACTCCGCCTAAACTTTCTGATGAAATCTCACGTATGATTGTAGAGAAAGAGAACGCCACTACTCATGCCGTTGCGGATACTGCTACTGTTAAGCAGGCCGCACAACAAGTTCTAGCCGATCCGGTTAATGCTCAGCAAACCGCCATTGACATTCTAAACGAAGCGGGAATTTTTGGCCGCCCGCTTACCAAGGCAGGGATCAGATCTAGAGTTGCACAAACAGCGCTAAGAATGGTCGGAGAGGAGGGAGTTCAGGAAGCTGCACTTGTCCGAACTCAGGCAAAGGTTGGCGAGCTAAAGAAGGCTGGTAAGGTTCTAACTGGTGCAGAGCAGAGAGCTAAACTATTCGATGAGTCTTTGCTCGAAGAAATTCTGCCCACTACAGAGGCGATGACTAAGATTCTCGAAGAGGGTATTGGAAAGCGCTTTGCTATTCGGTTCAATGGGAAGGACTTAGGAGACTTTGCCCCTATCGGGGCTGCTTTGCGAGGAATGTATGTCCCCTTTGAACTGGTAGGTAGATTAGGTGCTACAGGGCCGGGCGGGACTTTTGCGAAGGCTTTCAGAATGGGTTCTCACTTCCCGGACGAGACTAATTACATCCGGCAAGCGGCTGAGAACAATGGATCTGCCACACATATTGAGTTTGCTAACAATGTGATGAAGACTTTCACTAACACCATCACTCATGCTGAGTCTAAGCAAATCCGGCGGGCGATAGAAGGTGGCTACACTCTAGAGAATCCTCATTTAGATGCACTTAGAGTCCAGGCTATGAAAATGTCTCAGGATATTTTCGATCAACAGGCTGCTCTGGGTAAGTATGTGCCTGGGGAGAAGGTGGAGAACTATCTCTATCACTACTATCACTCCCGGAATAAGAAGGCTATCAAAGCTTTCAAGGACGCTCGTAATGTTGACATAAAGGCTGGGCGAAAGGGAGCTACGGTAGATACTGCCGCTAAGGCAGGACTTAAGCCAGAGGATCGTATTGACCGAATCCTTATCATGCAGCACCGAGATTATGTCCGTGATCTTCAAAGAGCGAACTTTCGCCAGGGAGTTATCTCTAACTTCGGAGTTAAGACAGATAACGCTGCACTAGCTAATGGACTTGGATTGGAAGAGGTTTCCGGCAAGTCCATGAACAAGCCCTTTCAAGATGTAGCAGCAGCAGAGAACGCTAAGTGGTATCTTGCTCCTGAAATCCATGACACTTTCAAGACTATGGATAACCTCATGGGTATCGGACATAACGTGGAAGCTGATGGATTCCTTGGCGCCTACGATGCAATGGTTAGAATGTTCAAGACTTCTGCCACAATTGCCAACCCTGGGAACTGGGTCAACAATACTATCGGTGACTTCTTTCTAAACTATATGGACGGTGTGCGTAGTCCGTCCTGGTATAAAAAGGCCGCTGGGATTCTCCATGTTCAGGAACAAGCGCCGCTTCGTTCTGTTAGTATTGCGAGGAGAAATGTTGATGCGGGACAGATCTTGGATGACTTCAAGCGTAAGGCTCCGTCCGGAGGGTTTATCCGATCCGAAGGAATGGGACACATTTCACGACTTGGTTCTAAGGGCCTACGAGGAATACCGGGCCGCTTCGTTAGAGGAGGTCAGAATCTTTATGAAACACGAGAAGAGTGGGTAAGGTTTGCTCACTATCTCCATGCTGTAGATGATGAAGCTCGGAGACTTGTTGGTCGTGGATATAAGTGGGACAAGGCGTATGAAGGTGCCACAGAATTAGCGGCTAAGCGAGTAGCCAAGTGGAACATTGACTACACAGCGATTACTCCCTTTGAACGAAACATTCGTAAGCGGTTTGTTCCGTTCTATACCTTCATGCGTAAGGCTACCCCACTCATGCTAGAAGGCATGATCACTCGTCCCGGTAGAATGGCTCACTATGATCGTTCCAAGAGAGCCGTTGAGCAGTTATTGGGAGTCCCTAAGGAAGAGGATGACGGAACGATTTGGCCGTTCTGGGCGAAGCAGCAAGGAGTTACTAGACTCACTGACGAAGCTGAGCCTTTGTATCTTCGTGATCCAACTCCGTTGAACGTAGTTAACCGTTTACTCGGAGGGGAGTCTATGCGGGCACCCTTCACTAACGCATTGAATCAATTCGCTCCACCAATTCGCGGCGGAATCGAACTTGCTTCTGGTAAGACTCTGTTCAACGATAGAAAGATTGACCAGTGGGGGGATTGGATCTTAGGCCAGGTTCCTACTGTATCTATTGGTGCAAGAATGGCGGGTCATCCTCTTTCGCCACAAAAAACTAGCGCTTCGGAAGGACCGGGCACCGCCATTCTTGAACGGCTTGGAACAATTGGAATTCCGATCGGTCGAATGACTGAGCAGAGACAACAAGCTGCTCTCCAAGGACAGATTGATCCGATCGAAGGAGTCTTTAAGGAAGTCAACGACGCTATCGCTCCGTACAAGATTACTAAGACTACATCGAAGAAGAACGGAACGTACTATCTCGTGAAAGATCCTTCGGGAGAAATCATTGCGAGAGAGCATGACTTCATCACGGCTGTCCGCAAGGCCAGCGGAGGCTGAGGATCTCAGTCTATGTTAAATTCGTTTTAGCCTCTCGTCAGAATGCACTTGTGGGGGAAGTGGCCGGGGTGCTAGGCTCAACCCAACAGGGAGCCACACAGACGGCAACGGGAGGCTTGTACGATGAGCACGGATGGCGAGGGATGGTCCCCGCCTTGCTTGCATAATACGGATCTTTTCTTTGTGGGGGAAGATAAGGTCAAGGAAATAGCCAAAGCTAAAGCCATTTGTATGAAATGCGCTAGGCGGAAGGATTGCGAGGCTGGCGCCATAAGGCGTGATGAACAATACGGGGTTTGGGGCGGTTACTCGTATTCTGAGAGATTGGCTCGGGCGCCTTTTCTGGAATATCAGGAACCCACAATTTATGCTTCACCCCGTAGAACGCTAGATGCGCTACAGCGTCAAACGTATGACGTCCCTTTGCCCCCCGCTTATACTGTGCCCCTAGAAATCCGTATCCTGCCGGTTTCCGAGTATTCGGCTGCGCCTCAAACGTCCAATTATTCACCAGACACAGAAGCCGTAGTGCTCCAATTTGCCGCAAGGAAATCCCTTTATCCCATTGATGATCATAGCCAGAACCTCCCCGATTCTTCGGCCGCGGGTCAATGATGTAATCCTCGCAGACTAAAGTTGCTTCGTAACTAACACCCATTCGAGAAACACACCACTCATCAAATGATTTCTGACTCATCTCCTGAACCTCAGTGATGGTAAAAGTTCCATCCTCGATTGAGCCGGCCGCGAAACCGATGTGCTCTCCTGGATCAAAGCCATAAAGAATCATGCGTGCAACACCTTCCACTCAACATGGAATGGAATGCCGAATTGTTCGACAGTCCAGTTAGTCATTACGTCACAGACCTTCTGTGGATCTTCTCCTTTAGGGTAATTGATCCAGATAGAGTCGTGAACCTGGTTACGAATATCAATGCCTTGCTCTGCTAACGTCAGCATAGAGCGCTTAATGATCTGGAAAGATCCGCCCTGAATCAGGGAGTTCCACGCATCCTTACATTCCCACTTGTTCTTAAAGATTCTCAGCCGCCCATCCCAATAGCGAATCCACCCACGAGATTCTGCTAGTTGTTGGCATCTCTTAGCCATCGCAAAGATTTCATGGTACTCCTTCTTATAGTCATTGATGATCCGCTGACCTTCCTTGCGAGGGATTCCGTACTTGTGGTAGAGAACTTCGACACCACCTAAGTAAATGATGGTGAAGTTCACGTTCTTCGCAATTGGACGAGAGATATTGAGTCTCTGAGCAACTTCTGCATGAAGGTCGCCATTATTTCTAAAGATTTCCAACAGACCCTTCTGGTCAGCATAGACAGCACCTAGTCTGAACTCGACAGTTCGATAGTCAAATTCAATTAAATCATGCCCTTTCTCTGGCATAAACAATTTCTTCACGTCGCCATCTCGGGGGAACTGCTGAGGGTTGGGGTTCTCCGCAGACAGCCTATGAGTGACGGTGCCGTGCTGCTTAAATGACGGGTGAACGTATCCGCCCTGGTCAGCCTTGTCGGGCAGTCCTTGAAACCATGTTGACGTAGCCTTAGCCAATCCTCTATACTCTAGTAAGAGACCTGCCTCGGGATGGTTGATGCCTTCGAGCACCGACTCATCGACACTTGGCAATTGACTAGGAGTTTTCTTCGATGGCTGCAAACCTAAACCTAATGGAGCGTCCCCAAAGAAACGCTTCCGCGCTTGTGAATCTTTCGCTGGATCAAATGGTAGATATGTACGAATCTGATCCATGCGAACTTTGGATTCGGCTGCAAGCCGCAGAGACTCGGATTGATCTAACAGAAGTCCGACTTCTTCGATCCGCACTAGGAGTCGCATAAACTCCAAATCGATTTCCCAAATAGGAAGCAAAAGCCATTCCTCCATTTGTGGAAGGAACAACTCATAGAGTTGGTAGGTGGAAACTACGTCGTTGGAAGCGTAGCTAGCCATCACAAATGGGGGAACGGCTTCCATTCCATAGTCTTTGCGGATCACCTTAATCTGTTTGACAAGCGCTGCCTTAGTGTCTTTCTTTAGAAGGGCCTTCTCTAAGGCTTCTAGCGTATGTCCAGGCCATCCCTTCGGGGGATGGTAAGAGTCTAGCAGATGATGCCAGAGCATCGTATCTATAATGTTCCAGGAGAGAAGATCAATTCCTGTCTTGCGTAGAACCTTCAAGTCGAACTTAGCGTTGTGAAAGATCAGGGTACAGTCAGGATGAATGTCCTTGGAGAAATCCCAGAGGGGTACATTTTCTACAGGGATGAAGGGATGTTCATGGCCGAACGGAACATACCAAGGATCGTCACCTTTAGCGTAGAAAGAGGCACCGACTAAGAATCTCTCGTGATCCAAGTCAGTCATATTTGTCTCGGTATCTATGGCCAAGATTCTTTGGCGGCGCAACCAGGTCCGGAAGATTTCAACGTCAGCGTCATCTTGTACGAGAGTCACACGGTCACCCCTTTTTCTCCCATCTTTATCTGCTCTCCCTGTTTATCCTGGGACTTCGATTCGCCGGTCACTAGTGAGTAGTGACTCGTATCGTAATCTTTAAACACACGAAACTCATCTCCAAGTTCACCGGACCTATCCTTGTTGACGTGAATGATCGTCTCTTTGCCCTTCCCCTGATCTTCAAGGATGATGCAGGTGTCAGGAGTAATTGACCAGTGACGGGAACCGTATAGGTCATCGAGTTTATAGGCAGCTTTGTTTCCTACAGGGACCTTCCTCGTATGAGTTACTAGAAGGAAGGAAACCTGGTAATCATTGACCAGATCTTGTGCCCAGTTTAGAAAGATCTGGGCCGGAACATCTTCATTCAACGTGGGAACAGCCCGGCCGATAACATCAATGCAGATTACGGCGGCACCTGACTCAACCAGATCTGATTGAACCTGCTCTTGAATTCGTGTATCGGTCATATCCATACCAGAGCCACGAATCAATAGCGTCATGTTCTCGTTAATAAGATCTTGCTGTTCTTTCGTATACGCATTTGACTGTTGCATACGAATTGAGCGAACTCGGCGTGCAGGCATATCCAATCCGAGGTAAGCGCATTTCCTCGGCTCGCCTACTTCCTTGCCAATAAAGTCGGCCCCACAGGAAATACTGTCTAGTATGTCCAGAGCGAATCTAGATTTGCCCGATCCAGGTTCTCCCCCGACTACAAGGATGCCTTCCTCGAAGAAGATATGCTGCACAAGGAACTTATCTTCTTCGGTAGCGAGGAAGAATTCCTTGTTACCGCGCCAGATCTGATAGAGAGGTTTCTCTTGACGGATTGGTTCAACTGTGCCGGTCTTTTTCCGAGCGGCTTCGATTACTCCCTGTAGAACACTAACTTGATCGTGACGATCGGTGAATTTGTGGAGCCTAGCATCTTGATACTGTAAAAGTTGAAGGATTTGATCATCCCTCAACCTCATTCCAACTAGTTCACAGGCGGTATGATAGATAAGTCCGGAGCGTTTTTCTTTTGTCCCTTCGCCGGTGGCAGAGAAGATAAGGTCCCGAACTCTCTGCGTAAATACAAGTTCTGCGAAGAGAGATTCAATGCTTCCCCCGCCTCCATCTGTCTTTCTATCGTGGCTCTTGTAATCGTCAACGTGGACTTCTGAGAAGGCGAAGGTATTACTCGTATCACTTCGTCGTATTTGCGTCTGATGATTACTTCGCCTTCGATTATAAGATCCAGGGGGACGTAGAAGTTGAGTGCAATCCCATCCTGATTTGTCAGTATTATATTGATACGCAAGGGTTCGGTTGATCGCTTCGATTTCCTCGGCTGGACGAAATCGCTCCAATATCCAATAGGCATGGTATCTCTCCGGGCTTGTTTCTAACAGGAAGTTTGGTTCTTGCTCGAACTCAGGTAGGCCGTCGTCACAATCTACCCACACACAACCAGCGCCAGCAACATTAGACTTGATAGCCTTAGTCTGTCGCTTATAAAAGGCGGGCGAGAAATAGAAATCGGCTTGATCGTTCTCTTGATGCTCTTTGATCGCCGCAATCAGTTGGTTGGGATCAGAGTAGAACTTAGGGTAAGCCTTCTTAACAGGCTTAAGAATTCTCGCCCCATAATACAATGTCCCGGGGGGAGCGTACTGAAAGAGAAGGCTGAAAAAGCCTTCAATGTTTGACTCCATCACCCTACCCTTTCTCAGACAGAGTGGGGAGAGAAGAAGTGCCCTTGCTGATGTTGTTGTAGCAACCATCGCAACTAATGAGAGTGGACTAAGCCGCTTCCATTGTTAGGGGTTTTCCCTCTCTCCCCACAACTTGTCAGATGGACGAAGCCACAGGAGAGTCAGAGAGAGCGTAGTATTCTACGATCGTTGACTTAATTCCCTCAGTAGGTCCACCAGGCTTTGGGTCTTTCAAGGGGTAGGATTCTGTGGTAGTGGTAACCATTGCTTCAAGTCCGATCCACTCATCCGAATCGAAACTGAAATCTTCGTCATCAAGACTCTGACCGGCAAAGGCTTCCATCTTGGGCTTAGTCCGCCACAGGCCAGATTCCATGAACATCCAGTTATCGGTAAGCTGCCGAGACTCGGCGAACTCTCCGTCACTGATCATCATATCAACCCTGGACCACGGACCCTTACCGGAATCTTCATCGGTGAATCCGGTAATCCTTACTCGGTAAAGACCATCAGGAACCGGCTCAAACAGGTTCTTGATGTTCTTCATGTCAAGATTTAGTTGCACTTTTCTTCTCTCCTATCAATTTCCACAAATCGGAAGCGGGGAATTCGGCGGGCAAATCAAACCTGTTCTTAGCTTCAATGATGTTGGTAGGTCTTGCCCGAACAGTTCTTATCTCGGTCTTTAGAAGCTGGTTAACTTCCAGCGTCATAAAGAGTTGTGCGTTTACCTTACCCGTAAGTTGGTTGGACAACTTTGGCGGGAGGTCTGGTCTGATGGTTGTTCGTTTAGTTTTCTCGTTGGTTTCCTCCAATCGGTGAGCGAGTACCACGACATTACACGGATAGGCTTCCGCTTCAAAGTCGAGGAAGAAGTTTCGCTCAAAGGTAGTGGCTATCAGGTAATCTTCCTGAATGGGAATTGTGACTCCCGCCCGATCACGTCCAGTCTTAAGTTTCGTTGCCGAATCTCTAAGCTGAGCATGAGTCAGGTCAGAAAGATTATCCAGAACTAGAGTAGCTGGCTTAAGCTTCTTCGCCTTAACATCGAGAAGAACAGAAGCCACATCTTGCGGTTCCGGGCAGAAATGAACTGCTTCCGGCTGAGGAATGTCTCCCATATCAGGGAGTGAACTAGTGTAGGCGAGAATCATTGTCTCGCTACCAGTGTCTATCCAGTGAACAGGAGGCGGAGCATACGCACAAAGCGAAGTCTTTCCAACTCCCGGCTCACCAAATAAACAGATGAACCAGTTGCCTACTAGAGCTTTAGGTTGACCTGTCTTATAGGTCATAAGTAGTCAGCGCCTGACCAGTAACTTCTAGACGGACACCTTCCTTAATCCAGATACGAGTCATATCTTGATCGGGAGGATCTTCTACAACAGGCATTGCCTTGGCGTTATATACCTCACTAGCAATGTCGTTAAGCAGCTTACTAACCTGCTGAGTCGTCAGCATCTCTGTCCTTTCGTTCTGTCCAGAATATTTCATGGGTTTCAATTCGGCCCCCCCATTTACTAAGTCCCTCTTTATCGGTAGCCTCGTAAGTGTAGGATTCCCTATAGTATCCGGCCCCCTCCTGTAGTGTAAAGGTATCTACCGTGCCGTCGGCAAAGATTAGGGTGACACTATGGACGGGGCGTATTTGCATGGTATTCACTCCATCCATCTTTTTTCTTGAAGGCGAGGTCAAGGATAGGTCCATCATCAATCCCCTGTTGAGACATTAAACAAGGCTCCCGGAAGTTACAATACCGACAACCCGGATCGAGTGAGCGAAGGAATACTTGTTCTTCGATCATCTGATCTACTACTTGTCCATACCAATCCATTGCTGCTTGGATTTGTAGATCGGTTCGGTAAGTAGGAGTGACTCTCATCAACTTATCAATTGGTTCCTGCATGTAATTCTTATATGGATAAGTGATGAGTTCATTAACTTCTCCCCGGAATACCGGGATGCCTACGGTTCTCAGCCCGCCTATATACGTAGGCTGCTGTTGATCATACTCGGTCACGCCTTGCTTGCGAAAGTTGTTGGGTTTACCTGTTGTCTTATGGTCACGAACTCTAATCTGTCCGCCGATTGAGTATAGCAGATCAACGTATCCTTCAAGGATAAAGTCTCGACCCTTAGGTGTTCTAAGGGGAGCCTCGAAGTGCATTTCAGACTCGATGATTTCAATGTCTACGTCTACCCCAGGGGAATGCTCTCGAATGTATCGAGTCATCATTTGAATACAGCGGGAAACTATCTCTCCATTGGAACCATCTTCAAGAATATCCTCTAGGATATTGGTTTGCAATGCGTCTAACAGTTCCTCCGGGTCCTGAGTTTGGCGGAGCAACTGATAGTATATGTCTAGCTTACCATGACAATAGTCGCCCAACTCCATTGCTTTGTTCCGCTCTTTGGGCATCCACTTATCAATGTAGGCGTATTGCCAATTCTTCCTACAGCGGAGGAAGGTTTGGACTTGTGAGTGGGAGACTTTGGGTACATCATTCATAGTTCCCCGGACTGGATTCGATCCTACCTCTTTCAGGGTCCGGGGAGTTATTACTTATGGCCGCTTAGGCCAGGCCGTGCCAGAATAAATAGGGCTGAGGCAGTACGGGTACAGGTTGCCAGGCGAACCCGATGAACCCCACGGATCAGGATTCCACTCCCATCTCCAAGAACCACTAATATTGTCCTTCAAAGAACACATCACCAGGACGTAACCAAGTTGTCCAGCGAAGTGTGCCCACGGGCCTTGCATGATGGCGCCGTTTTGAAGAATCCAACGGTAACAGTTGGTGGTCGTACACCCCGGATTAGTAAGGTGAGTATGGGGTGGTCCTTGTGCTCCAAATGAATGAGCTTCTGCGGGAGAAGTAACTCCCAATGTTCCTGCTGTAATTGCACCAGCGAGAAGAATTCCCGCCATTCGCTTCCTCATATGTTTCCTTTCGTTGAGGATCATTCTAGACTCGTTGCTTCGGCAGGCATTGCCTCGAAGTAAGCGTCAGGAAAAGAGGGACGCAGGTATTCAATGATTGCGAAGTTAGCCACGTCCAGAAGATACTCCCTGTTATGAGTGTTCTCATAACGAGCTAATCTTGCTCGGGCATTTCGTCGAGCATGATGAGGAACAGGATAGTTGCTTTCGAGCGGTCCATATTTCTGCTCGCTAAACGCCATCCTGTTCAGCATCATTTGTAGGGCATCTGCGAAGTCTTGATTATCATAGACTCGACGCAGAACTAATGGGCCGGCTTGTCTAGCCATTGAAAGCCTCACAAGCAGCAGCCATTGTTAGATGAGCAGCGGACAAAGTAGCAAGAGCATGAACTTGTGCCCATTGAGCTTTAGAGGGATTGGGGTGTTTAAAATCTGCTACTTTATCTGCCTGATCGAGATACTCTGCTGCCTTCTTAAGATGGCCCTGAGTGTCAGACAAAGCAGAGTTCCTTCATCTCTTCGACAATGTTATCGAAGGCACCGGCTTCAATCTCTGCCCGAAGTTCCTCAACCATCTTAGTTTCCTTAGAGGTAAAGATCCGTACACGATAAATCTTCGCCGTGGAAACTTCCTTGGGAGAAGCTTCGACAAGACCAGTCCGTTCGAGAATAGTCTTAAGAGTTCGAGTTGCCGTTTCCCTAGAGGGAGAAATAGCAGCAAATCTATCCCAAGCAATGATGAAATTCGTAACGTCGTATTCTAATTCACCGAAATACTCTGCCGCTGCCTGGTGTGAACGAACTTGTCCACCGGAAGCAGCATTCATCACGCAACCATCCCAAGAAGCGTAGTTGAATATTCCGCCTCGCTGAATGTAGGCATAGATCTTCTGCCGGGTGGCTATTGAGAACTTACTTACGGTTCGGCGTAGATCATTGGGAATAGAGAATGGTTGCTCGAAACCGGGCTTTCCCCAGCGACTTTCAGCCATCAGAATCCTTCTTTCTGCCGATTAGATCGGCCAGTGTTCTTGCAATTTCTTGGGGTGGCTTAGCCTTTATTTCTTCCTTGATCTTCTTAGCGACTTCTATTACTTTCTCGAAGTCTTCGCCTTGCCGCTTCCATTCTACTGGATCAGAGAAAGTCTTTATCATGGAGGAAATAGTTCCCCACATTACACTTATCTCTTGAATTGCTACCCCTCTAATGTAAGCCATGCCTATTTCATTTGGATCGTGGGGCTTGGTGAGAAGTTCAATGAGACGATGCAATTCTAAAATCATCTGAGTCTTTCCATCCCATAAAGAAACGCATGAACTATGCCAATCTTTATGAAATTCCGACCCAGGATCTAGTCCGCATTCGCAAGTGGGGGTTGCCATATTCTTTCCTCTCGTTAGAAATATTCAGGAGAGATAAAAGCTTAGCGGCCTCAACATCGGTTGAGGGATTGGCTAAGGGTACCCCTTCTATCTCTCCCGCCGGTCTATCGACCGATGTTCCTTAGAAGATACAGGCGTACCTGTCCTCTTTGGCATCCCAGGGTTGTTACGGATATCTCCGCTTTTTGTCCTGGTTCTTTAGTCCTTGATGGGCCGGGCGGTATGTCCGTTGTGGCCGTTACTCCCGATTACTTCCCGGACGTGGAACCCATCACGATTCCCCGGAGAGAAAGACTAGCATCTAACTCTCCGGTTAAGTACCTCTACACCATGCGGGTTTTCCCCGCATCCGATTTCCTTTCGGACCTTCTAACCTTTGGCGGGCTAGCGTGCTTTGGGTTTCTCCCTAGGACTAAAGGTTCCTTGCTAGAGGCAATCCCTTAGCGGTACAAATCTTTAGGGGAGAGTCTAGTGAGAAAGGTGTAAGAACTAGACTCTCCCCCGGCTCTCTGCCAAAGAATCGAACTTTGGAACTCTACCATTCTAAGGGGGACCAAGAATGGGAGTCGCAAACCTGCCAGAGAGTTTCCCTGGGGGGAACTTTAGACGTTAACGGGGACGTTACTTTCCTCGTTCTCATCTACATCATCATCATCATCGGCATCCTCGTCGGGAACCTCTTCCCAATTCGGAGCATCGGCAGACTTCGTTCCAACAAGAACGTTTCCACCAGAAGTGGTGAAGTTGATAACGTCCGGTGGCTTGGTCAGGTTGATCAGAGGCTTTCCGTCAACTTCAACCTTCATCTCGTCACGAAGATCCGCAGGACGCTCGTAACCAAGATGCTTAGCCAACTCGGTGATGTTACCCTCGAAAGGAACTCCATCGACAGTCCAAGTGTAGAAACCGATTGCTCGCTTTCCACGCGGACCACCCATAGAACGCCGACGAGGAACCTTGAAAGCTTCCAGTTCCTCTTCGGAAAGGGAAGTTGCAAGGATTGCACGAAGGTGCTTCAACTGCTCAACCTTATTAGAGCGGTCAGCGTTTGCCCTCTCAACCTCCGCAGGATCAACCTTAACCTGCGGCCTTTGCTCAACAAGAGACTCGGCGTAAGCAACACCATTCTCGTCGAACTCATTACGAAGTCCACGAAGGACTCCAAAGTAAACCCCGAAAGCGTGCTCGGGGGGACTTCCTGCAAGAGCAGCCTTGAATTGCTCAACGATTGAGTTAACCTCATCCTCGTTGTTAGCAACAAGTGAGTTAATCACGGCCCTTCGGCCAGCACTCTTCTGATCGGTAGCCGCATCAAGAACCTCATCAAGAGCCTTAACTTTAGCTTCCGAGTCTCGGAACATCTCCACCAGGGGAGATACATCAATTGACATACTTTTTCCCTCCCATATTTGGGGCTAGGTGTTGGGGTGGACCCTCAGTGTGCTCCCTTTCGAGCCACTTGTCAAGCCCTTTCTACCTTAAAGTTGGAGATAGCCGTACTCGGAGCGGTCAATCTCACCAACTCCTGTTTGCGAATCCTTCAACTTATGACAGTCAGCACACAACCATTCGAGATTCGCGGGATCGTTATCGGAAATGTCCTTGTTAATGTGGTTCACTTGTAACGAATAGTTGAGTTCACGTTTTTCTTCCGTCCAGAGTTCCTCGAACCATTCAGGCGCATCAGGAGGGGGCTTAACACTCGTCCTTTCACACCATCCATTGCATACAAAAGGAACCCATTCACGAAATAGAGTTGCCCGGCCCCGTTTCCGGCCGGTGCTCCGCATATCTATGATCCTCTTGCGTTGTTTCACAAGGATCGTCATCTCCTGGCTTATACTTCCACATATCGCCGCAAACTTCACATCTCCACCGATATTTTTTGCCTAATTGGACGGCAATGTCTTTTTCGACGTATCTTAGTATATGATTCATGATTCGGAGCCGGGCCGGGGTTCAATTTGGGTTAATGCGACCGGCTCAACTAACTTGCATCCGTACTTAGTCCAACAAGGCTCATTGAACGGATGAGGATGATAAACTATTAAAACCCCGGAAACAGTCTGAAATGGTTGAAACTCTCGTGAGGCTGTAGCATAGTAGTGACAAACCTTCCATATCTCATTACTCCGATTGTCG
>Ga0137428_1000235_pt1 | contig 24818 bp, 27 predicted proteins | sample EasRivERMZT718_2_FD_102305 | JGI IMG/M metagenome (GOLD analysis project Ga0137428, IMG submission 102305) | Soil microbial communities from meander-bound floodplain in the East River, Colorado, USA - East River MetaG ERMZT718_2 | ecosystem: Environmental > Terrestrial > Soil > Floodplain ...
AACGCGCGGCGCACGCGGCGCTCGCGACGTTCAAGACGAGTGGCTTCGGCTATTTCCTGGAGCAGTCCACCCGGCCCCAGACGGTCGGCTACTCCCTGTTGGACTCACCGGTCGGGCTCGCGGCCTGGATGCTCGATCATGACACGGACAGCTACTACAAGATTTCCCGCGCGTTCGTCGACGGCCAGCCCGTGGGCAGGCTCACGCGGGAGAGCATCGTCGACAACATCACGCTGTACTGGGTGACGGGCACCGGTACCTCGGCCGCGCGCTGGTACTGGGAGTTCGGACAGTTTCTGGCCGCAGCTGCTGCGTCCGGCCAGGCTCCTCCGCCAGTCAAAGTTCCCGTTGGCTTCACGACGTTCCCCGGCGAGATCTGGGCTGCCCCGCGCAGCTGGGCAGAGGCGGTTTACCCGGGCCTCGCCTACTTCAACGAGGCCGCCAAGGGTGGCCACTTCGCGGCATGGGAAGAACCGGCACTCTTCACGTCGGAGCTGCGCGCGGCGTTCCGGCCGTTGCGTTCGACGGGAGGAGCGGGACGCTGATCACGAGTACAGGGTGGCGCGCACGAAACGTGCGCGCCGCCCGGAGGTCCACATGACTTGGACGCGAATCATCACCCTGGGGGCGCTGGCCGCCGTGCCGCTGATCGGCGGAAGTGGGGTGGCGCTGCAGCTGGCGCGGACTCAGGAGCCCGGAATCAGACGCACCGAGCTGCAGCGGCACGACCTGAGCGTGCGCGGGCGCGAGGTCATCCAGGTGCGCGTCGAGCTGGACCCGGGAGTGACGTTCGGCAGGCACCGCCATCCCGGTGAAGAGATCATCTATGTGCTCGAAGGTTCATGGGAGTATGAGGTCGAGGGCAAGCCGGCGCTGACGCTCGAGGCCGGCGACGTCCTGTTCATTCCGGCCGGCGTGGTCCACGCGGCGAAGAACGTCGGGAGCGGCCACGGAGCGGAGCTCGCCACGTACATCGTCGAAAAAGGGAAGCCGCTGCTCGTGATGGTCCAATGAGGAGGTGACAATGCTTCAGGCAACCGCACCAGTGCCGTTCCAGGTCGTCGGGGTAGCCGGCAGTTTGCGTCAGGGCTCCTACAACCGGGCCCTCCTTCGGGCCGCGCAGCAACTCGCGCCCGTCGCGGTCCAGATCCGAATTCACGACCTGTCCGAGATCCCGCTCTTCAGCGAGGACGTCGAACGCACCGGGATCCCGTCCGCGGTTGCGCGGCTTCGCGAGGCGGTAGCGGGGGCCGACGGATTCCTCATTGCGACGCCGGAGTACAACCACGGAGTTCCGGGCGTGATGAAGAACGCTTTCGACTGGCTCTCCCGCCCACCGGGCAGGAGCGTTCTCAATGGGAAGCCGTCGGCGATGGTTGGAGCGTCCCCCGGCATCACTGGCACCGCCCGGGCCCAGAGCCAGTTGCGGCAATCCTTCGTGTTCACGAACACACCGGTGTTGCCCCAGCCGGAAGTGCTCGTCGGGCGGGCCCACGAGAAGTTCGACTCCGAGGGTCGCCTGACGGACGAGCGCACGCGGCAGTTCCTCGCACTGTTCCTGGAGGCATTCGCAACTTGGATTGGGCGATTTGCCGAGCGCCGCGAACCAGCCTTCGCCGCAAAAGAGGCACGATGACGACCGCTACTGCCGGCGACACGCGCCAGGCAACCGTCATCGCACAACACTGGATCGACGGTCATTGGCGAGACTCTGCGGATCACAGAGACAGTATCAATCCCGCGACGGGCGAGCTGATCGGCCGCTACGCGCTCGCTGGCGAGGACGAGGCACGCGAGGCAGTGGCCGCGGCGCTCCAGGCATTCCGCGAGACGAACTGGAAGAATGACCGAGCGCTTCGGTCGCGCGTCTTGCACGAGCTGGCCGAGCGCTTCGAAGCGCATTCCGCCGATCTGATCCAGTTGGAGAGCATCGAGACCGGCATGGTCGTCGCCGAGGCCACTTTCGAGGTGAGCTTTGCTGCGTCAGGACTGCGATACTACGGCGCGCTCGTGCTCACACAGTATGGCCGCGCTGCTGAATGGGCGCCCGGACACCTCTCGCTCCTCGTGCGCGAACCAATCGGTGTCGTGGGCATCAGCGTCCCGTGGAATGCACCGGTCGCCCTGCTGATTCGTTCGCTTGCCCCGGCGCTCGCCGCGGGCTGCACGACGGTCGTGAAGATGCCGGGAAGGACCGCGCAGCTCACCACGCGCCTCAGCGAAGTGATCAGCGAAGTACCGAGCCTTCCCCGAGGGGTCGTGAACATCGTGACCGGTGAGCGAGAGGTTCTGAGCTTCCTCGTCACGTCTCCGGACGTACCGACGATCAGCTTCACGGGCAGCACGCGGGTTGGACGGGCGATCTCGCAGGCCGGTGCGGCGCGCCTGAAGCGCTTCGGCCTGGAGCTGGGCGGCAAGACGCCCATGCTGGTGTTCAACGACGCCGACCTGGACGCTGCGCTTCCGAAGCTCGAGAAAGGCGTCACCGTGTTCGCGGGACAGTTCTGCATGACCGGGAGCCGGCTGCTCGTTCAGTCCGGTGTTGCTGCCATGGTGCGACAACGGCTCGCCGAGCGCCTCACGAACGTCAAGGTAGGACCCGCCTCGGATCCGGCCAGCGAGATGGGCCCGCTGATCGATAAGGCCAGCGTCGAGCGAGTGAACAAGATGGTTGAAGACGCGCTCGCCGCCGGCGCCAAGGCCATCGTGCGGGGGGGGCCGGTGACCGATGGACCGCTCGCGCGGGGCGCCTTTTACCGTCCGACGTTGCTCGAGGTGACCGATTCGCGATTGGTGATCGTGCAAGAGGAGGTGTTCGGACCGGTCGTCACGATGCAGGTGTTCGACACCGAGGCCGAAGCGGTGGCGTTGGCCAACGACAGTGAATACGGCCTGGCGGCCAGTGTCTGGACCCGTGATGTCGATCGCCCGCTGCGCATCGGCCGCGAGCTCCAGGTGGGCACTGTCTGGGTCAACGACTGGGTCATGATGCGGGACGAATTCGAAGAGGGCGGCTACAAGCAGAGTGGGCGAGGGCGCCTGCGCGGCCTGGCCGCGCTGGATGACTTCCTCGAGTACAAGCACATCGTCCTGCAACCGGGCGTCGTCGATGGCTGACCAACCGTTCATCGCGCGCGGCTTCCGTCGCCGAAGCCCGGCAACGGGTGATGCGCCCCGCGTTCCGCCCGGACAGTACGAGACGAAGGACTTTCCTGTCCTCTCCGCCGGCCCGACACCGCGCACGCCGCTCTCGACGTGGGACTTCACCATTCGCGACACCGACGGCCGTGCGGCGCGCTGGTCGTGGGATGAATTCCAGAAACTTCCGCGCGACAACCCGACCGTCGACATCCACTGCGTGACCAAGTGGTCGAAGCTCGGGACGAGGTGGGAGGGCGTGTCGGTCGACACGCTGCTCGCCGCCGCCGCAGCGCAGGGAGCAGGAACCGGCCCGTTCGCGCTCGCGTTCTGCGACGGCGGGTATACCACCAACCTCTCACTCGCCGACGTGACAGGCGGCAAGGCGTGGGTGGCGTTCGGCTATGACGGCGCGGCACTGCCGCCCGAGCACGGCGGACCGGCGCGGCTGCTCGTGCCTCACCTGTATTTCTGGAAGAGCGCGAAGTGGGTGCGTGGGCTGCAGTTCCTTCTCAGCGACCAGCCGGGCTTTTGGGAGCAGCTCGGCTACCACGATCGCGGGGACCCGTGGCGTGAGCAGCGTTATCAAGGCGATCCCTGACGCCGTCGCGCCGCCGCGACTCGAATGGCGCGTGGCGAGCGTCGTCGATGCGCGCGACGAAACGCCGCGCGCGAAGACGCTCGTGCTCGACGTGCCGCAGTGGCCCGGTCACCGCGCGGGCCAGCATGTCGACGTGCGGCTCGTCGCCGAGGACGGCTACCAGGGGCAGCGCTCGTACTCGATCGCGTCGCCGCCCGAGGACGAAACGGTGACGCTCACGGTGGAGCGTCTCGCCGACGGCGAGGTCTCGCCCTACCTCGTCGAGCTGCGCCCCGGTGACGGGCTCGAGCTGCGCGGGCCGATCGGCGGACACTTCGTCTGGAACGTCGCCGTGGGCGGACCACTGCTGCTCGTGGGCGGCGGCTCGGGCGTGGTGCCGCTGATGGCGATGTTGCGTCACTACGCGCGGGCCGATGCAGCGGCACGTGCCGCGGTGCCGGTCCGCCTGCTCTACTCCGCGCGGACGGCGGACGACGTGTTCTACCGGGCCGAGCTCGCGCAGCTCGCGGACCAGCCGCTGGTGGACGTCGTATTTACCTTCACGCGGGGCGCGCCGCCCGCGTGGACCGGGTACCGGCGCCGCATCGACCGCGCGATGGTCGAGGCCGTGAGCTGGAGCCCTGCCGCCGCGCCGCGCGCATATGTGTGCGGCCCGACGTCGCTCGTCGAGTCGGTTGCGACGCTCCTCGTGGATCTCGGGCACGCCGCGTCGCTCGTGCGCACGGAGCGGTTCGGCCCGACGGGATGAGGGTGTGCAGCCTGGAGGCGTTATGCAGATCGAGGAGTTACGGCTGGATGGAAACGCGGTGGGCGGAATCCTGCGCGAGGTATTCACGCACGAAATGACCAACGTGCTCGCAACGTGCGTCGGGTGTGGGAGCAAGGGGCGCATTGCGGAATTGCTGCAATACGCGCACCCCATGGGCGTCGTCCTGCGCTGCCCCACGTGCGACCGCGCGGAGGTGCGCATTGTGCGCACGTCGACGTTCTACTGCGTAGACATCGCCGGTGTCCAATTGCTGATGACTCCGGAGAGTGTGTCACCCGCCACAGGAGAATGATATGACCGAACAACGCAGAGGGACCGGCTCCGCCGTCGCCGGCGCGCAGCAGACGGACGTCGCCGTGCTCGCCGGCGGGTGTTTCTGGGGCGTCGAGGACATCCTGCGCGACGTGGCCGGCGTCATCGACACGGAAGTCGGCTACACCGGCGGGTGGTTGGAGAATCCGACGTATCACGACACGCACGACAGCAAATCTGGCCATGCCGAGGCGGTCCGCGTAACGTTCGACCCGTCGGTGCTCAGCTTCGAGGACCTGCTCGAGCGGTGGTTCTTCAAGCTGCACGACCCGACCACGCTCAACCGGCAAGGGAACGACACCGGGACGCAGTACCGCTCGGCGATCTTCCCGCAGACGCCCGAGCAGAGGGTCACGGCCGAGCGGGTGAAGGCGCGTGTGGACACGTCAGGCAAATGGAAGCGGCCGATCACGACGAGCATAGAGCCTGCGTCCACATGGTACAGCGCGGAGGCGTACCATCAGGATTATCTGCGCAAGAATCCTGGCGGCTACACCTGCCACTTCCTGCGGGACTAGAACAGACGCGTATGAGCACCACTACTTCCATACTGATCGGCGTTGCCCTCGTCGCGGGCGGCGTGCTCTGGTACCTGTTCCGACCCGACGCCCTCGTGCTCAACAAGACGGTCAACGAGCCGTTCCCCGGCGCAGGGCAGTCGTCGCTGGCAGAGTCGCAAGGCATGGGCATGGAGCTCCACAGCGGAACGTTTCACAGTAATGCGCACGAGACGAAGGGTGTCGCGACGATCTATCAACTGGCTGAGGGTCGCCGCGTGTTACGGCTGACGGAATTCAGCACCTCCAACGGGCCTGATGTGCGCGTGTATATCGTGGCGGCGACCGACGTGCAGGAGGAAGATGCCGCGAAGCGCGCCGGGATCGTCGACCTCGGCGCGTTAAAGGGCAATATCGGCGATCAGAATTACGATGTCCCGGCAGAACTCGATCTGAACAAGTATCGGGCGGTGTCAATCTGGTGCCGGCGGTTCAGCGTCAATTTCGGCGCCGCTCCGCTCGCCTCCCTGCATAGGTAGGGCGAGCAGGTCACCCGGCGTGGACGAGCAGGGGAGGAAGACCATGGAATTCGCGTACCGGCCGGAAGCCTGGCAGCCCATGTTCGAGATGGTGGCACAAGCGGTGGTGACGCTCACCGGCCTGTTGTTCATCGGCCTGTCGATCAACCTTCGTGCCATCGTGGGCCACCCGGCCCAAATGGCTCGCGCGCGAGAGGGTCTGATCGCACTCTCCGTTCTACTCATCCTCGCCGTCTTGATCCTGATTCCCGAGCAAGGGCGCGTGGCGCTCGGAATCGAGCTCCTGGTGCTGAGCATTCTTGTGCTCGTGGTGGGCATGCGGTTGCAATCGAGTACGCTGCAACACTTGCCTGCGCATCGTCGGCGCGCCTGGAGGATTCGTTTGATCGGCTTGAACGGCGGCACGCTCGCAATCACGATGGCTGGAGCGGGCCTTGTGACGAGAGAACTGGGTGGCCTCCTGTGGTTGGTGCCGACGATTCTCACGTGTCTGCTTTGGTCGACGTACAACGCCTGGAGTCTCGTGATCGGTGCGATGGACATGGCGCCGAGTCGCTGGTATTGGCGGAATATCGAGATGCCGAGATCCCGATGAGCGTGTGCCCATGAAGTGGTCCTGGCGCATCGGAAGCATCGCGGGCATCGACCTGAATGTACACGTGACGTTCTGGCTCCTCCTGGGCTGGGTAGCCATCAGCTACTACACGGCACGGCAAAGCGTGGCCGACGCGTTCATGGGAGTCGTCTTCATCCTCTCCCTGTTCGTCGTCGTCGTGCTCCATGAGTTGGGACACGCGCTGACCGCACGGCGCTTCGGCATTCCGACCCGCGATATCACACTACTGCCCATCGGCGGCGTCGCTCGACTCGAGCGCATGCCCGACGATCCCAAACAGGAGCTCCTGGTCGCCCTTGCGGGGCCGGCCGTCAATGTCGTCATCGCCGCCGTGCTCTTTGTCGTGCTTCAGCTGGGTGGCGGGACCGGTCCCCTCACCGACATGGCCGGCGTGGGCGGGAGTTTTTTCAGCAGGTTGCTGTGGGTGAACATCAGTCTCGTGCTGTTCAACCTGCTCCCCGCGTTTCCGATGGACGGCGGTCGTGTCTTGCGGGCGTTACTGGCGATGCGCATGGACTACGCGCGCGCCACCCGGGTCGCGGCGACCGTGGGTCAGGTCATGGCCGTCATATTCGGATTCGTCGGGCTCTTCTATAATCCGTTCCTCGTGCTGATCGCCCTCTTTGTCTGGATGGGGGCGGCGGGAGAGTCGGCGACGGTGCAGATGCGCTCGGCCGTCGGCGGCGTTCCGGTCCAGCGCGCCATGATCACCGACTTTCGCGCCCTGGCGCCTGACGATTCGCTCGCTCGAGCGGTCGAGCACGTCCTGGCCGGCTTCCAGGAAGACTTCCCTGTGGTGGATGGCGATCGCGTGGCGGGCGTATTGACCCGCGCCGAGCTGCTCAGGGCGCTGGCGCAGCGTGGCGTCGAGGCGCGCATCGGACAGGTGATGCAGCGCGACTTCGAGACGGCCGATCCCCGCGACATGCTCGAGGGCGTGTTGGAGCGGCTACAGCGGCGCCGTATGCTCCCGGTGCTCCGCAACGGACAGCTCGTGGGACTGCTCACGGCGGCCAACCTGGGAGAGCTGCTGATGATCGAAAACGCGTTGCGAGCAGGAAGTCAGCGACGGGACCCCGTCACTCCAGCTTGATGCGGCTGAGATCGATCGTCGCCTTGGGGAATTGCATCTCCAGCGCCTCGAGCGTGTCCACCAGGATCTGCGACACCGCGAGGTTCCGAAACCATTTCCGGTCCGCGGGAACGACGTACCAGGGTGCGTCCCCGGTGTTGCAGTGCGCGATCGCATCCTCGTAGGCGCGCATGTAGTCCTTCCACCGCGTGCGGTCCTCGAAGTCGCTCACGGCGACTTTCCACTGCTTCGTTTTGTCCTCGAGCCGGCGCTCGAGCCGCTGTTTCTGCTCGTCCTTACTGATGTGCAGCAACAGCTTGACGATCACGACGCCGCTCTCCGCGAGCATGCGCTCGAACTGGTTGATCTCGTCGAACCGCCGCTTCCACACGCGGGGCGGCACCAGCTCGCGTACCCGCACCGTGACGACGTCTTCATAATGCGAGCGGTTGAAAATTGCCACGTCGCCCTTTCCGGGGACGCCGGCATGCACGCGCCACAGAAAGTCGTGCGCCAGCTCCTCGGCCGTCGGCGCCTTGAACGGAATCACGCGGCACCCCTGCGGGTTGAAGCCCGTGATGACGTGGCGAATGGCGCCGTCCTTGCCTGCCGCATCCATCCCCTGGAGAACCACCAGCAGCGCGTGGCGACGCTCGGCGTACATTACGTACTGCAGCTCGTCGAGCCGGGCGATGTTGCGGGCGAGCGCGGCGTCGAGCTCGGGACCCCTGCTGAAGCCATAGGTATTGTCGGTATCGACGTCGGCCAGCTTGAGTGTGGTTCCGGGTTTGATCCGGAGGCGCCGCGACAGAGTCATGCGTGAACTTACCTCGTGAACCTGAACGTTGATTTGACCACGGCGGCCGCACTGGCGGTCGCCGCGCTCGCGGGACTGGCCGTCGGGGTCGAGCGCGAGTGGTCCGGTCACGCATCAGGCCCCAACGCGCGTTTTGCCGGCGCGCGCAGCTTCCTCCTGCTGGGACTGCTCGGCGGGATCGCCGGCTGGCTCCTGGCCGGCGGCCTCACCGCCGTTAGTGTGCTGCTGCTCGCGGCAGGAAGTGCGCTGAGCGTCGCCGCCTACGTCATGGCAGCACGCCGCGGCGGAAGCAGCACCTCGCCGGACGAAACGCCGATTGGCGGCACGACCGAAGTTGCTGCGCTCGTCGTGCTTGCGATCGGCGCCGTCTCCGGCCTCGGTTACCCATTGCTGACGAGCGGCGTCGCGGCGGTCATGGTGCTCGCGCTCGCGGAGAAAACCCGCATTCACAGCGCCATTGGGCGCATCGGCCAGCCCGAGCTCAAGGCTGCGCTGCAGTTCGCCGTCCTCGCGCTGGTCATCCTGCCGCTCCTGCCCGCTGGCCCCTACGGCCCGTTCGGGAGCGTTCGCCCGCGCAGCCTCTGGGTGCTGGTGCTGGTCTTTTCCGGGTTGAACTTCGCGGGCTATCTCGCGGGGCGGGCCATCGGCGCGCGGCGCGGCTACAACCTCACCGGTGTGATCGGCGGCCTCGTCTCCTCGACCGCGGTAACGCTCCGATTCTCACTCAAGAGCCGCGAGGAACCGGCGGCGAGTCAGGGACTCGCGCTTGGAGTCGTCGGCGCGTGCACCGTCGTGATCGTGCGCGTGCTGGCGGTGACCACGATCCTCCGGCCCACGGTCACCGTTGCACTCCTCCCCTACTTCGTCCCCGCGCTCGTGATGGGCGCCGTCGCGTACGCGATCATATGGCGCCGCGGGGATAACGCGGGTGAATCGCTCGCGCCAAGCAAGAACCCACTCGGCCTGTGGGAGGCCATCAAGATGGCGGTCGCGTTTCAGCTTGTGCTGCTGCTCGTACCGCTGGCGCAACAAGTGTGGGGCTCGTCGGCCGTCGTGGTATCGGCGGCGCTGCTCGGCCTGACCGACATGGACGCCCTGACGCTTTCGATGACTCGGCTCGATGGCCCCGATGCCGTCGCACTCGGCGCGCTGGGGATCGCTGTCGGACTGCTCGCCAATACGATCCTGAAGCTCAGCCTCAGCCTCGTGCTGGGCGCGGTGCCGTTCCGGCGAGTCGCCGCAACCGGACTCGCGCTCATCGCCATGGCGTCGGCGTTTGGAATATGGATCGGCCGCAGCGTCTGACGGCGGCGGGTGCGCCGCCGGCCACAGACGTTCATGGTTCGGCGAGCGAGACCATGTGCCGCTCCGCCCACGAGAGCGCGTAGTCGGCGACCTCCTGCCAGCCCTGTTGCGCGGGCATCAGGTGCGAGCGCCCGTCGTACACCTTCACCTCGGTGAGCGTCTCTCCCTTGTAGTGCGCCGCGTTCGAGTGTTGTACGACCGGCGGCATCAAGTGGTCCTCAGCGCCGGAGATGAACAGGAGCGGGGGCCGCGCCGCATTGCGGTAGTTGACCGCGGTTTCCTGCGGCCCGGGCTTGAAGTTCGCGAGCACGCTGTCCCAGAAAATGCCCCCCGACGCGGGCACGTGATATCGCTTGTACGTGGAACGCGCCTCATCCTCCGGGAACGTGTTGGTGAACGTGTAGCGCCACTGATCGTAGTTGAGGCCGACCGCCTTGTGCCGGTTCGCCGGGCTCTTGAGCACCGGGAACGACGCCCGGAGCTGCGACCACGGGGCGACCAGGACGCCCTCAGTCGGCGCGGAGTTGAACGTCACTCCCACCGCGCCAAAGCCGCGGTCGAGCAGCATCTGCACGAAGCAGCCGCCCGCCGAGTGGCCCATGAGGATCGGAGGCGCGTCGAGCGCCCCGATGATCGACTCCAGGTTCGCGATGATCGCGGGGACCGTGAGCTTCTCGATCGGCGTCGGGTCGGCGTTGAGCGCCTCGACCTCGGCCTCGAAGCCGGGGTAGGCGGGGGCGATGACTCGGTAGCCCTTCGCCTCGTAATAAGGAATCCAGTGCTCCCAGCTGCGCGGCGTCACCCAGAAGCCGTGCACCAAGACGATCGTATTCTTTGGCGCTGACATGTGTCGATCTCCGTGTGAAGTGTGGTCAGCTCAGCCGCTTTTTGAGTGCCGCGCCCACCTGCTGCAGCGAGGCGCGGACGCCGGGCAGCTGGCTGATCGGATTGAGCAAGCCCCAGTCGTGGATCAGGCCGTCGTAGCGGACATGCGTGACCTCTACCCCGGCCGCGTCGAGCTTCCGCGCGTACGCTTCGCCTTCATCGCGGAGCACATCACTCTCGGCGACCTGGATCAGGGCTGGGGGCAGGCCCTTGAGCTGCTCGAGCGTGGCCCGCAGCGGTGAGGCATAGATCTCCTGCCGCTGGCGGTTATCCGGCGCGTAGTTATCCCAGAACCATTTCATCATGTTCCGGCTCAGGAAGTGCCCCTCGGCAAACTCATTGTAGGAGTCGGTCTCGAAGTTTGCCTCCGTCACCGGCCACATCAGGACCTGAAACCGGATGGCCGGCCCGCCCTTGTTCTTGGCCATCAGCGCGATCACGCCGGCCGCGTTGCCACCGACGCTGTTGCCCACCACGGCGAGGCGCTCGCCATCCACCTGGATGTCGGCAGCGTTCTCGGCGACCCACTTGGTCGCGCCATACATCTGGTTGATGGCGGTGGGGTACCGCGCTTCGGGCGAGCGCGTGTACTCGGGAAAGACCGCGACCGCCCCCGACGCAGCCACCAGGTCGCGGACGAGGCGTTCGTGAGTTGGGAAGTCGCCCAATACCCAGCCGCCTCCGTGGAAGAACATGAAGACCGGAAGGACGCCCTTTGCACCTGCCGGCCGGACGATCGTGAGCGTGAGCGGCTGACCGTCGACGCTGATCGTTTTTTCCGAGATCTCGGCCGGCGCCAGTGGAACGGTGACGCTCTTTTGCAGCCCCTCGAGCACGGCACGCGCCTCTGCCGGGCTCAGCTGTTCCATCGGCTTGCCGCCGCTGGAATTCAATCCGTCGAGGAATTCGGCGATGCGCCGGTCGACGTTGGGACTGACGATGCTCATTGCGGTTGCGGTCATGGATTGCTCCTGGGTGCTGAGATGTTGATGTCGGAGTTGTGCTGAATCAGACTGTCATGAGTCGCCGATGCGATCCATTAGACGATGGTATTGATGGTCGCGTGACCCGGGTCATCGTTACCCGCGGGAGACGGAGCCGTAACGCCATCGTGACGAGCTCGGCCAGCGAACCCGCGCACATTTTGCGCATCACTTTGCCGCGGTGCGCTTTTACGGTGATCTCGCTGATGCCGAGGTCCGCGCCGACCTGCTTGTTCAAGAAGCCGGACACGACCCGCACCATGACGTCCCGCTCGCGGCCGCTCAGCGAGTCGTGACGTTTGCGGAGCTCCACCCACTCGGCGTCCTGCCGCAGGACGGCCTGGCTTTGATCGAGGGCCTGCCCGACAGCTGCCCGGAGGACTTCGTCGGTGAACGGCTTCATCAGAAACTCGATGGCTCCTGCCTGAATCGCCCGAACCGCCAGCGAGATGTTCGGCTCGGCCGACATCGCGACGACCGGGATCTCCTTGCGCTCGGTCGCGACACGGCGTAGCAGCTCGAAACCATTGAGGTCAGGCAGGAACGCTCCCACGTCCAACAGGAGGCAGCTCGGAGTCTGGAGCGGCGCCCGGGCCAGGAACGCTCGACCGGACAACGCGATCTCGGGTCTCCAGCCCGCCTGACGTATCGCACTGACCAGGCAACGCCCGACCGATGGGTCCGGGTCGACGACGAACACCGTGGGAGTCTGGACCATACAAACGCTCCTTGAGAGTTGACCAGCGATGACGAAGATCAGCCCGGCGTACAATGGTCGCGTCCGTTGAAGTCCCTAGTTTGGGTCTCCTTCGGGTGGCATTGACGCCCGTGTGCCGGATTGCATAATCCGCAGCCCTATGCTCAGCGCACCTCAGCGACCTACACAGTTCCTTGACCGCTCGGCCGAGCGTGGCCGGCTGGGCCAGCTCGTGACGGCTGTGCGCTCTGGCCAGAGTCAGGTGCTGGTGCTGCGGGGTGAAGCAGGTTGCGGGAAGACGGCGCTCTTGAATCAGTTGTCGTCAGCGGCCGGGGGATGTCGGATCGCCTGGGCGACGGGCGTCGAGTCCGAGATGGAGTTGGCCTTCGCCGGTCTGCATTCGTTGTGCGCGCCTCTGCTGAGCCGTGTGGAGCGGCTGCCCGAGCCGCAGCGCGAGGCGCTAAGCACGGCCTTCGGCATGAGCGCCGGACCGCCGCCAGAGCGGTTTCTCGTTGGGTTGGCAGTCCTGAGCCTTCTGGCCGACGCGTCCGAGAACCAGCCGCTCGTCTGCATCGTGGACGACGCGCAATGGCTCGACCGTGTGTCCTCCCAGACGCTCGCGTTCGTGGCGCGCCGCCTCTTGGCGGAACGCGTGGCGCTTGTGTTCGCGGTGCGCGAGCACGGCGGCGAGAACGTCCTGGCCGGCTTGCCGGAGCTGGCGATCGGCGGACTGACGGCGGAGCATGCCCGAAAGCTCCTGGATGCGATGATCCCCGGTCCGCTCGATGAGCAGGTCAAGGCCCGCATCCTCGACGAGACCCGCGGCAATCCGCTTGCCCTGATCGAGCTGCCGCGCGGCAAGACGCCTGCGGAGCTTGCGGGGGGATTCGCATTTCCCGACCCAGGCCATCTGAAAACCCGCATCGAGCACACCTTCCTGGAGCGCGCGCAGAAGCTTCCACGCGATTCTCAGCTGCTGCTGCTGACGGCTGCGGCCGATCCGGTGGGTGATACGGCCATGCTCTGGCGCGCCGCCAAGCGTCTGGGCATCGGCACTGACGCCGCATGGCCGGCGCAGACCGCTGGGTTGATCGACTTCGGCGTGCTGGTTCGGTTTCCGCATCCACTCGTGCGCTCAGCGATCTACCTCGCGTCGAGCCCCAGCGACCGTCGCGACGTACACCGAGCCCTCGCGGACTCGACCGACGCTGCGCTCGATCCCGACCGGTGCGCCTGGCATCGCGCACAGGCGACGGCGCAGCCGGACGAGGAGGTGGCCGCCGAAATGCTTCGCTCGGCCGGTCGGGCGCAGGGCCGTGGTGGCCTGGCCGCGGCGGCGGCGTTCCTGGAACGAGCGGCCGAGTTGACGCCGGATGCGCGCGTGCGTGTCGATCGGGCGCTCACTGCAGCGCAGGCGAAGCTCGACGTCGCCGACTTCAAATCGGCGTCTTCACTCGTCGACATGGCCGGGCTCCAGCCGCTCGACGCGCTCCAGCGAGGACGTCTGGAGCGGTTGCGAGCCGAGATCGTGTTCGCCACCCAGCGCGGACGCGACGCGCCGGCGGTGCTGCTCGAGGCGGCCAGGCGGCTCGAGCCGCTGGACGACGCGCTGGCCCGCGACACGTACCTCGACGCGATCTCATCGGCGATGTTTGCCGGGAGGACTGGTACCGGTCCGGAGGCGCGCGAGATCGCCGAACGCGCGCGCGCGTTCGCCCGGTCGGCCCCCGTGAGCATAGGCGACACGCTGCTGGACGGCCTGGTGAAGCGGTTCACCGAGGGCTATGCAGCGTCGGTCGCGCCGCTAACCCGCGCGCTCCACGCCCTCGCTGGAGGCGAGGTTGTAGAGGATCCGCGCTGGCTCTGGCTGGGGTGCCGGCTCGCTCAGGAGCTGTGGGACGAAGAGCTCTGGCAGGCAATTGCGACGCGCGGCACCCGGATCGGACGCGACACCGGCAGGCTGAGCCTGCTGGCGTACTCGATGAACCACCTCGCCGCCTTCCACGTGCATGCGGGTGCGCTCGCCACCGCCGAGGTGCAAATCGACGAAGTCGACGCGATCGAGCAGGCGACGGGGATCCCACCGATCAAGTATTCGGCGGTCATGCTGATCGCGGCGCGCGGGGATCGAGTCCGGATGCAGGTGTTCTGGAAGACCGTGCTGGAGGGCGCAGCGGCACGCGGCGAAGGTCAGGCTTTAGGCATGTCCTTGTGTCTCGCAGCACGAATCCACAACGGCCACGGTCAGTACGACAAGGCGCTCGTCGAGGCGCGGCGGTCGTCCGAGTACGAGGAACTCATCTCATACGGGTGGGCTCTGGCCGAGCTGGTCGAAGCCGGGGTCCGAACCGATGGCCGGGATGAGGCGGCCAACGCATTCGATCGTCTGCGCGAACGCACTGGGGCCAGCGGCACCGAATGGGCGCTCGGGGTCGAGGCACGCTGTCGCGGGCTGCTCAACAACGACGAGGCTTCCTACCGCGAGTCGATCGAGCGACTCGCGCGCAGCCGTGCGGCACTCGAGCTCGCGCGCAGCCAGCTCTGCTATGGCGAATGGCTCCGCCGAGTGAACCGCCGTGCGGACGCACGCGAGCCGCTGCGCGCCGCGCACGCAAGTTTCGGCCGCATGAGTGCCACCGCGTTTTCCGAGCGTGCCCGCCGCGAGCTGCTCGCGACCGGCGAAACGGTCCGCAAGCGCACAGGGAAAATCGTGGAAGCCCTGACTCCCCAGGAAGTCCACGTCGCGCTGATGGCCCGCGACGGGCACAGCAATCCCGAGATCGGCGCCCGGTTGTTCATCAGCCCGCGCACCGTCGAGTACCACCTGCACAAGATTTTCCGAAAGCTCGGGATCTCGGGCCGGCGGGCGCTTCGTGACGCACTCGCAGAAAGGGGGACTCATGGTGGCCTCGGCCTCAACTAACCTCCGGAACCACTGCGACCGCTTGCGGTCACTGCACCAACCCGGCAAGCCCCTCCTGCTTCCAAATGTCTGGGACGTGGCCACGGCGCGAGCCGTCGTCCAAGCCGGATTCCCCGTCGTCGCGACGACGAGCTGGGGCGTCGCCGAAGCGCTGGGCTACCCGGATCACGAAGGAGCTCCCGCTGCTGAGATGCTCGCGGCCGCCGCGCGGATCTCGAGGTGCGTCGACGTCCCAGTCACCGTCGACGCCGAGGCCGGCTATGGGATGGAGCCCGCAGCGCTGGTGGCTGCGCTTCGAGACGCTGGAGCCGCGGGATGCAACCTCGAGGACACCGAATACACGCCCGGCATCCCGTTCGATCACGCGGCCGGCACGCTGCGCGATCCAACTCGGCACGCGAAGTGGCTCCGGTCCGTCCGCAAGGCCGCCGACGAGCTCGACTATCCGCTCGTGATCAACGCCCGGGTCGACAACTTCCTCAGTCCGTTCATCGCGGGTGCCGAGCCCGAGACGCAACGGAAACTCGTCCCCGACGCGCTGGAACGCGCGCGCGGCTACCTCGACGCCGGCGCCGACTGCGTCTACCCGATCGCGCTGTGGGAGCCGGACGCCCTGGGTCGCTTCATGTCCGAGGTGCGGGGCCCGGTGAACATCAGCCGCGTGCCGCAGGTCTCCTCGGTCGCCGATCTTGCGGCGCTCGGCGTGGCGCGGGTGAGCTGGGCCCTCTACCTGTACTTCGCGTCGATGGCCCACTTCCAGGAGCAGCTCCGCTCACTGCACTAGTGGCGACCGAGCCAGTCGTCGAGCCGGATGGCGCCGCGTTTTGCCTTGTCGCCAGGTACCAATGAGGACTCGTCGAGCAACGTACCGAAGAACCGTGCGTGCGGATCGGCAATCACCTCACGTGGATCGCGTGCGCCAAGGACCCGCTGCATGAGGGGAGCAAAGTAGAAGCTTTCGGGTCCGCCGATTTCAACCGTGCCGTTCAAGGGAGTGTCCGTCGCAAGCTCAGCGACGGCACGCGCGACATCGTCGGCAGCGATCGGTTGCATCCGCGCGGCTGGTACGCGAACGGTGCTCCCCTGCGTAGCGACATCAGCGATGGTTCTCAGGAACTCGAAGAACTGGGTGGCCCGAACGATCGAATACGGAATCGACGAACCCGTGATCAGTTGTTCCTGCGCCACCTTCGCGCGGTAGTAGCCGCAATCCGGCAAACGGTCGATGCCCACGATTGACACCGTCACGTGATGGCCGACGCCCGCGGCAGCCTCGCCGGCGAGCAGGTTCCCCGTTCCCGTCTTGAAGAAGTCCATCCACTCGGCGTCTCCAAACGCGGGGGAGCCCGAGACATCGACAACCACCGAGGCCCCTCGCAACGCTTCCGCCAGACCCGCGCCGGTGACGATATCGACCCCGGAGCGACGCGACGCAGCCACCACGTCATGGCCGCCGCGGGTGAGCGTCGTGACCACCCGAGCCCCGATCCGCCCCAAGCCGCCAACCACGACGATTCTCATGATTCCTCCCGCTCTCGACCGATACCATCGTCCAATTGGTGCGGCCGGTCTTCCTCTAAGATTGCGTCATCTCACGAGAGGAGACGAGTACCATGGAAACGTTGATCAAGCGGGGCGCGAACTCGCGGGTCTTGGCCGGCATCACCGTTGTCGACTCGCCGCTCATCACTCGCGCGCTGGACTATGCGAGGGAGTATTCCGAGCCGGCACTCTACAATCATGCCGTCCGATCATGGCTGTTCGCCGCACGGCTGGGCCAGCTGCAGGGCATCGCGCATGACCCTGAAGTGGTCGCGGTCGGCACGCTGCTCCACGACATCGGGCTCACGGACCATTTCGAGGGGCAGAGGCGGTTCGAGGTGGAGGGAGCAGACGTCGCGCGGATGTTCGCGCGCGAGCAAGGTCTCGACGACCGCCGGGCGCAACTCGTCTGGGATACCGTCGCGCTGAACTCCACGCTCTCGATCGCGTTGTACAAGGAGCCGGAAGTCGCGCTGAGCACGGGCGGGATCGCACTCGACTGGGCCGGCCTGCAGTACGATCAGATTTCGAAGGACGAAATGAAGAGCGTCCTCGCCGCATTTCCTCGCCTTGGCATGAAGCAGTCCTTCATCGATTCGGTCCGCCGTATCTGCAAGGCGCGGCCGGAGACCACCTACGACAACTTCGCGCGCGACTTCGGGGAGCGGTTCGTGCCGGGCTACACGCGGCCATCGAGCGTGGACTACCTGATGAACGCACCATTTGAGGAGTAGCCCATGGCCAACGAGCTTGCGGCCGCGAATGTCACCCGCACCTATGCGCTCGGTGGAACGAGCATCGCGATCTTCACGTTCACGCTGTTCTTCCTGTATCCGCGGTACGCACAGAATGAGCTCATCGCCCTGCTGTTCCAGGCAACATTGCTCGTACTGGGTACCGCGACATTCTCCTTCGCATTCGCGTCCTTCTACTATTACGCCGCTTCAGTGGGTGGCCGGATCGAGGACTCCAGGCGAGCCGATCGCTTCTGGCTGGTCGGATACACCATGCTGTTCCTCGCTCCAAGCCTGGTGCTCTTCTCGATCCGGCTCTTCCCCGTCGGTTCTGTTTGGCTCGCCTTCTGGCTTGCCTATGTACTCTTCGTCGCTCGCAACTTCCGACGTGTCGCTACTTAGACGCCTCGGCGGCGAGGGCCTCGAGCGCTTCGAGAATTCCTTCCGCGCCGGGATTGACCTCGATCGGTGAGACGTAGTGCCACCGGATCACGCCGTCGGCGTCGATCACCACGAGCGCGCGCTCCGTCGTTCCGTCCGACTCGCGATAGACGCCGTAGCGCCGGGCGACCTCACCCTTCGGCTCGAAATCAGCGAGCAGCGGGAACCGGAGGTTGCGGCTCTCGGCGAACGCCTGATGGCACCACCGGCCGTCCACGGAAATGCCGAAGATCCGGGCGCCCAGGCGCTCGAAGTCTTCGAGCACCTCGTTGTAGAGCGCCATCTGATCGGTGCACACGGGACTCCAGTCGGCCGGATAGAACGCGAGCACCACGGGCGCCCCGCGTAAATCGCGGAGCGCCGTGAGGCTGCCGTCGGGGGCGACGAGCTGAAAGTCCGGTGCCTGCTCGCCCTGCATGGTCGCGTCCATGGTCAGATCCCTCCGGCCGCTTCGCGAATCAACTTCGCGACCGCCTGCGGGTGCGACAGCAACACCGCATGGCTGGATTTGATTTCGGTTGTTCGGGCGTTCATCCGCTGCGCGAAGAACCGCTCGAGATCCGGGTTGATCACTTGATCCTCCTGCGCCACCATGAACCAGCTCGGAATGGTCCTCCATGCCGCGGCCTCGAGCGTCTGACCGAACGCCGCGCCGTGGATGGGCTTCTGGGCGACCGCGAGCGCTTCCGCCTGCCGCCGCGGGATGTCCGGGGCGAAGACGTCGGGATACGCGGCGGGGTCGATGTAGACAAAACCGGCGGCGTCCGGGACGAACGTCTTCAAGGCATTCGACGGGTATTGCGCGAACAGCGGAGCGGCTGCTTCTCCCGCGTCGAGGCCGAAGGCGGCGATATAGACCAGCGCCTTTACGTTCGGATTCCCCGCCGCGGCGCCGGTCATCACCGCGCCACCGTAGGAATGCGCGACGACGACGACGGGCCCGACCTGAGCGTCGATCAGCCGCTTCGTCGTCTCCACGTCGGCTGCGATCGACGACAGCGGGTTCTGCACCGCGGCGACTTTGTACCCGTCCTGTTGCAGTATCGCGATCACGGATTGCCAGCCCGAGGCGTCGGCGAACGCACCGTGCACGAGCACGATCGTCGGTTTGGACTGGCTCGAGCGCGCGGCGTTCATCGGCTCGAGGGCTTCGGCCACGGTGCAGCCGGCGAGCGCGGCGAGCAGCATGGCCTTCACAACGGTTGGCGTGCGCATCTGTGCTCCACGAAAGTGTGAAATGCGATGATGCGCACGGCATGGGACCGGGTCGATTATGCCTTCGTATCGATTCGCGGCGATCGATACGTTCGTCTAATGGTTTGAGCGCGCGTTTGACGACAGTCTGGTACCATGAAAATCGTCGTCATTGGAGGTACCGGAATGGTCGGCTCGAAGCTCGTCGCGCGGCTGCGCGAGCTGGGCCGCGACGCCGTGGCGGCATCACCGGCCTCTGGGGTCAACACGCTCACGGGCGAGGGGCTGGCCGAAGTGCTGGAGGGGGCGTCCGTGGTCGTGGACGTGTCGAACTCTCCATCGTTCGAGGACGCGGCCGCTTTGAATTTCTTCCAGACCTCGACCACCAACATGCTCGCGGCTGAAGCGGCTGCCGGCGTGGGGCATCACGTGGCTTTGTCGGTGGTTGGCACCGATCGCCTCACCGAGAGCGGCTATTTCCGGGCGAAGATCGTTCAAGAGCGGTTGATCCAGCGGTCGCCGATCCCGTACTCGATCGTCCATGCCACGCAGTTCTTCGAGTTCCTCGAAGCCATGGCGGATGCGGCGACGGACGGCGACACGGTACGACTCGCCCCCGTCCTCATCCAGCCGATGGCGGCGAGCGATGTCGCGCGGGCTGTCGCCAGCGTCTCGGCGGCACCCCCGGTGAACGGAATCGTCGAAGTGGCGGGGCCCGAGCAATTTCGTCTCGACGACCTCGTGCGTCGCAAGCTCAGCGTCCGGGGCGATCCGCGCACCGTCGTCCCCAACGCCAACGCGCGTTACTTCGGCGCGGTCTTGGGGGAGCGCACCCTCCTTCCCGGCAACCACGCGGCGCTCGGCGAGGTCCGCTTTGTCGAGTGGCTTGGCCTGCCCGGCGTCTCGTCGGGCGAGCAGCTCCATTACCGTTGGGTCGTCTTGAGGACCTGAGAATGCTCACGCTACCAGTGGGAACACGGGATCACACGGTCGGTCCGGCGACGGCGCCGCTGACGCTCGTCAAGTACGGCGATTATCAATGCCCGTACTGCCGCAAGGCCTTCCCGATTGTGAAGGAGGTGCAACGCCAGGTGGGCGAGCAGCTGCGCTTCGTGTTCCGCAATTTTCCCCTTACCCAGATCCATCCGCATGCCCAACACGCCGCTGAAGCGGCCGAGGCTGCCGCGGCTCAAGGCGCATTCTGGGAAATGCACGACCGCCTGTTCGAGCGTCAGCGAGCGCTCGATGACGAGAGTCTCGTCAGCTATGCGGCTGAGCTGGGGCTCGACGCGGATCGCTTCCGCCAGGAGCTCATCGCGGGCACCTACGCAAAGCATGTCCAGGAAGACTTCAGGAGCGGGATTCGAAGCGGCGTCAACGGCACGCCGACTTTCTTTATCAACGGGAAACGGCATGACGGCGACTACGATCTCGAGTCGCTGCTCGCGGCCCTGCGTGCCACGGTGCCCACGACAGCGGCGACTTGACGGGAAAAAGGATGAAAGGGTAGCGCTGACGCCCTAGTCTTCTAGATTTCCCGGTCCATGCCGCCCATATCTCGCGTCATCTTCTGGGACGTTGATACCCAACACGATTTCATGAAGGCCGACGGCAAGCTGTACGTGCCCGACGCCCAGCAGCTCATTCCCAATCTCAAGAAGCTCACCGACTTCGCGCACGGCCACGGCATTCGGATCGTGGCGAGCGCCGATGACCATGTTCGTGAGCATGAAGAGATCTCGGCCAACCCCGACTGGAAGAACACGTTCCCGCCGCATTGCCTGCGCGGGACGGCGGGGCAGCGCAAAATCCCCGAAACCGCGCTGCGCGATCCGCTCGTCATCGAGCCGGAGCCGCAGGATCCAAAGGCACTCGCCGCTCAGGTGAAGAGCCACCGCGGTGACATCCTCTTCCATAAGCATCGGTTTGACGTGTTCTCGAATCCAAACGTGCTCCCCGTGCTGGACGCGCTGAATCCGCACGACATCGTGCTGTACGGCGTGGCCCTCGACGTGTGCGACAAGTACGCGATCGAAGGCCTGCTCCAGCACCGCCCCCACGTCCGCCTGTTCGCGGTCGTGGACGCGATGAAGCCGATCGATCGCGACGTGGCGGAGCACCTCCTGAAGGAATGGGGCGACGAGGGGGTGCGGCTCGTGAAGACGAGCGAGGTGGTGGTTGGAGGGTTAGTGGATGAATTAGCCCGGGCGAGCGCATGACGGCAACTGCTGCTCCTCCCGCGTTCGGCAAGTTCTTCCTGCCCGGGCCCACCGACGTCCATCCCGAAGTGCTCGAGGCCATGATCCATCCGATGATCCCGCACCGGTCATCGGCGATGGAAAAATTGCTCCAGGGCATGGCGCCGAAGCTCGGCGCGCTGGCACGCACGTCCCGGCCTGTCTTTGTCGGAACGACCTCAGCCACCGGCTTCATGGAAATGGCGGTCCGCAACGGCGTACGGCGCCGGGCGCTGTCGCTCGTGAACGGCGCGTTCAGCGAGCGGTTTGCCGGCATCGTGAGCGCCTGCGGCAAGGAGTGCATCCGCCTGGACGTGCCGCTCGGCTCGGCGGTCGAGCCCGATATGCTGCGCGATGCGCTGAAGCGCACTCCGGTGGACGCCGTGACCTGCGTGCACTCCGAGACCTCGACGGGTGTGCTCCAGGACGTGGCGGGCTACGCCGAGGTGGTCAAGGAATTCGACGACGTCCTGCTGCTGGTCGACGCCGTGACGTCGATGGCCGGGTCACCGGTCGAGACGGATCGCTGGGCGCTCGATTTCGTATTTACCGGCTCGCAGAAGGCGTTGGCGCTGCCGCCCGGTCTCGCGTTGGGGGTTGCCTCGGAGCGCCTGGTCGAGCGCGCCCAGACGCTCGAGGAGCGCGGCGCCTATTTCGACGTCATCAGCTTCCTCACCGCGACGACAAAATTTCAGCCGACGAACACGCCGGCGATCTCGCTGCTCTTCGCGCTCGACGTGCAGCTCAACCGCATCGAGCGGGAAGGCGGGATCGAAGCCCGCTGGAAGCGGCACGATGCCATGCGGCGCCGCGTCGAGTCCTGGGGTCCTGAGCACGGGATCGAGTTTTTGCCGCGCGAGGGACGTCACAGCTGGACCGTCTCGTGCCTGCGTCTTCCTAACGGGAAGCATTCCAAGGACGTGGTCGCTGCCTTGAAGCAGCAGGGATGGACGATCGGCGGCGGGTACGGGGCACTGAAGGACTCGACGATCCGCATCGGTCACATGGGCGATCATACCGTCGCCGCGCTCGACCAGCTCCTGCCCCTCATCGTTCAGGCGCTGGGATGACCGCATCCTGGCGCGTGGTCGTCGCAGACCGCGTCGCAAAGAGCGGCCTCGATCTTCTCTCGAACACACCCGACATCGAAGTCGTCGACGTCGCGGGCAAACCGGCGGAGCTCGAGAAAGCGATCGCCGGGGCGCACGCGCTGATCGTCCGCAGCGAAACGCGCGTCACCGCGGCGCTGATGGCGCGCGCACCGAACCTGCGCGTCGTCGCGCGGGCGGGGACCGGGGTCGACACGATCGACGTGCCCGCGGCGACGCGCCGCGGCATCGCGGTCATGAATACGCCCGGCGCGAACACGGTGAGCGCGGGTGAGCACGCGCTGGGATTGCTGCTCGCGCTCGTGCGTCGCATCCCGGACGCCGCCGCCGCGATGAAGCGTGGAGAGTGGGATCGCAAGCGATTCGAGGGCACCGAGCTGCGCGGCAAGACGATGGGCGTCATCGGGTTGGGGCGGATCGGGGCCCACGTCGCCCAGCTCGCGCGAGCGTTCGGCATGCAGGTGGTGGGACATGATCCGTACCTGCCGCCCGAGCGCGCCGCCGAGCTGCACGTGCGACTGCTGCCGGTCGATCAACTACTGCGGGCGGCGGACGTGGTCACACTCCACGTGGCGTTGACCGATCAGACCCATCACCTCATCGACGCCAATCGACTCAAGCTGATGAAGCCCACGGCGGTCTTGATCAACACCGCGCGCGGGGAGCTCGTGGACGAAACCGCGCTGGCCGACGCGGTCAAAGAGAAGCGCATCGGAGGCGCGGCGATCGACGTGTTCGCCGTGGAGCCGCTCCCGGCCGATTCGCCGCTGCGCGGCCTCGACCGAGTGATTCTGACGCCGCACCTCGCGGCCTCGACCGCGGAGGCGCAGGAGCGCGTCGCGACGGAGATCTGCGCTGCGGTGCGTGAGGCCCTGGTGGCAGGCGATCTCTCGATGGCGCTCAACGTGCCCGGAATGGGCGGCGACACCCTGCGTCGCCTCGCACCGCTACTCGACCTCGCGCGCCGGCTCGGCCGCCTGGCGCTGGCGCTCGTGGATGGACCCGTGAAGGCCGTCGAGATCGCCTACGGGGGCAAGGAAGAAGACGCGCAGCGGCCGGTGTTGATCTCGGCGCTCGAGGGGCTGCTGTCCGCGATGAACGCCGGGCCTGTCAGCCTGGTCAACGCGCAGGTGCTCGCGGAGGAGAAGGGGATCCAGCTCGCGACGCGACAAGGCGCGCCCGAGGCGGGCTTCGAGACGTCGATCGGCGTGAAGGTCGACACTGCCAAGGGTCGCGTGCGCGTCGCCGGCGCGCTGATCGGGGACAGCCATGGCCGCGTGATCCGCATCGACGATTATCACGTGGACATCTCGCCGGTGGGCTGGATGCTGGTCGTGCGCAATCGCGATGTGCCCGGGGTGATCGGCAGGGTGGGGTCCGCGCTCGGCAGCGCGGGGATCAATATCGCGAGCTATCACCAGGCGCGGCGCGCGCTGCAGTCCGGCAGCGCTGGGCCGACGGACGCGCTCGCCGCCATCAATGTCGATCAGGCGCTGACCAACGGCGTGCTGGACAAGCTGCAGGCGCTTCCGGATGTGCTCGAGGTGCGGCTGGCGAATTTCGGAGATTAAGAAGCAGATCCTTCGATACGCGCGCTTGCGCGCGCTTCCCAACAGCAGGTCCTTCGCTACGCGCGCTTGCGCGCGCTTCGCTCAGGATGACATGGTTAGCTGCGCTTTTGACAAAAGGGGTAAGGGGAAGAAAGAGTGCGTTCTCATAGGATCGCTGCCTTCCTCTTCTGCACGGCCATGCCGGCGGTGGCGCAGCAGCCCGTCCCTGCGCGTCCTGTCCTCATTCGCGGTGCTCTCGTCGTGGACGGCTCGGGGGGTCCCTCCCGTGTCGCGGACGTTCGGATTGCAGGCGGCACCATCCGGCAGATTGGACAACTCACTCCGGGCTCCAGTGATTCCGTAGTCGATGCGCGCGGGCTCGTGCTCGCGCCCGGGTTCATCGACACGCACAGCCATCATGACCGGGGGCTGGACAGCGAGCGCACCGCGCTCGCCGCCGTGAGCCAGGGCATCACGACCATCGTCGTGGGCCAGGACGGTGGGTCGCGCTTCCCGCTCGCCGACTGGTTCGCGCAGCGCGAGCAGCGTCCGGCGGCGGTGAACGTGGCGTCCTACGTCGGTCACGGCCGGCTGCGCGACGCGATCATGGGTGACGACTTCAAGCGGCCCGCGACGCCGGCCGAGCTGCGGCACATGGCCGCGCTGCTCGAGGGGGAGATGGCAGCGGGCGCGCTCGGCCTCTCGAGCGGGCTCGAGTACGACCCGGGGATCTATTCCGCCACGGACGAGCTCGTCGCGCTCGCGCGGGTCGCGGCGCGTCACGGCGGCCGCTACATCAGCCACGTCCGGAGCGAGGACCGCCACTTCTGGGCGGCGATCGACGAGCTGATCGCGAT
>Ga0137428_1000236_pt1 | contig 24719 bp, 23 predicted proteins | sample EasRivERMZT718_2_FD_102305 | JGI IMG/M metagenome (GOLD analysis project Ga0137428, IMG submission 102305) | Soil microbial communities from meander-bound floodplain in the East River, Colorado, USA - East River MetaG ERMZT718_2 | ecosystem: Environmental > Terrestrial > Soil > Floodplain ...
CCAGGTGCTCCAGGGCGCCTTTGCGGCGATCGGGTGATCGCACGAGAGGAGGAGCAATGGAGTTCACGAACGATCAGCGGGATCAGATCCAGCAGGAATACGGTGCCCGGCGGAAGCGGCAGCTCATCATGACCGTACCGTTTCTCGCCCTGGTTCTGGGCCTCATGATGAGTGAGAACCAGGGAACGAAAATTTTAGGTCTGCCGGCCGAGCAGGCGGCCCCGATTCTCATCGGCCTGATGGCGATCTTCCTCATTTTCTCTTTCCGGAACTGGCGCTGTCCGGGTTGCCGCAGGTACCTCGGGAAGGCGTTCAACCCGCGGCATTGTCACTCTTGTGGAGTGCAGCTGCACGCCTAGCAGGGTGCTGAAAGACAGCACCCTGCTAGCGAAGGTTTCCATCGCATGCTGTTCATGGTGATCGAGCACTTCAAACCCGCGAAAGCGCCGGAGATCTACCGGCGCTTCCGGGAACGCGGGCGGATGATGCCGGAAGGCCTCGTCTACGTGGCGAGCTGGGTGGACGAGGGCTTCGAGCGCTGCTTCCAGGTGATGGAGACCGCGGATCCGGCGCTCTTCTCGGAGTGGACCCGGAACTGGAACGATCTCGCCGACTTCGAGATCGTTCCGGTGCGGACCTCGGCGGAGGCGGCAGCGGTGATGAACGATGCTCCGCCACCCCGCCGCGTCGTCTAACCCGTCGATCGAGGCGGCCGCAGTTTGCGCCCGCGTCTCTTCCTACCTCACCCGAAATTCCGGTCACACGCTCGGGGTCTCCGCCGACGAACGGGGTGGCAGTGGCCATGCTGGCCGACTGCAAGGCGGCGCTCGTATGAAGGGTCCGGGCTAGGAAGGGAGTTGGGCATGATGAAGCTCGTGCGAATGGTGGTCGTTACCGCTGCTGTCCTCGGCTTGGGCGTGGCCGATAGTTCGCAGTCGAACACGCCGGACACCGGGAACTCGACCTGGGGAAACACCGTCGGGGCGAGCCCCAAGAACGGGACCGTGGCGGCCAGTTTTCGTTATCAGTTCAACGGCACCCTGCGCGATCTGAACGGCGTACCCGTGGCTGGATTCCCGGCCGCCCAGATGGAGCTGGACTTTACCGACTGCATGAACCCGAACACGCGGCCGTCCAATCAGATTCCCGCCGATGGACCCAGTGATGTGAACGGCAACGTCACCTGGTCCTTGAACCTGAACTTCGGCGGGGGCGATCCCTGTGGGCCGCGAGTCCTGATCCAGAACATCGTCTTCAAGCAACTTGCTCCCCATCAGGGCCTCCCCAACAACAGCCTCGATGGCGGTGTCCGTTCTCCCGACGAGAATGGGGACGGAGTCATTTCGCTGGTCGATCTCGGAATCTTCCAGACCGAGTTCGTCAACACGGGAGCCCGGTTCGATTATCGGGGCGATATCAGTCAAGAAGCCAATGGTGGGCCCTTCGACGGGATCACCTCGCTGCCCGATCTGGCCTGTTACCAGGTCCACTTCACCGCTCCTTGAGGCTGAGACTGATCTTCGATCTGCAACCGTGACGCCTTGACGCGGATGCGATGCGGGCGGCATCCTCGAACCGGAGGAGGAAGCCGATGACGATGACGAGCGATGTCGTCCGCAAGCGATTCGAGACCCCCGACGAGGTGCGAACGTTCGACAAGGGTTGCCTGGAGATCGTCCACCTCGGCGGGATGACGCTCGGCCGCGCCACCTATGAGCCCGGTTGGAAGTGGTCGGTGCATGTCGGTCCAACGCTCGGGATGAGCCGGTGCACGGTCGAGCACGTGGGAATGGTGATCTCGGGGACAGCCACCGTTGCGTTCGACGATGGGCGAGTCATCGAGCTCGAAGCGGGGATGCTGTTTCACATCGCGGCCGTTCCCCATGACAGCTGGGTGGTCGGAGAGAAACCCTACGTTTCGCTCCACCTCATGGGTGCGGAGCACTATGCGAAGGCGAGCTCGGGTTGAGCAAGTTCGCCGAGTTCGCGCCCGGGGCGAGGGCCGGCCCGCGGCTCGGCGCGCCCGAGGGCCTGGTCATCCGCCCGGGCCGCCCAGCGGATTTGCCCGCGCTGGCGGCAATCGCGGCCGAGCGGGAAGGCGAGCCCACGGCCGACTGGCAAGCCAGGTTCGAGCGGATCTTCGCCACGACGGCGGCCGGCGATTCCTGCCTCTTCGTCGCAGCGCTCGGTGAAACCATGGTCGGCTACGGCAAGTGCGCGTACTTCTCGCCGCCCACCGACTCACCTCCGAACGTGGCGCCGGCGGGCTTCTATCTGACCGGGGTGGTCGTCGATCCCGCCTTTCGCCGGCGCGGATTGGGGCTGGAGCTGACCCGCGCCCGACTGGAATGGATCCGGGAGCGGGGCCCGATCGCCTATTACTTCGCCAACGAGCGCAATCGGGTCACGATCGAGCTCCACCGGGCGCTGGGCTTCGTGGAGCTGACCCGCGATTTCAGTCACCCGCACGTCCGCTTCGAGGGCGGCGCCGGGATCTTCTTCGGGTGCGACTTGCGCCCGGGTTCCCCGCCCTAGCCCCATTGGACGGGCACGGCCCGCCGAGCGTATGCTTCGCGAACGCCGTGATGAAGACCTCCGACCCGCGATCCGCCGATGGCATGATCGGCACCACGATTCTCCATTACCGCATCCTCGAGCGGCTCGGCCAGGGCGGGATGGGGGAGGTGTTCCTCGCCGAGGACCTCCGGCTCCATCGGCCGGTGGCGCTCAAGCTCTTGCGCCAGCGGAAAGGCTGCGAAGAGGAGGAGCGGACTCGGCTGCTCCACGAAGCGCGGGCCGCCTCGGCGCTCAATCATCCCAACATCGCCGTCATCTACGACGTACAGGAGTCGGAGACGGCGGACGGGCCAGTGTTCCTGCTCGCGATGGAGTACGTGCGCGGGAAGACCCTGGCGGAGGTCGCGGCCGGCTCCACGCTCGCGCTCGACGATATCCTCGATCTCGTCGCCCAGGCGGCCGATGCGTTGGCCGAAGCGCACGACCGGGGGGTCGTGCATCGGGACCTGAAGCCGTCGAATCTAATGGTGGCCGACGGCCGGCTCAAGATTCTCGACTTCGGGCTCGCGCAGATGGAGCCCCGCGTCTCCGACCAGGCCACCACCTGGACCCGAGACGCCGGCCGTCCGCTCGCCGGCACCTTCGCTGGGACTCCGGACTACATGTCCCCGGAGCAGGCCCTCGGCCAGCCGCTCGACGCGCGCTCGGACATCTTTTCGCTCGGGGTCGTGTTCTACGAGCTCCTGGCCGGCGGGCGGCCGTTTGCGGGCGACACCTTCGTGCAATTGGCGGACGCCATTTTGCATCGCGATCCCCCGCCCTTGCCGCCGCGCTTCTCGGACCCGCGGATGATCGATGTCGAGCGTCTCCTGGCGCGCATGATCGCCAAGTCTCCGGCCGCACGGCCGCGGGACTTGAAGGAAGTGCGGGCGGAGCTCCAACGGCTCCGATCCCGGAATGCGCTCTCCGTGCCGACGGGGACGCTCACGGTCGCGGTCGCCGGGTTCGCCAATATCACGCGCCGGGCGGAGGACGAGTGGCTCGGGACCGGCCTCGCCGAGACCGTCACCACCGCGCTCCAGGAGATCGAGGGGCTCGAAGTCTGGGGGCGCGAGCGGCTGCGCGAGAGCTTGCGCCAGCTGGGGGTGGAAGCGGCAGAGCTCAGGCCCGAAGATGAGGTTCAGCTGGGAGCGATGACCGGCGCCCGCTGGGTGCTGGCCGGCGGCTTCCAAAGGCTCGACGACCAGGTGCGCGTGACGGCGCGAGTGGTGGAGGTCGAGACCGGAAACGTGCTGCGCGCGGTCAAGATGGACGGCCGGCTGGGGGCGATCTTCGAATTGCAAGATCGCATCGTGGCGGAAGTGGCGGCGGGAATGCGCCGGAGCGTGAACGCCGCGCAGGAAGGCGAAGAAACGCATGTGGTTGCGGCCTACGAGGCTTATTCGAAGGGGCTTCTCAACACGCGGGCCGACAGCTACGAGTCGCTCGACCGGGCGATCCTCTTCTTCGAGCAGGCCCTCCGTCACGATCCCGATTACATCCGGGCGCAGATCGAGCTCGGGGCCGCCTATGGCCAGAAGGGCGAGTACCTCGCCGCGCCCGAGTTGAACATGCGCGCGACCGCCATCCTCCGCCGGGTCCTCGAAGCCCATCCGCGGATCGCGCGTGCATGGCGCGAGCTCGGCGTGGCGCAACTCGCCCAGGGCCAGATCGACGAAGGGATCGAGAGCCTGCGCCGGGCGCTCGCCTTGGCGCCGGATGATCCCCGGGTGCTGGCCGGAATGGCGCGCGGGCTCTTCATCGGCAAGGCAGACTTCGCCGGGGCGGCCAAGCTCTATGCGCAATCGGTCGAGCGGAATCCGCAGGCCGGCTGGTACTTCATGCAGCTGGCGCATTGTTACGCGTTCTTGCGCGACTTCGACCGCGGAGAGAAGGCGGCCCGGCGGGCGATCGAGCTCCAGGAGGAGTTCCTTTCCGGGCAGCAGGGAGTGCAGCTCGTCGGAGCCCACATGCGCCTCGGGCATCTGGCAGCCCTGCAAGGCCGGTTCCAGGAAGCGAGCGACGCTCATCACCGCGAGCGCGAGTTCATCGAGCGGATCGATCATGCGCTCCGCTCCCGGATCCGGATCGAGCTCTTCATGCGCTCTGGCTCGGCGCTGCTCGGGCTCGGCGAGCGGGAGCGAGCGGAGGCGGCGTTCGCAACCGGCCTCGAGGCGTTCGCCGAGCGTCTCGCCCTCGGCGCCGACGAGCCCTTCACCCGCTACTATGCGGCGGCGATCCATGCCCTCAAGGGCGAGCAGGAGGAGGCGATCGATCTCCTCTCCGGGGCGGCGGAGGCGCGCCCGGCTTTCATCTTGGCCCGCGCTCGGATCGAGCCCGAATGGGATGGCCTGCGCGGCCACCCGCGCTTCGAGAGCTTGATCGGTGCCGCATGAGGCCCGAGGAGTCGACGATGGCATTCGACGTCGAAGAATCGATGACGGTCCTGTCCGCCACGCCGCAGGTCGTGCGCGCGCTCTTGGCACCGCTCCCGCCCGTCTGGCTCGAGGTGAACGAGGGCCCGGAGACCTGGAGTGCGCGCGACATCCTGGGCCATCTCATCCATGGCGAGGACACGGATTGGATCACGCGCGCCCGGATGATCCTCGACGGCGCGCAGGAGCCGTTTCCGCCCTTCGATCGCTTCGCGCAGTTCCGGCGCTTCGCCGCAACACCGGTTCCCGAGCTGCTGGATCTCTTCGCGCGGTGCCGCCAGGAGAACCTGGCCACCCTCGCCGGCTGGCGGCTCGGACCGGCCGAGCTCGCGCTCCCCGGCATCCATCCCAGCTTCGGCCCGGTCACCCTCGAGGAGCTCTTGGCCACGTGGGTGGTGCACGACCTGAACCACGTGGGACAGCTGGCGCGGGTGCTGGCCAAACGATACGGCGACGCCGTCGGACCGTGGAAGGAGTACCTCCCGATCTTGTCGCGATGATTGCCGGCGGAGAAAAAACGTTCAATCTGAAGGAAGTCAAGCTAGTCGTGGGCTAGGTGGGGACATCGCTCAATGCGGCTCTTCGTAGGAGTAACGGATAAGAATTGGTTCGATCATCTGAGTAGAATTCCCGCCATTGATGAAGTCAATTTTTGGCAGCCATCGGGTAAGACTCAATTTCGTGCCCTGCTGCCTGGGCAACCATTCCTATTCAAACTCCACAGCCCTGAAGACTTCATTGTCGGCGGTGGCTATTTCCAACACTTCTCCATTGCTCCAGTGAGTCTTGCCTGGGAGTCGTTTGGAGAGAAGAACGGCGCCGCCAGCTTTGATGAGATGCGCAGACGAATCGAGCGATATCGCCGGATTGGTCCGGCGCCGCATGAGGACTACTCAATCGGTTGCATTCTTCTCGTGGCGCCATTCTTTTTCACCCGAAGTCAGTGGATTCCAGTTCCGGCCTCATGGGCAAGGAACATCGTGCGCGGAAAAGGATATGAGACCGAGGAATCGGAGGGCCGGGAGCTCTGGGGCAGAGTCAAAGAGCTCTTAGGAGTGCAACCCGAGATCGTACTGGATGGTGCTAGGTCCCATTCGATGTTTGGCAAACCCGTTCTCATACGACCGCGACTCGGGCAAGGTACATTCCGAATGGTGGTAATGGATCTTTACCGCCGCCGTTGCGCCGCTTCCGGGGAGAAAGCTCTGCCTGCTCTCGAGGCCGCACATATCCGCCCGGTTGCCTTCGGTGGCCTTCATGAAGCAACCAATGGCCTTCTGTTTCGTTCGGACATTCATCGGCTCTATGATCGCGGTTACGTGACTGTGACTCCTGATCACCGCTTCCTCGTCAGTCGTAAACTAAAAGAGGATTTCGACAATGGGGAGCCCTATATTCCACTCTCGGGGCAGACAATTTCATTGCCGAGCGATCAGAACGTTCGGCCGAGTCGCGAAGCTCTCCAATGGCACGCTGAAGAAGTCTTTCGCCGTTGATTCCATGCGCAGTTCGCATGGTAAGGAATCACATTCTCGTCCCGGGGTGATGGCTACACTTCACCGATCCGCCACCCGCTCCATCCTCTGGTCCGGGACGAGCCACATCAAGGCCACGAACACGTAGAGCGCGCAGGCGAGCAGCGGCTGGAGCGCCGCCGACACGATGGCCGCGACGTAGATCGCGATCGAGACCTTGCCCTTGAAGTCCCGGCCGAGGGCAGCGGCGAGCGGCGAGTTGGGCCCGTGACAAGCGAGGAGCGCCAGAGTCAGGATGTAATACGTAATCGCCGCGCAGAGGAGCACGCCGCCGTAGGCCGCGACCGGCAGCGCGGCAAAGTGGTTCTCGCCCATCCAGGCGGTGACGAACGGGACGAGCGAGAGCCAGAACAGTAGATGCAGGTTGGCCCACAGGACGCGGCCGTTCACCTGCCGGACGACGTGGAACAGGTGGTGGTGGTTGTTCCAGTAGATCGCGAGGTAGATGAAGCTCATGACATAGCTCAAGAACTTGGGGACCAGCGGCCGGAGGTCCGCGAGCTGGGCGCCGTGGGGAGGGCGCAGCTCGAGCACCATGATCGTGATGATGATGGCCATGACCCCGTCGGAGAAGGCTTCCAGCCGGCCTCGGGTCATCGATTCCCCCGGTTCGTTCATGCCTACCGTTCTCCCCAAAGACGGATCTCCTCGTGGACGGCAGGCGCTAAGTCTTAATGAGAACGCCCCGGCCTTGGCAAGTCGGATCCCCGTCTATATGCTCGGCCCGATGACCACGACCCCGGAACGCACCCGAGCTCAAGAGCCACCGGCCGCTGCCACCTCCCGGCCAGCGGTCCGAGCTCCGCGCGGCACCACCCTCTCTTGCAAGGGCTGGGCGCAGGAAGCGGCGCTCCGGATGCTCATGAACAACCTGGACCCGGAGGTGGCCGAGCGCCCGGACGACCTGGTCGTCTATGGCGGCTCGGGGAAGGCGGCTCGGAGCTGGGAAGCTTACGACGCGATCGTGCGCGAGCTCCGCCGGCTCGGGAACGACGAGACCCTCCTCGTGCAGTCGGGGAAGCCGGTCGGTGTCTTCCGCACCCAGCCCTTCGCTCCGCGGGTCCTGATCGCGAACGCGAACCTGGTCCCCGCCTGGGGCAACTGGGACGAGTTCCGCCGGCTGGAAGCGCTCGGGCTCACCATGTTCGGGCAGATGACCGCCGGCAGCTGGATCTACATCGGCACCCAGGGCATCCTCCAGGGCACCTTCGAGACCTTGGCCGAGCTCGCGCGCCAGCACTTCACCACCGATCTCGCCGGTCGGATCGTGCTCACGGCGGGGCTCGGGGGAATGGGCGGGGCGCAGCCGCTCGCGGTCACGATGAACGGCGGGGTGTGCCTGGTGATCGAAGTGGATCCGGCGCGAATCGAACGCCGGATCGAGACCCGCTATCTGGATCGCCAGGCCGCGAGCCTCGACGAGGCGGTGAAGGTCGCCGAAGAGGCGCGCGGGGCGCGCCGGCCACTCTCGATCGGCCTCCTGGGGAACGCGGCCGAGATTCTGCCGGAGCTCGTGCGGCGCGGCTTCGGGCCCGATGTCGTCACCGATCAGACATCGGCCCACGACGCACTCCAGGGCTACGTGCCGCACGGGATGCCGCTCGCCGCGGCGCTCGAGCTCCGCCGCACGCATCCCGAGCTCTATATCGAGCGCGCCATGCAGTCGATGGCCGTTCACGTGCGCGCGATGCTCGCCTTCAAGGAACGAGGAGCGATTGTCTTCGACTACGGGAACAACCTCCGCGCCCAGGCCGTCAAGGCGGGAGTCGAGCGCGCCTTCGACTTCCCCGGTTTCGTCCCGGCCTACATCCGGCCGCTCTTCTGCCGCGGCAAGGGTCCCTTCCGCTGGGCCGCGCTCTCGGGCGATCCCCAAGACATCGCCCGCACCGACCGCGCCATCCTCGAAGCGTTCCCGGACGACCCCGTGCTCGCGCGCTGGATTCCGCTCGCAGCCAAGCGAGTGGCCTTCCAGGGCCTCCCGGCCCGGATCTGCTGGCTAGGTTACGGCGAGCGCGCCAAGGCCGGGCTCCTCTTCAACGAGCTCGTGCGGAAGGGCGAGGTCAAGGCCCCGATCGTGATCGGGCGCGATCATCTGGATGCGGGCTCGGTGGCCTCGCCGTATCGCGAGACCGAGGGGATGCGGGACGGCTCCGACGCGATCGCCGACTGGCCGCTCCTGAACGCGCTCGTGAACACCGCGGCCGGCGCGTCCTGGGTCTCGATCCACCATGGGGGCGGGGTCGGGATCGGCTACTCCATACACGCGGGCATGGTGGTGGTGGCGGACGGGACCGATGAAGCCCGCACCCGCCTGGAGCGGGTGCTCACCACCGATCCCGGGATGGGCGTCATCCGCCACGTGGACGCGGGCTACGACGAGGCGCAGGCGGCGGCGCGCGAGCACGGGATCCGGATCCCGATGGAGGAGCGCGCCTGATTGTCGCCTTCCTCGCGCTCGTGCTCGGGCTCGGCGGCGGCGACGAGGCGATGATCCGCGAGCTCCCGGATCGCGCGTACGTCGCGCCCGGCGATCCCAAACAGGCGCTGGATCTGTTTCTCCCGGTGGAGCCCGACTCGGCCGGGCAGGGAGTGGGCCAGAGCGGAGTGGCAGGGAGCGGCCGGCCGATCGCGGTGTTCGTCCACGGCGGGGTGTGGGCGATGGGGGATCGGAAGGGGTACGCCCAGGTCGGACGCGCGCTCGCCGCCGGCGGGGCGGTAGCCGCGGTCCTGAGCTATCGGCTCGCTCCCGCGCATCCGCATCCCGCCCAGATCGAGGACGTGGCGGCGGCGGTCGCCTGGCTTTCGAACCACGCGCGCGAGCACGGCGCCGACCCGCGCCGGATCGTCTTGATCGGACATTCGGCGGGCGCGCAGCTCGTGTCGCTCCTCGCACTCGATCCGCGCTGGCTCGTTGCCCACGGGCTCGACCGGGGCGCGATCGCCGGGGTGGCGTCGCTCTCCGGGATCTACGACCTCTCGGCCTCGTTCGGGGATCCCGGCCAGGACACCGGGAAGGATTACCTCGAGCGCGTTTTCGGACCGCCGGGGCCGGTTTGGCGCGACGCCTCGCCGATCCATCATCTGGCGCCCGGCGATTCCACTCCGCCGTTCTTGCTGGCCGTGGCCGAGCGGGATTACGCCGGTATCCGCACCCAGACCGAGACCATGCTCGCCGCCCTCCGCGCCACCCGGATCCCAGTCGAGTATCACGACCTCCCGGCCCGCGACCACGACGAGCTGATCTGGAAGATCGGGAGTGAAGGTGATTCCCTCACCACTCTCCTGCGAGAGTTCATCGCGCGATGATCCCGGCCACGCTCGTCGTTCGGGGTGCGTCCGAGGTGGCGACAATGGCTCCGCCCGCTCGCGTGCGCGCGCCGGACGGTCCGTTCCCGGGCCCGGCGCGGGGAGCGGCGCTCGGCGATCTCGGGCTCGTCCCGCGGGGCGCGGTCGCGGTCCAGGATGAGAAGATCGTGTGGATCGGCCCCGAGGCTGAGCTCTCGGCCGCGGTCGAGCTCGGGCCCGAGACCGAAGTCCTCGATGCTCGCGGCGGCATCGTGCTCCCGGGCTTCGTGGACGCACACACTCACCTGCCGTTCGCCGGCGATCGGGCGAACGAGTTCGGGATGCGGGTGCGCGGCCGCACATATGCCGAGATCGCCGCCGCGGGCGGTGGGATCCTGGCGAGCGTGCGGGCGTTCCGCGCCGTGGCGAGCGCGGAGCTCGGCGCCCGCGCCCGCCATCATCTGGATCAGATGCTCGCCCTCGGGACGACCACGGTCGAAGCCAAGACCGGCTACGGGCTCACGCTCGAGCACGAGCTCCGGGGACTCCAAGTCCTCGCCGAGCTCGATCGCGCTCATCCCATGGACATCGTTCCGACCTTCATGGGTGCGCATGCGATCCCGCCGGAGCACGAATCCCATCCCGAGCGCTACGTCGATCTGATCGTCGAGGAGATGCTGCCGCGAGTGGCCGAGCAGGGGATCGCCCGCTTCTGCGATGTCTTCTGCGAGCCCGGCTACTTCACCGTGCCGCAGACCCGCATGATCCTCACTGCGGCTCGCCGGCATGGGCTCGAGTTGAAGCTGCACGCCGACGAATTCGTGGACTCGGGGGGCGCGGCGCTCGCCGCCGAGCTCGAGGCGACCTCGGCCGATCATCTGATGGCGATCGGCGACGAGGGCATCGCCCGGTTGGCGCGCGGGCGCACGATCCCGGTGCTCCTCCCCGGGACGTCGTTCTTCCTCGGGATGTCCCGCTTTGCGCCAGGCCGGATCTTGGCCGATCGCGGGCTGCCGCTGGCGATCGCCACCGATCTCAACCCCGGGAGCTCGATGGTGGCGTCGATGCCGCTCGTGACGACGCTCGCTTGCCTCGGACTGAAGCTCACTCCGGAGGAAGCGCTGGTCGCCGCCACGCGCAACGCCGCCTGCGCGGCCGGCGTGCCGGACCGCGGAGCGCTCGCCCCGGGTCTCCTCGCCGATCTCCAGATCCTCGCCCTGCCGGCTGCGGTGCACGTGCCGTATCAGGTTGGGCCGTCGCACGTGGCGCACGTCGTCAAGCGCGGGCGCGTGGTGCGCCAGGTGGGTGAATCCACCCACCCCGCCGACGCATCCTGAGCCCACGCGTCCCCCGCACTGCGCCAAGCCTCCCACCGCTTACGTTGGGCCGTAACTTGCCGAAATGGTAGGGGGAGAACCCCCCCACCCGGGAGTCGGGATTCCCCAACGCTTAGGTTCTGAGCGAGGGAGCAGCATTGGACAAGGCGACAGCGATCAAGCAGCGAGCCCAGGCTCACATCCATCGGGGCTCCTTCAAGGAGGCCCAGGCGGAGTACCAGAAGCTGCTCGCGCTCACTCCGATCGATCCGTATGCGTACATCCTGCTCGGGGATCTCGCCTTGCGCATGGGCCGGCGCGCGGACGCGATCAAGCGCTATACCGAGGCCGCGGACGGCTACGAGCAGCAGGGCTTCTGCCGGAATGCGATCGCCGTTTTGAAGCGGGTCCTTCGCCTCGACCCGGGGCAGGTGGATCAACTCCGGAAGCTGGCTGACCTTTACTCCCGCGAGAATCTGATCACCGAGTCGGTGACCCACTACTTGGACTACGGGACCGCCTGCCTGAAGCTCGACCGCCCCGACGACACCCGGCACGTGCTCGAGATCGTGGCCCAGCTCGGAGCTCAGAACCACAAGGTGGCGATCCGGGTGATCGCGCTTTGCGAAGCGCTCGGCGACAAGGAGCGGGCGGCGCTCGAGCTGTTGCGCGTGGCCGCCGAGCTCGAGCGGAAGGGACAGCTCGTGCGGGCGCGCGAGCTCCGCGCTCGGGCCGCCGACCTGGCGCCTGGGGTTCGCCTCGCCGAGTCCTCGCTATCCCTCGGTGGCTACGAAGCGACACTCGATCCGCAGGCGCTCGTGGCGGTCGAGGAGGACGGGCACGGGACAAAGATCGCGCCCGGAGCGGAGCTCGCCCGCGCCCTCGAAGCGGCAGAGCTCGAGGAGGCGAATCCCTCGGCTCCGGCCTCCAAGGTGCTTTCGGTGATGCCCGGGCTGGAGCGTTCGGGATCGCTCTTCGAGGCGATCACGCCCGGACGCGACGAGCCCCCCGCGATGCTTGCCGATCTCGAGCTCGGCGCTTCCCGGGGGGGCACCCAGCCCGCTCCCGCCGCGCTCGACTTGGGTGCGCTCGAACGGGCGCTGGGCGGCCCGCCGCGTGCGGACGAGCCCGGCGCGCCGGACGGTGCTTCCGAGGAGGAGGCGACGCCCGTGCACGAGTACGTGATCGACGAGACGCCGCCCGAGGCCGCGCTCGCCGAGGCGATCCAGGAGATCGCGGGCGAGTCCGCGGAAGGAGTCATGGCCGCCGAGCCCGAAGCCACCCCCGGCCCCGTTGACCTCGATCTGGCCTGGCAGGATGCCGAGGCCGCGAACGACGCTCCGGCCGCCTTCCACGCCCTCTCGGAGCTCTGGCAGCAGGGCCGGCGGGAGCGGGAGGTCGTCGAGCGCCTGCGCGAGCTGGCCAAGGCGGTGGCCAATCCGATCGCCGACGGACGGTGGCTCGCCGAGCTCGGCGAGCTCGAGCTCGCCGATGGCAACTGGACTGCAGCTCGGGAGCTCTATGCGCGCGCGGTCGAGCTCGATCCGAATCAGCCCCTCGCCCACCGGCGTGCGGAGCGGCTCAAGCATCTCGGGACCGAGTCGGCGCAAGCGGCGGCCGAACCGGGGACTGAAATCGATCCCGGCGCGGCGGTGGCGCCGGCAGACGCGGCGCTGGCGAATGAGGAAGGCGAGCTCCTGGTGCTGGGCATGAACGGAGATTCCGGTGAGGCGGGCGAGGTGGATACCAGCATCGGGGTCGCCAACGACGCCGATGTGGCTCGGCTCATCGATCACTTCCGGGAAGCGATCGGCACCCAGCTTTCGGGCGAGGATCATGCGAGCCATTACGATCTCGGAATGACCTACCTCGAGATGGGGCTCTTGAGCGAGGCGGTGGGCGAGTTCCAGAAGGCCCTCGGCGGGGCACAGTATCGGCGCCGTTGTCTCGAGCTCCTGGCGACGTGCTATAGTCGCCTCGGTTCACCCGAACAGGCGGCTGCGCACTGGCGCGCCGCGCTCGCGGCCAGTCAAGGCGATGGGAACGAGATCGAGCTGCGCTACGAGCTCGCCTGCTGCCTGGTAGCCGCGGGGCATCTCGACGAGGCGCGAGACGAGCTCAGGAAGGTGCTCATCAAGTCACCCGAGCATCCCGACGCTCGGGATCGCTTGGCGGCGCTCGGGGCCTAGGCCGTAAGCGGGCCAGCCGCGCGCCTCGTCGCCGTCCAGGATGGGCTGCGACCAGACGTCATGAGCGCCGGCTTCGTCGATCTCCACCTCCATACGATCCACTCGGACGGGACCGAGACGCCCGAGGCCGTGGTGGGCATGGCCCGCCAGGCCCGCCTGACCGCGATCGCGATCACCGACCACGACACGCTCGCCGGACTCGCCGCCGCCCAAGCGGCGGCCCTCACGCACGCGATCGAGCTGATCCCGGGGGTGGAGCTGTCCGCCACCGATGGCCACTCGGACGTGCACATCCTCGGCTACTTCGTGGATGCCTCGACCCCCGGGTTCTCGGACGAGCTGGATCGTCTCCGGGAGGGTCGCCGCACCCGAGCCGAGCGCATCGTCGAGAAGCTCAAGGCGCTCGGCGTTCCGATCGAGCTCGAGCGGGTGCTGGCGATCGCGGGCACGGCCCCGATCGGGCGCCCGCACATCGCGGCCGCGATCATTGAAGCGGGAGGTGCGACCGCGATCGACGAGGTCTTCGATCGCTACTTGGGCTACCGCGGACCGGCTTACGTCCCGAAGCGCACGCTCACTCCGGCGGGCGCGATCGATCTCGTGCGGCAGGCGGGGGGCGTGGCGGTGCTCGCCCACCCCGGATCGCTCCGCCGGGACGATCTCGTGCCCGAGCTCAAGGCGGCCGGCCTCCAGGGGATCGAGGTCTGGCATCCCAAGCACGATGCGGGGCGGGTCTCGCGCTACACCGCGATGGCGCAGGCGATGGGGCTCGCCGTCACCGGGGGCTCGGATTTTCACGGCGGTGGGCGGGGGACGGCGGTGGTCGGAGAGCAGCCCGTCCCGAGCTCCGTGCTCGCTCCGCTCCGCGCCCAGCGCGGGGGGGCGGCGGGCTAGCCGTTGTTTCGTTCCTCGCGGCTCGCCTACGTCGCGCTCTTCGCCGCGCTCTCCGCCGCGCTCGGCTTTGCCGGCGCCCTGATCCCGAACGTGGAGCTCATCACGCTCTCGGTCTTCTTGGGCGGAGTGGCCACCGGCGCGCTCTCCGGAATCGCGATCGGCATCCTCTCGGAGTTCGTCTTCTCGCTCTTGAATCCGCTCGGTCCGGCGCTGCCGCTGGTCTTCGTGGCCCAGCTCTTCGGGATGGGAGTGGGAGGGGCGGTCGGCGGGCTCCTCGCTCCGCGGCTCGCGCGGCTCGCCGGCCGCTGGCGCGCCGTGTTGCTGGGGGCGGCGGGATTCCTGATCACCCTCAACTTCGACGTGGCGACCAACCTGGCGCTCGGCATCCATATGGGACCGATCCTCCCGACCCTCATCGGGGGGCTGGCGTTCAGCGCGATCCACCTCCTGGCGAATACGCTCCTGTTCGCCGTGCTCGGTGCGGGCGGACTCCGCGTGTTCGAGAGCTTCGGATTGCTCCGGGGGAGTCGCGAGCCGCATGCGAGCGTCTGACACGGCGCGCGCCCGAGCTTCGATGCTCGCGCGCGGTTTCGTGCTCGCGCTCCTCGGGGCGTTCGGGCTCGGCGCGGCTCCGAGCGCGGCCCAGGAGGCAGATTCGCTGGCGGTGGTGGGAGCGGTCGATTCGCTCGCGGCCTGGGCGCCGGAGGATTCGCTCGGCGCTCCGGCCGCACCCGTTCCGCTTCCTCCCCTTCCCCTCGAGCCGGTGGCGCGGAAGCCGCGCGAGCGCACCCCGTGGGCGCGCCTCCCCGCGTCCTTCGACTCCTTGTGGGTGAGCCGGGAGACCGCCGAGCGCACCGGCGCCCATCCTCCGCCCGACTTGCTCGGGTTGATCGCCGGCGTGGTGCCCGCCGAGTCAGGAGGAGGCTCGCCGTTCGGGGCTCTGGGCTACGGCGGTTCATTCGCCACGCCCGCCGTATCGGCCGCGGGCCGCCGACTCCGGTTGCCACGACTGGAAGGGCTCGATCTCTCGCGGCTCGCGCTCGATCGCCTCGGGCCGGGGCTCGATCTCCTCCCGATGGGGAGCGCGGGCGAGCTCACCGTGACCGACCGCCCAGAGCTCGGGCCGGGCTCGCTCGCCGTGCGGGCGCATCCCGCCGAAACGCCCGCCGACAGCGCGTCGAGCCGATTCGCGGGCCAGACCGGCTCGGCTAACCTGGGAATCGCTGCCCTCTTCTTCGGAGATCGGCGCGGACCGGTGAGCTATTCGATCAACGTCGAGAACGCGAGCAGCGACCGTACCGGCGCGCTCGAGGGACTGCGCACCCGGTTGTCGATCCTGGATTTCGGCGTGCGCACCGGCTTCGGCCGGATGGCACTCCAGTTCCACAACATCGAATCGAACGCCGACTACTTGAATGGCCTGAGGCCGCATCACTTCGATCAAGGCATGAGCTTGAGCCTGGTCGGCGGGGACAGCTTGGGCCCGGCATGGAGCGTGCAAGCTCGCGGGCTCGACGATCGACTCTCGGGGAACGAGCTGCCGGGAGTCGAGCTCAAGCGAAAGGAGTTCGGCCTCTCGGCCGAGCTCCATCGGCGCCCCGGCCGGCCCTACTGGGTGCGGCTGGGAGGGGAGCGGGACTGGTTCGCGATTCGCCATCCGAGCGGTGTCTTCGCGCCGCGCGTGGTTCGCGCTCGCGGTGCGGCCGGGGGCCGGCTCGGCATCGGGCGCGCCGTGGTCGAAGGCAGCGCTTCGGGTCTCGTGAGCGACCGCCATCCCCCGCGCGCAGGTGGGCTCGGAGAGGTGGCGTTCCCGATTCCGGGTCGGTTCGTCCTGGGCCTCGGAGGTGGCCGGGGGTTCGTCGAGCCCACGTTCGATCAGGAGGTGCTCGTTCCGGGGAATCCCATCGCTCTGCCCGAGCGTCACGACGTCGGTGTCGTGCGCGTGACTCGCCAGGGGCGAGTCGCGTTGGGCTTGCGCGCCGCCCGCCGGAATCTCGTGCATGTGCCCTTCGTGGATTCCCTGATCCTCAACCATCCCTGGCCCGAGTTCACGTTCGACGAAGTCGAGTCCCGGCATTGGGAGCTCGCCGGATCGGTCGAGAGCCCGCTTCCCTGGGGCTTCCTGACCGGGATCGCCGCCAATCGCTTGTTCGAGCTGGATCGGCAGAGTGAGCGCGTGCCTTTCATTCCCGAGGCGGTGGTCCATGCCCATCTCGTCTGGAGCCAGGAGCTCTTCGGCGACGATCTCCTCATGCTGCCGCGAATCGACTTCTTCTGGATGGGGGAGCGCTCCGATTTCACTGGGCAGCCGATCCCCGATCATGCCCGCCTCGATGTGACCCTCCTCGCCGTCGTCAGCCAGGATTTCGACCTCGAGTTTCGGATCCGGAACGTGACCGGAGAGCATTACGCGCTGGCCGTGATCGATCCCGCGACCGGAGAGCCGTTCACGGACCCGGGCGAGCTCATGGTCTTCGCTCTGCGCTGGCGCTTCCTCAACTAGCAGGGTGCTGACCGATGCGTTTGGCTTCCCGCCTGCGAACCGCGGGCGCTCGCTTGGGCGAGCTCCTGCTGCCGCCCGAAGGCGAGGCCTGGCTCGTGGGGCTCATGGTGGCGCTCCTCCTCTTGGGAGCGCTCAGGCATCGCATCGAGCCCTGGCTCGCCGGGATCGCCGAGCCGCCGCCCGCCGTGCTCGCCGCCGCCCAGCGGGTCGATCCCACGCGCTTCGGCCGGGTGGACCTGAACCGGGCGACCGCGGCCGAGCTGGCCTCGCTCCCCCGCATCGGCCCGGCGCTCGCGGCCCGGATCGTCGCCGACCGCGCCGCCCGCGGTCCTTTTACCACCACCGCGGATCTGGATCGGGTGCGTGGGGTGGGCCCGGGCATCCTGGCGGCAATTCGCGCCGAGATCACGGTCGGTCCCGCAGCTGGCGATACCTTGCAGGCGGAATGATCCGGCGGCGCTGCAAAGCGCACGCTCCGGCGCCCGGCCAGCGGCGAGCGATTTCTCCCACGGCGCGACCGAAGGCGGCAATTCGGCCGCCGCCGGCGGTCCGCCCGCGGCGCTCGGCCGGGGCATGGAAATTGCCCCCAGTCGGCTTCGCGCCGGCGATCCAATCTCCGGTCGCGGATGGCACCCGCTCGCCCTGGCTTGGATTCGCCCGGCGCGCCGCTGCCTCAGAGAAAGACAGGAGACCCGCCCGAGCCGATCCCCGGTGGATCGCCACCCTCGGGCCGGAGGTGGACTTGAAGGACATCGGGCAGAAGCTGGTCGATGGCGGATACATCGACGGTTCGATCCTGGATCGCCTCGAGCGGCAGCAGAAGGCGCACGGCGGCAGCCTGGGTCTGAACCTGGTGAAGCTCGGCATCTTGACCGAGCAGCAGCTCACCCAGGCGCTCTCCTCGATCTACCGGGTTCCCGGCCTCAATCTCACCGAGACGACCGTCGACCCGGAGGCGGTGAAGCTCCTGCCGCAGGAGATCGCCACCAAGTTCCAGGTGCTGCCGGTCAAGCGGGAGGGCCGCCGCTTGCAGGTAGCGATGGCCGACCCCGGCAACATCTTCGCGATCGACGACATCAAGTTCATCACCGGCTACGAAGTCGAGCCGACGGTGGCGGCCGAGAGCGCGATCAAGCGGCTCATCGATCGCCACTACGACCAGGCGGACTCGATGGCCCGCGTGATGCAGGACATGCAGTTCGACGAGCTCGAGGTGGTGGAGGAGACCACCGACGACGTGGATCTCTCGGGGCTCGCGGACGAGTCCGCCCCGGTCGTCAAGCTCGTGAACTCGGTGCTCGCCGACGCCGTGCGCAAGGGGGCCTCCGACATCCATATCGAGCCCTACGAGCGCATGGTGCGGGTGCGCTATCGGATCGACGGCACGCTCTACGAGGTGATGTCGCCGCCCTTCAAGCTCAAGGCCGCCATCACCTCCCGCATCAAGATCATGGCCGAGCTCGACATCGCCGAGCGCCGGATCCCGCAGGACGGTCGCATCAAGATCAAGATCCTCGATCGCACGATCGACCTCCGCGTGTCCACCTTGCCCACCATCTTCGGCGAGAAGGTGGTGATGCGTATCCTGGACAAGGGCAACCTGCGCATCGATCTGACCCAGTTCGGAATGGGCGAACGGGCGTTCAGGGACTTGGTGCGGGCGATCGAGAGTCCGTACGGCATGGTGCTGGTCACCGGTCCCACGGGGAGCGGCAAGACCACCACCTTGTACTCGGCGCTGTCGCGGGTGAGCCTGCCCGGGGTGAACATCATGACGGCCGAGGATCCGGTCGAGTACAACATCGAAGGCATCAACCAGGTCCAGATCAACGACGATATCGGTCTCAGCTTCGCGACCGCGCTGCGCGCCTTCCTCCGCCAGGACCCGAACATCGTCATGGTGGGCGAGATCCGCGATCTCGATACCGCATCGATCGCCACCAAGGCCGCGCTCACCGGCCATCTCGTGCTCTCCACCTTGCACACGAACGACGCCCCGTCCACCGTCAACCGGCTCGTGGACATGGGGGTCGAGCCGTTCCTGGTCGCTTCGTCCACCAACTTGATCATGGCCCAGCGCCTCGTGCGCCGGCTGTGCACGGGCTGCAAGGTGGAGACGCCGCTCCATGAGGAAGTGGCGCGCGAGCTCGAGGTGACGGGCGAGCCCATCACCTCGATCTATGAGCCGCGCGGGTGCCTCGAGTGCGCCCAGACCGGATACCGCGGCCGGCAGGGCCTCTACGAGGTGATGCCGATCTCGCCCACGATCCGCGAGCTGATCCTGGACCGGGCGCCGGCGGTCGTGATCAAGAAGCAGGCGGTCATCGAGGGCATGCTCACGCTCCGGATGGACGGCATCCTGAAAGTTCGGAGCGGAGTCACGAGCCCGGGCGAAGTCCTAAAGGAGACCGCCGCCGACCGCCTCGGCGGGTAGCGCCGCGAGCTCCTGGATGGCGATCGATCGTCACGGTCCCTGGTCGGGGACCGTCGCCGAGGCCACGTCCGGATCGGCGAGGAGCCGAGCGACGTGCTCGGCGGGGGCCGAAAGGTAGAGCGCACCGAGCTCCGGGAAGAGCTCGACCACCCAACCCGGCGGGGGCGGGGCGCCGCCCGCGATTCGGCTCGCCAGCTGCCCGAGCTCGGAGGCCTGGCCCGCCGCGGGATCCGCCGGATCCACCGGGTCCGCCGGATCGGCTGCCCGATCTTTCGCCGCCCCATCGAGCGCGCGCCGCACCCCTCCCCGCACCTGGATGAGCGCCGCAACCGGCTTGTCCGCCCGCGCGGTCTCGAGCTCGAGAGCAAGCATCGGGTCGACGAGTTTTCCGCGCGCCCCGGGCGAATTGGGAGTGGGGCTCGAACCACCCAGATCGCCGGGATCGCTCCTGCCGCTCACGCCGCTCCTCCCCGGTTTCTCAGGCGGTCTTCCGGTAGGTGGCGAAGATGATCTCGCGGAAGCGGCGGAAGCCGCCGATCGCGGTCGCCCGGTCCATGAGCCGGTGCCAAGCGAAAAAGCCCGGGTAGGCGAACAGATAGCCCAGGCTCGAGGCCATCTCCAATCGATCCCGCACCATGCCGACCTGGGCGGCCATCCGGTCCATCTGCGCCACGGTGTTGCAGCGGTAATAGATCGGATAGTCCGGCGGCTCCTGCTTGCCGGTGAGGAGCTGCTTCAGCCGGAGCCGGGCCTCGTCGGGCAGGAACTTGATCACGAGCGACGTGGCGTTGATCAGGTTGGGAGCCACGAACAACACCCCGCCGCCCGGCCGGAGGACCCGGGCGATCTCGCGCCAGAGGCGCGCGGGATCGGCGATGTGCTCGAGCACGTAGAGCAGGAGGATCACGTCCACGCTCTGATCGGCGATCGGACGCATGTCCATGGCGTCGCCCTGGTGGAACTCGAACTGCGGCTCGGGATGATTGGCGCGGGCGATGGCCAGCTCTTCGCGATCGATGTTGAGGCCGATGTAACGGTCCATGCCAGCAGCGAATCGACGCGCGTTCCGGGCGATCCCGCAGCCTAAGTCGAGGATGACGCCGTGCGACCGCTGGTAGGGGGCCATCATCTCGGCGATCAGGTCGAGCTGGTGCTCCCAATAGGCTCGTCGATAGCGTTCGCGCGTCGCGTCCATGGTGCGGCCGATGCTATCATGGCCGGTCATCGATGGTGCTCGGACATCCCACCTACGCGGTCTCGATCGTGCTCGCGGCGCTGGCGGCCGGGGTCTACCTCGCGGGTGCCGGCTTGCTCCTCGTGTTCGGTGGGGCGCCCGCGCGCGCGGCGCGGGTCGAGGGCGCTCCCAGGCGGCCGGTCTCGGGGAAGAGGACGAGGAACCCCAAGAGGTAGATCGCGGCCGCGGCGAGCGTCACGTTCCGGAACCCGATCCCCATTGCCGCGAAGGTGGCGAGCACCGAGCCCAAGACCGAAAGCGCACCGTTCGCGGCCCACATCCACGGCACGAGCCCAGGACGGCGAGCGGCGATGAGGCGGATCAGGAGCGGGAACGGCATTCCAAGGAGGAAGCCCGGGACCGCAGTCAAAAGCCCGGCGACGGCCACTCGGACGAGGAGGGGAGCGCCGGCCTGGACCCGGGTGAGCACAGGCAGGAGGAAGGCTGATCCCGCGGCGAGCACCGCGATCGCCGGCATCACCTGCCGGAGAACGTTGGGCGACAGGCGCTCGGCCGTGCGGCTCCCAAGACCGGCCGCGCCCAGGAGCGCCGCCAAGACCGTGCCGAGGGCGAGCGCCGGCCCGCCGAGAAACAGCTGGAAGCTCTGGATGAGCGTGATCTCGATCGCGATGAACCCGAGCCCGAGCGCCGCCGCCCCTCCCAGCACGCGGGCCGCGAGTCCGGGATCCTCGGCCAGCGCCGCGGTCCGATCGAAGAGCGGGCAGACGATCAGCACAAGCGCCAGGAATCCGATCACCAGGACCGCGAGCGCGAGCATCAGGTTCCCCACCGGTAGCGGGCCGAACGGCGACTCGGCGGTGTAATAGCCCTCGTAGCCCAAGTTCACCGGCAGGTGTCGATTCGAGAGCAGGTGTCCCCAGCGCGCATAGTCGTAGAAGAAAGGGCGGTCGTCGGTCGCGGGCTCGACGTTGAAGAAGTAGTTGGCGCGGAAGCGCCGCGCCGACTCGGCGTCGAGGCTCAGATAGCGATCCCAGGGCGAGTCGAGCTCGGCGGACGGGGTGGCGAGCACTTGGAATCCGGTCCGTTGGGCGAAGTCTTCGAGGGCCTGGACTTCGGTCGGAGTCAAGGGGTCGCGCGCAATCAGGGTCTCGGCCCAGGATCGGCCCGCGATCACCAGCACGTGCCGGGATGGATCGGCGACTCCCCGCTCCCGGAGCGTCTCGCAGGCGGTGGCGATGAGCTTCAAGGTCTCGCGCGGCGGGGTGAAGTAGGGACGAGAAAAGGACAAGACGCCGCCCGGGGCCAAGCGGCCCAGGAAGTCGGCGAGGGCTTCCCGCGTATAGAGGTAGCCCTCGGTGAGCGAGCCCGAGCCGCTCACCAGCGCTGCGAACGTGTCGGCCCCCGAGAGCTGGATCACGTCGTAGGGCGGGGAGCGATCGCCGCGCACGAAGGCCCGCCCTTCGCCGCCCACGAGCCGGATCCGCGGGTCGCGCGGCAGTCCGCCGACATAGTCGGCGAGGTCGTCTTCGAGGAGCCCGAGAGTCACCGGATTGATCTCGACGCCGGTGATCGAGCGCGCCCCACCGGCGATCCCGATCGCGAGATCGATGCCGCCTCCCACGCCGATCACGAGCACCCGAGCCTCGGGCCGAATGACGTAGGGGGCGGACTGCAGATAGCTCGTGAGGAAGCCCGGGCCCTCGATCGGCGGGGTGAGGTGCAGGAACGCGCTGGGCGCGGTCCCATCCTGGAAGAGGTAGCGATAGCGCTCGCTGTTCGCATGCGGCCGTGCCTTCGCCGCGAGCTCGCCCCCGAAGTCGGGCGCGGGGCCCGTCAGCTCAGCGGTGACGTCGATGCGCGCGATCGGATGCCAGCGGCTCCAGGTGAGCACCGAGCGCCGCACCGGATCCTGCTCGAAGACCGCCATTTCCTTCGAGGGCGGCGGATGAAAGATGCGGGCTGGGAGGAAGGCGGCGACGAACGTTGCGAGCCCGAGCGCGAGTCCGATGGCGGTCGTGGCTCGCCGGACTCCGGGGTCGGGTGAGACCACGTAGGCGGCGGCCGCGACCAGGAGCGCGACGGCGAGAATCGCCACCTCGGCGCTCGTCACCCGGAGCAGCCCGAGCCCGAGGAGCACGCCCAGGGCCGAGGCTCCGAGATCGATGGCATAGACCCGCCCGGCCGTCACTCGGTAGCGGGCCAATATGCGGCAGATGAACAGGCCGGCGGCGATGAACGGCACCACGACCAGCGCGATCTCGACCAGGAGCCAGGCGCTAGCCCCCGGGCCGGCGAAGATGCGGCTCGGGTTGAAGGGCACGCGCGAGACGAGGGCCAGGCTCACCGGGAGCGTTAGCGCAAAGGCCAGCGCTTCCCGCCCGAGCCGGGCATCGAACGCGCTCGGGTCCATGGCCGAATCCGCCGCGCGCCCGCGCACGCTCAGGTAGGAGCCTGCACATCCGAAGCCGAGGAGTGCGATCCCGATCACGAGCGGTGTATAGTGATGCCAGGTGATGAAGGAGAAGATGCGGGTGAGGAGAATCTCGCTCGCAATCACCGCCGCCGCGATGAGCCCGAGCGCCATGAGCTCGGCGGCGCTCGCTTGGAGGGGAGAGGTGGCGGGCGGCGGGGTAGGGATGGGGCGGGCGCGGGTCCGATTCTCAGGGGTCATCTCACCCAAGCATACCCCGTCGGGACCCGCCGGCCCGGCGGCTCAGCTCCCCGGGCCCCTTGCCGGTGGCGATACCCTAGGCTAAACTTCGTTCAGTAGCTCTGCCTCAAGAGAGGAGACTCGTATGCGAACCGCCCACGTTTGGTGCGTCTCAAGTCTGATCGTGGTGCTCCTCGGACCTGGGTCCCCACTTCCCGCCCTCGCCGCCGGCCCGCCCTCGGCTCAGCAGTCGGTGTTCGCGCCCCAGTTCTGCGTCAGTCCGAAGAACATCTGTGTGCCCGCCTCCTGCCGCTGCCGGTTCGAAGGCATCCTCCGTGACGCGCAAGGGGTGCCGATCCCGAACTTCCCGGCGAGCCAGGTGGTTCTCGACTTCACCGCCTGCGCGAACCCGAGCACGCGCCCGATGGATCGGATCCCAGCCGACGAGAACTCGAACGCGAACGGGCTCGTCTACTGGGAGGTGGGACTGCACTTCGGGGGCTCCGATCCCTGCGAAGTGCTGGTGCGGGTGCAGGGCGACATCTTTGCCACCATCCTCGGGCATCAAGGGTTGCCCGATCCCCAGATCGACGGCGGCGTGCGGTCACCGGACATGAACGGAGACGGCCTGGTGGCGATTCAGGACCTGTCGGCCTTCCAGCAGGAGTTCACGAACACCGGGCCGCGGGTGGACTATCGCGGCGACGTGGCGATGCCGTGCGACGGGTTGACGACGATCGTCGATCTGGGCTTCTTCGGGTGTCACTTCTCGACGCCCTGCGCGCCATAGGCATGTGATCAGGCGGGGGCGAGGTGCCCCATGCGTCCGCCCTGGTAATCCCGGATCGCGGCCTCGATCTCCTCGGGCGTGTTCATCACGAACGGGCCGTAGCCGACCACCGGCTCGGGAATCGGCTCCCCGGCGAGGAAAAGGAGGAGAGCCCCTTCTCGCGCGGTGATGACGACGCGCTCGCCCTGGCGTCCGAGCTTGGCGAACTCGCCCGGCCCGAGGTCGGTCCCGTTCACGGCCGCCGATCCGCGGAGCCCCACCACGAGCGTCGTGTGCCCGTCCTGGCCTTTGAGCTCCGCCTGGCCGCCGGCTGGGAGGGTGACATCCCAGACTTGAATCGGGGTGAAGGTGTGGGCTGGTCCGCGGGCCCCCAGCGCCTCGCCGGCGATCACCCGCAGCGAGCCGCCGCCCGGGAGTGAGACTCGGGGAATATCGGTGGCGAGGAGGCTCTGGTAGCGGGGCGGGGTCATCTTCGCGGCGCGCGGGAGATTGACCCAGAGCTGGACCAGGTCGAGCGTTCCGCCGCGGCGGGAGAACTCCTGCTCGTGCATCTCTTCGTGCACGACTCCGGACCCGGCCGTCATCCACTGCACATCCCCGGGACCGATGATCCCGTGATTTCCGGCCGAGTCCCGGTGCTCGACCGCGCCCTCGTAGATGAGGGTGACGGTTTCGAATCCCCGATGCGGATGCTCCCCGACCCCGCGCCGGTGATCGGAGGGGGCGAGCGCCATCGGACCGCCGCGGTCGAGGAGCAGGAAGGGGCTCCATTCGGGCGCCATTGCCTCGTACGAGAAGAGGGTGCGCACCTCGAACCCATCCCCGACCATATGGCTCGGCGGCCGGGGGTACACGTGCTCGACGCTCTTCATGGCCAGGGTCGGACTCATCTCGCTTTCATTTCCCCGCGGAGTGTCAGGTTCCCGAGACCGAGAGC
>Ga0137428_1000240_pt1 | contig 24368 bp, 20 predicted proteins | sample EasRivERMZT718_2_FD_102305 | JGI IMG/M metagenome (GOLD analysis project Ga0137428, IMG submission 102305) | Soil microbial communities from meander-bound floodplain in the East River, Colorado, USA - East River MetaG ERMZT718_2 | ecosystem: Environmental > Terrestrial > Soil > Floodplain ...
CACGATCGCGCCGCGCGGCACTGACATGGACACGCCGCGGATGGCCGTAATCGGGCCGTAGGCTGCTTCAACGTTTTTGAGTTGCAGGATCATCCGAGGTACGCCTCGATGACCTCGGGATGACGCTGCACCTCGGCGGGGGTGCCGCTCGCAATCACTCTGCCGTAGTTGACCGCGAGCACGCGGTCCGACACGCGCCCGACCAGGTTCATGTCGTGCTCGATCATGAGAACGGTGATGCCGAGCTGCTCCCGGATGTCCCGGATCCACCAGGCCATGTCGTCGGTCTCTTCCGTATTGAGGCCGGACGAAGGCTCGTCGAGGAGGAGCAGCTTCGGCTGCACGGCGAGCGCGCGACCGAGCTCGACGACCTTGCGCACGCCGTACGGCAGGCCCGCGACGCGCGTTTCGCGATAGTGCGCGAGGTCGAGGAGATCGATCACCTTCTCGACCGCCTCGCGGTTTGCGCGCTCGGCGCGCTGCACTCCGGGCAGGAACAACAGGTCGGAGACCAGGTTGCTGCGGCGGTGGCAGTGCCGGCCGATGAGCAGGTTGTCGAGCACGGTCGCGTGCTCGAAAAGCTCGATGTTCTGGAAGGTGCGCGCGATGCCGAGGCCGGCGACGCGGTGCGGCGCGACGCGCGTGAGCTCGGTGTCGCGGAAGAGCATGCGGCCGCTGGTCGGGGGGTAGATGCGCGAGAGCAGGTTGAAGATCGTGGTCTTGCCGGCGCCGTTCGGGCCGATGATGGTGAACACCTCGCCCTGGTTCACCTCGAAGCCGACCTCGTCCACCGCCTTGATACCGCCGAAGCGGATCGACAGGTTCTCGACGCGCAGCAGGCTCATCGCACGCGCTCCGACTTCATGAAGGTCTTCTGGCGGCGGAACGAGTCCTTCTTGTAGAGCGGGAAGGTCTCGAGGTAGTGGCGCACCTTGAGCCAGCGGCCGTAGATGCCGAGCGGCTCGAACAGGATCACCAGCACCATGATCAGGCCGAACACGGTGGGCTCGAGGCCGGTCTGGTGGCCGATCGCCGCGGGTAGATAATCCTTCGCCACCGCGATGAGTTGCGGCAGGGCGATGAGGAAGATCGCGCCGTACACCGCGCCGTGCAGCGAGCCGATGCCGCCGATGAAGATCATCATGGCGAGCTCGATCGAGAGCAGGATGTTGAACTGCTCCGGGCTGACGAAGACCAGCTTGTGCGCGTACAACGCCCCGGCCAGCCCCGTGATCGCCGCCGAGAGCGCGAACGCGGCGGTCTTGGTGCGGGCCAAATTGATCCCCATGCTCTGCGCCGAGATCTCGGAGTCGCGGATGGCGACGAACGCTCGTCCGGTGGGCGCGCGCAGCAGATTCAAGATCCCAAGCATGACCAGTACCAGGAGACCGAGCGCGAGGTAATAGAGCTGCCACTCCTGATCCAAAGCGAAGCCAGCCACCGCGATCGGCTTCAGCGTGATGCCCGAATTGCCGCGCGTCACCGATTCCCAGCGTGTGACCACCTCCTGCACGATGAAGCCGAAGGCGATGGTGGCGATCGCGAGGTAGATGCCGGTCAGCCGAAGCGCCGGCAAGCCGATGACGATGCCGGCGAGCCCCGCGAGCGCGGCCGCGGTGATGAGCGACACCCCGAGGGGCACACCCTTCGCCTGCAGCACCGCCTCCGTATAGGCGCCCACCGCCAGGAAGGCGGCGTGGCCAAGCGAGATCTGGCCGGTGTAGCCGGTCAGCAGCATCAGCCCGACGCCGACCAGCGCGTAGATGCAGACGAAGGTGAGCTGCGACAGGTAGTACTCCGGAAGCAGGGGCGCCGCGGCAAGCGCGAGGCCGAGAAGGCCGTACCAGAACGCCTGGCCGCCGTGCTTTACCAGGCGGATGTCCTGGTCGTAGGTGGTCTTGAAGATGAAACGCATCGGGCTAAACCTTCTTTCGCGCAGCGCCGCCAAACAGGCCGTGCGGGCGCACCATGAGCACGACGAGCACCACGATGTACGCGGCGATGTCCTTGAACCCTTCCGGCAGGTAGAAGCCGGCGAGCGCTTCGACCACGCCGATGATCAGGCCGCCGGCGATCGCGCCGGGCACGCTGCCGAAGCCGCCGATCACCGCGGCCGGGAAGGCCTTCAGGCCGATGAAGCCCATGTTGGTGTGCACGAAGGTGATCGGCGCCAGTAGCAGCGCCGCAAACCCCGCCACCGCCGCGCTGATCGCCCAGACCATCGTATTGATGCGCGCCACCGGGATGCCCATGTAGTAGGCAGCGAGCTGGTTCTGCGACGCTGCCTGCATCGCCACGCCTACGCGGGTGAAGCGGAAGAAGGCGTAGAGCGCGCTGCACAGCACGAGCGTCATCACGATGACCATCAGGTACTCGGCGGAGGCGGCGACGCCGCCCGCGCGCAGCACCTCGCCCGAGTAGGGCGTCTTGATGGTGTAGGTCTCGGTGCCCCAGCCCGGCACCATGCTGGCGAGGCCGCGCAGCATGAAGCCGATGCCCACCGTCAGCATCACGATGGCGAACTGCGGCTGCCCCAGCACCCGGCGCAACACCACGCGATCGAGCGCCGCGCCGAAGAGCGCCATTGCCGCGAGCGTGGCGATCACGCCGAGCCAGAAGGGCAGCCCCAGCAGGACGACGGCGGTGTACGCGGCGAAGCCGCCCAGCATCATCATGTCGCCCTGGGCGAAGTTGACCGTCTCGGTGGCCTTGTAGATGAGCGTGAAGCCCAGCGCGATCAGGCCGAGCACGCAGCCCACCGCGATGCCGCTGACGATCAATTGAATGAACTGGATCACGGCGCCTTTTTAGCGCCGCGCGAATCGCTCCGCAGTCATCAGGGCGACATCGCCCTAGGCTTTGAAGTTCTGCAGGCCCTTCAGATCGAGGATCGTGATACCGACACGCTCGATGCGCAGCAGCCCCTTCTCGCCCAGGAACTTGAGCGCCTCGTTGGTGCGTTGCCGGGAGAGCCCCGCCAGCTCGGCGATCTCCTCCTGCGAGATCACCAGCGCCGCGTCGATGCCGGGGGAGAGCTGGGCGTTGAAGAGCGCGGCGAGCGACAGCGCGACGCGGGCGTTGGGGTCGAGCAGGCGGTCGCGCTGGGCGAGGCCGACGAACTGCCACAGGCGCTCGTTCAACTGGTCGATGATGAAGCGGTTGAAGGGCAGGCTGCGCTCGAGCAGCCACATGAACGTGGCGCGCGGCATGAAGGCGAGCTCGCAATTGCGCAGCGTCATGCCGTCGTACTCGCGCGGCACGCGCTTGATCACCGAGCCCTCGCCGAACCACGATCCAGGGCCGACCGCGACGAACGAGGTGGTGGCGCCGTCGGACAGGAGGACGGTCATCTTGGCGAGGCCGTCGACGAGGCCCATCCAGTAGTCCACTACGTCGCCCACGCGGAAGATGAAGCTGCCTTTCGGGTAGATGCGCGAGGTGGTGTCGCGCTCGACGCGCGTCCGCTCCTCAGGGGTGAGGCCCCGGGCCCATACGGCATTGGCGAGCGTTTGGGCGAGCTTTGACATCGAAAAAAGTATAGCCCCTTCGTTGTCGCCCGCTTGACTGCGGACCCGCGGCCTGGCGGCTAGGTTGCGGCCATGATCCCTTCCTACAGCATGAGCTCCCTCCCCCGCTTCGTCGGGCTCGAGCTCGGCGCCTCGAACTGGGTGGCGATCGACCAGGAGCGCATCGACCGCTTCGCCGAGTGCACCGGCGACCGGCAGTGGATCCACGTCGACGTCGAGCGCGCGCGGCGCGAGAGCCCGTACGGTGGGCCGGTCGCCCACGGTTATCTGTCGCTCGCGCTGGTCGCGCCGATGGTGATGGAGGTCGGCGTGGTTCCTCCCGATGCGGCGGCCGGGCTCAACTACGGGCTCGACAAAGTGCGCTTCATTGCGCCGGTCAAGGCGGGCGCGCGGGTCCGCACGCGAGTTTCCTTGAAATCCGTAGAACCGCAAGACGCGGGCCGAACGCTCCTCAAGCTCCAGTGCACGCTGGATATCGACGGCGAGGCGAAGCCGGCGCTCGTTGCGGAGATGCTGTGCATGCTGATCGGCAAGCAGTGACCGGCATTCCCGAGGCCGCGCCGACGCTGGCGGCGAACCCGCTGGTGGGCGTGCGCGGCCAGGACATCCTCGCCGCGGCGCGCGTGCTGCTCGAGCAGGGGTTGCGTCACCCGGGCGCCGCCGTCCGACAGTACTTTTTCCTCTTGACTGAACTTGTTCGGATCACCGCCGGCCGCTCGGAGCTGGCGCCGGCCGCGCAGGACAGGCGCTTCGCCGACCCGGCGTGGAAGGAGAGCCCGGGCTACCGCACGCTCGTGCAGGTCTACCTCGCGTGGGGCCAGGCGCTCGAGCGATTCGTCGACGAGGTCGGCCTGGAGAAGCGCGACGTGGACCGCGCCCGCTTCGTCGTGTCGCTGGTCGTGGACGCCATGGCGCCGACCAACTCGCTCGGCGGCAACCCGGCCGCTCTGAAGAAGCTCCTCGACACCGGCGGCGCTAGCCTGGCGCGAGGGCTGGAGAACCTGGTCACCGACCTCGCACGCAACGGCGGCCTGCCGGCGCAGGTGGACGCGCGCCAGTTCGCCGTCGGAGGGAACCTCGCCACCACGCCAGGCGCAGTGGTGTACCGCAGCCCGGTGATGGAGCTGATCCAGTACCGTCCCGCAGGCGCGCAAGTGCACGCGCGGCCGCTCCTCATCGCGCCGCCTCAGATCAACAAGTTCTACGTCTTCGACCTGTCGCCCGAGAAGAGCATCGTGCAACTCGCGCTGAGGGGCGAGGTGCAGACCTTCGCCATCAGCTGGAAGAACCCGACGCGCGCGCAGAGCCATTTCGGGCTCGATACCTACGTCGAGGCGCTCGGGGAAGCGGCGGACGTCATGCGCGACATCACCGGCGCGGAGGACGTCAACATCTGGGGCTCGTGCTCCGGCGGCATCACCACCTCTGCGTTCCTCGCCCACCTTGCGGCACGCGGCGAGCGCAAGATCAACAGCGCGACCGTGGCGGTGTGCGTGCTCGATATGGCGGTGGCGCAGGCGAGCACCGCGGGCATGTTCGTCACTCCCGAAACCATCCTCGCGGCCAAGACCGCCTCGCAGCTCGCCGGCGTGCTCGAGGGGCAGGAGCTCGCGCGCATGTTCGCCTGGATGCGGCCGAACGACCTGGTGTGGAACTACTGGGTCAACAACTACCTTCTCGGCAATACGCCCCCTGCCTTCGATGTGCTCTACTGGAACAGCGACTCGACGCGGCTTGCGGCCAGGCTGCACGGCGACTTCCTCGACCTTGTCGACGCGAATCCCTTCGTGCGGCCGGGCCTGCTCCGCGTGCGCGGCACGCCCATCGATATGCGCCGCGTCGACCTCGACAGCTATGTCGTGGCGGGCACGACCGATCACATCACGCCGTGGCAGGGTTGCTACAAGACCGCGAAGCTGTATGGCGAGCGCGCCACTTTCGTGCTGTCGAATAGCGGCCACATCCAGAGCTTGCTCAACCCGCCCGGCAACCCGAAGGCTTTTTTCTGGACGAATCCCGCCCAGGAAGGCAACCCGGAGGCCTGGCTGCAAAAGGCGTCCAAGCACCAAGGCAGCTGGTGGCCGCACTGGCTGGAGTGGATCAAGGCGCGCTCGGGAAAGATGCGCGAGGCGCCGGTCAGTCTCGGCAATGAGGCCTATCCGCCCCTGGGCGCCGCGCCCGGCAGCTATGTGATGGAAAAGTGATGCAGATCGTCATGCGCGAGGTCGCCAGCCGCACGCTGCGCGTCGGTGTGCGCCCCGGCGACGGGTCGCGGCCGCCGCTCCTCCTCTTCAACGGCATCGGCGCGAACATCGAGCTGGTCGCGCCGTTCCTGGAAGCCCTTGAGGGGCCCGAGGCGATCATCTTCGACGTGCCCGGCGTCGGCGGCTCACCGGTTCCCGCCCTCCCCTACCGACCCTGGACGATCGCGCGGCTCGCCGCCCGTCTCCTCGACCAGCTCGGGCACGAGCGCGTCGACGTGCTCGGCGTGTCCTGGGGCGGGGCGCTCGCCCAGCAGTTCGCTTTCCAGCACGCAGCTCGCTGCCGGCGCCTCGTGCTGGCGGCGACCTCGCCGGGCCACTTCATGGTCCCCGGGAAGCTCGGCGTGCTCCTCAAGATGGCGAGCCCGCGACGCTACAAGGACGCCGAGTACATGAGCCGCATCGCCGGCGACATCTACGGCGGGGCATTGCGGCGCTCGCCCGAGCTCGCGCGCGAGCACCTGCGGCACGTGCGCTGGTCGAGCGACTACGGCTATTACCTCCAGCTGCTGGCCGGCGTAGGCTGGTCGAGCCTGCCGTGGCTCCCGCTGCTGCGGCAGCCGACGCTGGTCATGTCCGGCTCGGACGATCCCCTGGTGCCGGCCGCGAACGCGAAAATCCTCGCCCGGCTGATTCCGGATGCGCGGCTGGTCTCCATCGACGACGGTCATCTCTTCCTCGTCACCAGCGCGCGCGAATCGGCACGCATCGTCTCCGACTTTCTCGGGTAGGCATAATAGGGGGGATGAGCGACCTCTCCCTGCTGCAGATCAATTCGATGCGCGACCGGGTTTCACCTGGGGAGTGGCAGACGCGCGTCGACCTCGCCGCGTGCTACCGCCTGGTGCACCACTTCGGCATGGACGACCTGGTCTACAACCATATTTCGGCGCGCGTACCCGGCGAGGAAGGCCATTTCCTCATCAACGCGTACGGCATGACGTACGACGAGATCACGGCTTCGAGCCTGGTGAAGATCGACTTCGACGGCAACGTGGTGCAGGACTCGGGCACCGGCTACGGCATCAACCAGGCCGGCTTCGTGATCCATAGCGCCGTGCACAAGGGACGGCCGGACGTCGGCTGCGTGATCCATACGCACTCGATCGCAGGCATGGCGGTGTCGGCGCTCGATTGCGGCCTGCTGCCGATCACGCAGACTGCGATGTACTTCGACGGCGTCGGCATGCACGAGTACGAAAGCGTGGCGATCGACCTCGACGAGCAGCAGCGCCTGGTGCGCGATCTGGGCAACTTCAAGGCGATGATCCTGAGAAACCACGGACTGCTCGCCGTGGGTCCGACGGTTTCGGAAGCCTTCACCAATCTCTTCTGGCTGGAGCGCGCGTGCAAGGCGCAGGTCGCGGCCATGGCGTGCAACGCCAAGCTCCACCGGCCGGCGCAGGACGTGATCGAGAAAACCAACCACCTCTACCGGCCCGAGACGCGCCGGCGCTGGGGCCCGCTCGAGTGGCCGGCGCTGCTGCGCCTGGCCGATCGCAAGTACCCCGGCTTCCGCGATTGAAGCCCCTCGAGGGCAGGAGCGTCATCGTCACCGGCGCGGGCGGCGGCATCGGCCGCGACTTCGCGCTCGCCATGGCCGCCGCCGGCGCCAAGGTGCTCGTCAACGACATCGGCACGTCGGTGAAGGGTGAAGGGCGCGATGCAGGTCCGGCGCAGCAAGTGGTCAATCAGATAAAGGAAAAAGGCGGGATCGCCGTTGTCAACACCGACAGCGTCGCGGAGTGGGAATCAGCCAACCGCATTGTCGCTGCAGCAGTCGAGTCTTTCGGAAAAATCGACGCGGTGGTCAACAACGCCGGAATCCTGCGCGACCGCTTCTTCTTCAACATGTCGGTCGAGGAATGGCGCGCGGTGATCGACGTGCACCTGAACGGCTCGTTCTACGTGTCGCGCGCCGCGGCGCCGCACTTTAAGCTCCAGAATTCCGGCTGCTACGTGCACATGACCTCGACCTCGGGCCTGGTCGGCAACCTCGGCCAGGCGAACTACTCGGCGGCCAAGCTCGGCATCGCTGGCCTGTCGAAGTCGATCGCGCTCGACATGGCGAAGTACAACGTACGTTCGAATTGCATCTCGCCGTTCGCCTGGAGCCGCATGATCGGCTCGATCCCGGCCGAGACCGACGACCAAAAGGCCCGGGTGGAAAAGCTGAAGTCGATGGAGACTGCGAAGATTGCGCCGTTGGCAGTCTTCCTGGCCTCGGATGAGGCGAAGGACGTCACCGGCCAGATCTTCGCCGTGCGCGCGAACGAGATCTTCCTCATGTCCCAGAGCCGGCCGCTGCGCTCGGTGCACCGCGCCGACGGCTGGACGCCGGAAACGATCGCTTCTCATGCGATCCCTTCGCTGAGGGCGCATTTCTATCCGCTGGACCGCTCGCAGGACGTGTTCTCGTGGGATCCCCTGTGAAGCGCGTGCTGCTCAGCGATTCGATCGCGCCGGCAGGCGAGGAGCTTCTTTCGAAAACCACGACCATCGTTCGCGCGCCCGATAGCGCACCCGCCACGCTGAAGCGCCTCGCCGGCGACGTCGACGGCATCATCACCCGCAGCAAGCTGCCCGACGACCTGTTCGAAGCGGCGCCGCGCGTGCGCGGCCTGGTCGTGCACGGCACGGGCACCGACCTCGTGCCGCTCGAAAGCGCGACCGCGCACGGCGTCATGGTCGCGAACCTTCCGGGCGTCAACGCTCAGTCGGCCGCCGAATACTGTGCGATGGCGATGCTGATGCTCGCCCGGCGCATTCTGCCGATCACTCAGTCACTGCGGAAAAGCACCTGGGACGAGGCGCGTCGCCTCGGCGCCGACGCGCGCGAGCTCACAGGAATGACGCTGGGCATTGTCGGCGTCGGCGCGATCGGCGGCCGGCTGGCGAAGATTGCGCGCAACGGCTTCGGCATGCAGGTGCTCGGACACCAGCGGCGGCTCGATCGCCTTCCGACGGAAGCTCACGCGGCGCAGCTGGATGAGCTGCTCTCGAAGAGCGATTTCGTGATCCTTGCCTGCCCGTTGACGCCGCAAACGAGATACCTGATCAACGCCGGAACCATCGGGTTGATGAAGCGGGCGGCCTGGCTGATCAACGTCGGGCGGGGGCCGGTGGTGCAGGAGGAAGCGCTCGTCGAAGCGCTACGCGCCGGGCGCATCGCCGGCGCGATGCTCGACGTATACGAGCACTATCGCCTGGACCCGGGGCATCCGCTATTCTCGCTCGACAACGTGATCCTCACGCCGCACCTCGCCGCGGTCACGCAGGAAGCGCGTGCCCGGGCGGGGATCGCCGCGGCGGACGAGATGCTGCGCATCCTGCGGGGCGAGCGGCCGCGCAATCTCGTGAATCCCGAAGTCCTGAAGAAAGAGCAGCTCAAGACATGAATCTCGGTCGCGAAAGCCATCCCGAGCTGCGCGACGCGGTGCGCCAGCTCTGCAGCCAGTTCGACTCGGCGTATTGGCAGAAGATCGACGAGAAACGCGCCTACCCCGAGGCCTTCGTGGACGCGCTGACCAAGGCGGGCTGGATGTCCGCGCTCATTCCGGAGGAGTACGGCGGCTCCGGGCTCTCGCTCACCGAGGCGACGGTGATCATGGAAGAAGTGACGCGCTCCGGCGGCAACGCCGGCTGCTGCCACGGCCAGATGTACAACATGAACACGCTGCTGCGCCACGGGTCTTCCGAGCAGAAGAAAAGATATCTTCCCAAGATCGCGGCGGGCGAGCTGCGCCTGCAGTCGATGGGCGTCACCGAGCCCGGCGCGGGCACCGACACGACGAAGATCAAGACCGTGGCGAAGAAGAAGGGCGACCGCTACGTCGTGAACGGGCAGAAAGTGTGGACCTCGCGGCTGCAGCATTCGGAGCTCATGATCCTGCTCGCGCGCACGACGCCGCTCGCCGAGGTGAAGCGCAAGAGCGAAGGCATGTCGATTTTCCTGGTCGAGACCAAGAGCAAGGGCCTCGACGTGAAGCCGATCCGCAACATGGTGAACCACGAGACCAACTCGGTGTTCATCGACAACCTCGAGATCCCGGCCGAGAACCTGATCGGCGAGGAAGGCAAGGGGTTCAGGTACATCCTCGACGGGCTGAACGCCGAGCGCATCCTGATCGCCGCCGAGTGCATCGGGGACGGCTATTGGTTCATCGACAAGTCGTGCTCCTACTCCAAGGATCGCGTGGTCTTCGATCGGCCGATCGGGCAGAACCAGGGTATCCAGTTCCCGATCGCCGAGGCGTACATGGAGATCGAGGCGGCGAACCTGATGCGTTACAAAGCCGCCACGCTCTTTGATTCCCACAAATCTTGCGGGGCAGAAGCAAATATGGCCAAGCACCTGGCCGCGAAGGCTTCATGGGAAGCGGCAAACGTCTGCATGCAGACCTACGGCGGCTTCGGCTTCGCCGCGGAATACGACGTGGAGCGGAAATTCCGGGAGAACCGGCTATACCTCGTGGCGCCGATCTCCACCAACCTGATCCTGTCCTACCTCGCCGAGCACGTGCTCGGCCTGCCGCGCTCCTTCTAGCGCCGCCCGCCGAACGGCCTCACTGCATGATGTGGCCAGTCTTGCTGAGGATGGCGAACTCGACGAACTGCGAACCCGTCTGCTTGGGCTGGGTGAAATCGACGAAATATCCGCCGAGATCGACGCCCTTCATGCCGCGGACCGCCTTGGCGAGGGCCGCCGGGCTGGAACGCGCCTGCCGCAGCGCATGGACCAGCACCTTAGCCGCGATGTATCCCTCCATCGAGCGCTCGGCGAGGTCGGGATCCTTTGCCGCCTGGGCGAGCTGCTGGTACTCGCGGACCATCTGGAAGCTTCTCGTCGTGGTGAGCGGCCAGAGGACGCCGAAGCCGTAGCCGCTGAGCTCGTCGCCGGTCAGGCTGCGCTTCATGCCGTTGATGTCGATGACCGAGACGCCATAGACCTGCGCCGAGCCGCCGCCCTGCCGGTACTGCTTGATGAACTCCACCGCAGCCGAGGTCACCGCGCCGAGGTAGATCACCTGCGCGTCGGACTTGAGCACGGCCTGGACGGCCGTCCGGACGTTCGTGGTGTTGCGCTCGTACGGCGCCTTCACGACCAGGTTGACGCGCGTCGCCGGGGCAGCCCTTTCGGCGCCGGCAACGATATCTTTGCCGAAGCCGTCGTCCTGGTAGACGATGGCGACGCGGTTGATGCCGATAAGGGACAGGATCTCGAACAGGCGCCGCACCTCGTCCCCGTAGCTCGCTTTGGTGACGAACACGTTCGGCGCGCCGATCATCGTGCTCGCGCCCGAGATCGCGCCGACCAGCGGAACGTTGGCGCGCGCGAGGACCCCGTCCTTGATCAGGGCTTCGTTGTTCGCCGTCCCCAGTACGCCGATGAACGCGATCGGCGCCTCCTTGGCGAGAACTTCCTTCACCAGACGGACCGTCTCCTCCGCCTTGTAGCCGTCGTCGTAGGTCGCCAGCAGGATCCGCTCGCCGCCGATGCCGCCGTTCCGGTTCACGTGGTTCAGGTACAGATTGATCCCGGCGCGAATCGCCTTGCCGCTGCTCGCCTGGGCGCCGGTGAAAGCGGCCACCTGCGCCACCATGATTTCCTTGCCCCACGCCTGCGCCGATGCAAGCAGGCATACCGCCGTCGCGATGGTTGCGATCCGCATGTTCGCTTCCTTCCAGGATCCGAAGACGTGAGCATGCGCCGTCGGTCTGGAAAACACGCCGTGCAAATTCACGAATTCTGGCAATCGGGCGTTGCGAATGGCCTAGGTTCGCGGCGCCGTGATATTTGCCACTCTAGAAGCCCACCTCGCGAGCGCTTGGGCGTTCATATTTACTCGCACGTCCTGCCGTAAGCGTATGTCATGCGAGTGTGCGCTACCCGCAGAAGGGCTTCACGCTGATTGAGCTGATGATCATCGTGGGGGTCGTCGGCATCCTTTCGTCACTCGTGCTCCCGGCTTATCAGGATTACTCGGTGCGCACGAAAATGTCGGAGGTGATCCTGGCGCTGACTTCGTGCCGCGTCAGCGTAACCGAGGTCTACCAGATCGGTCCCGACCCCGCGCCCGGACCGAACGGCTGGGGCTGCGAAGCCGGCGCCACTCCGGGAACGACGTACGTTTCGTCGGTCACGACGACTGGCGATGGCGTGACCAGCGCCACCGTACGCGGCATAACGACGGCGGTGAACGGCGCGGTGGTCACCCTGGCGCCGCTCGCGCCGCCTGCGCCCGGAACACCCGCGACCTTCGTGCCGGGTACGAGCCAGCCGCTCTATGGCTGGCGCTGCGGCAGCACTGCGGATGGCACCACTATCGCGGCGCGCTACCTGCCATCGTCGTGTCGCGGCTGAGCTAGCGCTGCGCGAGTTGTCGGTTGGCCTGGGCGAGACGCTCGACCAGCACGCGCATGAAGGCCTTGTTGAAGCCCACCTGGCAGGCGGCGGTGGCCACGCGCAGGGCGCCGGCCTTGATCTGCATCACCGTAATGCGATCGCGCGCCGTGACGGTGGTGGTGCGCCGCTCGACGCTGTCGGCAAAATACAGGATCTCGCCGAAGCAGCCGCCGGGCTTGAGGATAGCGAGCGGCCTGCCGAGGAGCGAGACCTCGACTTCGCCGTCGACCAGCACGTAGAAGCTGTCGCCCTGGTCGTTCTCGCGCATCAGCACCGTGCCGGATTCGAGCGATTGCCAGGTCGCGACGCGCACCACTTCCCACAGCTCGACCTCGCCGAAGTCCCTGAAGAATGACATGTCGCGCAGCTTGCCGAACTTCTCGGAGTCGGACGCGGTGGCGTCGGTCGGCCGCAGGCTCATGAAGGCGCGCGTCACGTCCTTGCCGAACTCGAGCCACGAGCGGTAGCGCTCGGCGGGGTTTTTCGCGATCGCCTTCATCACGATGTCGTCGAGAAGCGGCGGCAGGTCGGGGCGGAAGCTCGACGGGCGCGGCGGCTTCGAGTGGAGGATCGCGTAGGTCAGCGCGACATGGCTGCCCGACTCGTAGGGCAGGCGTCCGGTCAGCAGGCGGAACATGGTCACGCCGAGCGAATAGATGTCGGTCTGCTGGGTGAGCTTCTCCATGCGCAGCTGCTCGGGCGACATGTAGGCGGGCGAGCCGACGCCCTTCAGCTGCGTGGTCTTGTCGTCCAGGCGCTCCTGGAACGACGCGCCGAAGTCGCCGACCTTGGTCTCGCCGAGCTCCGAAAGCAGCACGTTGCCGGGCTTGATGTCGCGATGGATGATGCCGTGCTGGAACGCGTACTCGAGGGCGCGGATGCACTTGAAGATGATCTCGACCACCTTGGCGAGCGGCAGCAGGCTGGTGGGCGTGGCGTGGCTGTCGAGCGTCGTGCCCGGCACGTACTCCATCACCAGGTAGCTGCGGTCCGGGTCGACCACCGCGTCGTAGATGTCCACGATATGCGGATGATTCAGCTTGCCGGCGAGCGACGCCTCGGCGACGAACGCCTTGTGCACCATGCGCTCGGTATCGCGATCGACCCGCCGGGCGAACTGCAGCACCTTGATGGCGACTTCGCGTTCGGCGAACGGATCGTGAGCGAGGTAGACCCGGCTGGTGGCGCCGCTGCCGATCTCGCGGATGACCGGGTATTTGCCGATCATCTGCTGGGCCTGCGGCCCTTCGACCTTCACGCGGTGTACTTGGCGACCAGCTGCAGCAGCTCGGCCTCCGGATAGGGCTTGCCGAGGAACGCATTGACCCCGATCTGGGCCGCCTGGTTACGGTGCTTCTCCGCGGTGCGCGACGAGATGAAGATGATCGGGACTCCCTGCGTGCGCGCGTCGGCGCGCACGTGGCGCGCCAGGTCGAAGCCGTCCATGCGCGGCATCTCGATATCCACGAGCATCACGCGGGGCAGCGATTCGGCCATTTTCTCGAGCGCGTCGACGCCGTCCTTCGCGGTGAGGACGCGGTAACCCTCGCGCTCGAGCAGGCGCCCGGTGATCTTGCGCACCGTGAGGGAGTCGTCGACCACCATGACCACCGGCGCGCGCGCGGCCCTGATCGACGTACTGTCCCTCAGCGACCCCCTCGTGTCACTCAGCAGCGACGTCGTCGTGAACAGGGTGCGCGCAGCGGCCGGAGCGGCGCGTTGCCGCTGGGCGAGCTGCACCGGGTTCATGATGAGCGCGATGCGGCCGTCGCCGAGGACCGTCGCCCCGGTGATGCCCGGGACGCGTCCGAGCTGCGCGCCGATGCTCTTCACCACGATTTCCTGGTTGCCGAGCAGCTCGTCGACGTGCACCGCCACGCGCTGCACGCCGCTGCGCAGCAGCAACACCGAGTTGTAGAGATGCAGCTCGCCGGCGGACGCCCTGCCCAGCAGCTGCTGCATCGCATGCAGGGGGTAGGCGCGATCCTGAAAATCGATCGACTTCTTCTCGTAGCTCAACGCCAGCGCGTCTGACTTCAGCCTCAGGACCTGCTCCACCATCGCGGTTGCGAGCGCGATCACGTTCTCGCCGCTGCGCACCAGCACCGCCTGGGTAACGGCCAGGGTGAGCGGCAGGTACACGGTGAACGTGGTCCCCCGTCCCTGCGCGGTGAGGATGTCGACGCGGCCGCCGATAAGCGATATTTCGTTGCGCACCACGTCCATGCCCACGCCGCGGCCGGCAACCTCGGTCACCGCCTCGGCGGTCGACAGGCCGGAGGCGAACACGAGCTGGGCGATCTCGCCTTCGGTCGGCTCGCGGTCGGCGGGCAGGAGGCCCATCGCGGCCCCCTTGCGACGAAGCGCTTCCAGGTTCAGGCCCGCGCCGTCGTCGGAGAAGATCAGCGCAATCTCGTTGCTTTCCTGGCGCAGCGCGATCGCGATGCGCCCGCTCTCGGCCTTGCCGGCGCTGGCGCGCGCGGCCGGATCCTCGATCCCGTGCACCAGGGCATTGCGCAGCATGTGCTCGAGGGGCGCGCTGATGCGCTCGAGCACGCCGCGGTCGAGCTCGACCTCGGCGCCGGTGATCTCGAGCTCGGCCTTCTTGCCAATCTCGCGCGCGACCTGGCGCACGATGCGGTACAGGCGCTCGCTCAGGTTCGAGAACGGCACCGCGCGTACCCGCATCAGGTCCTGCTGCACCTCGCGGCTGGTGCGCGCCTGGTGCAGGAGCGCAGCGTCGGTGTCGCCGATGTACTTGTGCAGGCCCTGCTGGATCGACATCACGTCGTTCAGGCTCTCGGCCATCAGCCGGGTGAGCTCCTGCAGGCGCGTATAGCGGTCGAACTCGAGCGGGTCGAACTCGCCCTTCTTCTCGTCCATCACCGACAGGCGCGACTGCATCTGGCTGTCGGCCTGGACTTCGACCTCGCGCAGCTGGTTGCGCAGGCGCGCGATGCTCTCCGTGAGATCGGCGAGCGACTGCTTGATCGCCCGCAGCTCGGCTTCGGCTCGTGTGCGGGCGATCGCGATCTCGCCCGCTTCGTTGATCAGGTGATCGAGCGTGTCGGCGTTGACCCGCAGCATCGCCGCCGGAGTCGGAAGCGGCGCCTCGGCGCGCGGCTGCGGCAGCACTTCCGTGGTCGACGGCGAGAACGCCGGAGCCGCAGGCGCAGGCGCGGCCATGCGTTCGACGTCGGTGCTCAGCCGGTCCATGCGCTCCTCGAGGTACTCGAAGAGGTCGGCCGGCAGCGCCCCGCCCGCCTCGAGCGCGGACTCGATGCGGCCCTCCATCAGGTGGCACAGCTCGCCCAGCCGGATCGCCCCGGCCATGCGCGCGCTGCCCTTCAGCGTGTGCAGCGAGCGGCGCAGCGACTGCGAGATCTTCGCGTCCGACGGGTTCGCCTTCCACTCGCGCAGGTCGGAGCCGATGTCCGGCACGAGCTGCTGCGCTTCCTCGAGGAAGATCGGCAGCAGCTGCGCGTCGATGTCGTCCAGCATGCGGCGCTTTTCGCGCCCGTCGGCGGGCGCCGCCGCGGGTGCCGCCGTGGGTGCCGGAGGGGTGGCCACGGCAGGCACTGGGGTTGCGGCTGGGACAGGCTGTGGGAGCGTAGTGCCGGCACGGTGCGCAGCGAGCCGCGCCGATTCGAGGCGGCCAATGAGCTCGCGCAGGGTGTCCTGCGGCATCTGGTTGATCGCCGGCGCGTCTCCCCGGGTAATCGCTTCGACCATGATGCCCAGGTCGACCACCGCGGCCTGGACAGTCTCGGCGTCAGCAGCGTCGGTCGTCTGCTCGGCGAACGCGCTCCACTCTTCGAGCGAGCCGGCCAGCTCGGCGAGCGGGATGAACCCGGCCGTATGCGAAGTGCTCCCCAGCGTGTGCGCCGCGCGCATGAAATCGGCGGACACCGGTCTCGGCGCGGTCTCGCGCCACTTGGCGCACTCCGCGCGCAGCACCGCAACATGCTCCGCCGCTTCCTTGGTATAGATGTCATAGAGGTTGCGCGCTACGGTGACCGTTCCCACCGTCACCGTGGGAACGGCAACCGCTTCGGCTTGGGCCGCTTTCGCCCGCGCCGCAAGCTCGACGATCTTGCTGTCGTCGATCAGGCCTTCCAGGCCCGGCCCGCGCAGCTTCGCGATCCATTCGGAGAATGATGCGGCCGCGGCCTCGAGCAGCTCGAGGAGCGCCGGCGTCACCGCGCGCTTCTGCTCGAGCCAGGCGTTCATCACCTGCTCGACCTGCCAGGCCGCCTCGCCCAGGTCCATCAGGCCGACCATGCGGCCGCTGCCCTTCAGCGTATGGAAGGCGCGCCGCACCACCGTCTGCGGCTCGCGATCCTCGGGCTTGTCGCGGCATTCCGGCAACGTGGTCCTGATGGTCTGCAGAACCTCCTCGGCCTCTTCGAGGAACACCTGGAGCAGCTCGCCGTCGACCTTCGGGCGTGGCCCGGTGTCGACCTTGGGGCGCGGCGCGGCTTCGACCTTCGGGCGCGCGGGCGCTGCCGCAACGGGCGAAGTCCTCGAGGGAAACTCGAGCCGCAGCGTGCTGTCGATCGTCGCCTGCACGTGGCGCTTCTCGTAACGCCGGAAGAACAGCGCGATGGCTTCCTCCTGCGGGTCCTGGCCGTGGCGGCAGGGCTCCAGGAAGAATCCGACGCTGCTCAGGCCTTCGGCGATCCAGTCCATGTCGCCGGGCCCGGTCCCTTCGCCGCGCGCCTGCGCGAGGATCAGGCTCTCGCAGATCGACACGGCCTGCGCCGCTCCCGGGAAGCCGAGCACGCTGAGCGCCCCGTGCATCTGACGCAGATAGGGCTGCAGGTCTGCGAGCGTCGCGCGCTTCGTCGCGTCGCGGGCAAACGCGTCGATCACCTGCTCGCTGTGCTGCAGGTTGGCGAGGATTTCCTTCGCGACCTGGGCGCGCAGCTGCAGCGCGCCGATGCGCTCGGTGAGATCGGGGCGCAAGCCGGCCGGCGGCTCGCCCGTCGATTTGCCTTTGGCGGCATCGAGCAGCCACCCGCCCATGATGACGATCTGCGCCTCGAGGTCCTCCGCCGGGCTGCTGAAATGGTCGATCACATGCTCGACCAGCAGGAAGGCCGACGCCATCTCGATCACCATCATCTGTTCCTGGCGCGGATAGGGGTCGGGCAGCTTTCCCGCGACCAGCGCGATCGCATCGAGCAGCTTGATCAGGTGCTGGTTGCCGAGATCCTTGGTCTTCGCCTTGAAGTCGGTGACCCGCTCGCGGAAGGCGCGCGCCTTGTCGCGCTCGCCGGCGACGTACTGCTCCCACGCCCGCTTGAGCGCGTCGAGGCGCGAATGCATGTCGAACAGCGACGCTTCGAGGTGCTCGGCGTCGAGCTCCTGCACGGCGGCCGGCTTCTCGGCGCGCGGAAACAGGCTCTCGAGCTGATAGAGCTGCTTCACCTGCTTGACGCGTGCCGTGACGACCTCGCGCTTCGCAATCGAATACAGCACCTCGCGCAGGAGCGCGTCGCCGTTCTTGGCCGCCCCTGCCGCCAGGTCGCGGATCTGGAAGTCGAGGCGGTTGCACACCACCTTCGCCGCGGCGAGCCATTGCGGGTCGGCGCTCGCCGGCTCGACCGCCAGCGACTCGATCAGCGCGCCGGCCGCCCACCAGAGGGCGCGCGGCCCGGGCAGCTGGGTGGCCACCTGGTACAGCGCGTCCGCCGTCTGGCGCATTTCCTCCAGCCCGGCCGGGCCGCCGCGCAGCCAGGCCAGCAATCCGCGCTGGAACCGCGCGCGCTGGGCCTGCAGGAACGCCGGCAGTTCGTCGTCCGGCATCGCCTTCATGCTGGTATGCGGCGGCGCCGGCAGGCTCAGGTCCGGAAAGAAAAGATCCTTTTCCGAAATGGCGCTCTTGCCGACCAGGCCGGCCACGTCGCGATACACCGGGAACAGGCGCATCGGCACGTCGGTGTGCCCGCGCGCGAGCTCGCCGACGAAGTCCTTGAGCGCGAGCACCGCGCGCTCGATGACGTCCATCGCGGCCGGCGTCGGCCGCGACGCGCCCATGCTGGCAAAGCTCCCCTCGATCGCCTCGCACACCCGTGTCGCGCCGCTCAGCCCGACCATGCGCAGCGCCCCGCTCACCTGGTGCAGGTGCTCGGGGCAAGGCTGCAGCACCGCGTCGTTGTCCGGCGCGGCGGCGAACTTGGCGATCGAGTCCTGGACCAGCGTGAGGGCGCGGTCGACCTCGGCGTTGATCCAGGAGAGGAGAGTCGTGTCGGTCATGAAGTCACAAGGCGGTTTTTGCCGTCGTTGTTATGCAGCAAGCTTGAATCCGGCGACCGAGCTCTTCAGGCCGTCGGCGAGCGCGGTGAGGCGGGCCGCCGAGGTGGCGGTCTGCTTGGTGCCGTCGGTGGTGAGCTGGGTGATGCCCAGGATGACCTTCATGTTGGAGGCGACTTTGCCCGCGGAGGCGGCCTGCTGCTGGGTCGCCAGCGAGATCGACTCGATCAGCTCGGCGAGCTGTCTCGAGACCTCGCCGATCTCGCGCAGGGCCTGATCCGCCTCGTCGGCGGTCTTGGTTCCCTGCACCACGCCCTGGGTGCTGCGCTCCATGGCGTCGATCGCTTCCTGGGTGTCGCGCTGAATGCTCTTGACGATCGCACCGATGTGCTTGGTCGCCTCGGCCGAGCGCTCGGCCAGCCGCTGCACTTCTTCCGCGACCACCGTAAAGCCGCGTCCGGCCTCGCCGGCGGAAGCCGCCTGGATGGCCGCGTTCAGCGCGAGCACGTTGGTTTGCTCCGTGATGTCCGAGATCAGCTGCACGATCTCGCCGATCTCCTGCGAGCTCTCGCCCAGGCGCTTGATCCGTTTCGACGTCTCCTGGATCTGGACGCGGATGTCGTTCATGCCGCGGATCGCGTTCTGCACCGCCTGCGCGCCCTTCTGCGCCGCGTGCAGCGAGCTTTCCGCCACCTTGGAGGAGTCGTTCGCCTTCCTCGATACGTCGGTGATCGACTGCGCCATCTGGGCGACCGACTGGCCCGCGCCCTGGATCTCGACCGCCTGCTTGCTCGCCGCCTGCAGCAGCTTGCCGCTGACGGTCTCCGCTTCCTGCGTCGCGGTCGTCACTTGCAGCGAGGCGCTGGTGATGCCCGCGACCAGGCGCCGCAGCTCGTCGATGGTGTAGTTGATCGAGTCGGCGATGGCGCCGGTCATGTGCTCGGTCACCTGGGCGCGCACCGTGAGGTCGCCGTTCGCCAGGTTGCCGATCTCGTCGAGCAGCCGCCCGATCGCCTGCTGGTTCTCGCGGTTCTGCCGCTCGCTTTCCTCCGCGCGGCGGCGGCTGTCATCGAGGTAGACCTTGCCGATGAGCAGCAGCACGAGCAGCGCGAGGAGCGATACCGCCGCGAGCACGATGAAGTTGATGCGCCGGCCGCCGAGCTCGGCCTCATAGGCCGAGAAAAGGTTCTCGGCCGCGCGCAGCAGCTCTTCGCTGTCCTTGAACAGGTCGAAGCTCGCGCGCTTGGCGTTCACCAGCTGCTGCTGGTTGCCGAGGATGCTGCTCACCGCGGCCTGGTACTCCTTGAAGCCGGCGTCCACCTCGCCGAGCTTGCCGCGCAGCTCGGCGTCGGCGACGCGCTGGATGCGCAGCGCCTCGCTGCCCTGCAGGAGCCCGAGCAGGATGTCGCGGAAGCTGTTGGTGTCCTTGCCGAGCAGGAACGACACTTCGGGGTCGACCACGTCTTCGGCGAGCATCGTGTTGGCGTTTTTCGCCATGCGCTGCGTCAGCATCATCAGCTGCGCGGTGAGCGCGTTCTGGCGCGCCGAGCCGCCGCTCTGCACGCTGAGCGCGGCGACCTCGTCGGTGAGCTCCTGCAGCGCCGGGTTCTTCGCGTTGATCAGGCGCACCGACTTGCCGAGGTTGAGCAGGTTGTTCTGCTCGGTGATCACCAGCGCCGCATTGCGCTCGTTCTTCTTCCAGTGCCCATTGAGCGTTTCGAGCACCGGTCGCACGCCCGACGAGGTGGGCGGCAGCACGACGCCGGCCGACGCGCCGCCGGCGAGCAGCAGGTTCATCTGCGACGCGAATTCGTCGCGGCTCTCGCGCAGCTGCTTGAAGGCCTCGAGGTTACCCTGCGAGGCCTGCTGCGCGGCTTTCGCGAGCCGCTGCGACAGCATGCGGATCTTGCCGATGGTGGCGATATAGATCGTGCCAAAGGTCGCCTGCCGCGCGTCGAGCCACACGACCGCGCCGTCGATGGCGAGGAGCGCCACCAGCAGCCCGATCAGGATTTGGAGCCGGCGCCCGGTGCTGAGCTTGCCGAAGGGATTGAGTGCCATGATGTACCCGCCTGTGTTGAGCCTGCCTGGTTAGGTCATTAACGAAGAAATTTGCCGTCGCGCGAGATGATCGTCAGGTCGACGAACCTCGAGCCCGCGCGGTTAGTGGGCGAATAGCCGACGAAAAAGCCGCCGAGATCGACGTCCTGCATCTTCTCCAGCGCGTCGACCAGGCCTTCGCGCGTCGGGTTCTTGCCCGCGCGCTTCAGCCCCTCGACCATCACCTTCGCGCTGAGGAAGCCCTCGAGCGCGCTGAAGTTGTAATCGGTGTAGCCCGCCTTCTTCGCGAGCTGCTGGTATTCCTTGACCACCGGCACCGAGGTGCCCCAGGGGAACGGCACGACCTGGGAAATGGCGACGCCGACGCCGTCCTGGCCGAGCGCGTCGGCGAGCGCCTTGCTGCCGACGAAGGAGACGTTGTAGAACGTCGCCGCGCTGCCCTGCTTCTGCATCGCCCGCACGAACGCCGCGATCGAGGTGTAGGCGCTGACCATGACCACCGCGTCGGGCTGCGAGGCATGGATCGCCTTCGCCGCCGCCTCGACCTGGACGGTGTTGCGCTCGACCGTGCCCTGCGAGTGGATCTTCAGCTTGCGGCGCTCGAGCGCGAGCTCGGCGCCCTTGCGGCCCGCCTCGCCGTAGGCGTCGTTCTGGTAGAACACGGCGATCTTGCGCCCGCCGGTCGACACCACCTGCTCAACGATCTTCTCGGTCTCGTCGTAGTAGCTGGCGCGCACGTGGAACACGTAGCGGTTGAACGGCGCGCGCAGCGCTTCCGCGCCGGTGAACATCCCGACCAGCGGCACCTTCGCCTGGGTGATCACCGGCAGGTGCGCCACCCCGGTCGGGGTTCCGACGTAGCCGAGGAGCGCGAACACCCTGTGCTCTTCGATCAGCTTCTTGCTGGCGGCGGGCGCGAGCGCCGATTCGTAGCGATCGTCTTCGGTGATCAGCTCGAGCCTGCGGCCGTACACGCCGCCCTTCTGGTTCACGTGGTCGAAGTAGGCCTTGATGCCGTTGCGCATCTGGATGCCGAGCTGCGCCGCCGGCCCGGTAAATACCGCCGCCTGCCCGAGGACGATCCTGTCGGCGGTGACGCCGGTTTGCGCTGCCGCAAGGCCCGGCAGCAACATGGCGAGGACGAGAATGACGCGTCGCATGATGGCCCCCTTCACAGTGCAACAGATAGGAATTCGGCCGCGCGCACGAGCTCGGCTACGTTGAGCTCGCTCCAGCGACCGCCGGTCTCGTCTTCGTACTCGCCGCGCAGCCAGGCCGCGCGCCCCGGCGCAGCCTCACGCAGCCGCAGGTGCGCCGGATTGCGCAGCCCGAGCGAGCGGTCGACCAGCAGCGCCGCGGCGCTGCGGAAGCGCTCTCCCAGCAGCACCAGGCGGGCCTGCTCGCCGGTCCCGGAGATGCCGGTGCCGAGGAACTCGGCGAAGTCGATCACGCTGTAGAGGTTGCCGCGCACGTTCGCCACGCCCCTGAACCACGGCCGCGTCAGCGGCACCGGGGTGATCGGGGGCACCCGCATCACTTCGCCCGCCTCGATCAGGTCGATGAGCCAGTTCTGCTCGCCGATCTGCACGCCGAGCTTGGAGGCGCTGCGCGCGCTGTCGGCCTGGCGCAGGCGCTCCGCCAGCTCACGCTGGTAGTCGCGGAGGGAAACGCGCGCCCGGGAAATTCCCTGTTCCATCAGCCGAGCGCGGAGATTTTCTTAAGCAGTTCCGGAGCCTTCACCGGCTTGACGATGTAGTCGCGCGCTCCCTGCTTCAGGCCCCAGGCCTTGTCGGTGTCCTGGCCCTTCGTGGTGCAGATGATGACCGGGATGCTCTTCGTGGCTTCGTCCTTGCTCAGCGCGCGCGTCGCCTGGAAGCCGTTCTGCCCCGGCATCACGATGTCCATGAGCACCAGGTCGGGGCGCAGCTGCTTCGCCTTGGCGAGCGCTTCATCAGCGTTCTGCGCGGTCTCGACCTTGTAGCCGTTCTTCGCGAGAAGATCGGTCAGGTACTGGCGGTCGGTTGCGGAGTCGTCGACGACGAGGATGTTTTTGATCGGCATTGCTGAACCTTTCTAAGTTCTAGGGAGAGGGTTTGAGATGGTCGGTCACTGCTTCCACCAGTCCCTCTTTGGTGAAGGGCTTGGTGAGGTAGCGGTCGGAGCCGGCGAGCCGGCCGCGCGCGCGGTCGAACACACCGTCCTTGCTGGACAGCATGATCACCGGCGTCGTCTTGAGCTGCGGGTGCTGCTTGATGAGCGCGCAGGTCTGGTAGCCGTCGAGCCTCGGCATCATGATGTCGACGAAGATGACTTGCGGCTGGTGATCGGAGATCTTGGCGAGGGCGTCGAAGCCGTCTTCGGCGAGGATCACTTCGTAGCCGGCCTGGCGCAGGAACAGCTCGGCGCTGCGACGAATGGTGTTGCTGTCGTCGATGACGAGCACCTTGATAGCGCCTGTTGCCGCCACTGCCACTCGGGGATCTCCCCTCGGAATAAGTCGCGCACGCACCTTGTGGGTGCTCGGGAGTTCTCGCCGGTTATTTATGTTCTCGCGGGTCACACAACCCGCTTCGGCGTTCTCCCGCCTTCAGGAAAACGTTTGTACTCTAGCTCTTAGAGAGCGTTTCTCGTGTTAACTATTGCATTGGCCGAGGGGGCGGCGCAACTCGACCTTAGACTTTTACTTTTATTGCGATGCAGCATGTGGTGTCGCCACATGCTCGGGTCGCACCCCCATGCCGATCAGCCGGCCCGGGAGCCGTCGCAGCAACGCGAACCGGTTGACCCAGCGGAAGAAAAGCGGCGGAGAGAGCGGCCCGGTACTTCCTAAGACCCGGGTGATGATGCGGTCCTGCGCCAGGATCTGGAGGCGCTGGGTGACGCGGACCGGCCACTCGCGCCGGCGCTGGATCTTCTTCAGCTTCTGGATTGAAAAGTCTTTCTCGCTCAGGATGTTGGCCGCCGCGACGGCATCCTGGATGGCGAGGTTGATGCCGACCCCTCCGACCGGCGACATGGCATGCGCGGCATCGCCGATGCAGAGCAGTCCCGGCCGCCACCACTGCTTCAGCCGGTCGATCTGCACCGTCAGCAGCTTCACCTGCTCCCAGTCCGCGATCTCCGCTACGCGCGGGGCAACCCAGGGCAGGAGCCGCGCAAGGGTGGCGCGAAACGCGGGCAGTCCGGCGCCGCGCACGCTATCGGCCGCGCCCTTCGGAATGACATAGCCGCACTGCCAGTACGCGCGCCGGTTGATGAGGACGAGCGCCGCGCCGGTGTCGAAGCGTCCCATGCTCGACTGCGGATCGTCCGGGTGCCTCGAAAGACGGAACCACAGCACGTCGATCGGCGCGCCCAGGGTCTCTACCTCGAGCCCCGCCGATCTGCGCACGGTGGAGTTGCGCCCGTCCGCGGCAATCACCAGGTCTGCTTCGGCTGTTTCATCGGAAACCCTGAGTCCGGCGACCCGGCCCTCGCTCTCGATCAAGCCGGTGACCTCGGCGTTCATGCGCAACTGGAACTGCGGGTAGCGCGCCGCCTCGCGCGCGAGGAAGTCGAGGAAATCCCACTGCGGCATCATCGCGATGAAGCCGCAGCGCGTCGGGAGGTGGCGGAAGTCGGCGATCGTGAGCGGGTAGTCGCCGAACTGCGCGGCGATCTCGGGCACGCGGTCGTGCGGCAGCTCGAGCAGCCGCTCGAGCAGGCCGAGCTCGGCGAGCACCTCGAGCGTCGACGGGTGCAGCGTGTCGCCGCGGAAGTCGCGCAGGAAGTCGGCGTGCTTCTCGAGCACCAGCGTCTCGATGCCCGCGCGCGCGAGCAGCAGCCCGAGCATCATCCCCGCCGGGCCGCCGCCGGCGA